>SDBT01003170.1_pt1 | contig 28600 bp, 23 predicted proteins | sample 2277101 | NCBI WGS metagenome assembly SDBT01 (sample SAMN10404973, study PRJNA504765) | marine sediment metagenome | isolation source: marine sediment core GS10_PC15, 103 cmbsf | place: Arctic Ocean: Southern Knipovich Ridge | collected 2010 | reverse complement strand
ACTACGAGGAGCCGTTGCCCTTCGAACGAGGGGAGGGGCAGTACCTCTACGGCGTGGACGGCGAGAGGTATCTGGATTTCTTCGGCGGCATCCTCACCGTCAGTGTGGGCCACTGCCACCCCAAGGTCACGGAACGAATCTGCCAGCAGGTGCGCACTCTTCAGCACACCTCCACCCTCTACCCCCACGCCAACATGGTGAACCTGGCCGAGAAATTCGCTCAGATCGCGCCAGGAAAGTTGCAGAAGAGCTTCTTCACCAACAGCGGCACGGAGGCCAACGAGACCGCCATCATGTTGGCCAAGGCCTACACCGACGCCCAGGAGGTCATCGCCCTGCGCCACGGCTACAGCGGGCGCTCGGCTCTGAACATGGCGCTGACCGGGCACGCCAATTGGCGCATTGGCGGCACCCAAATTCTGGGCATCAAGCACGCCCACAACGCCTACTGCTACCGCTGCCCCTTCAATCGGGAGTACCCCGACTGCGACCTGGAGTGCGCCTACGACGTCGAGGAGTTGATCCGAACCACCACCTCTGGTCGGGTGGCGGCCCTCATCGCCGAGCCTATTCAGGGTGTGGGCGGCTTCATCACTCCGCCGCCTGAATACTTCCCCATCGTGGTGGACATCGTTCGCAGGTATGGGGGTGTCTTCATCTGCGACGAGGTGCAGACGGGCTTCGGGCGGACGGGGGAGAAATGGTTCGGCATCGAGCACTGGGGCGTGGAGCCGGACATCATCACCTGCGCCAAAGGGATAGCCAACGGCACGCCGATGGGGGCTACGGTCGCCACAGCCGAGGTGGCCGATAGCTTCAGGGGTCTGACCATCTCCACCTTCGGCGGGAATCCCGTTTCATGTGCCGCTGCTCTGGCTACGATAGAGGTGATCGAGGAGGAGAACCTGGCCAGCAATGCCCAGGTGGTGGGCAGCTATCTGCGAGGGAAGTTGGAGGAGCTAAAGGAGAAGTATCCGCTGGTCGGCGATGTGCGGGGGATGGGCCTGATGCAGGGCGTGGAGCTGGTCCGCGAGCAGAAGGAGCCGGCTCGCCAAGAGATCCTCCAGGTGTTCGAGGCTACCAGGCGTCGGGGCCTGCTCATCGGCAAGGGCGGGCTGTACGGCAACGTCCTCCGCATCGCCCCGCCGCTCAACATCGCCCAGGCCGACGTGGACGAGGCGGTTCGCATCCTCGATGAGGCATTTGCGGAGGTGACGAGTTAGTGAGCGGCGAGGCAACGTCGTGCCCAGTAAGCTCAAGTCAGCTAGCTGGTGGAAGTTCAACTCTCTCAGGTCCCGCGAGTTACCTTGTCGAGGTGGTTACAATGATCGCAAATCAAATGGGTGAATTCAGACCTTTTCAAATAGGACGCAGATGCCGCTTCGCTTACACGCAGATTTCCGCAGATAAGATCAAAAGATCAGCGTTTATCTGCGTTCATCTGCGTCCTGTCAAAATCACTACTTTGAAGCGCGTGCAGTATACAATGGCGGATTGCCTACAGCGGCAAAGAGTGATAGAATAGGGCTCGGTTTGTGGGGAGGAGACGTTGGTGAGGAAAATAGCGACAATCTCTCTTCTGATCGCTTTGCTCGTCGTCTCGATGAGTGAAAAGCCAACAGCGGCAACACGGGCGGAGGTCACGCGCTTCAGGCCAGGCGGGGTTTTGGTAAAGTTCAAGGAAGGGGCTTCGGCTGCCGATGTGCGAGCCGCGCTCTCTCGGCGGGGGCTGTCCATTGAGCGCGAGATCCCCAGCTTGGGCCTCAAGAGCCTGGCAGTGCCCCCTGGTCAGGAGCTGACGATGGCCGAGAGCATGAGGCGTGACCCCGCCGTAGAATACGCGGAGCTCGATTACCTTATCTCGGTGGCCATAATCCCCCGCGATCCCCGCTGGGAAAATCAGTGGGCGCCAGCCAAGATCGGAGCCCCGGCTGCCTGGGAGATCACTACCGGCAGTGAGGAGATCGTCATCGCTGTGCTGGACACCGGCCTTAAACTGGATCACCCTGACCTGGCGGCCACGGTTTGGACCAATCCTGGGGAGGTGCCAGCCAATGGCCTGGACGATGATCAGAACGGGAAAGTTGATGATGTTCATGGCTGGCATTTCTATCATCAATGTTCCGGTTCCGAGTGTCTTCCCTTTGAGGATGATGACCTGCGGGACGACAACGGCCACGGCACCCACGTGGCCGGCATCGCGGCGGCGGAAACGGATAACCAGGTTGGCATAGCGGGGATATCTTGGGGAGCTCAGCTTATGCCTGTGAAGGTGCTGGACGAATACGGCGATGGCTGGTACTCCGACGTCATCGCGGGCATCGTTTATGCTGCCGATAACGGGGCTGACGTCGTCAACCTGAGCCTGGGGGGAGAGGAAAGCTCACAAGCCCTGCAGGAAGCAGTGAACTATAGCCATGCCCAGGGCGTGCTGCTGATAGCGGCGACGGGCAACACTGGTGGGACGGTGCTCTACCCGGCTGCTTGTGACCACGTGTTAGCTGTGGGCGCTACCGATGCAGATGACCAGCGACCAGAGTTTTCCAACTACGGGCCAGAGATGGATGTTGTCGCTCCTGGCGTTTCGATCTATAGCACCTGGCCTTCGCTAGACGGGTATTGGCGCAAGTCTGGCACATCTATGGCTGCTCCCCACGCGGCTGGCCTGGCAGCTTTGATCTGGTCGGCCAGGCCGGGCCTGTCCAACGATCAGGTGGCCCAGGCCATCTCCCGGACTGCCCTTGATCTGGGTGCGCCGGGCTGGGACGAGTTCTATGGCTGGGGCCGGATAGATGCTTATCGAGCTCTTCTCAGCGTGGGCCATTTCAAGCTTTACGTGCCTTTTCTCTCCCCGCTCCATTGACTCCGCCGGCGGGGGCATTTCAGTTTTGGGGCAGGTGTCATTGCGAGGCGTTTTTTGCCGAAGCAATCTCCTCTGGTGTGCGCAGGGGATTGCTTCGTCGCAAAACCCGCTCCTCGCAATGACGGACTGGGCCGGCTCTTGGTCTCGCCCCCAAAGTGACATACACCTCCCGCCGGCCCGGCGCTGGCGAATCGGACCAGCTTGTGCTATAATATGCGGGTATTTCCCAAAATAACATAGCGTCAGGTGCGCGGTGGCTGACGCGCGTGTGTAAAGGTTGAAGGGCCATGACAGAGCGATTGTACTATCTGGATCCGTACAGGCTGGAGTTCGAGGCAGGGGTTGTAGAGCGGACAAGCGTGGGTGATAAGCCAGGCGTTGTCTTGGAAAGCACCTGCTTCTATCCCACCTCCGGCGGGCAGCCCCACGATGAGGGCAGTTTGAACGGCGTGCCCGTGATCAACGTGTTTGAGCGGGAGGATAAGGCCATTGTCCACGTCCTGGCAAAGGAACTCCAAGAGGACCTCGTTCACGGTGTGGTTGACTGGGAGAGAAGATTCGATCACATGCAGCAGCACACCGGTCAGCATATCCTGTCCCAGGCTTTCATTGAGATTCTTAAGGCAAAGACCGTTGGCTTCCATCTGGGCGAGGAAGCCTCTACTATTGACGTAGACCAAGCCCCTCTGGCTGTTTCTCAGTTGGACAGGGTTGAAGATCTGACTAACGAGATCGTCTTCGCTGATCGACCCGTGAAAACCTATTTGGCAACCGAAACAGAGCTGGCTGGACTGCCTCTGCGAAAACTGCCCACTGCGGAGATGCCTATCAGGATAGTCGAGGTGGAGGGCTTCGACTACTCGCCATGTGGCGGAACGCACTGCCAGAGGACAGGCGAGGTGGGCCTGATCAAAATCACCAGGGTCGAGCGGCGGGGCCAGGATACCCGCGTCGAGTTCTTGTGCGGAGGCAGGGCTCTGGCCGATTATCGGAGCAAGAACCGGACGGTGAATGAGCTGGCCAACCAGTTCAGCGTGGGAAGCTGGGAGCTTGCCGAAGCGGTGGAGAGACTGGCCGAAGAGGCCAAAAGCAGCAGGAGAAAGTTGAACGCGACCCACAACCGGCTGCTGGACTATGAGGCTGCTGAGCTTCTGGCGGAGGCGGAGCAGCACGGCGATATCCGCGTCGTGACAAAGGCCTTTGCTGATCGTGAGGGCGAGGAAGTCAGGCGCTTGGCGCTGCGCCTGGTGGAATCAGAAGGAAATGTAGCTCTGTTGGGATCGGCTGGGGGGAAGGCCCAGCTCTTCTTTGCTTGCTCGGCTGATCTGTCCTGCGACATGAGCGACCTCCTCAAGAGGGCTTGTCAGGTTGTTGGCGGCGGCGGGGGTGGGCAGCGCGACTTCGCCCAGGGCGGCGGCCCTGATGGCGGCAAAGTGGGCGAAGCTCTGAAGATTGCCTATGAGAGATTATTGGAGGTAGAAATCTAAATGCGGCAGATCAGACGAGGCATATATGTGGAAACCGGCTATCGAGGGGGCAACGTAGGCTTCGTGGTCACCAGCGAGGGTGTGATCCTGATCAATACTCCTATGTCGCCCCCGGAGGCTCGCCAGTGGCGGGAAAAGATCGCCGGGGTGACGGATCAAAAGGTGATCTACATAATTAACACAGATTACCACCCCGAATGTGTCGTGGGTAACCATATTTTCGAGGCCCCCGTTATAGCCCACGAGCTGGCCTGGAAGAAGATGAAGAGCTATGGCGATTCCTTCCGCCGCCACGTCACCAACCGTTTCGAGGACGAACCGGAGGTGGCCGCTGAGTTGGAGAGACTCCGCATCGTTACTCCTCGGATTACTTTCACCGATAAAATGGACTTGCATAAGGGCAACAAAGTGCTCAAGCTGGTCCACGTTGGGGCTCACACGCCTGCGAGTATCATCGTCTGCATCCCTGGGGATGGAGTCCTCTTCTCAGGCGACGTGGTGGTCAACGGCGTGCATCCTCTTATTATGGGAGAGGCTAACTCCAAGGAGTGGTTAAATGCCCTGACTTACATTCGGAGGCCGTGGGTGAAAGCGGAGATCATCGTGCCTGGCGAGGGCGAGATATGCGGCAAGGAGGTCACCGAGGAGTTATCCAGATACCTCCGCCGATTGCGGGCCAGGATGCGGGGGGCGTATTCGACGGGGCACAGCAGGGCCGAATCCGTCGCCTCGGTAGCCGAGATGATTGGTTTCTTCCCTGTGGCCGATGGGAAAGAGGGGGAGGCCAAGCAACGATTTAAGGCCAACGCGGAGCAGGTCTATGGTGAAATGAAGGCCAGAGGGGAAGGGTGAACGACGGACTGCAGGATTTAGCGAACTCTACTCCCCTGCTCCTTTGCCGTGTTTGGTGTTTTGCCAGAGGTGTGAATTCGTAGTATAATCCGGAAGACCCAATTATGCTCGGCCTGGATCCCTTCGACAAGCTCAGGACAAGCGCCAGATCCAGGCCAAAAGCAGGAGGCAAGCGTGGACGCGGGAAGTCCTCCTCCACGACTTCCCGCGTTGCACGCAATCCCATTAGAGCGATTTTGGATCCACTGAGACCGTACTTGTGAGGAGGGCTGATATGGCTGAGGGGAAAGGGATTGAGGAGATAAGGGCGGTTAAAGATCGGTATGGGGAGAGCCTTCTCGAAAAAGAGAACGTCGTGGGGCTGGGGATCGGATACAAGGAGGTCGAGGGCCAGGAGACCGGACTGTTGAGTCTGGTGGTGATGGTGAGGAAGAAAGAATCACCCCCACAACTCGATGCCACAGATCTGATTCCTTCTGAGATAGAGGGGGTGCCCGTTGACGTGAAAGAGGTGGGGAAGATCGTTGCCCTGTCTTGATAAGAGCCTTATCCGACGCTGCACCACCGCTCTCAAGACTTCCAAAGTTTCGGCGGTGTTTACGCGCTGTGGAGCATAAGCAACGAGCCAATGGCAGCACAGGGTTGAACTCATGGAAACTTCGGAAGTCCGATTAAAACCTTATCCAACGCTGAACATTCAAAGGAGGCGAATAAATGGACCTAAAGCCAGTTATCGAAGTTAAAAGACAGAACCTTGCCTACTTATTCAGCAGGAAGAACGTGGTTGCCTGCGGGGTCGGCTTTAAGGAGACCGAGGATGGGATAACCGATGAGCCCTGTGTGGTGGTCTCGGTAACGAAGAAGATGCCCAAAGCGCAGCTCTCGCCCGCCGACATCGTGCCCAAAAAGCTGGGCGAGGTGAAGACCGATGTTGTGGAGACGGGGGTAATTAGGGCGCTGCAGAGCCACACCGATCACTGGCGACCTGCTCCAGGGGGTGTCTCCATCGGGCACGCTGACATCACGGCGGGGACCCTGGGCTGCCTGGTGACCAGGAATGGCGAGCGTTTCATCCTCAGCAACAACCACGTGCTGGCCAATTCAAACGCAGCCCAGAGGGGCGATCCCATCATTCAGGCCGGTCGCTATGATGGGGGAACCCTCGCTGATCAGATCGCCACCCTGGAGGATTTCATTCCCCTCAACTTCGGCACCAGCCCGGCTACCTGCTCAACGGCCACGGGGGTAGAGAGCTTTCTCAACTGGCTGGCCGAGTTGATGGGTTCGAGCCACCGGGTGATGGCTTTTCAGCAAGTACCTGGCAGGAATCTGGTGGATGCTGCCATTGCCCGGCCTCTGTCCGACGATCTCGTAGAAAAGCGGATCTTCGAGATCGGTGTGCCCAAGGGCACAAGGGAGGCCACTCTGGGCACCCAGGTCAAGAAGAGCGGGCGCACCACTGGCTTCACCACCGGCCGGATCACCCAGATTGACGTCACAACCCAGGTGAGCTACGGAGAGGGGAAGGACGCTATCTTTGAGGATCAGTTGATGGCTGGGGTTATGAGTCAGGGTGGGGACTCGGGGTCGGCCGTGCTGGACGAGGATGATTTCGTCATCGGTTTGCTATTCGCGGGATCCGACGCCACTACGATCATAAACCCCATCCAGTTCGTGCTCGATGCTTTGAACGTGCAGATTGTGGTTTAGGTGCTTCACAGGCCATCGGAGGTGATCTATGAGCAGAGCTGTAACTGATGAGTTTGTTTCGAGCAGGGAGATCGAAAGCCTGGATGATGCTTTGCGTCTTCTGGCTGAAAGCAGGCGGTCTATACTCCTGGAAACTACCGTGGAAGGCAAGCCCGCCAGGGGAATACTTGTTGACTATGGAGCCTATCGAGAGCTTCTACAGCGTCTGGAAGACCTGGAAGACTTGCACGCGATGCGTGAGGCCGAGATCGAGTACAGGGCCGGGGAAGGCCGCCCTTTTTCTGAAATCGTGGCTGAACTGAAGGCCGAGGAAGAGGCCAACTTGGAAGTGGAAACGGCTGTATCGAGTTGAGGCCTCTAGCACCAGGATTAAGCGGGAACTGCACTCCGTTCCTCTCCACGACCGAGAAAGGGTCATAAAGGTTATCGAAGCCCTGAAGGAGAACCCCCGTCCTCACGGCATCGTACAGCTTGAAACCAACGTATACCGTTTACGCATCGGCGATTATCGAGTGATATACAAAGTGTTCGACAGGGAGCAGTTGGTCATCATAGGTCGTGTCGCAAGGCGCAGTGAGAAGACCTATCAGGATATCAGAGGCCTTTTCGGTTAGAATCCTCTTATGAGGCTCTCATGTATCCGTGCCGCTCATGCCCCAGGACTGGCGTTCGTATGCGCTGGAATCACTGACTGCACTGAATAGCACTGAGGCCACCGAAAGTGATGCTCCTCTCAGTGCCTTCAGTGCTCCCTCAGTGGCATCAGTGGTTCAATCCCCCGGCACCACCACCCGCATCTCCGCCGCGTTGTGCAGCGCTCCCGTCATGCTCATCCGAGGATCCCGGTGAGCAAAAGTGCAAAGATCATATGAGGTAAACGAGGTCATGGGAATAGACAGCGAACAAGTCGTGGATGCCTTCATCGCCAGACACGCTGACGTAGCCTACATCATGGAATGTGTCGAGGAGGGGGATTGTTGCTCCGTGGTGGGACTGAGCAACACGGGCAAGTCCACCTTGCTGCGTTCTATACCCTTGCCTGCGGTGAAGAGAAAGTACCTGGGGGATCGCGCCGATGACGCCGTGTTCACTTCCAAGTACATTTTCGTCTACATTGACTTCAACCTGATGTTGGAGCTCACGGAGCAGGGGTTCTACGAGCTCATCCTGCGCAGCACTCTGGCCGAGCTCAAGGAGCTGGAAATCGAGCCGGGGCTTCTGGATCGCGTTGCTGTTTCTTATCGCCACCTGGTGGAACCTGCCAACCCGTTTCTGGTGCCGCTTAGTTTTAACGAGGGGCTCACAGCACTTAGCGAGGGGCTTGAACAGCGCCTCGTTTTTCTCTTCGACGAGTTCGATGAGCCCTTCGCTGGCCTGGACGAGCGCGTCTTGTTGAACCTCCGTGCCCTCAAGGACAAATACGGTCCCCGCCTCTCGTACGTGGTGGCCACTGACCAGCCGCTCAGACAGCGACAACGCGGCGACAAGGTGGCCGAGTTCTGTGAGCTCTTCGCCCTCAACACCCTCTTTCTATCCGCCCTGGGGAGGGACGATGCCCAGCAGGTTATTGCCCAGTTTGCCAGGGAAGAGGAAGTGGAGTTCAGCGCGGACGACATCGTGTTCATCATCGCCCAGGCTGGCGGCCATCCAGGGCTGCTGGAGGCCACCTGCCGCGTCCTGAGCTTGACGAAGGGCCGCGCCCTGGCCGAGGTCAGCGGCGACTACCCCGATTCCTATCGAAACCAAAGCTACAAGCTGGTTCGGGAGCAACTCGACAGCGATGTCAGTATCAGGGCCGAGTGTGCCAAGCTGTGGAACGGCCTCACCGCTGAAGAGCAGGAGGCGTTGACGGCTTTCGTCTCCAGGTCAGGAGAGCCTTTGGCTCCGGAGCTAGAGCGTTCCCTGTGTCAGAAAGCCATAATCGAGGAGAAAGAGGGCAAGCTATCTGTTTTCAGTCAATTGTTCGAGGGCTTCGCCCGCCGGCAGAGGCTGGTGAGGAGGCATGAGCCTCAGGGGGTGCGGGTAGACGTGGATTCCGGCCACGTCTGGGTGGACGGGGAATTGGCTCCTGATTTAACCGACCTGGAGTACAGATTATTGCTCTTGCTCTACGGCCACCTGGATAGAATCTGCGACAGATATCAGATCGTGGAGTCTGTCTGGGGACAGGACTACATTGACGAGGTTGACGATGCCCGCATCGGGAAGCTGGTCAACCGCCTGCGCCAGAAAATCGAGCCCGACCCGTCGGAGCCGAGGTATCTGACAACCGTCCGTGGTCGGGGGTACAGACTGGTTAGTCGGTAAGCAGAAACAACTACCCTTCTGTCATTGCGAGGCGGCGCTTTTCCGCCGAAGCAATCCCCGATGTGCATAGGAGATTGCTTCGGCTTCGGCTCGCAATGACAGATGTAGAGCCAGGGGTATAGATTGGTCAGTCCATGAGATGTCCGCCTTTTGTCAGTTGCATGTCGTGCAAAGCTGGGGGTTTTGTGATATAATATGGCTAGCTCGATTGAAGACAGGCTTGGAAGCTGTCTTTGATCACTAAAAAAGAAAAGGAGGGTTTAGAAAATGGCATCACTGTTGGAAAAAGTCAGAACGCTGGTCTCGGCTAATCTGCACGCCATCGTGGATGCGGCTCTCAAGTCCAACTCCATAGCAGTCGTTGATCAGTACATCCGCCAGATAGAGGACAGCCTGGAAGATCTGGAGGACGCGACGGCTACGGTTGGGGGGCAGGTCAAGACGCTGCGCCGCAAGCTGGAAGAGTATCGCACTAAGACGGAGAAGCTGGACCGCAACATTGACCTCTTCCTGAAGGATGGGAAGGAAGAAGTGGCTGCGGCGGCTCAGAGCAAGCTCAACTCCGCGCAGCGGCTGGCGGATAATTATGGGGAGCAGCTCGTCCGACAGGAGAAGGAGTTCGAGGCGCTGCAGAGTGCCCGGCTGAAGCTGGAGGCGAAGCTGACCAACATCCGCCAGGAGCGGGAGGAGCTGCAAGCGCTGTTGGACCTGGCCCGCTCCAAGGAGATCGCGGCAGACGCTATCAGCTCGCTCGATGACCTGGCGGGGTCGGGTGATACGGACGTGGCCCGCATCGCTGAATCAATCCGGGCCCGGCTGGACAAGGCTACTGCCCGGACCGAGATGCTGGCCACCAGCCTGGACGCTCAGATGGATGAGATCCTGGAACGGAACACCATTGATCAGCAGCTCGCCGAGCGCAAGCAGCGGTTGGGAATCCCGTAGCAAAAGAGCAAGGGACTGCCTTTGCTCGCCAGAAAAAGGGCGGGGCCTACAACCCAGGCCCCGCCCCTACTGAAGCACTAATACCTATTCATGTTCGTGGATCGGGTAGTAGCAGTGACTTTGCAGGTGTGACAACATCATGATGAACGGCTACGGACCAAATCTTCTCATCTTGTTTTTCGGCGGCCTCTGTATGCTCGCTATCTTCATCCTGACCCTGGCGGCCATGTTCTGGGTTTATCGAGACGCAGAGGCGAGGGGCAAGACAGGCTGCCTCTGGTTGCTGATCATCTCAGCTACAGGGCCACTGGGCTTCATAGGCTATTTCGTCTTGCGCGACCGAGAGGTGAAGCTCTGATGCTGTGCTAGCCACAATTTGCCCTTTTCAACTTGGCGTAACATCCGCTAAATGGAGACAATAGATTATGCCCGAACCACCCAGTATGCGCTTCATCCGTGAACATGTCCGCACTAAACGTTACCGCCTGACGAGACACGTTACCATCGTCCGTAGGTGAGAAAATGAACGACACAATTGATCGATGTGACCTATGCAGCGGTGAATTGAGGCCTGGTAAAACGGTGTTGGAAATCTGGCGTGGTGAAGAGTTGCTTGTCATCAGAGATGTCCCGGCTGATGTATGTCAGCAATGTAATGAGGCTTATATCTCCGCCGATGTTTCTGAACAGCTTGATCATTTCCTGAGCGAGTATCATCGGCATCGGCCAGAGCGGTACCTTGCTGTGCCTCAGTATGCTGCTGTGCAAGCATTGGGGGGATAGTGCGGGAACGGATGAACTGCGTCTAGCACCCGCACGTCTTGTGGCTCACGAACACGGATCTTTTCGGCTCGTGTCTCGGCGGCCTCTGCTTTCTCGCTATCTTCATCCTGACCCTGGTGGCCATGTTCTGGGTCTATCGAGACGCAGAGGCCAGGGGCAAGACAGGCTGCCTCTGGTTGCTGATCATCTCAGCTACAGGGCCACTGGGCATCATAGCCTATTTGGTCCTGCGCGACCGAGAGGTGAGGCTCTAAAGGTGAATACCTCGTATCCATATATCCATATATCCATATCGTCTAGTTGGGCGGCTGCTTTAGCAGACCGAAGGCTATTCGCTTAACTGGGAAAGAGGCAGAAAAGGGGGTGTAATGGATCAAACCTTAGTGACTTTGATATCCGTCATTACAGCTAGCCTCGTGTCAATCTTAAGCATTTTCGTCCCGATGATTCTCGATTCACGGAAGGCAAAGCGGGTCAGTACTTTGGCGGAAAGGGATAGACTTGAGACAACAACTTTGGATTTGTTGAGAGAACTTTCTAACTTCCGAACCCCAATTTGGGACAGTATTGAAAAATCAGCCGGTTGCCCCGTACAACAGGCCCAATCTAATCTGCAAGTTAGACATTATGCTTGGGAATGTGCAATATGGTCGAGGCTTGATCAGAGCCATCAACAGCGAGTGATAACTTTGCGTGAGAGATTTGAGGGATTGTCCATGCAAGAGATAGGCAAGCTAGCAAAGCAAGTATCCGACACTTCAGATGAGATACTTGCATTAACTCGTATCGCGTCAGCCCGTCTCTAATCCAGTGCTTCCGGTAATGTCTCACCTGGTGCACGCCGCCCCACCAGTCGTTGCACCTGACCGCCCTATCGGGCGCTTGTATCGCGGCACAGTTTGAAGTGTGGCTAAGGGTGGTGCAATGGACAAACCGGGCGGTGGGTGAATCACGCGTTGAGGTGCTTTTTGTTGATTTGCCAATTTGCTGATTTGACTGGAGGATAAATGAGTCGAACCCGAATTGTGTTTTTCGTCGTCGTGTTGGCGGCGGTGCTCATCGTCGCTGGCTCCTTCGTTGTGCGCTGGCTGGGCCAGCAAGAGGGCGTGGTGACGGCCCCAAGCAAAGAGACGCTGGAGGTGCGCATTGTCTGCGCCCTGCCAGTAGAACCGTGGGTGCGAGAGGCGGCCAAGCAGTTCAACCAGGAGAAGCATACGCTGGAAGGCCAGCCCATCAAGGTGAGCGTGATTCCCATGGACGGGCTGACGGCGATGGGCCGCTACGAACGGGATGAGATGGATCCGCTGCCCACCGCCTGGATCCCCGACAGCCGCTATCTGGTGGAGCTGGTCAACGCTGCCTACAAAGAGAAGCTGGGGCGCGATGTCTTCCTCACCGACGGGGAATACCGCGCGCGTCCCATCGCGGTCTCCCTTTTCTCCTGGGGTATCTACTCCAGCCGCGCCGATGTGCTGCGCGACAAGTATGGCGAGATAGACTGGCAGGCCATCCACGACGCGGCCACAGCCAAGGGTGGCTGGCCCGAACTGGGGGGCGAGGCAGGCTGGGGCTACTTCAAGCTGGTGGTGCCCAACCCCCGCAAGAACGTGGGCGGGCTGGCGGCCATGGTTGCCGCGGCCGGCGAATACTACCAGAAGACCAACATCAACACCGCCGACGTGACGGACCTTGAGTTCCAAGAGTGGTTGGGAGAGCTTATGGGTGCCGTAACCGACTTCTCCAGCCTGGGGTCCTACTCAGTGGAGAATCTGGCCCTGTTCGGCTACTCCATGGGCGATGGGGGGCAACTGCTGGAAAGCGATCTCCTGGCCAACATGGCCGGCATCCAGACCCGCTGGGAGGACCCGCTGGTCATCGTCTATCCCCAGTACGTCACCTGGTTCGATTTCCCCTTCACCGTCTGGATGGGGCCGGAGACCACGGCCATGGAGAAGAACGCGGCGCTGGAGTTCGAGAAGTACCTGCTGACGCCTGAGGTGCAGCAGTTGGCCGTCGAGCGGGGCCTGCGCCCGGCCAACCCTGAGGTGCCCGTCACTGGCCAGGACAGCCTGTTTGTCCGCTGGCAGGAGCAGGGGGCCATGACTATCGTACCCCGCGCTACAGCCATGCGCTCGCCCGACCGCGATGTGCTGATGGCTCTCCTGCGCTGGTTCGATCTTAACGTGGCTCAGAGGTAGGCTTGTACCCTGTACTGAGCGTGTCGAAGTATGAGCTTGTCGAAGTGGAGGATAGACCGTGAGAAGCAAGAGAAATCCCCGCAACCCGATTCCGATCATTCTGTTGCTGTTCCTCGTCGGCTTGATAATTGTCTCTGGAAGCTGTTGGATGCTCTTTAGGGCCGTGACCAACCTACTCCCCTCCTCCGAACCGCTTCCCACCTCCGAGCCCACCCCTAGCGGCGGGACCTTGACGGTAGCCTTCTCTCCGGAGAAAGAAGCCCTGTTCGAGGAACTGGTGCGCGGGTTCAACGCTCAGAAGCTCGAGACAGATCAGGACGTTTCCACTTCCGAGGGCGAGAGAATGACCGTGCTGTCCGTCGAGCTGGAGCCTGAGGCGATGATCGAGGGGGCCTTGGCCGGTGATTTCCAGGCCATCAGCCCTGACGTGTCCATCTGGCTGGATCAGCTCGACCGCGACTGGATGGAGCAGACCGGAGGCGAGTCGCCGCTGGTGGGCGAGACCATTCGGTATGCCGTGAGTCCGGTGGTTATCGCCATGTGGGAGGACGTGGCCCGCTCCTTCGGCTATCCTGAGAAAGACATCGGCTGGGAGGACATCTTATCCAAAGCCCAGAACGATCCCAGCTTCAAGTGGAGCCACCCTTCAACTAGCTCGGCCAGCGGTCTCTTGGCCACCCTGGCGGAGTTCTACGCTGGCGCAGGTAAGACGAGGGGCCTGACTATTGAAGACGCCCTGCACGAAGACACCCTGGACTACGTAGCTGCTATCGAGAAAACAGTGCGCTACTACGGCGAGGGGGAGTGGGCCGTGATCCAGCAGGTGCTGGAGAAGGGGCCGGCGTACTTAGACGCCTTTGTCTGTCAGGAGCAGTTGGTCATCTACTTCAACAGTCAGGCCAGCGCCCCTGGCCGTCTGGTGGCCATCTATCCTGTCGAGGGCTCCTTGTGGGAGGATCACCCCCTGGCGCTTTTGGAGACGCCAGAGCTCACCGACGAACAGCGCGTGGTCTTCGGGCACTTCCGTGATTACGTCACATCCCAAGAGGCCCAGATGCTGATTCTGTCATTAGGCTATCGTCCTGCTGACCTCTCCATTCCCCTGGACGACCCGGCCTCGCCCATCAAGCCGGAGAACGGCGTGAATCCCGCCGAGCCTCAGACGACCCTGCAAGTGCCCAGCCCGGCGGTGGTAGAGGTGGTCAAGGACGCCTGGTGGTACACCAAACGCCACACCAACGTGTACCTGGTCGTTGACACCTCCGGCAGCATGCGGGGTGACAAGCTGGCCAACGCCCAAGAGGCGTTGCGTATTTTCCTGGATCAGATCAAGGGCGATGTGGAACGGGTAGGGCTGGTGGAGTTCTCCAGCCAGGTGAACAACATCATCCCTCTGAATGAGCTAAGCCAGAACCGGGCTGACCTCACGGCAACCATTGAAGAGCTTGAGGCCGGAGGCGACACGGCTCTTTTGGATGCCATCAACGCCGCCTACATCCGCTTGCAAGAGTTGAACGATAGCGAGCGAATCAACGCCATCGTGGCCATGACCGACGGACGCGAGAACCATTCCAGCATCAGCTCGCGCGAGTTGGAGCAGAAAATGCGGGAGGGAAACGAGAGAGGCGTGCCCATCGTTGTCTTTTCCATCGCCTACGGCGACGACGCTGACTACGGCACGTTGGAGGCTCTGGCTGAGGCCACGGACGGCCAGGTGCGGACAGGGGATTTGGAGAGCATCAGGCAACTGTACAAGATACTGTCAACGTACTTTTAGAAAGCGAAACGTAAAACGTGAAACGTAAGGGTATCTTCCGAACAGAATTGGAACGACAGGCGTGGCGGGCTATGCTTTCCTTTGCCATCTTTCGGCTGGAGAGTGCTCTCACCATCGCCGCCACGATAATCTTGACCTTCCTCTTCCGCAGTCCTTTTCTCTGGTGGCAGTGGTGGTATTGGCTCGCCATCGGCGTGGTGGCCGAGGCGCTGATCATCTACACCAGCCTTAGCGACCCGGCTTTGGCCCAAAAGGTCGTGTCCGATATGTTACGAGGGGAGTTCAATGCCAGGGAGTTGCGCAGCGCCAAATACCGAGATAAGGTGGAAAAGGCGTTGGAGTACCGCGAGCGCATCGAGGGGGTCATCCGGCAGAGCCGCCAGGGGGTGCTGCGGAGCCACCTGGAGGAGGACGCTCGCCGCATCACCGAGTGGGTGGCCAACGTCTTCGGCCTGGCCAAGCGGCTTGACGCCTACGAGAACGACGAGATAATCGAGCGAGACATGCGGTCGGTGCGGACGACGATCAAGGACTTCGAGGCCCGCCTCAGGCTGGAAGACGATGTGACCGTGCGCGAGCAGATGCGGGAGGCCATTCGCAGCAAGAAGACTCACTGGGACAACTTGCAGCGCCTACAGAACACCATGGAGAAAGCCGAGTTTCAACTGGAGAACACCTTGTCGGCCATGGGCACGGTGTACGCTCAACTCCAGCTCATCGGGGCCAAGGACGTGGATTCCAGCCGCGCCCGGCACCTGCGGGAGGACATCGCCGAGCAGGTGCAGGCCCTGCAGGATGTCGTCGAGGCAATGGACGAAGTTTACAACGGACTTGAGGATTGAACGGACATGATAAAAATCAAACGTCAAACGTCAAACGTCAAACATCCAATATCCAATATCCAATATCGAGTATCATTGCTGCTTGCGGCTTGCCTTCTACTGTTGGCTGCTTGCGCACCCGCAGCACCCAAGGGCGAGGTGATCGTCTACGTGGCGGCGCCTCTGTCGGGCTTCATGGCCAACGGAGGCCAGACGGTGTTGGGCGGCGTTAAGTTGATGGCCGAACAGCTCAACAAGGCCGGCGGCCTCCTGGGCTATCAGGTCAAGGTGGTTGGAATAGACGACGAGGCCGATTCCGACGTGGCGGTGGAAGTCGCCCAGCAGATCAAAGAGGCGATCGAGCGGGGGGACAAGGTGATCGGGACGATAGGCCACTACAACAGCGGCCAGACCCTGGCGGCCATGGAGATCTACAAGGACTTGTCCCTTGTGATCATCACGCCTACGGCCAGTCAGGTCTCCATCACCCAACGTGGCTACCGCAACTTCTTCCGAGTCAATGCCAATGACATCACTCAGGCTCGCGTGGATGCCGAGTTCCTGGTCAACACCCTGGGAGCCCGCCGGATCGCTGTGGTCTACAACGACGACCCGTACGGGCAGGGGCTGGGGACCCTCATCGCGGACAACCTCCGCGACTTGGGGGCTCAGGTTCCTCTTGAACTCCAGGTGGCGGTCGAGCAGTCCATCTTCACTGAGGAAGTCCAGCGGATAGCAGAGGCCAACCCCGATGCCATTTTCTATGGGGGCTACGAGGTCGAGGCCCCATACCTGCGGGCCGAGTTGGTTGAGGCTGGCATTACTGTTTCCTTCCTGGCCAGTGACGGCGCTTTTCTATCGGCCACCATTGACGATGCGGATGGGACAGCAGAGGGGATCTACGTCAGCGCCTTCGCGCCGAGCCCGGCGGCCGTCGTTGACAAGCAGTGGGTTAGGGAGTATCGGGAGGTAGACTATCGCAACCCCGACACCTACAGCATCAATGGCTACAGCGCTATGCAGGTCTTGGCCGAGGGAGTCAAAAAGGCCAAGAGCTTTGACGCCACCGAGGTGGCTCAGGCCATCCGCCAGTTGGACTTTGATGCTCTCATGGGTCACATCTCCTATGACCAGGGAGGCGACCTCAAGGAGCAGAGCATCTACATCTTCCAGGTTCAGGATGCCACCTTTGTGCAGATCTATCCAGAGCCATAGGTTCATTGGGGTCTTGGACCGCGAAAGTCGCGAAAGGACGCGAAAGCCACGAAGGGCTTTCGCGTTCTCTCGTATCTTTCCGCCTGTTTCGTAGTCCAAACGTTCTTGGCTTGATGCTTGACCTTTGCTCTGTTTTGTGGTACACTGAGTTCAACGTTTCACCAGGCTTTCGTTTGTTGGGTGACATTTCCTGGGGTATGATCTTTGCCAGAGGTCACCCTCGAACCAAGGAGGTAAGAGCCATGCAACTGGAAGACTATTTCGATTTTATCGCGCCGGATGACATTCGGATCAAGGGCTCGCGGATCGGTATTGAATCGGTGCTGTACGAATACACTCACCGTGAACAGTCCCCTGGGGACATAGCGGCCCGCTTCCCAATGCTGACGCTGGAACAGGTGTATGCGACGATTCTTTACTATCTCCACAACCGCGAGAGAGTGGAAGCCTATATCGCTGATTGGCTAGAATACGGCCGTCGAATGAGGGCAGAACAAGACCGGAACCCCCCGCCGGTCGTCGTTCGATTACGGGCGTTAAAAGCGGAAGGTCGAAGGGCTCTAGCGACAGGATGAGTGACATTCGCTACTTGTTGGACGAGAACGTAAACCCACTTTTCCGTGCGGAGTTGTTGAAACGTGAGCCTAAACTGGTGGTGTGGAAAGTCGGCGATCCCGGCGCGCCGCCCAGAGGCACACCCGATCCGACCATCTTGCAGTGGTGCGAGGAAAACGCTTTCATCCTGGTGACGAACAACCGCCGGTCTATGCCCCAACATTTGCGAGATCATCTTTATGAGGGCCGGCATGTTCCGGGTGTTTTTGAACTGAACCCCGATATGGGCATTGGCGAAACCATTGAAGAGTTGCTCCTGATCTGGGGCGCCTCAGACATGGATGAATACCGGGATCTGCTGATCTACCTGCCGCTAAGTTGATGCCGTCACACAAACAGGTTTCTAAACCCGTTTCTTGCGACTCAGATCATTAGGGTTTCAGATTAGGAGAGCAGCCATCAATGGCTGCTCTTTCTTGTTGGTGGGTGAGGGCTGCTATATTTGCCAGATGCAACGAAATCAGGTAAAATTAGGCACTGTTGACCAGGAGGGAAAAGACATGGAAGAACTGATTATCGTAGGCTCTGGACCGGCCGGCTTCACAGCGGGGATCTATGCCGGACGAGCACAGCTTGAGCCCCTGCTTATCACCGGCACTGCTGTCGGTGGCCAGATGGGTCTCACCTCAGAGATCGAGAACTATCCCGGCTTTCCACAGGGCCTAACCGGGCAGGAGTTGACTCAATTGATGCAACAGCAGGCCGAGCGCTTCGGTGCCAGGGTGCAGATGGATGAGGTCACCGCGGTTGATCTTTCTACTCACCCCTTCAAGGTTACGGCTTATGGGGACGAGTATGAGGCCCAGGCTCTGATTGTCACTACTGGGACCTCGCCCAGTAAGCTAGGAGTTCCTGGCGAGGCGGAGTTCACCGGCCGTGGTGTCTCCTACTGTGCCACCTGCGACGGCTTCTTTTTTCAGGACCGCCAGGTGGTGGTGGTCGGCGGCGGCGATTCAGCCTTAGAAGAGGCCATCTTCCTCACCAAGTTCGCCACTCAGGTCTACGTGGTGCATCGTCGAGATCGCCTGCGGGCGGAGAAGGTCTTCCAGGAGCGGGCCTTTCGTAACGAGAAGATAGCCTTCATCTGGGATTCGGCGGTCACGGAGATCCTGGGGGATGGGAGGGTAACGGGAGTGCGCCTCAAGAACGCCAAGACCGAGGAGGAATCCACGCTGGAGGCCGACGGCGTCTTCATCTATGTCGGCGCCATCCCCAACACGGGATTCCTGGAGGGACACGTGGAGTTGGATGACCGAGGCTACGTCGTCACCAACCGCCAAGGCCACACCAGCGTGCCAGGTGTGTTCGCTGCTGGAGACGTCCAGGAGCGAGTGCTAAAACAGGTCGCCACGGCCGTGGGCTCAGGAGCGATGGCCGCCATGGAGGCCGAGAAGTTCATCGCTGAGCTAGAAGACAGGGCCTATCCGGAGAGGACAGGCAAATAAAAAGAGGAGGTTGTTAACATGACTATCACTAAAGAGATGCATATAGGCGAAGTAGTAGAGAAATTTCCCCAGACCGTGGAGGTCTTCATGAGCCACGGCCTGATGTGCTTCGGCTGTGCTGTAGCCCGCTTTGAGAACGTGGAACAAGGGGCTATGGCTCATGGCATCAACGTGGAGGCCTTGATCAAAGACCTCAACACCGCCGTGCCTCAAGTCAACTAACGCCGTATGCCTTATGTGACCGTCGCCGCTGAGACGATTTTCTACGCTCTTTACCAGGGCGATGTGCGTAAGCGAAGCGGCGATGTGCGCAGTAGGCGCAATCTGGTGCTGGTGCACGGAGCGGGCGGGAGTCACCTGGACTGGCCCGCTCCACTGCGCCGCCTGAGGGGAGCCAACGTCTACGCCCTGGACCTGCCCGGCCATGGCCGCTCCGAGGGTCCGGGGCGTAGCTCTATCACCGCCTACCGCGATTTCCTCCTGGCCTTCCTGGACGCCTTGGGCTTGGAGAGGGCAGTTGTAGTTGGCCATTCCATGGGTGGGGCCATCGCTCTTGAGTTTAGCCTGCATTATCCAGATCGCCTGGCCGGGCTGATCCTGGTGGGTTCAGGGGCGCGTCTCAGGGTGTTGCCGGCTATTCTCGCCGGGATCCTGTCCGACTCGGAAGTGGAAACGGCCTTCGAGGCCACGGTTGATCTCGTCTGCGACTATGCCTTTGGTCCCAGTGCATCGGAACAGTTGAGACGGCTGGGGCGCCAGCGTTTGTTGAAGACTCCGGCGGAGGTGCTCCACGGTGACTACACCGCTTGCGACGCCTTCGACGTGATGGAGCGCCTGGTAGAGGTGCGCTGTCCCACGTTGGTCATCGGCGGAACTGCCGATGTGCTGACGCCGCCCAAATACGCCATCTACCTGCGCGACCACATTCCTGGGGCGGAGCTGGTGCTGGTAGATGCGGCGGGCCACATGGTCATGCTTGAGAAGCCTGAGGTTGTGGCCAAGGCTGTTTCCAAGTTCATCTTGATCAAGAGTTAGCCACCAACAATCAGAAAGGAGAATTGCAATGTCTACTAAACTAGGTCCCCATGTGCTGCGGGTCACTTCAGACCTGAGTGGATACATCCAGGCTGGCATAGCGGTAGCCAAGTTTGCGGGCGAATGGGGGATGGCCAGGGACGTCCCGGACGGTGTTCTGGTGATCGGTCGCTTGCACGAGGGAGATTACGACGCTCAAGAGCAGAAGGCCAATGGGCAGGCGCCTCTCGAAGCAGCGCAGCAGTTTGTTCAGGACCAATTGCCCACGTACCAGGCCAACCTCCACATTGAGTACTGGGAGGGGCACAACGAGCCGGTTTGGAGCGACGAGGAGGGCATGGCGTGGTATGCCCAGTTCGAGGTGGAGCGCATGCGGTTGATGGCCGACCTGGGGCTGAAGTGCGTGCTCGGGAACTTCGCCACCGGCACGCCGGATCTGGCTCTCTGGCCCGCCTTCTTGCCCGCGCTCCAGGTCGCCAGAGAGTATCAGGCCATCCTCGGTCTCCACGAGTACAGTTGGCCGTGGATGTGGTGGATGACGGGGCAGTATCAACTGGACCCAAATAACGATGAAGGGGATGAGGGCTGGACGACGCTGCGTTACCGTAAGATCTACCGCCAACATCTGATTCCCAACGAGCTGGGGGATGTGCCCTTGGTGATCACCGAGTGTGGCGTTGATCCGGGGGTGAGCCCTAAGCCAGCGGGCTTAGATGGCGGGGCGTGGAGGCTACTGGGTGACCTCTGGGCTCAGCAGAATAACGAGCCGGACAAGGAGGATTACTATTTCCGACAGCTGGTCTGGTACGACGAGGAGCTGCAAAAGGATGACTACGTCGTCGGCGCGACCATCTTCACCTGGGGCAATTTCGGCCCGCCCTGGTTGTATTTCGACGTGGCCGAGACGGAGGTGGCCACCAAACTGATCGCGCATGCCCAGGCGGACCCGGCCGAGCCCTTTGAGTATCCTGGAGCCGAGGGTGAGGGCGAAATCGTGGGTGAGGGCGAGGCTGAGATACCACGTGGGAAGCCTCGTGTCCAGTACGAGCGCACTTACGTGTTGCTACCCCCCAGCGCAGACGCGGCCTGGGCGCAGGCGGTGGTGGAGAGCACGTGGGATCAACATCGCTACACCATCGGTGGCAGCGCCGATGACGCGGCCGTCGGCGACCTGGATGTACGGCGCGTGATCGGCGTCAATCCGCAGGAGTGGCAGGGCGACCAGTCGCTGGAAGAGTTCTACGCCCAGTATTACCCCGGCGTCGAGTACAGGGCCATCACCGCCGCTACACCTGAGGAACTGGCGCAGAAGTTAGCCAGCGAGTAGAGCTGCATCTTGTTATCAGCGGCACCCTCGTGAGGCTTGCGGGGGTGCCGCGTTCGTATCCTGCCAAGGGCAGCAAGGATGATGCCATGAGGAATGGCAATACCGCCATGTCCTGCCTTTTTCTGGTCACGCTCATCCTTTTGAGCTCTCCTCTGGCGTGGGCCCCTCAAGCGCTGGCTGCCGCCGATTTGCTGATCTACACCGACGGCCTGGAGCCCGGCTGGGACGACTGGTCATGGAGCACCTCTGGTCCTTCGAGGCCCAACGTGATTGGGCAGCTACTCCATAGCAGAACTTCAGGGCCGGAGTAGCTAGAATTTGGGAGGAAAAACATGACTGACATCGTTTTAGAGGTAATTCGCGCCGTGATCGTGGGCGTGATCCTGGCCTATCTATGGTCGGTTGGGAGAAGAGAAGATATTCGCCGACGAGAAGGATGGTGGTATATCTTCGCCGGTTTTGCACTTCTCTTCTTTGGAATACTCATTGACGTAACCGATAATTTCCCCAGTTTGAACAGGTACATCATTATCGGTGACACAGAGTATCAAGCCTTTTTGGAAAAGGTGGTTGGGTATCTGCTCGGTTTTCTTTTGCTGGCGATTGGTTTTTGGAAATGGCTGCCAACTGTTGTCGCGCTCGGGGAGGCCCAAAGGGCGCTAGAAAGATCCCACGATGAGTTGGAAATAAAGGTTGAGCAGCGTACTGATACCCTGAAAGCCACCAATGAACAACTGCGGCAGGAAATTGCCGAGCGCACGCGGGCGGAGGAGGAGATAAAGAGGTTAGCGAAATTCCCAAGCGAAAACCCCAACCCCGTGCTACGGATCACAGAAGATGGTACTATCATCTACGCCAACGAGGCCAGCCTGCCTTTGTTGAACGTCTGGGGTCGCCAAACGGGCCGACCTTTGCCTGACGACTGGCGCCAACTCACTTTGGATGCCATCAGTTCTGGCTTGAGAAAAGAGGCTGAAGTTGAGTACGAGGATCGTATACTCTCCCTGACGTTTGCACCTGTAGTGGATGCACACTACGTCAATATATATGGACTCGACGTCACCGCGCGCAAGCGGGCGGAGGAGGCGCTGAAGGAGTACTCAGGGCAGCTAGAGGACATGGTGGAGGAGCGCACCCGCGAGTTGCGTGAAGCCCAGGCCCAACTCCTGGCCCAACAACGCCTCCAGCAAGAAATTGAACTGGCGGCGCAGGTTCAGACCAGCCTCTTGCCCCGCGGCGTGCCGTCCCTCGAAGGCTTTGATTTCGCTGCCACGGCGTTGCCGGCCCGTTACGTGAGCGGTGACATGTATGATTTCATCTTGTCTGATTCTGAAGCTTGTCACATTGTCCTGGCCGATATTGCCGGCAAAGGCATCCCGGCCGCTATGCTCACTTCAATGGCGCGCGCGCTCGTACGCGCCGAAACGGAGCACGAGGACTCGCCGGCCACCATTCTTTCCAACGTCAACACCTCACTCTACGAAGACCTCACGCTCGCCGAAGTGTTTATCACCTTTCTCGCCGCCCGGCTCAATGCCCGGCTGGGCACGCTCACCTATGCCAACGCCGGCCACACCGAAACCCTGTGGTGGCAGCAGACAAGCCGAACCTGCCGCACCCTCCCCGCCACCGGCATGCCCCTCGGCATCGATGCCGACGCGCCCATCCTTGAAGAGACGCTTACCTTGCGTCCAGGCGACGTGCTCGTTTTCTACAGCGACGGCATAACCGAGGCGGCCAACCCGCACGACGAACTCCTTGGCCTGGACCGGCTCATCGCTATTCTGTCTAAACACACACACCTGCCCGCCTCCGAACTGACTCAAGCCATCGTCGAGGCCGTTGAAACGTTCCGCGCTGGCGCGCCTCTTTCCGATGATCTCACCCTGATCGTCCTCAAAGTCCTGCCGCGCACTATCTCCTTCACCTACCCGGCCACACTGGACCACCTGAACGAAGTGACCGCGCTGGTTCAGCAAGTCGCTTCGGCGTATGGGAGTGACTTCGCCTATCAGATGGAACTGGTAACGTCGGAAATCGTGACCAATGTCATCGAACACGCCTATCGCCTCTCGTCTGGCGAGATGCGCGGCCAGATCACCCTGTTGCCCGACCAGATCCAACTGGACCTGTACGACGATGGAACTCCCTTTGATCCCTCTCAGGCGCCGGCGTCCGATCTGACCGAAGAACTTCAAGATAGAGGACGGGGCCTTTTTGTCGCACGCCAACTCACCGACGAGCTCACCTATAACCCCGCCACACCTGAGGGCAACCACTGGCGGCTGATCAAACTATCACAGGGAGGATAGATCATGAGACGATCCCTTGCTCTTTACCGACTGTGGGTAGTGTGTTGCTTGTTGCTGGCTGTGGGCTATGCACAGCCGGTGGAGGCTGCATCTTCTACCTTAACCCTGTCCTTCTCCGAATTGGGCTACGGCGACCGTACCGCCACGAGTATGTTTGGCTCGCTCGAATACTACTTCCCGGTGCCGCAAAACTGGCTTTTGCAAGAAGTCGCCGCGCTCGACCTGGTCATCAGTCATTCGCCACTGCTCAGGCCCAACCGCTCCACCCTCACCGTCATCGTCAACGACGTCTCTATTTTCTCGACCCTGTTGGATGAGAGCAACGTCACCCGCGGCCGGCTGCACATCCCGTTGCCCACCGATGGCTTTGGCGATTCCCCCACCCGCGCCGATGGCTACACCGTGCGCCTCCAGTTCTACATGCGCCAGACGGACCTGGTGTGTGAAGAAATCACGAACCCGGCCCTGTGGGCCACTGTTCTCACCGATTCGAGCCTGACGCTGGCCGCTACCCCTCGTCCACCCGCCGATGACCTGGCGCTGCTGCCCTATCCGTTCATCGTCCGCAACGCGCAAGACCCCGAAGCGCCCCTCACCTTCGCCTTGATACCTTCGCCATCCGCCGATGAGCTGGCTGCCGCGCTGACCATGGCTGCCTATCTGGGCCGGCAATCGCCAGCCCAACCGCTCACCCTCACCGCTCGCCTGGACGGGCAGGTCGGCCCGCTTGGACATCACATCGCCATTGGGTTTTCGCCCGAACCTGAAATCCCCACCGACCCGGCTGTGATCTCGTCAGTTTCAGACTCTTCCGGCCGGTCCACGCTGACCCTGGCTGGTCAGTCGCCCTTGCTCGCCGCGCAGGCCATCGCCCAACCGGTGCTGCGATCGCAGCTATCGGGACGGACAGCCATTGTGCGCGGGCTGGCCGACCCTTCCCTGCAACCCGCCACCTGGCCCTGGCATCGCGACGCAGCCACCTTCGCTCAGCTCGGTGCCACCGACCGTACCGTGCGCGGCGTCGGAGATCAGGGGACCACTTTCTATTTCAAGCGACCGGCCGGCTGGGACCTGACCTTCGATAAAATCTTCCTCGACCTGCATCTGACCCCCTCGCCTCTATTGCTGCCCCACCAGTCCGGAGTGCGCGTTCGTATCAACGGCTATGACGTGGGCACGATCTCGTTTGATACGAACGACCAGGCCCGACCTGCCGACGGATTCTATCGGATTCCCCTGCCGGCGGATCTACTCAACGTCACGCCCGACGCTCGCCACGCCGACGACCTGATCGTCGAAATCATCGCCCAGCAGCACGTCTACCAGGTCGAATGTGAGCCTACTCATCCAGAAAACGCCTGGACGACGGTTCACGCCAACTCGTACTTCTACCTCCCTCACAGCGACCTGCCGCTGCCGGATGTGTCCACTTTCCCGTACCCCTTCGTGCAACCTCTTTCTGATGGGCCCCAAACGGTCACCATTGGCCTGCCGCTCCCCCCGACGCAAAGTGAGCTGAGCGCCGCCCTCACGCTGGCTCAAAGTATCGGACGCGGCGCCTTTGGCCCGCTGCCCGCCATCACCGTCGCTCCAGCCGACTCTGCAGCAGAGCCAGCGGGGCATCTCATCCTCATCGGCACACCCGAGCGCAACCCGCTGATCGCCGCCGTCGAAGAGCGCCGCCCGTCCGACGAGCGCGGTCTGGTACAGACGCTCGTCACCAGCGACGCCATCGCCAACCTGAAAGAATTTCCTTCGCCCTGGCAAAGTGGCAAATTCGTGCTCATCCTGTCGGGCCAGGAAGAGGGCCTTATACTGGCCGCCCAGTCTCTAGGACAGACGCTCCCGTCGGCGTCCATCCTGGCCGTCCGCGCCGATGGAGGTGTCGAACCGATCAAGCGGGAGGTGCCGCCCCCGGCGCAGCCCGAGTCCCTCACCCAGACCCGCCCGCCCCTCTTGCCCCAACCTGAAACCTGGCAGGTTGTGGTGGGCATCCTGGTCGTCACGGCGCTCGCCATCGTCGCTACTGTGGTGGGCTTCCGCTTACGGTCGCGCCGTCGAGAAACAATCGGTAGAGAGAAGAAATGAAACGCTTCGCGCATTTACTAAAGACAAGAGCACGGCGCGCTGCGTCCCTGCTCCTCCCATCCGAGGCAGAAGAGCGTCACCAGTTGCGTCTGCGGGTGTTCCGCATCATCGCGCTGGCCGATCTGACCCTCGGGTTTTACTACATTGTCTGGCGATACACTGCCAGCCTCAACATGCGCGCGCTGTGGTTTGCCGTTCCTCTCGTCCTGGCCGAAACCTACAGTTTCATAGATACCATCCTGTTTGTCTTCATGATGTGGAAGCCCCCCCGGCGCGCAGCGCCCCCTCCCCTTGAAGGGGCCACGGTAGACGTGTACATCACCACCTACAACGAACCGGTGGAGCTGCTGCGCCTGACCGCCGAGGCTGCCACGCGCATCACCTGGCCAAACACCCAGGTGTACATCCTGGACGACGGGGCGCGTCCGGCTATGCAAGCCATGGCCGAGGAACTCGGCTGCGGCTACATCACCCGCAGCGACGAATGGACCGGCAAGGCCCGTCACGCCAAGGCCGGCAACGTCAACAGCGCCCTCATGCAGACTTCCGGTGAATTCATCCTGATCCTGGACGCCGACCAGATCCCCGCTCCGCAGATCGTCCACCGCTGCGTCGGCTACTTTCGGGACCCCAGGGTGGCTTTCGTGCAGACCCCACAGTACTTCTATAACCTTCCACCGGGCGATCCATTTGGCTCCGACGCCCCGCTTTTCTACGGCCCCATTCTACAGGGCAAAGACGGCTGGGACGCCGCCTTCTTCTGTGGCTCCAACGCCATCCTCCGGCGAGAGGCTCTGATGCAACTGGGGCTCACCGGCTACGTGCAGGAGATGGAACAGCGCGTGCGGCGGGGGCTGTCTGAAATCGAACGCGACCTGGCCCGGCGTGAGGCTGACACGCCCGCCCAACGCGCCGCGCTGGACTCCCTGCGTCCGGCCCTGATCAGAGCCCGCAAATCCCTCAAGGACGGCCAACCCTTGGAGGTCGTCAGCGACATCGTGCGTGAGGCCGTGGCCGCAGCTCAGCAGACCGTCGCTCAACAAGACATGGCTGCTATTGCCGAGGACTTGCGCGCCATGGCCGCCGCTGGCGACGAGACGGCCGCCCAGGTCAGCCAGTTCATGTCGGAGCGGCTCCCCGACCTGGCGCGAGAGGTCACCGAGAGCGCTCCCTCCGGCCCAGAAGCCGTCGGTCTTTCTCCCCAGGCCATAGAAGACCTGGCCCTGACGCGAGCCGATGAAGCCATCCCCGTCATGGCCCTCGCCACCTTCAGCATCACCGAGGACATGGCCACCGCCATGCGCCTGCACGCCATGGGCTGGCGCAGCGTGTTTCACCCCGAGATTCTGGCCTATGGCCTGGCCCCCGAAGACCTGGGCTCGGCTCTCAAACAACGACTGCGCTGGGCCCAAGGCACCATCCAGGTCTTTTTATGGGAAAACCCTCTCCTGAAAAAGGGCCTCTCTTTCCCTCAGCGACTCCAGTACTTCACCACGATGTTCTCCTACTTCAGCGGTTTTTTCAACCTAATCTACATTCTGTCTCCCATTGTTTATCTCTTTACTACCATTACTCCCGTCACAGCCTGGTCCTTTGAATTTGCCTGGCGCCTGGCGCCCTTTCTGCTGCTCAATAAGCTTATGTTCCGGTACGTGGCCTGGGGGCTATCCATCTGGCGTGGTGAGCAATACAGCCTGGCCTTGTTCCCGCTGTGGATTCAGGCCGTGGTCAGCGTCCTCGCCGGCGCCAAGCTCAAATTCGTCGTCACGTCCAAGCAGCGTCAGACCGGCAATTACCTCCACCTGATCCGGCCGCAGTTGCTCATCGTCTGGCTGACTGCCCTGGCTATCGGGTATGGCTTGTTCTCTTTCATCGTCGGCTGGAACCTTCAGGTTGGGGGGACACTGGTCAATATCTTCTGGGGATGCTACAATATTGTCATGCTCTCGGCCATCGTTCGGGCCGCCGTATATAAACCGCCTGCCGGCTGGGAAGCCCGTCCGCCCGCATTTCTCTTCCCAAGTGGCTACCCAATCCACTCGTCGGCCGACTAATCCAACACGAGGTGCATCATGGATCTTCAAATAACTGAAAAACTGCTTTCCGACAAACGCGCTATGCTCACGCTCAGTGGCCGTATCAACGCCGTAACTGCACCCGACCTGAAAGCGCAGTTGAAGCGTCTGGCCAAAGGCGGTCACATCCAACTGATCGTAGACCTGACTGATGTGCCGTTCATAGATAGTTCCGGCCTGGCCGCGCTGGTCTCCGGTTTCAAGGCCGCCCGAGAGGCTGGTGGTACGATAAAACTGGCCGGACTCAACGAGCAGACACGCACCGTTTTCACGCTCACCATGCTGGACCGCGTGTTTGAATTTTACCCCGACGCAGGGGCCGCCCTCGACAAACTGCCGTTCGGCTGAGACTTCGCGAGCCCTTCGGCTACGCTCAGGACAGGCTCAGTCGAGCCGCTCACGACGAAGCCGGCAATCTGACCACCACATCTCCCGGCATGGATGAGGGTCCGCTCCGACCTGACGGTCCAAGCCTGCCACATCGCCGACATGGACGGCAACGGCGATGGCAACATTGACATCGTGGACATCATGCTCGTGGCGGTGCACTGGGTGGAGGGGTGTGGGTGAGGGGGGTGAACCGTGAATTGCAGAACACTCCCCAATGTGATACAATTAAGATGGGTGTGTTTCAAATGAGTTGGACAAGACTTCGGAAGTCTCAAGAGCACCCTATCCAGCGGCTTTTGAGGCGATTTCAAGTCGCTTTTACCTTCAAAGCCCTCAACTGAAGACTTCCGAAGTC
>SDBT01003169.1_pt1 | contig 28607 bp, 22 predicted proteins | sample 2277101 | NCBI WGS metagenome assembly SDBT01 (sample SAMN10404973, study PRJNA504765) | marine sediment metagenome | isolation source: marine sediment core GS10_PC15, 103 cmbsf | place: Arctic Ocean: Southern Knipovich Ridge | collected 2010 | reverse complement strand
AACCGTCGCCGCCATGTGGGGCACGATGCAAAGTGTGCTCGACCGAGTCACCGCAAACGACGTCGAAGGATTCTTCCGGCACTGCGGCTATGCACCACGGATTAATTGAAAATGCTCTAGCGTACCTTCGCAGAAGTTCCGCATCATGGGTGGCACGGGCGTCCCGCCCGTGAGGCCACAGGCGAGACGCCTGTGCCACCCTGAGTAAGATGCGAACAGAGTTACCGACTACACTAGCATCGTTTCACGACCGGTGACTTCGCGGGTCATAGACCGGCACCACATGGGTTTGCGCGATGGACGTCGAACGCGAACGCTTCTCCCCCGATGAGCTGGCAGTCGTGCTGAGCCACTACGATCTGGGCGTGATCCAGAGCGCCAAGGAGTTCGCGCGCGGCTCACGCCGCTCCCCCAAGCTCCGCCTGCGGACCGCCGACGGCCGCTTCCTCCTCAAACGCCGGGCCCAGGGCCGCGACCGGCCCGCCCGAGTCACGTTCGCGCACACGCTGCTGTGGCACCTGCGGCAGAGAGGTTTCCCGGTGCCGGAACTGCTGCCGACGCGCGACACCGGCGAGTCGATGCTCGTGCACGAGGGGCGGGTTTACGAGTTGTTCGAATATGTGGCCGGCGGGCAATACGATGCTTCGTTGGAGCAGACGGCGCACGCCGGAACGACGCTGGCGCGTTTTCACCGGGCGGTGTCGGACTTCCAGACCGCCTGGCAGCCGCCCGCACGCGGATACCACGATTCACCAAAAGTCCGCACCGGCCTGAACTCGATCCCGACCACCATCTCCAGTCACGATTCGGTGAGCGGCTGCGAGGCCGAATTGCTCTCGCTGACCCAGGAGCTGTACGAGTGCTACGACGAGGCGGCCGACGCGGTCAATCGCCTCGGCTTCGAGCAGTGGCGGTGTTGGATCGTCCATGGCGATTGGCATCCCGGAAACATGCTCTTCCGCAAGCGCAAGGTGGTCGCCGTGCTCGATTTCGACGCGGTCCGCCGCGCACCGGCCGTCGTCGACGTCGCCAACGGGATGCTGCAATTCTCGATCTTGCGGGGTGGGGAGAATCCCGAGCAGTGGCCCGAGTTCTTCGACCGGACCCGCATGAGGCGCTTCCTGATCGGCTACGCGGCCCGGGTCAAGCTCGACGCCGGCCAGCGCGAGGCCATACCACACTTGATGATCGAATCGCTGATCGCCGAGTGCGTGGTTCCGGTGGCGGCCACCGGGTCGCTCGGGCAGATCCCCGGTTTCGGCGTTCTTCAGATGGCCGGGCGGAAGGTGCACTGGCTACGGCACAGCCTCGAGCCATTGGAGCAGTGGCTGGCGGAGTGAGAAATCGGATCCGCGACAGAATCTGCGGGTTCACGGTTGACGCCGGAGGCGCTCGCTGGGTGGCAATGCCCGATCGCGGCAGCCTCAGAGACCGTAGGCCCGAAGGCCGCAGCCCCAAAGCTCGCAGCCCCAAAGCTTGTACCCCCAAAGCTGTAACCCCAAAGTTTGTAGCCCCAAAGCTGTGACCCCCAAAACTTGTAGCTCCAAAGCTCGCAGCCCCGGAGCTTGTAGCCCCGGAGGGGCGCTGGTCAGTAGCCGGGGGTGAAACCCCCGGTTATCGTGCCCCAGAGCAGTCGAACCCCGGAGGGGCGGCGGTAGTCATCCCAGACTGCCCGAGTCCGGTCGTGGTTATGTTCAACGGAGTTGAAAACACGCCTGCTTTGTCGGTGCTTACCGCCGCCCCTCCGGGGCTCGCATTTCCCGAACCGACATTTCCGGAGGCTGGCGCCCCCGGCTACTGACCGCCGCCCTTACAGGGCTGTAGCTCAGTCGACGCCAGATCGCAGATTCTGTCACAGACCCCCAGAAACCGGGTCCATGATACTTCCGGCGGGCTTCGGCGCGGGCCCTGTAGCGTCCGCCCCCCGTGGCGGACGTCGGGTGGCGAGAGGTTTCCCCATTCTACGTCCGCCCCCCGTGGCGGACGTCGGGTGGCGAAAGGTCTCCACATTCTACGTCCGCCACGGGGGGCGGACGCTACGTTTCCCGGCTTACACAGCGCCCGTCAAAACTGTCACGGACTCCCAGAAATCAGCCGCGGTCGGATTATATTGAAGCGGCGCAGGCGCCCGGTTAGACTACAATAATTGTACGCGGGTCAGCAGGTGCGCGGCGCGCGCTGCGAGGCATCCGGCAGGGATGGAAGGGGGTAACCGGGACGTGCAGCACGGAGCTCAGTAAAGGTAACCTGACATGCAAACCGCCACGGAACCGATTTTGACCGCCCCCGCGCCGGCTTCCTACGCCCGTCGGAAGACAACCGGCAAGCGGACGGCCCGACGTTGGTGGCTCGCCGGCGCGATCGTCGCGGTCCTGGGCGGACTGCCGTTGGGGCTGTGGCCGGTGGTCGGCTGGCTCGAGCGTCTGGCGGGGGGCGAGAGCAGTTCCGGCGCCTACCACGTGGTCGAGCCGATGACCTTGCAAATCACCTTGACCGAGAATGGGGAATTGAAGCCCCGCAGGTCGGCCGAGATCAAGTGCGAGGTCGAGGGCCAGAGCACCATCCTCTTCGTCGTGGATGAGAGCACCCGGGTCAAGCAGGGAGATCTGCTGGTCGAACTCGCCTCGGATGCGCTCGAGGAGCGGCTGCGCTCCAAACAGATGGAGTTGCGCCGGATTCAGGCGGACTACGAGTCCGCCGTCTCCGAGCTCGAGATCCAGAAGAACCAGAACGCCAGCAACATCAAGAAGGCCCAGATCGACCTGGAGGTCTCCGAGCTCGATTTGCAGAAGTACCTGAAGGGCGATTTCATCGGCCAGCTCGCAGCGATCGAGCTCAAGATCGAACAGAGCGATATGGATATCGAGCGCCAAGAGCAAGAGCTGGCTGACAACCTCGAGTTGGCCGAAAAGGGCTGGGTGACGAAGAATGAGATCGATCAGCGCGAATTCGCGCTGGAAGTTGCCAAGATGCAGCTTGATCAGCACCAGCTTTCCAAGTCAATCCTGCTGGATTACGAGAAGCCGAAGGTCGAGAAGCAGCGGACTTCCACCGTCGACCGGTCACGTGAAGAGCTCGAACGCGAGAAAAAGCGGGCCCAGTCCCGCGAGCGGAAATCGCAGGCCCGCGTGGGGCAGTACAAGGACCTGCTCGACAACGCCAAGGATGATGTGGACCGGGTCCAAGTTCAATTGGTGCGATGTAAGATGTACGCGCCCGCCGACGGCGTGGTGCAGTATCCCGTCGGCGACGGACACCGTTGGGGTGGGGGCGATCGAGTCTCGGCCGGTGAGCGGGTACGCGAGGGGCAGACGCTGGTCGTCCTGCCCGACACCAGCCAGATGCTGGTTACCACCCGCATACACGAGGCCGACCGCCATATGATCCAGGAAGGCCTGCTCTGCGTGGTGACGGTGCCGGCGGTGCCGGGCGAGTCATTCACCGGCAAGATCGTAAAGATCGACAAGTTCGCCGACTCCGAGAATCGCTGGCTCAACCCCGATCTGAAAGAGCACGGCGCCGAGATCTTGTTGGACGCGACCGACGCCCCGCTCTCGCCCGGCGACAGCGCCGAGATCAAAATCCTGATCGACACGGTCGAGGATGCGCTGGCAGTGCCGGTGCAGTGCGTGTTCACGCGCGGCCGAGACAGCTACGTCTTCGTCCGCTCAGGCGGAGGAGGCGAATCGACCCGGGTGTCCCTCGGACGCTCGAACACCAGTATGGTCGAGATCGCCGACGGGCTGAAGCCTGGGCAGTCGGTGGTCATGCACGCGGACGAGCAGATGCTGGCGAAGCTGCCCACCATCGACATTGCCGAGGGCCAGCAGGTTTTCGCGCGGCCCGATCGCAGTGAAAAGTCGGAACCCGACCGCCGTCGCCAAGGGCGGCCCAACGCCGGAGGGCAAGTTTCCAGACCCAGGCCGGGCGGTGGGGGCGAAGCGGCCAAAGACAAAGCCAGCGACTAATAGACGCCGCGCCGCGGGTGACCGGCCTCCGCCGATAATCATGGCGATCTGCTCCGTTCCGCCGTCCAGGCACGCGACCGGACCACACTTTCAAGGCGGAAAGCGCAGGGTCCCGGCCCGGCCGCCCACCCGGTATTCTCAGCTCGGCTGAGCGACCTCCGGGGCAAACGCGGCGGGGTGGACGTTCGCCCGGCCGCAGGCCTATGATTACAGTACAGGGTTGGCGGGTAGTGGCCCGTGTCGGGCTGGGATGCCGGTCGCGGGGCGCCGCTGATCTCGGCAGCCCGTCCACTGTTGGCCGAACGGCCGTTCGCCAGGTTCCCCGGCGAGAACCAAGGAGCGATAACGCATGAACACGAGAATCGGAATCGTCCTCATCGCAATGCTGCTCGGATGGCCGCTCATGGGCGGTTGCCCGGTCACCGTGGATGCGGACGTCGAATTGGACGTGGCCGCGGACGTCGACGTGAGCGTGGACGACGACGATGGCTCGTCGACCGCCCCGGACAACAATGGCGACGATGACAACGACGGCGCTACCGGCGACGACTCCAGCGATGACGGCGATTCGGGCTCCGACGACGGCCAAGACCAGGACTCCGGAGACTCCGCTGACGACGCGGGGGGCGACGATGACGATTCGGCAGACGATGCCGGCGGAGACGCCGATGACGATGCCGACGCCGACGACGACGGCGACCCCGACGACCAGGGCGACGACGAACCCGCATTCGCCGGCTCGTTCGCGGGCGAGTGGGACCGCGTCGGCCAGGAGTCCCTCGGCGGCGTGCCCGGCTCCGAGCAGGAGTGGACTACCGATCAAACGGTCACGTTTGGTGCCGACGGCATGCCGGCCGCCTTGATCGTGCCCGGCTATCTCCAGGGCGAGGGTGGAGTCGACTTCGTGGCTCAGGTCAAACAGGTCGGCGATACCGTCATGCTCGCCGAGACGGTGGGGGCGCTGGACTACACGCTGACCGTTACCGTGGCATTGGCCACCTATGGCGAGACAACTGCCCATATCGTCCTGAATCTCATCCATCATGCCGAAGGTTCGAACGCGGCCCAGACTCAGGACGGCACCGGCGTGCAGGTTATCGAGTACCGCCTCCAGAACGGACAGTTGGAATATTCATCCACGACAGCATACGAGGTCACGTGGTTCAACGGTTCAATCAATACCACCTGGGATATCAGTTGTGAGGGAACGCTCACGCCTGAATAAAGCGACGAAATAATGCACCCGGCGCGGGTGCGTGCTGAATCGGCTTGGTGCAAAAGGATCGGCGTCTGGCCCGCGGCAACGCGGCCGGCGCCGATCTTGTTGCGCCCCGCGCGCTGCCGGGATCGCTCCCGGCCCGGCACCTGGACGCCCCCGTGCGTGTGGCCGTAGCTTGTGCTTGTAGGTCCTGACTCGCTGCGGTATAATCCAAATAGGTGCTGTAAGGGCGTCTTTGTCTCTCGCCGCATCATTTCATAGGCGAGGCCCGCATTGCGCGTCAGCGGGGCACTCCCAATCGGCGCGCCGGAAAGGGGACTTCCACCATGCTGAGCTTCAGATTCACCGGGGTGATTGCTGCAGTCGCGCTGATCAGTGCGGGTCTCGGCGGTTGTCCGTTGGCGGACGATCCGTCGCAGGACACGGCGCTGCCGGTGGAATCCGGCCCGCCACCCGACGACACGGGTGCAAAGGACACCACTGAGCAGCCGAGTTTGCTGAACGACCTGGCGTCGCAGATCGCGGCCGACGCGCTGGACGACGAGTACGCCTGGTCCGATGGCTCAACGACCATCTCAATCAACCCCGACACCGACGGCGGGAACACCGGGGGGGGAGGTTTCGGGACTAGCCCCGGAAGCAACGCGGGTGGCGACAACGATGACGGAGACGGGGATCCCGATGACCCGGACGACCCGGCCGGCGCTGACGACGATGGCGATTCGGACGACTCCGGCGACGATCCACCCGGCGGGTCACCGGGCGACTCAGGTGACGCCACGCATCGAGGCACCGTCCAATGCGCGTATCGCGAGAGCCTGTGGGACGATGATGAGTTCTACGGGGAGATAACCGACGATCTGACCTACGAGGAGACCATCAGCTTCGACGACCTAGGCGTCCCTGAGAGCATCCCGGTGCATCCGTTTATCTGCAACGACCACACCGTGAGATTCCAGACCACCGCGCGTTTCACCGGCCAGACCGAGACACTCACGTTTGGTACCGGTGTCGTCGAATACGACGTCACGGTCCACGTCCTCGTCGCCACCTACAGCCCGCAGGCGGCCCATGTCGAGCTCGAGCTCGATTTCGTCTGGATCGGGGACAACAACTGTTCGATCATCGCCTCGGGAGCCCACACGCTCGACACCCAGGCCACCGGTGACGACGTGATCTACACCGCCTACACCGGATACGACGGCGTGTTTACCGCCGCCGACGACTGGGTCGGGTATGGAACGGTCGACTACGATTGCAGCGGAACGCTGGCGAAGCAGTAGCGGTGTAGCGGCCGAGCCCCGTATCGGCCGAGACTGCGAACGTCCGGCACGGGCCCGGACGCGAACAAACATGTAGCGGCCGAGCCCCGTATTGGCCGAGGCCGCGAACGTCCGGTACGGGGCCCGGACGCTACGGTTTAATGAAAAATGCTCTAGCCTGCGACAGTGGTCGGCAACGCCGCGTGGGAGGGCGAGCCTCGGGGCTGCGCGGATGGGTGGCCCATCGCTTCAGCGGTGGGGGACGCGAATCGCTCACGTGCTCGCGCGCTGGACGCGAATCGTTCACGTGGTCGCCGTCCGTGCGGGAGGAACCCCGCGAAGGCCCTGGTGTACCTTCGCGGGAGTTTCTGCATCATGGGTGGCACGGGCGTTCAGCCGGGTGTGGTTCACGGGCGGCGCACTCCACAGGCGAGACGCCTGTGCCACCCTTCGTGTGTGGCCGGATGCCCGCGTAGCGCTCTATTGATCCGGAATTGCCAGCGTCACGGACAGCGGCTGATCCGGCCCGACCAGGAAGTTCGTGGCGCGATACGGCAGGCCCTTGGCGCGCTCGTCGGCCGGCGCCTCGATTCGCACCAGTGACGTCGCGCCGGCCGGCAGAGTGATCTTCGCCGGCCCGATCTGCCCGATACGTTCGAGCTCGATGTCGAGTTCGCACTGGTTCTCGATCGCGACCCACACCCGATCGTTCGACCGGTGATGCGGCGGGTTGACCCGAATGCAGGCCGGGAACAGCGCCGCCAGCTCCGGCTCCCGCCCGATCAGTTGATTCTGGTACCACACGGCGGTTCGGCCGGCGAACAGCGCTTCGCGCAGCGCGTCCATCGTTTTATCGCGAGCGAAGACCAGCGTGAGCGTGCGGTGCTTGGTCGCGGTCCACTCCGTTGCCGGCGACGGGTCGTGGATGTCCGAATTGCCCAGCAGAGTCAGCTTTCGCTCCGTGGCGTATCGATGACCATCCGGGTAGTACGACTCGCCGTTGCAGATTTCGACGCCGTGCAGTTGCTGCTTCTCGAAGAGTGTGGTCTGGGCTTCGCCCCAGCGGCCCAACTCGGGGCCCTTCCAGCCGGGATGATTCCAGAACACGAACGCCTGCTGACGCTGGGCCTCGTCAAACACCGCGAAGAAGTCTTCCGTCTCCAGCAGCTTGCTGTCGCTCAGGAAGATCGCGTTGAAGTGGCCGGGGGGCGTATCGCGCGTGATCTCGCTTGCCCGGGGCAGGAGTATGTTGCACTCGCGCGCGCGCCCGGCCGCTAGCTCGCGCGGGCGATTGTGATTGGTGGGCAGGTCCTGCTTGTGTGGCTGATACTCGATGTGGTCGGAGATCGCGAGCGCATCGAGACCTTCGCGCCAGGCTTCTTTGACCCGCACCGTCGGCCAGACCGAGCCGTCAGAGAACACGGTATGCGTGTGGAAGTCACACTTCAGCGTTTGATAGCCCGGCAGGTCGGGGAAACGAATCTCCTGGCGCACCTGGGCGGAGGCCGCGACGACCACGCACCACGACACGATTGCCGCGACGAAGATCTTCGAACGTTGCATTCGTTCTGCTCCTTTTTGCTTCCGAAGGACCGGTTAGCCCGGATTATTCATGGAACCGGTCACGGCTATGCCGTGTGGCACAGCCGCCCTCGGCTGTGTGCTGCGAATGCCGATCATCGCACTCCCAGCCGAGGGCGGCTGGGCCACATGAATAATCCCGGTTAGACGTTTGCTCACGGTATCGCAATCGCACAGCGCGAACAACCATCGGGCGGTGCGGAGAGCGGGTGCACATGCCTGGCGCTTGAGGTGGAGAGTCAGTGGAATCCGAGTCCGTAGCGTCGGCCCCCCGCGGCCGACGTCGCATGGAATTGGGCCTCCACGGCACCTCCGTCGGCCGCGCGGGGCGACGCTACGGTCGTTTCTCAACGAACGTCATCCGCCGCCGGTCCTTGACGACTCCGGGGAAACGCAGCGCTCGGCCGTGCATGACCACCCACACGCCGGACTCCAGCAACCCGCAGGCGAACAGGGCCTCGGTGACGTTCTGGACGGCGTCGGTGTCGCGAAACTCGTACGGTCGCATCGCACCCGTCAGGATGATCGGCTTGGCCACCTCGGGCAGGTGCGCGTGCAGATACTCACCCGTCTCGGCCAGCGTATCGGTGCCGTGGATCACGATGATCGCGTCGTTCTGCGGCAGCGCGGCCTTGACCGCGTACAGGATCGTCTCCCGATCCGTGTCATCGAGTTCGAGCGAGTCCTTAGACATGACCGGCACATGTCGAATCTCGAGCTCGCAATGCCGCAGGCGATTGACGATGTTCTGCAACACCGACCCGACGTTGGCCAACGTACCGTCGGACTCGTTGTACGTCTTGTCGATCGTCCCGCCGGTGGTAAGGATGGCAATTCGCATGGATAGTCCGTCTGCTGCCGATCAGCGTACCGCTCGAGAGCAGTGGCACACCGACCCTACTCGTCGATTTCGGAGACAATCTCCGGCGGGAGTCGGTCGATGACGAACGCACGGATCCTGCGGACGGTGGCCAGAGCCTCGCGTACCTTCTCGGCGTCCGGGTCTGCCGGGCCAGGGTAGCGGAATCGCACAGCGTACGGTGTGAGGTGCTCGACATCGGGGCGTAGGGCTGCAAAACCCGAGTCGTGCTTGGCGCAGAGCGCCAAGAGCTCCACGAGATCGTACGTTCGCTCGAAGGGGTTCCTCCTGCAAACAAGATACCCCTTAAGCAGCTTCTCGGCCGCTTGCTGGCAGTGAAACGCTGCCACATCTGTGATCGGCGGGTCGCGCTCCATCGCCGCCTCGGCGCCGGCCTGGTCGTGCTCGGCCTTTTCGAGCCATCTTTTCACTTCCCTGAGCTCAGGCGGCATAGAGCAGCTTCCCCTTCTGTTTGACGGTCCGCTCAAACGATACGGGCAACTCGGCGCGCTCTTCAAATTCCTTGCGGGTATAGACCTGCACGTCTTTAGATACACCGATCGAACCGATCGCGTGATACGCCAAGGCATCGCGGTCGTAGGGATCGAGCGGGCTGTCCTCGACCACCACCAGCAGATCGATATCGCTGTGCGGCTGCGGGTTGCCATAGGCGTACGACCCGAAGAAGTAGATCGCCACCGGCGAGAACGTGTCGCACAGTCGTTGAACGATCTCGTCCAGCTTCTGCTCGAGTTCGGCGGGGCTCAGGATGGGCACGAACGCTCTCCGGCGTCACGATCAGGCTGCTGCGCGCCGGGTATAGTAGCACACTTCTCTTGCACGCGCCGCGCCTGGTTCTCATCGGCCACGTGGTCGCTATGGCAGGCCGGCTTGGCGCCGCGCTCGGCCAGGAAGGCTCTCTGGTCGTCGGTCAGATCCGGAGACGATACCGCCCCGGACTCGGGCTGGTAGCCTTCGTGCTTGCCGGCGGCGAACTGTTGGATCTCCTTGCTGATCCGGATCGCGCACCAGTCGTGGCCGCACATGGCGCAGTAGTCGTCGTCGGACTGCAGGTCCTCGTCGTGCAGGGCCCGGGCGGTGTCGCCGTCGAACGCCAGCTCGAAGTGCTTGGGCCAGTTCAGCGCCGCCCGGTACTTGCTGATGTCGTCGTCCCATTGTCGCGCCCCGCGGACGCCGCGGGCGATGTCGCCGGCGTGGGCCGCGATCTTGTACGCGACGCAGCCCACCTTCACATCCTGCGGCTGCGGCAGGCCGACGTGTTCCTTCGGCGTGACGTAGCAGAGCATCGCCGCCCCGGCCCGGGCCGCCTCGGTCGCCCCGATCGCGCTGGTGATGTGGTCGTAGCCGGGGAAGACGTCGGTCACGAGCGGGCCGAGCACGTAGAACGGAGCATCGTCACAGACCGCCCGCGCGTTCTCCATGTTCCAGGCCACCTCGTTGAGCGGAATGTGCCCGGGACCCTCGACCATGATCTGCACGCCGGCCTCACGCGCCCGCTGGGTCAGCTCGCCCAACACGCGCAGCTCGGCGATCTGGGCCGCGTCGCTGGCGTCGGCCAGGCACCCCGGCCGGCAGCCGTCGCCGACCGAATAGCCCACGTCGTACTCCCGCATGATCGCGCTCATCTCGTCGAACAGCTCGTACATCGGGTTCTGCTTGTTGTGGTGGATCATCCACTTCGCCAGCAGCGACCCGCCCCGGCTGACCAGCCCGGCGACCCGCCGCCCAATCAACCCGAGATGCTCGCGCAGAATGCCGGCGTGAACGGTGATGAAGTCGACGCCCTGTTTGGCCTGGTGCTCGATCGTCTTGAGGATCTCGTCGTGGGTCAGCTCCTCGATGCTGCGCCCGATGATCATGCTGTAGAGGGGAACCGTGCCGATCGGGATCGTGCTGTTGTCGATGATGGTTTGGCGACACTCGTCCAGCGCGCCGCCGGTGGACAGGTCCATCAGCGTGTCGGCCCCGTAGAGCTGCGCCCAGCGGAGCTTCTCGACCTCGGTCTTGGTATCGCTGCTCACCGGCGATGCGCCGATGTTGGCGTTGATCTTGGTCGTGATCGACCGCCCGATTCCGATCGGATCGAGCCGCTTAGGCGCCCGCTCGCCGCGGCAATACTCCGGATCGTCGAGCATCTGCCGCCGTTGCGCCACCGTCTGGTTCACCCACAGCGCCGCGTCGGGCGTGAAACCGGGATGCCCGGTCGGGTCGCCGGAGTGGCAAATGCTCGGGTCAGAGTGCTGAGTTGACGCGGCCAACTCTGAACTTTGCACTTTGAACTTTGCACTGGTCTCTTGCCCCCCACTGCCCGCCAGATGCCGCTTGTTCGCGGGAATAATGACCCGCCCCGTGGCAACCTGCTCTCGAATGAAGTCCGCCGGCACATTCTCACGCCGCGCCACACGCACCATCTCCGGCGTCACGATCCCAACACGCGCGGCTTGAAGTTGAGTCATCTCACCATCTCCTGCACGGTACCCGGCCGCTACATCTGCCCCTACGGCATATTGGGCTGGGTGGCCCACCGCTTCAGCGGTGGGGGACCCGAATAGCGTTCCGCTGGTGCGAGATTCCCCTCTCGCACCCAATCTCACGGGATTCCCTTCCCGGCCTCAATCGAGGCTATCCCGCGACCTACGGCCGGTACGGTACCCGGCCGCTACATCTGCCCTACGGCGCATTGGTGCGGTCCATGACCTGCACGCCCTCGGGCACCTTGAATTCGAACCGCTTCGGATCAATCTTCTCGTTGAACTTGATCTCGCTGTACGTTGCCGTCATCACCTGCTTGTCCGTCGCGTCGTAACCCAGCTTCTGCACCATCGCGCCGTCCTTCTGGCGAAAGTAGTACGCCATCTTGACCGGCTGCCCGGGCTGCGTGGCCGTCTTCGGCTTGCCGTGGACCACCCAGCACTTCTCGCCGTCGACCTCCTCGTCGTCCGCCACGGTCAAGTCGCTCTCCTCGCGCAGCAACTTGAACATCGCCGCGCCGGTCGTCGAATCGGCGTCGGCCTTGGTCTTCACGCACATCTTCTGGCCCATCTGCTCGATGAGCGCGTGGGTGAACTCGCCGTCGGAGACCGTCAACATGGGCGTGTTCATCGTGTTCTTCTGCCCGCCCATGTCCATGACCATCTCCGCCTCACCCTCCATCCGCGAGAGCATTATTTCGCCCTTGCGCAGGTACTCGACCGTCGCCTTCATCGTGGTCTTCATTTTCATGGCGCCCCGTTCCATCTCCATCGCCATGTTCACCTTGGCGGTCATCGAGTTGACCTTCTTCCACTTGGCAGCGATCTCCTTCTCGAGCGCATCCAGCTTCTCGTCCGCGACGGCCGCCGAGACGGAAGTCACGAACACGAAAGCGAGGGCGGCCAACAGCGTACGATGGTACATGTATCTTCTCCTGATGTCTGAAACCACTTCCAAAGCTCCCGTCCGCGCCCCGACCGCTCGAGGCCGCGAGTTCTGTCCCTTTGTTCCTTGCCCGGTGCGAGATTTCTGTCTCGCACCGACTCTCGCGGAAGTCCCTTCCGCAGTCACGCGAGGCTATCCCGCGACCCACGGCCGGTACGGGGCCCGGCCGCTACGGTTCGGCCGGGACAGAGCCCGGCCGCTACGGTTCGGCCGGTACGGGGCCCGGCCGCTACGGTTCGGCCGGGACAGAGCCCGGCCGCTACAGGACGATCCAATCCGCAATCCGAATTCCGCAATCCGAAATAGTAGATGTGCATGGATTCCGCTTCCCTACGCAGCCGGCCCGCGTGTTTTCCAAACGCCGCGCAGCCCGTCACTGATCAGGTTCAAAGGGTCTGCGGACCGTTCGCGTCCGCATCTCATGTCCGCCGCGGCGGACCACCCCCAGCCAACAACAGTAGTTTAGTGGCAATTACGCACTTCGGCCACGGGCAGGCGTGCTGCGGGCGGTCGGAATGACAAACCAAGCCGCCACATCTGTCACACACGGGGGCGGCAGCCGGGCGGTGGCCTCTGATGCAGCAAACCTACGGGGCCGGCGGGGGCGCTGGTACGCTGCCGAGCGGTGCCTTGCAGAACGGGCAGACGTAGTCGGTGCCGAAGACCACCATGGAGCGTGGGATGGCGCGTTCGCAAGCTGGGCAGCGTCGCGAGATCACCGACGCGGTCAGCTCGCTGCATTTCGGGCAGCGCAGCGCGCCGGTCTCATCCTCGGTCGCGGCTTCGATCTCGCCGGTGGTCATCGCGCATTCTTCCCAGCACGTGCTGCAGACCATCCAGATCTCGTCGGCGTTGCTGGCGGGGGGGGACTTGGTCGCCTGGCGAATCGCATACAGCGCGTACGCCATACACACCAGCGCCACCACCGTCACCGCGATCTTCCGAAAGCGACCCGCTTGCTCCACCATGTTCCGCCCTCAATCAGGCCCGCGCACCGCGGTCAGTTGGTCACTTCCCAATGCGGCTCGTTGTCACGCGTCCACATCATGCGCCAGGGTTCGCGGACCTCCTCCGGCAACGTCAGGACGTCGGCCAGCATGATCCCGGCGGGCTGGCCGATCCAGCCCGAGGTATTGGCGCGGGGCTCCTCGTAGTACGTCCAGGTCGGATACCACTGCACGTGGCTGTCGAAGAACATCACGTTGATCCCGAAATCACCGCCCTTGCGATGCGCTCCGCCGGGGCTCTCATCCGGATAGCACCAGTCGTTTCGGCACTGCGCGATGACCTGATCCCAGTGGCGGTTGCGGTTCGAGTCGCCGAAGACGATGAACTTGTCCGGGCGTTTTACGGTTATCTCCCGGATTCCCCAGAAATCGTCGTGCTCCGCGACGTACTCGTACAAGCCGGTCGTGTCGCGGAAGTTACCCTCACCCGCGCCCCAATCGTTCGCCCCGTAGCTGATCCACCGATAGCGCAAGTGCCAGGATGTGGTGTGGTACCAGGTGAAGCGCTCGCGCAGGCTGTTGGGGCAATCCCAGACCTCGCTCTCCTCGCCGCCGGAGATGTAGTGCTCGGCGTCCAGGTAAACCCGTTGCCCGCCCTGGATGTCGTAGGTGAACTTCCGGTCACTGAGCTGCTGCGGGAAGAGATGCGGATGGATGTACCGTCCCCAGGCGTTCAGGTACATCGCGCTCGCCTGCCCGAGGCTGCGGATATTCGCGGCGCACTTGATCCGCCGGGCCTCCTCGCGCGCGCTCTGCAACGACGGCAACAGAATCGAAATCAGCAGCGAGATAATCGCCACCACCACCAGTAGCTCGATCAACGTAAACGCCCCCCCGGCGTGACGTGCCTGGTTGTCCTTGCACATGCTACACCTCACCGGCCGTGACCCCGGCCGACAGCCTCCGCCGCGGCGGAGGCGCCAGGCCACACCCGCAATTATAACAGAATGACCAACGCCGCTCAGGGACAAGCCAATTCCGAGCACGCGGTCCGCATCAGAAGATCAGCGGCGCAACCGGGGCGGTCGTGAGCCGCCGCAGCGCCTGCTCGGAAACCTCGATCCCCAGCCCGTGTCCGGGTACCCGGCGCATTCTGCCGCCGCGGCCGAAGCGCAGCGAAGTTCGGGTCACGTCGTCGCGCAGCAGGAAGCGGCCGAAGCCCCCCTCCACGAAACGCACCCGCGGGCAGGCTTCGAGGAATGCGGCACCGGCCGCGGTCAGGATGCTGGTCTCGCCAACCAGGCACCCGAGCTGCAAGTCGAGTCCCGCCGCCAGTGCGCTCTGCGCGATATCGGGCGCCGGCAGCAACCCCCCGTGCTTCGCCAGGCGGATGTTCAGCACGCGCACCCCGCCCGCGTCGACCAACTCGTCGGCGTCCTCGACGGTCAGTAGCGATTCGTCGGCGATCAGATCGCACACGGTGCTCTTCGCCAGCGCCGGCAGCTCCGCGTCTTGAGTCGCGGGCAAGGGCTGCTCCAGCGCGCTCACCCCGCAACGTTCCAGCGTAGGCAAGGCCGCGCGGGCCTGCTCGAAGTCCCACCCGCCGTTCGCGTCCGCCCGCAGCGTCACCACCCCCCGTTCGAGGCCGCGACGCAGCAGGCGCTGCGCCAGCTCCAGGCGGTGTTCCCAACCTTCGACCGCGACCTTGATCTTGAAGTCACGCAGCCCGTAACAGCGTTGCAGCCGCAGCAGCAGCCGGAGCGTCCGGGGCGTGCGCCCCACCACCATCCCCGAGTAGCGCACCACGTCCAGACCACCCGGCCGCACGAAAGCCGGTAGGTCCAGCCAACCCGTAACGTCTGATAGCCGACGGCGGAATACGCGCCCCGCCAGATCCAACACGGCCAGCTCGACCGCGCAGCGCGCCGCGTTGACCAGCCGCCCATCGATGAGCGTCGGCAGCTCGTGCGCGAACTGCACCGCCTCGGCAAACGAAGTCGGCCGAAACTCCAGCAGGTGCGGCGCGAACAGCTCGGTGATGTCGTCTCGGACGGTCTCGGCGGTCTCGCCGGTCACGTACTGTCGAGCCAGCGTCTCACCGTAGCCGACGTGCTTGGCATACGGCGCCTCGGCGGTTAGCTGCACGATGAGCGGGTCGGCGACGGCGCGCGCCACGGCCGCGTGCTCGAACCGCAGCCGCATCGGGATCGCCAGTGGGAAGATCTGTACGCGTCGTATGCGCAGCGGGACGTTCATCGCGGCATTTCGACGGCGGCGCGCTCACGTGGAATCGCCCAGACCCGCGTCGATTCCATCGCCGCGCGACCGTCCGCGCTGAACAGGTATTCGAGTGCCTTCTCGGCCGCGGGTCGCGCGTCGGCCGGCAGGTAGACGTAGATCACCTTCGCCAGCCCGTAGCGCTCCGACTCGATCTCCTCCAGCGACGGAAACGCCGGCGGGGCGGTCCGGCGCATTCGCAGACCCAGGTAACGCACGTCCCGGTCGAACCCGATGCTCGCGAACCCCAGCGCCAGCGGGTCGGCCGCGACCGCGTCGATAATCGCGAGGTCCGACTCCAGCGGCTCCCAGGTCGGCTGGTCGAGCCAGATGTTCGCCTGTCGCATCAGGATCGTGCCGCCGCGCGTACTCTTTTCCGGGCCGATTAGCCGGATCGGCCCTTCGTATGGCGTTCCCAGCTCGCGCCAATCGGTCAGCTTGTGCTGAAACAGCAACTCCAGGTGTCCCGCGTACACGCTGTCGAGCGGGTTGTCCGGATGTACGTACAGCGCAAACCCGTAGAACGCGACGCGATAGCCCTGCAACCCGCGCTCGTCGAACTCGGCCTGCTCGCGGGGGGTGATCAACCGGTCGGTGCAGGCGATATCACAGTCGCCGTCGCGCAAGTTCTGAAACCCGTGTTGTGAAAGGTAAACCGGCCCGACCTGCTCCACCACAAAGCGGTAATCCTCGGCCTCTCCCAGCCATGACGCCACCAACTCCGTGGCAATCTGCGCCCCGCCGAGGCGAATCCCAAACGCCGGCCGCGGCGCCGTCGTGCGACAGCCCCCTACAGCTATCAGCGGGCCTAGCAAGCCGACTGTCATTCCGAACGCAGCGAGGAATCTGGCCCCGGTGGTCGGCGAAGCGAGATTCCTCGGTCGCTGCGCTCGCTCGGAATGACGCGCGCGGAGCCGTTTTACGCCCAACCCCGCTGCGCGTAGACTGCTCTGGCTTTCCGGCTCACACACGAAGGAATCCTCATGATGGCGACTGCAACCACGGTAGCGAAACTCGCCCAGCATGTCGGGCAAACCGTAACACTATCCGGGTGGCTCTACAACAGCCGCTCGACCGGCAAGCTGGTCTTCCTGATCCTCCGCGACGGAACCGGGCTATGCCAGTGCGTCATCGAGAAGACCGACGCCAACGCTGAGATCTTCCAGACCGCCAAGCGCCTGGGACAGGAGTCTTCGTTCATCGTCGACGGCCAGGTGCGCGCCGACGAACGGGCCGTCGGCGGCCACGAACTGCTCGTCAACAACCTCCGCGTCGCCCAGAACGTCGAGGGCTACCCGATCTCGCCCAAGGCCCACGGCATCGATTTTCTCATGAAGCGCCGGCACCTCTGGTTCCGCTCGCAGCGCCAGTGGGCGATCATGCGGATCCGCGCCACGCTGATCAAAGCCATCCGCGACTACTTCGACAGCCGCGACTTCATCCTGATCGACACGCCGATCTTCGCCCCCTCGGTCGGCGAAGGCGCCCAGACGCTGTTCGAGGTCGATTACTTCGGCGACCCGGTCTACCTGGCCCAGACCGGCCAGCTCTACGTCGAGTCCGCCATGATGGCCCATCGCAAGGTCTACTGCTTCGGCCCTACGTTCCGGGCCGAGAAGAGCAAGACCCGCCGGCACCTGACCGAGTTCTGGATGATCGAGCCCGAGATCGCCTACGCCGACCTCGACGACGTGCTCGAGCTGGCCGAGGACATGATGGTCGAGATCGTGCAGACCGTCCTGCGCGAGCGCCGGCCGGAGCTCGAGCTGCTCGGCCGCGACCTCAGCAAGCTGGAGTGCATCACCAAACCGTTCTACCGCATCACCTACAGCGAGGCGGCCGACCTGCTGCACTCCGACCGCGTGCGGAAGCAGTTTGAGGACGATCTAGCCGCCGCCACGTCGCGCGTCGGCGAGTTGAAAACGGAGATCGACGGGAAGGAGTCCGAGCGAACCGCATCGGGCACGAAGAAGTGGAAGGCCGAGAAGCTGGCCCAAGAGATCCTCGAGGCCCGCGACGAGCTCGCCGACCAGGAGGAGCTGGTCCGCAACCTCCCCCAGCACATGGAGCTGGCGGCCGGCTTCGAATGGGGCTCCGACCTCGGCGGCTCGGACGAGACCGTCATCACCCGCCTCTACGACAAGCCCGTCTTCGTCACCCACTACCCGCGCCAGACCAAGGCCTTCTACATGAAGGCCAACGCCGCCGACCCCCGCACCGTCAACGCCCTCGACCTGCTCGCCCCCGAGGGCTACGGCGAGATCATCGGCGGCTCGCAACGCGAGGACGACCTCGACGCCCTGCTCAAACGCATGGACGAGGACGGCCTCGAGCGCGAACCCTACGAGTGGTACCTCGACCTCCGCCGCTACGGCACCGTCCCCCACGGCGGCTTCGGCCTGGGCCTCGAGCGCACCGTCTCCTGGATCTGCGGCCTCAAGCACATCCGCGAAACGATCCCCTTCGCCCGCATGATGGGTCGCATCTACCCGTAACCACCCCTGTGTGGGACCGGCCTCCATCCGGCCATGTAGCGTCCGGTCTCCGTGCCCGACGCCGTCGCTGTGGGACCGGTTTCCAACCGGTCATTCGTAGCGTCGGGTCTCCGTGCCCGACGTAGCGGCCGGGCTCTGTCCCGGCCGAACCGTAGCGGCCGACGGCTCGTCGGCCGAGCGTAACTTTCTGCGCCCGGCGAACCCGGGCGGACTGAAGTCCGCCGCCCTTCGGCGCCGCGCGCGCTCGCACTGAGTCACGACGGATCTTCAACCTGCGACTTGAGGCAAGCTGCGTCGCCGTACCGGGCTGTCAAAGCACCAGCGAGTCGAGTCCGCAGACCCGGTAGCTTACGGATCCCTGAACCCCGAACCCTGAACCCCGCGCTACTCACACACGTCGCCGTAGGCCCCCAGCAGCTCGGCCAGATCGGCCAAATCCACGTCCCCGTCGCCGTCGAGATCGCCGTCGTAGTAGCTCATGCCGCTCATCTCGCCATAGCTCCCGAGCAGTTGAGCCAGGTCGCCGAGGCCAACTACGTCATCGCCGTCCAGATCGCCGAAGCAAAACTGGTACTCGTACGCGCCCATGTCCACGACATGCCGATAGCGCGGCGGATCGGGCACGCCGGTGTCATCCGTGAACGGGTCTTGCACGAAGCGCGGGTTGCCGTCGAGATCGAACGGAATCCGCTCGTCCACGTCGCCGTCACCGTCCAGGTCGCCAACGTCAGCCGGCACCGCCGTGTTGTCTCCCGCGTCGATGCAAGGCGAGCCAGTCTGCAAGCGCAGGTCGCCATAGTCGTCGTTGGCGCCCTCGTCTTCGGGCGTGTTCGGATCGTCACCCCAACCGTCACCGCCGTCGTTTGGGTCGCGCACAAATAAGGGGTCGGTGTCGATGTTCCCGTCCAGCCAGACGAGTTCAGCCCCCGACCAGATGTATACCTCAGACTGTCCGCCTTGGATGTCGCTATGTGAGATGTTCAGCACTGTATTCGTGCCGCTTATGCTTATCTCTGGGCCGGTAGGCGCCGAATTAGACCACAAGATGCTGTCCGTAAGCTCGCCCTCATTAGAGCTCTGGGAGAGAGCGCCACCTCTGTCATCGGCCGTGTTCCCGGTGATCGTGCAGTCGCTGATCGTCGGCGTGGCGTTATCGCTGTTGATTGCGCCACCGTCTGCGCCAGCCGCGTTCCTCGCAAAAACGCAGTTCGTCAACGTAAGGCTGTCTCCGTACTGGTATAAGCCGCCGCCATCCGAGGTAGCGGCGTTGCCGGTGATGATGCATGCGATCATGTGCATGTCATTGTGGTAGGACAAGACTCCTCCGCCGCGGAAGCCCACATTGTCAATAATGGAGCAATTCTGCATGAGAGTGCTGCCACTGTGGAAAACGGCACCGCCGTCGCAGTTGTCGGCAATAGTGCAGTCCGTGACGACCACAGAAGAGTCATAGCACTCGACGCCAGCGCCGCCTCCCGCCGTGTTCTCGCGGATGACGCAGTTGTCGAGCGTGGCGTAGCAGTAATCGAGTTCGAGGCCGCCGCCACTGTGAGCCTCTCCAGCCGCGTTGTTGGTGACAGTACAGTTGATGACCGAAATGTCACTCTCACCGATGTAAATGCCGCCGCCCGCCCGTCCCGCGGTGTTTCCGCGAATTGTGCAGCCCACGATACTTGCAGGAGCGTAGCCTCGGGAGTGGTATACGCCCCCTCCCGACTGAGTCGAAGTATTGTTCTCCAAAGTGCAGGCGCTGATGGACAGATGCGCCGGCTCTTGGCACTGAACGCCACCCCCCTGCGTCGCGGCATTCTCGGCAATGAAACAATCGATGATCGTTAGACGGCCGGTATCGTAGCAGTACACGCCGCCGCCCCCGGCCGCGGAATTGCCGGCAATTTCACAGCCGATGATAAGGACATCACTCCCCTCGTAGCAGTAGACGGCACCGCCCTGATAGACCGCCGTGTTCCCGACCAATCGGCAGTTTGCGATCGTCGCCGTGACGTTGAGACCGCAGGAAACGGCACCGCCGGAACTTGCGACGCCATTCAGGATGCTGAATCCTTCGAGAGTTGCTGGGGGTGACGGAGAATAACGGCCCGAGATGCGAACGCCACGGCCAGCAGATTCGCAGTCGATGATGCAGTTCTCCGCGCCATTCTCGGAGCGCACGGTGATCCCACGTCTGCCATAATCAATGTCGTGGTTGCCGGCCCCGGCGTACGTGCCGTCCGCAACCAGGACCGTGTCGCCATCGCTGGTGGCGTCGATACCCTCCTGGATCGCGTCGAACGGATGCTCCGCCGAGCCGTCCTCGAGCGGGTCGCTGACGCCCGGGTCGCCCGGACCGGGGTCGTTGGGGGCGTCGGCGTCCACGTACCACGTCGTCTGAGCCCCAGCCGGCGCGCTCAGCGCGGTGACCAGCGCCAATCCGACCATCATGTGCCGTGAGAGCATTTCCACACCTCCGCCACTGCCGTGTGATGTGAGGTTCACCCATCGCCAGCCTATCCACCCAGGCAACGGACTGCGACCCCGGTGACAAGGACACCCTTACATCCTAACCGAACGGGATGTTTGGGTTCAAAGCTAATTGTCCGGATTGTGGAGGCAACCCAGGCCGGGACCGGCCAGCGTGGGGGCCAGGCGCCGCAGCGACATGTCGCTCAGGCTCATGGCTCTGATCAGTGGGCGCGTGCCAGCCATCCGTACTCGGCCGGTACGGGGCCTGGCCGCTCCATTCGCTTGGCACCCGATCAAGCGGGACCGGCTCCGGCCGGACACTACTGCCTCTCGCCGACCGTCGCGGCCGGCGTTTTCGCCGCCAGGTGGTCGCGCAGACTACGCAACGCCTCGCGATGTTTTTTTGAGGTCGTCCTGGTAGTCATAAGTCATAGTGCGGAGGATTTCGGGGCCGATCTCGCGAAGGGCGAAATCGACCAACTGGGTGAGCAGGTCGCGCTCCCGCCGGGTCAGCTCGACGCTTATGGCTGAACCGCCTGGATTCATAAGGTATTATAGGACATAACGTTGCCCGAGATCCCCCGTCGAGGTTGAATCCCGGTCGCGGGCGACGGTTCGGCCGCGGTCGCGGGTCCCGAAGGTGGGCGGCGTCCCAGAATTGAGAAAACAAGAAATCCTAACCAACTGGACCAGACGGTTCAGTTCGGGCTGCTTCCGGCCGATGCAGTAGGTACAACTGGTCCTCGCCAACCAGTTTGTTAGATGTCCCTAGTCGGGAGAACCCGCAGTCATACCCACAGGCTGCGGGTCCTTTTTTGTGTCCGCGGGCCCCGCCCTCGTTTCAGCAGTCCCCACAGCTCCGGCTAATAAGCTTGCAGGAGGATGCCGGCGATTCTCTTGCCGTGGTCGGTCTCGTACGTGTCCTTCCCCATGATCTCCGCCACGATGAACCCGGCTCTTTTCTTGGCGGCGTCCTTCATTATGAGCACGGACCGGTTCTTCAACGTGCGGAGCTTCAGCAACTCGACCGGTTTGCCGTCGATCAACACGGTTTCTCTGACGCCGTGCAAGTCGAACGTGCCGAACTTGCCGACCGGGTCGTCCTTGTAGAGCAGCTTCAGGCTGGGGATGCGCAGCGCGCGGCCGTGACGATCGATCAAGGCATCGAGCTCCTCGATGATCTTTCCCACCTTGCCCGCCGCCGCCTCGTTGTCCTTGATCAACGCTTCGTACTCTCGATAGACCTTCACGAAACCGACGTACGCCGCAAGCATCTCGAACGCCTCGGGCTCGATCTGCTCGCTGTAGCGCTTGAGTCGGTCGGCGATGTCGAACTGCGCGGCCTGGTCTTTGGAGACGCCCTGTTTCTCGGCCTTACGCTCCAGGTGCCGCTGGTGCTTGAGGGCCTTGTATTCCGACTTGAGAAACGCCCCGCCGCCCTCTTCCGTCGGTCGGAAGACCACGACCTTCTCGAGTTCGTCCTTGGCGGCCGAGAGCTCGCGCTTGGCGTCGGTGATCGTGGCTTCCTGCGCCAAACACGGAATAGTAGTCAGAAGCAGGATCACTAATTGGATCGTTCGTCTCATGCTGCGCCTCCTGCCGCCATGGGCCGGCGATTCGCGGTTGGTTTCCCTGATTATAGGCTCCCAGCCCGATCAGCGGGAAGGAAACCGCCCGGTCCCCTGACCATCGCCCGGCCTGGGGGAGCGATTACCGATGGGGCGAGCCGCGCGGCCGGCAGCGGGAGTTATCGCACGTAGTGTGCCAGACGCTCCGCAACCAGCCGGCCGCAATCGTCGCGCGTCTTCGGTTGCAGGCGCTTGAAGTCGGGCTGGTGCTCGTTCTGAAAATCGACGATCACCCACTCCCCGGACCGGTCGCAGACGACGAAGTGCACCGCCCAGACCTGCTGGTTACTCGGCCGGATGGTGTATTCGGCAAACAATACGTAGTCGGCATCCGGCGATTGGGCCCGGGTGTAGTCGCGAACCGCGCGGGCCAGATCCCAGAGTCGCCGCTGCTCGTTACTGTTGGGCGCGATCTCGAAACGCGGCTGCGCGTCGGCCGACTCGGCCCGGCACAACTCGCGCTCGTTGAGCATCGTCACCAAGTGCGTCGAGCTGTCGGAATCGACTTCGGGGTGGAGCTGGATGGGGTAGATGAGAAACGTCGCCGTCTGGTGCGTTTGCTTCAGCGACTGTTGGCGCTGTTCCAGCGCGTCCCGTTCGGCCTGGCCGGGCAGGCCGGACTTCTCGGCCCACAGCTTGGCCATGCGTCCTTCGCCAGCCGGCGTCTGGGTGGGCGCGGTAGTGTCGAGTTGATCGCGCAGTCGCTCCGAGATCAGCACGCAGCAGGTCATCGGGTCCTGCGCCCCGACGCGTTTGAAGTCCGCGTCGCCCGAATTCTGTCGATCGACCCACACGCACGTTCCGGTCCGGTCAACCACCACCGCGCGGACCTCGTCCACCCGCGGCGGGTTGCGCGAGCCGAGGATCTCCGCGTAGAGCGCGTATTCGGTGTCAATAGCGTCGGCGTTATTCCGCACGAATTCGCCGAACAACGTTGGGACCCGGTCAAACTCGACGTCGGCCGGGCGGCTGAATACCAGCTCGGTGGGGTGGATGCCGGACATGCCCACCTGCTTTTCCAGGACCAGCCCGAGGGCATCCCCGACGTTCTTGGCGGGCCCGCCCGGTAGCAGCACCGGGAAGACCGTCACCGAGCTGTTGGAACGAATCTGCTTGGTCGCCGCGGCGCTCTTGGCGGTGCCGACCTGGGTGAGATCGGCGCGGAGTTGGTTGATCAGGATCGTCGTGCAGTCCTCGGTCGTCTGTGGATCGACGTCGCTGAACTCGCGATGGTGCGAGTTCAGCAGCAGCGCGTAGGCGACGGCGCCCTCGGAGTTGACCAAGTACAGGTGTACGCCGACCGGCCGCCCCGCTCCGCCGATCAGGTACTCGGGCAGCAGGGCGTAATCGGTCTGGATGGGGTTCTGGCGGACATAGGCGCTGAAGTCGGCCGCGCTGCCGCGAAACATCTTCGCCTGATTCGCACCCCACTGACTGGAGATCGGGACCTCGGCCTGGGAGATAGTGACGGTAGCGAGTTGCGCTTGCGTGAGGAACGCGCCGGCCGCGTCAGCGGCGTCGGCGTCATACCTCTTCTCCTCGCCGTCGCGGACGAAGGCGGGAAAGACGGTGACGGAAGTGTTGCCCAGGGACTCGTGGAGCTGGGCTTCGGCCGGTTCGTCCACGATCCCGTCGCAGCCGCCCATGGTTAGGCCGAGCACAACGCACAGCCCGGCGAATCCGGCCGTCGATGCATGAGTTCTCATGGTGTTCTCCCTTCGGTTACCGAACTTTCTGTAAGCATCCACTTACGCAATTCACAAAAAAACTCCGGGGTCTAGGAAGCTTGCTCGCCGAGCAGTGGCCGGCCGATGCCGGTCATCAATTGCCTCCGTTTGTTGCCGCTGAGCAGGCCGAGCTCGCGGCCGATATTTGCAACGGTGCCGAGCGCGATAATCGCCCAGGCCGTCAGCGTGGCGTCCGGCGCGTCGGCGGTGCCGGGCGCGCGGTGCGCGCCGATCTGTCGCCGAATAAAGCGGAGATAACGCCGGTACATCTTGGCCAAGGCGTCGCGGATCTCCGGATCGTCAGTCTCACTCAGCCCCGCGAAGACGATGCGATATAAGCCGAACTCGCCCTGATGCGTCGATTCGTATTCGAGCAGACGCACCGCCGGACTCGTCGCTCCATCTCCCTCGGCCAGCAACTTGCCCCAAGTTGTCGCGGACAGCTCGTAGGTGTATTCGATGGCGGCGATGAACATCGCCTTCTTGTCCGACCAGAGCCGGTAGAGGATGTTCTCACGTACGCCGCAGCGCCGGGCCAACTCGGCGGTGGTCGTCCGGCGGAAGCCGTACTCGGCAAAGGTCTTGGCGAGGATCGGTGTCAGCTCCTGGCGGCGCTGCGCGCTCTGGTTGGGTCGGGGCATCGGCCACGGCTCCTGACGGTATTGTGTAAGTGACTACATACAATATAAGCGCGCCAGGGGACCCTGTCAAATCCGTCGGGCTGAAATGGCATCAATACGCTTGCAGCGCGTGGCCCGGGTGGTGTGCCCTCATCACACGATCGGAGGCGCGTCCTGACTCGCTTCCAGCGCGGCCTTGGCGGCGTCTAACTGCTTGTGTGTCCCGACCAGCACCAATACGTCCCCGGCCTCGAGCCGGAAGTCCGGCCCCGGGCTCGGCGTCGGCTTGCCACCGCGCGTCACCGCGACGATCAGCACGCCGGTTGTTGCTCGCAGGTCGAGCTCGCGGATCGTGCGGTCGCAGGCGGGGCCGCCTTCCATCAGGAAGAAAGTCTGCGTGACCGCCGCCTCGAGCAAATGCGTCCATTCCGCACGCAGCGTTCGGTCGGTGGGACGCCCGCGCAACATGGCGTAGCGGCCTCCACGAATCATCGTCACTTGCTGGTCGATAATGTTGTCAGGGATCGCGAACTCCTTGAGCACGTGCGCAAAAAGCTCGATTGACGTCTCGAACTCCTCCGGAATGACCTGCGCCGCGCCGAGCCCGTACAGCGTGTCGAGTTCGGAGACATAGCGCGTTCGCGCTAGGATGTAGAGGTCCGGGCGTGCGTGATGTGCTTGCGCCACGATGCGCCGGGTGGTCTGCTGGTCCGCGATCGCGATCACCAGGGCTCGCGCCGTCGTGAGCCCGGCCTTGGCCAGGATGAGCGTCCGCGACGCATCCCCGACGATGACCGTGCCACCATCCTCGCGGGCGACCAGTGCGTTGGCGCGGTTCAGCTCAATGACGATGTAGGGGATGCGCGTCGCTCGCAGCACGCGGGCCAGATTCCGACCGTTGACGCCATAACCGATGACGATCACGTGACTGACCTGCGCGCCGGGCCGGTCGCCGGCCGCCTTGATCCGTTCCAGAGTCGGCTCACCTGCAAATCGACGCGTGATCGCGAGGGCCAACGGCCCGGCGGTCGGCACGAAGACTGCTCCGAGCAGCATGGTACCGACGGCCCAGGCCACGAACCGTGGGAGGAACTCCTCCGGCACCAGCCCGAGGCTGGTTGACTCATTTACCAGCACGTAGCCGAACTCACTGATCGTGCACAGCCCCAGCCCGGTCGCCAGCGCCAGGCGCGCAGGCCAGCCGGATACACGCACCGCGCCGGTTGTCAGCAGGGTCTTCGCTGCCAGCGTCGCTATGATCGCCAGGCCCAAGCCGAACGGGTGCTGTCCGAACAGCCGCAGGTCTACCAGCATCCCGATCGAGACGAAGAACAGCGCATTGAAGACGTCGCGGAACGGCGTAATTTCCGCACTGAGCTGGTGGCGCAGGTCAGTCTGTGCCAGTAGTAGCCCGGCGATGCAAGCGCCCAGCGGCCAGGACCAGTCCACCAAGTCTGCCAGCCACGCGCCGGTAAGCGCCATCGCGACGGCAAAGAGCGTCATCAGCTCGTGTCCGCCCTGGCGAAATATCTGCCGGACCAGCCAGGGCACGGCCAGCCGGGCGAGGTAAGTCACGCAAACCAGTCCGACCAGCGTGATCAGCGCTTTCCCGGCAACGGCGGCCCAATGCGTCTCCGCTTGCCCGGCGAAAAGCGGCAGCATAATCAGAACGAGTATGACGACGATATCCTGGATCAGCAGGATGCCGGTGGTCAGCGCCCCGGTCGGCGTGTCGGTCTCCCCGCGATCGCTAAGCGTCTTGAGGACAATCGCGGTGCTGCTGAGTGAGACGGCGACGCCGGCGATCAGCGCGGCGGTCCAGGAGAGCGACAGCGCGAAGCGCAGGACGCCCGCCGTTAACAGGGTCGTGACGCCGACTTGCAGTGTGGTTGCAGAGAGCAGACGCTTGCCCATCCGCAGCAACGGCCCCGGTGAGAGCTCCAATCCCACGGTAAACAGGAGCAGCACCAGGCCAAGCTCGGCGAAGAAGTGAATCTCATCTTTGTCGATCAGCCGCAGACCGGACGGCCCGATGACGATGCCGGCCAGGAGGAACCCGAGGATCGCCGGCGCTCGCAGGGCGCGCATCAGCCAGGCCGACGCCAGTGCCACGCCAAAGACGATCACAATGCCGGTCAGTCCACTGTACATGGCTGCTATTCTGCCGGGCCGGCCAAGGTGTGGCAAAGGACCGGTGCTCCGATTGGTGCCAGGGCTCACCGGCCCAGGGGGCAAACGCGCCCGTCTCCCATTACGCCGGCGGCCGGAACGCCTCGACCAGGCCGTTCATGTGCTCGTCCTCGACCAGCACCGCGACGCGCTCGAAGCCCGCCTGGCTTAGCCCGTCGCGGATCTCGTCGAAGGTGTAGCAGTTTCCGCCTGGCGTCGAAACGAGCATGTTGACGGCGAAGACGGCACCGCCGGGTGGCCGGATGCGGTCGGGCTGCATGATGTGATCGCGTACGACGATCCGTCCGGCGGGGCCCAGCGCCCCAAACACGTTGCGGTACAGCTCCACGTTCTGCTGGAGGCTGTTCTGGTGGATGATGGCCGAGACGAGCGCCAGGTCGTGTCCGCCGGGCAGTTGGTCGACCTCGAAGTCGCCGCCGACCAGCGTGACGCGCTCCAGCACGCCGGCGGCCTGGAGCCGCTCGCGGGCGATTTCGATCGCGCCGGGTTGGTCGAAGAGCGTAGCCTTCATTTCGGGGACCGCGTTCAGGAAAGCCCTGGTGAACGTGCCCGGCCCGCCGCCGACGTCGATCAGCCGCCGGGCCGTGCCGGGTTTGACCGCCGCCAGGATCGACTCCGCCCGCGGCGTCGCGACCACGTCCATGGCTTCGATGAAGGAGCGGAGCGTCTGGTCGGTGAACTTGTGCCGACCGGGCTGGAGCTCGCCGCGGACAATGCCGTTTAGATCTGACCACTTCTTCCACTGGCTGGCCGAGTGCAGCAGCATCGGCAGGACCGAGCCCGGCCCGCTGCCGGAGAGCAGCCCGGCCAGATCCGGCTCGCAGTGATAGCGGTCTTCACGTTTGGAGAGCAGACCGAGCGCGGCGGCCGCGTCCAGCAGAATCGTCATCCCGCGCGCCTCGGCGTGCGCCCGCTCGGCAACCTGCCCGGCGGTCAACGGCTCGCCCTTGAGCAACGCAAACACGTCCAGCTCCGCCGCCGTCAGCAGCACCCGGCACTCCCAATAATTCCGCCCAAGCTGCAGCAGACTCTCAGCATCGAATCCGGCCATCGCTAGTTCCTCCACGCACAGCCCCCGCCGGCCCAAGCCGGCCTCGCCATGTTCGGATCATACCCGCGCCGGCGTGCTCTTGGGCGTGAGGCGGTTAAAACCTGTCGCCGACTAGCCGCAAGGAGTCCAACCGCGCGTTTGTTCGAGTATACTTATGATGTCCTTAATCGGCTGGTGAGGGTCACCTGCGCCACTGGCAGCAACGACGTGTGTGAGCGCTACGGCTACGGCGCCTGCGGGACAAACTCGCCGAGCGTGGGACTGAACGCACTGACAGCGAGCAGGTAATTGAGCCCAGGAGAGCGCGATGGGCATACGGATTCGATTTCCTTCCGGGAACGAGCGACCGCAGTGGTTGTTCCGCGGACTTCTCGCAGCCGTGCTTGTGTCAGTATTCGTGCCGCTATCAGTGTGGGTTCACCGGCGTGCATCGGCCGCACAGCACAGGTTCCGCTTCTACGAGGGGAACCTCGACGAGCTGTACAAAGCCCAGGTTACCTGGACGGCGGTTGAAGGGTGGCTTTGGTGCAGCCTGGGCGTAGCAGTCGCGTTGCTGGCAGGTTGGCAGAGCAAACGCGCTCGAAAGCCACTCCTCTGGTTCGCGGCCCTCGCGTTCCTGTGCATGGTAGGAATGACCGTGGTGTCCTTCTGTCTCTACATCTACAGGAGCTGACCCACGGCAGTCACGCCGGGTGCCACTGCTCTGCGAGCAGTGTTTGAGCGGGTGGCCAGCCCCGCAGCGTGCGGCTTGCCGCACCAAAATCGCTAGCCCGCTATCAGTTCACCACGTAGTGCCTGTCTCTTATACACCTCTGACGCTTCCAATGACACCCCCCCCGCAGCAATTCGCCTCACAAGCTTGCTCACGCAAACTCCGCGCAT
>SDBT01003168.1_pt1 | contig 28609 bp, 45 predicted proteins | sample 2277101 | NCBI WGS metagenome assembly SDBT01 (sample SAMN10404973, study PRJNA504765) | marine sediment metagenome | isolation source: marine sediment core GS10_PC15, 103 cmbsf | place: Arctic Ocean: Southern Knipovich Ridge | collected 2010 | reverse complement strand
AGTGCTACTAATTGAAAATATTTTTACAGAATACGAAAAGAAGGAATTTTACCAGAATCTTATCCAGAAGAATGTGGGGTTTTTTCAACATATTATTATGAAGCTGTGGATCCCGATTATAGAAAATTAATGGTGGGTTGTCAAGATGGTTATATTCGGATTTTTGATGAGGACGCAGCAGATGATGATATTGGAGCATCAGATGAAGCCATTGATAGCTATGTAACATTTGCTCCAATGCCAATGTCAGCAGATCCAAGATTAACAGGAAAATTAACTGGGTTAGATATTATTTCTGCTGGCGGTGCTGCTGGTGGAAGTCAATCAGATTCAGATGATATATATTTTAAAGTTTTTACTGCTAATGTAGCAGAACAAATTCTTGAAAAATTAAACGCAGATGTTAATCCAAATATATCAGGAACAATAAAAGCCCCTGGTCGTCAACGGGGCAGTAGTATAAAACGAAAAGTTAAAGGAATTTATGCGGGTATAAAAATTGGAAACAATACTGCCGCTGAAAAATGGGCATTTGAACAATTGATGCTGGACTTTAAACCAGCAGGGAGATTTAAATAATGGCAGAAAATATTGATAGTATTATGAGCATAATTGATACGGCCATTGAGCGATATCGACCCGGTGGTTCATTTTCAGAAACACGAGCTTCTGAACTTGCAGAAAAAAAGAGGATAGCGATTCCATCAATGCAAGCCGGATTGGTTAGTCGTGGCCTTGCGGGTACAACTGTTGCAGCAGCTATACCATCACGATTTGAAATGGAAACGGCTAAACCCTGGCAAACTGAAACTGAAAAACTTCGTTCATCTACATTGATGGACGCTGTTTTAGCCAAAGCTGGTTTTATGGAGAACCAATTGGGTAGAGATCTACAGTTAAAATTATCCAGAGAAGAAACAGATTTACGGAAAAGACTCCAAGACAAACAGATTTCATCGCAACAATATATAGCACTTCTGGAAAATGCACGAGCACGAGCACGTAATAGTATACTTTCAGAACGCAATCGTATTGATGCCGCAGGTGGTGGGGGCGGTGGAAGCGGTGGCGGGGGTACTACTGGTGGTTATGGAAGTAATTATGGTGGTACTGGTGAAACTTATAGTGATGCTGGCGGAGGTGGCGGTACAGGTGGTGCCGGTGGCGGCTATTATCAAGATCCATTTGCGGGCCAACCTATATATGAAGCCGGAGGTGGTGTAGGTATGATGCTCGGCGGTCAAAGATCTTTAAGTGGGGGACAGGTAGATTGGGGACAAAATTATGGTGATGTGCCTAATTCTACAGCAGAAGCTACACAACGGATATCTTCTGGTGGTGCTGGTACTCGTGCTTCCAGAACCCCCGAACAAATAACTGAGGCTGAGAGAATGGCTAAAAAATATAATTGGGGCGAACAACAATGGGGAAGATTTTGGCAAACAAGTTAACTAATTGAATAATTATAATAATATTTAATATGGAGGTTTTATAATGCCGGGGCTTCCTTTTGAAGATTTACCTGCCGCTGAAGCAGATGAAATAAAAAGTAAACTACATGGTCAATGGCAAATTGAAGCTAAAGCTTTAAATAAATCTTGGTATCCAAATCGAGAAAAATTTGAAACTGCAAAAGCAAAACTAAATGCTAAATACCAAAGTTTAGAACTTACTGCTATGACAAAATTAGAACAGCAACAAAAAGAACAGCAGAAAGTTCAACAACTCATAAAGCAACCCCAAAAACGTAGTCCTGAAGATGAAGCTCTATTGCGGATGCAGTTGAGACCAGAGGCTGAACGCTTGGTGTTTCCTGAATCTAAACACATACCACCATCTTATTTAAGATCCGGGGGATTTATAGATAATATACGAGGGTACGCTGGAGCTGCTCCGACAATTGCTGAACTTTTTACTCGTAAGGAAAATGAGCCAAAGACTAAACAGGGGCTTATAGATCAATATCAAAGATGGAGAGAATCGGAATTATATAGCACCAAAAGCACATCAGAACAACAGCAGCTTGATCGAGAATGGGATATGCTAATGGTGGGCAGTTCTACTTTTGATAAATGGTGGTCAGATAAAACAAAACGAAAACAAGTAACGGAAGTAAAAGCTTTGCGTAGCACTGGTAAAATAGCTGGTGCAATGCGAGATAAAGTAACACGTGTAACGCCACTTGGTATATCACTTAGTAAGGGTAAACATATCTTTGGAATTTTTGGTTCCACTACAGCAAGGAAAGAACCAGAAGCACAGGCGGTTGCTACACAACAGAAACCGATTATCCAACGTAACAAACGTACAGGACAAAAACGAATTTCTAATGATGGTGGAAAAACGTGGAAAATGATTGGGTAACAATTCCAGATGCTACAGAAACTGATTGGGAACCCATTGCAGGGGCTGCTGTAGAAGATGAATGGGAACCAGTTGCTGATATAGAGCAGGCTCCACTTCCTACACGTGTGGGCGGTGCATTTGCTAAAGGTGGTATGCGACTTGGTGAAGCGTTAATAGATCTTCCTAAGCATATCGTTGGTCAAGTAAAAAAATTACCAATGGAACTTGCGGCCCATGAGATTCTCATAGCGAAAGATCCTAAAGATAGGGCAGTTAAATTAGAAAATTATACTAAGGTAGAAGGTTTCTTTAATAAAGTAACTTTTGAACTTAGCAGGGCTGGTGAAGCACATAGAAGGGGTCAGGAAACAATACTTAAAAATCACCCTGAATGGGAATCTGAACCACCTGAAAGTTTCGTTGATTTAGTTTCCAGTCCTGATAAATTAGTAGTAGCATTAGCAGAATCTACACCATTGTTACTTGGTGCCGGAATTTTAACAGCGGCTGGACAACCACAAATAGGTGTCATGATGATGTATGCTTCTGAAGGACAGGAAGCTTATGATCGTGCAAAAGCTGATGGTGCATCAGATGATGTAGCAGAAACAGCTTATAATGTTTATGGCGTAGTAGCGGCAGCATTGGAACAGATGCAGTTACAAGGAATAATGAAAATTGGTAAGGGCATGTTTAACAGAGTATTAAATCGTACCACTCAAAAGATAACTCGTAAGGGAATTAAAGCTCTTACTATGGATATTATTAAAGTAGCTGCTAAAGAAGGTTTGGAAGAAGTTTCACAGGGTGAATGGGGGGACATAACTGCAAAAATGATTCATGGTGAACCTTTTGGTTCTCTTGGAGCACACATAGATCGTAGAGCACAAGAAGCATATATTGGCTTTATGATGGGTCTGATTCCTGGTGCTGGTGGTGCAGCCGCAGGGAAAATACAGCAGCGAATAAAGAAATTTACTGTTGAAGTTGAAACTGCTGAAGTAAAAGCTCCGGTTAGTTCAGCTATGATAAAAGCTACCCCTGAAAAAGAAATAACTGAATTTCCGTATAAAAATCTTGAAGCTGCATTTAAATTAAAAGATGGTTCCATTGTTAAAACGGGACAGATACACGCTTTACCAGAAAATATATCTGAAAATGAAGTTGAAGAAACTGGTTTTGTTAATCTTGACAATAATAAATTTATAAGTTCGCAGGAACTTGTGACAGACATCCAGACTCTCCGTGAAAAAATTCAACCAATTAAGCCTGTTACACCTGATGAAACTATAGGTAAACAATTTGGTCTTACCCCGGAAGAAACCGATGAGCGTCTTGGTAAGGCTGAATTACGATATCGTGAACTAAAAAACAAACCTGTTACTGAACGCACATATGCTGAGAAGAAGGAACTTGCCTTTTTGAGTCGCAATAAAACAAATATTGAAGCCATATTAGATAGAGAAACTGAGCCAACAGAAAAGAAAATGAGCAGAAAGGAAGCTCTTACTCTGGGGCACAGTATCCCGGAACAACTCGGTTGGACTGAGGAACAGCGGAAAGCCTTTAATAAGAAGATCACGAATCAGAAATCTATGAAGGGGATGACTTCGGCCCAACGGCAACAAATTATAACTGCTCTAACAAAAGAAGCAGAGGCCGCAGGAATAGAAATAACGATTCCTGACGCTTCTCCTTTAGCTGAATTGATGCTGAAGCTTGAAGAAAGAAAACAGAAACCTGCTTTAACTCAGCGTGATAGACGTAATATGAAGAAACTTCGTAAAATCTATTATCAGATGAAATCTGGGACCAGTTTTTATTTTCTGTATATGTCGAGAATGAAAAGACTCTGTGCGGCTTTAGATAACTATGAAACAAATGGGCCATTTACACGATATATTTACCAACCAGTAAAAGATGCTGATACTCAAGCTGCTGTTAATTTCAGTGCCGTGATGGAAGCCAGTAAGAAAACTTTTGAAGATTTAGATATTAACATACCCGGAATGTTTTCTGAAATAAAAGACATAGGCATAGAAGATAAACTTTCTACGGCTGAACGTATAGGTGTTTGGGCATTGGCACAGAATGAAAAGACGAAAAATCATTTACGTTCTGAGTTTACTGATAAAGAAATAGATAAAATCGCAGAATCAGTTGAAGATAATGAAAAAGAAATGCTGGTAGCCGCCGAGGTACAAACCTATTTTGAAGTAGGTTGGGACCAATTAAAGGCTGTAGCAGAGGCACATGGTATTAAAGGTATAGTTAAAGAAGAAAACTATATTACTGCTTTTATTAAAAATAAAGCAGATGTTACTGACACTGAATTTATGGAAGGCATGGTGCAACAATTTACACAGGGCAAATTTGTTACTGGTGAACAACATACAATTGAACGTAAACCAGGTGCGAAGCGTAATCTGGAATTAAATATATTTATGATCCACGCTCGTGCAGCTAAAGCCATAGAACGATTTAAAGTAATGGCTCCTATTGCTGATAAAACCGGGCAAATGTTGAAGCATAGTGGCTTTAAAAATGCTATTAATGCTGTGACATATGGACATGGTTCACGATTATTCGACAAGTGGCTACAGGATAGTATACGTGGACAATCTTCTTATGATAACAGTGCAATAGGTCAGGCCCTACGATGGTTACGGATGCGTAGTGTACATTATGTACTTGGTGCTAAAATTCTTACAGCGGCAAAACAGGGCATATCTCTGTTTCCAGCTATGGGTGTACACCCAGGAATGGCCCCTTTAATACTGGCAAATATATCCCATAATCCATTTGGGACTAAATATAGAGCTATGGAAGCTGAAGTACAGGCTAAATCAGACATGATGCGGCATAGAGATTGGGATCGAGATCTCCGGCAGACCTATGATAAGAAAGCCGTTCAGAAAATGTATGCCGGTAAAAAGCTGTCTCCTGTTTTAATGCGGATGGCTACCTGGGTTGATCGCCATACTGCCAGTACCACCTGGTATTCGGCGTATCAGTTGTCACAAAAACAGGGCATGGATGAAAAAGACTCTATTAAATTTGCTGATGGCGTAGTTGAAAAGACACAGCCGATGGGTAAAGCTGTAGATTTACCTGCATTTTTTAGAGGCAGCGAACTGGAAAAGAACTTTTCTATTTTCCAAAATCAGGTTAATCAAAATGGTAATATGTTGTGGTATGATATACTTGGAGAAACTAAAGCAAGAAAGATTAGTTTACCAATGTTGGGATATCGTTTAATGATGCAGCAAGTTGCTCCGGCATTACTGTTGGGCATGGTAAGTAGAGGACGTTTACCTGAAGATTTTAAAGAGATAGCTAAAGACCTGGCGTTTTATCTGATATCACCATATTTTGTTATAGGTAGGTTCCTATATAATACATTTATAGAGCGTGATTGGGGGCCTACGACTGGATTTATATGGGAGACACCCCTTACTGAAACATTCAGAGCAGTTGGTGCAGTTATAAAAGATAAGCCGGGGAGTTACGCCAGTTGGGGTGTAGCAAAACAAAAAGAATGGGATCAGAAACGATTAAAAGATGTAGCTAAATACGGGACACGAGCAGTCGGGGCCTGGACGGGTGGTTATCCACCGCTACAGGTAGTTCAAACTGTTGAGGGCGGCTGGAATCTGGCTACAGGTGAGACTGATGATTTTCGTGAATTGATTTGGAGTAAGTACGCATTGAAGAAGGGAAAAACTACTGATGGAAGATCAAAAAAATATTATAGATATTAACGACCACGATCTACTTATTAGAATTGATGAGCGAACTAAGAAAATAGATACATGTCTGGGCAACCATTTAAGACATCACTGGACAATCACGTTGGTTTTACTCGTATCTATTCTGGGCCTGGTAACTAAAATTATATTTCTTTAATTTAATCTTTTTACTACCTGTACCATATCTTTATAAAATTCTTCTATTTGCCACGCCATATTTTGTCTACGCACTTTTGCTAAAGTACGCAGTTGATTTTTATTATTTTTATTAAATTCTTCTTGGTGAAAACTGCACCAAAACACCACCCCATTCAAAAACTCCACTGTTATAGAAATTTCATTAAGTGTTTTACAAGTTCTAATTAGTTGAACTTGTACACAATATTTAGCTGTACGTTTTTCTATGAGTGTTTTTACAGTTTCTACCCATTTAATAAATTCTTTGGTCATTTTATACCCCTAAGTAGTTAGTAATTTCCCAATAACTGGATCCAATTTCTCTACTTCATCCCAATGAAATTTACCGATTAAAGGTTTCTTATCTAAAACTGGCAAATTCTCCTGGTCATTTAATATATCACACATATTTTCTACTCTTTCTTTAGAGATCACCCCATATAATCCGGCATTATACCAGATTAGAGGCATAAATCCCAAACCTAAACCATCAAGATTAACTATTAATTCTGCACCTGTTTTTTCTACGTAATAAAATGCACTAAGACAAATCATTTTACCTCCTTAGATCAGATAGAACATCTTCATCTAAATAATAGAAAATATCCTGTATCACACCAGGTCCCGCTATTGGCCGAAGCATATGGTTATACAGCAATTGACCAAATCTTTCTGTCGGATGTGTAGACCACAATTTTTCTAATGCAGTTAATAGATCCCACTGCGTTTTATTTAAACCTGTACTCTCTGGCGACAGGGCTTCTAAAATTTCCTTGCCTATCTGATTAACAAGTTTCTGAGTTGGAAAGCTCATCTTTACAAATCTATTTTTTATGAGTTCATCATACCATTCGGTTGCTTTTGAATATTTTTCACCTATTTCTTTCAGCCGGTCAACTTCGGCTTGTAAGCCAACTATTGTTATTACCATTTTTGCACTCTTTTGCCCAAGCTCTTTATAGGTTGCAATCTTCTCTCTGGCTTTGGCAAGTTTAGCAGCTATACTACACTCACTTTCGATTAAACCATTTATTGTCTTTACTTGATTGCCATTATGTTCTTTGGCTTCTTTAAGCTTGTCTTGAAGTCGTCTAATTTCCTGCCGTAAACATATATTTTCTCGCACATGTTCATCAATATGATTTACTCCCATTCTATCCAAGCTCCTCTAAGAATTTTATAACAGCTACTTTGGTTGTATAAATCTGGCCCAAGCGTTTATATGAATGAAGTTTAACATTTTCTCCATGAGCATTAATACGACCGTTCCTTACCCAATTATAAACTGTAACTCGTGAACGTGTTACTCCAGTGAGATCCCTGAGTATAGCAGGAACCAGATTGAGTTTTATTAAGTCTATTCTTTTAGGTTTAGGCATTTTCGTAACTCCTTGTCTCTTAATAATTTATATTCTTTCGGGTGATCCCCACGATACAGTGGATTTTCTGATGTATCTCCGTCCCAGAATTTCCAGGGTATTTCTCTAAGTATGTAGCATTTATAGCCCTCAAATCTTTCTGGTTTGACAGTAATAATCCATTCGTTCCTTTTGCCTTTTATTATTACTACTAAGCCACTGGTAGTGTTGGCAGGTGTGCATGGGATAACATGAAAGCTGCCAAGATTCTCATTTGTACCCTCAACTATAGCCCGCCTAATCCTCGGATACAGGTCACATAAACGACTATCCTCAATAAATTTTATCAGATTGTTTCGTGTGCGTATTCTCATGAGATATTATTATTCTTTTTCACTTCTTTAATTACTTTCTCTGTAGACACAGACTGGTTATTGCGAAGATCCGCATCCACATATGGTTCATTATCGTTTAATCTGTCGAGATTAAACCTGGTATTTCTATATTGCTGCACGCCCCTAATAATTTCCACCAGTGCCTTTTTTCTTTTCAGAACAACTATCAAACATATACCAGCAGATCCGATAAACCCAATTACTGCCATCCACGTAGGAAATCTATTAACTGCAAGTCCAAGAAATAGTGTCATAATACTTGCTATGATAATACTAATTCCAATTTTCTTAACATCCATAGCAACAGTAACTATCCCACTGAAAAACGCAAGCAGACAAAAAGTTACTATCCAGTCAGATTTAGCGACTACTTTCATAACAGATTCCCATCCTGAAGTTGGTATAACAGGTATAGTGGGTGGGGCTGGACTAAGTAATGCACAACCGCTTAACATTAACAGAATTAATATTACAGCAATAAGTATAATAATTCGTAGTGGTCTATTCATTGATTTTCTCCTTTCTATTATTTATTTACCCCTGTTCCTTTGCTATTAGAGCAGCGATGATCCAGTGGATAGGACGGGCTTTAGCTATCCACCAAGTTTCCCACAAACTTTTATCATCAAAAAGGGGATATGCTTTTTCTGTAACGATACGCATACATTTCCTTAGTTTTGGACGAGATTTTTTACACATATATGCCTCATCCCTTAACTTAAAGGCAAGGTCGGCAAGGGATATTTCTTGGGTATCATATAACTCTGCATCCCTTGACGATAAGTATTTCTGGATAGTCCAAAATTGATGGTCTGAATCCATCCCCAATACAGCCAAAAGTTCTCTGGTTTTATCCATTATTTGTTTACTCCTCCAATTTTTTCTTTATATAACCAACAAAGCGTACAATGTCGTATACACGGGATTTAAGTTCGCTGATGGATAACTCAATTTCTTTAGTGGGCAGATAAACTTTTATCGTGTTGCTAGTGCCGAGCTTTACATCAGGAATTATTTTTGTATCAAGAATTAGAGCATTTATTGTTACACTAACTAAATCACACAGATCTTCTATTTTAATAATCATTTATTAACTCCTAAATATTCACTATATACCCAATCAGCTAATTTTATTTTACGATAAATTCTATGTCGTTTTGTTGAAGCTATGCGGCTACCTGTACCATCAGGCAATCTTATCCTTGCAGGTTCAGTAGATGGATAAGCAGCTAAAAACCACTGTCCAAATTGTGCCTTATGGCCTGGCTTACGACCACAATTTAAACACCACTGTGTCCATGCTGTATATAGGTGATCTGCAATTACATAATATCCCTTATCTTGCGGTGTACCAGGCGGCTCCATTACACAGCAATCTGCTATAAATGAAATGATGGGTGTAGTTATCTCTCTTAACTGATTTGCAATTGCTGTGGATGATTCTGGTGTTACAAACTTCTGGGCCTTGCGGAGACTCTGTAATCCCTGTAGAGCAAAATTAATTATCTTCCCCTCTTTAGCATCATTAGTTAATTTGCGTTTCAGACTTAGATCTTCTCTGCCCTCATAAGAATTTCCGAAATATAATATGTTAAGCTTCGGTTCTAAAGCATTAGCCTGATCAGGGATATTTGGCAGGTCATTCATGGCAATTGTAAATCTGCATTTTGGATATATCTGCGGTAAAAAAGGTAAATACATACGCCTCACACCTATTGGATCCTGGCCCACAATTTGCAGAATTTTTTCCAAAGCGGCTTTTGCTTGACACTCTCGTGGTATTTTTGCGTCACTGAGTAACACAGCCAATTTACCCATGAGTGGCTGATAACCAAATTCTGTGCAAAGCGTTTGGAAAGAAGTGGATACGCATTGTTTACGGCCCAACATCGCAGCAAGGGTATTAAGGACGGTCCCTTTTCCAGAGCGAGGTCTACCTGTACAGAGCATGAGTTTTTCATATGACATGTCTGGCACACAATTATATCCGAACCACTGTGCAAGCAACTCGATTTGTTGTTCGTTGTCATTAAATATTTCCTTATAAAATTGTTCCCAAAGATTTGACCAAGCATCTTCATTAAATTCATATGGCAATACGTTAAAACTAAATAAAGCAGGAGTGGGATTATAGAATTTTATTCGTCCCCTGATATATTCTTCTACATCAAGCAATCCATTTTTAAAGGCTATTAAATCAGCCGGGTTGGGTTTGCCGACATCTTTAAGCCATACTGGAGGATCTTCAATAAGGGGACACCATTGACTTAGAGCGTCAATAATGTCACTAACTTTTGATCGTGTTGGTCTATACGAGACGAGTGTAACTTCACCTTTGGTTCCCACTTTAGGATATACTTTCCCATCAAGAAATGTATATATACTTCCCCTGAACTCCTCTTTATCACACTCAGTATAGAATCCATCACTATAATTAATCCACTGGCTATGATAACATCGAATTGTCGGGAGTCCATCTTGTGTTTTCTCCTGATCTAACCACGCTTTTGCTATTGTAGATGGTGAATCATCCAATAAAATATTTGGATCACCACTACTCTCACCACATTCTTGTACCCACTCTAAAAAAGATGCTTTCGTTAAGTTTACCTGATTTTTCCATTGTCGCAAATCTTTAAATTGTGCCGGGGGCATAACTTTTATAGCAGATTTGCATACTTTTATAAGTGTTTCAAATGTAGATTCCATTCCTCGTTTACCAGCCCCGGCATCATTATCACCTACTATAATTACGTCTTTTCCCCGGAGGAGTGCTGGAAGAAACTTATTACCCCCTTCAGCAGAAGGCCGACCCACAGCCACAAACCCAAGATCCAATGCAGCCGCAGTATCTGAATAACCTTCGATAATAATGATGGCTTCTTTAGTGTCAGGCAACACCCCCACGCTACTGTTCCTGAGATCTCCTCCTGCTTTAAGGATATGAAGATACCCAAGTTCAAGGGTTTTGGCTGACCCACTGGATATATGAACACACACAATGGCCCCCGGATCGGGGGGGTTTCCAGTAGGCACGAGACACCCATCGGATTTTCCACAAACCGGACAGGAAATCCCCTGCCCAACTCTTTCCCAGTTATGTGCTCCTGAGACATAATGAACCCCCGTAAATTTTGAATTTAATTGGTAGATTAGCCCACGCTTTGATCCTGAAACCATAATTTTTGTATCATCTGAAAAGCGTTGCGACAGACCAATTATATTACCCTTATCATCCCGTTCTGGAAAAACATAACCGCCTGTTAAGGGATTAATTCCAACACCAAGCTTACGTATGGAATTAATATTAACTCCAAGATTATCTATCAGCGGCTGGAGTATTTCTAACGATATTATATTGGATGAATATTTTTCAAATAACTCAGCAACTTTTAATTGTTTAGGCATATTATCTCCAAAAAATTGTATGGTGGGCAGGATTGGCATTATCCGCTACCTGCTGTGTCAGCCTTTTTGGCCCATGCAATTAATCATAAATGCACTTCAACATTTGAAGCTGTCAGGGCTGTGGTCAGCTACTACACACATTCCACGGTATTATTGCGTTTCACACACACCGCCACCATACTATACCTCTATAGTAGATTAAGAAGGCTAATTAAAATGCTGCTGCTTCATCTAACACAACCTGTCTGACTGCAAACCATTGCTCATCAGTGAATTTTTCCTGATCTACTCCAGGAGCTATCTTTTTTATGGCATCAGTCCAAATATTTGCTATCTGCTCATCAGTAACCTCTTTGGCCTTTAAATCATACACGGTTTCCCATGCTTCATCTTTGGTACACTTTCCTATTGGTAAATTGGGATTAACTGCTGGTGCCTGTGCTGGTGCCGCTGGTGCTGCCTGTGGTGCTGCTGGTGCTGCCTCTGCTGGCGGTCCGAGTGGATCCTTTGCACCCTTCTTTATTACCGGGCCTTTCGGTTGTGTAGATTTAATATTTGCCTTTGTTACTTTACCTGGAGCCTTTGTTGGAGCAGCCTTCTTACCTGAACTTTTTAACAGACTTGCATATTGTGCATCCAGGGCTTTTATTTCAGCAGCATCTAATTTACGTACTGTACGACCTGGTTCAGCATCATATTCATCTATCCAGGAAACTTGCAGAGAAGTTTTTCCCTCGTAAGTATTTTCCTCTACCCTAAACTGAATTTTTGTTTCGGAAAGATCCATACCTTCAAGTCCGGCAAAAGTAAGACCATCCCAACCTGTTACCTTTTTCACCTGTTGGCTGTTAAGTGTCTCACCCTTGCCACCAAACAACACAAGATAAGCCTGAATTTCATTTACATCATATTCTGACCAATCTTTCCAGGCTTGTTCGTCTACATCATAGATTTCTACTGCGACCAATTGAAGGATTAATTGCGGAAAGCCACCTGAAGATTTACTCACTCCGTGATCCGCAATGCGGCCTCTAAAGGTCGCTGCTCTGTCTATTAAAGCCATAATTTAGTTCTCCTCTAAAATGGTTTCTGTTATGTTTGATACAAATTGGGTTATTCTACGATTCATTTCCTTACCACATTGGCTACAGATATACACTATACCTGTGAAGATACCAATAACATTACTTGGACGACTGCTACCTGGAAAACTCGCATTGGGAAGTTCACACTCATTGCCGCATTTACACACCAGTTCTATTTTAATCCCTCTTTTATCCTCATATCCTCTGTCCTTATTCATAATTTAGTTCTCCTCTACTTTACAATCCTTACAATGTTCTGTTTTTAATACACCATGTTTACAAATTATCCCCTTCTTTATCCGTTCTTCCTGAATCATCTGGCTCATAGCCACATTTGCTATCTGTTTAGCATCTAAGGTTTTAATTACATCACCATGACAGTGCTTGTATTTTAAACCTGAAGTACAAGGACAAAGTTCGTTACGACCCGGGCCACGTTTCGGTGACTGTTGTGTGCTCATAAGCAAACTCTCCAAAATATTTATTAGCTGATTCGTTATATGCTTTTGCTGCTTTAACTTCAGAGTCAAATTCTCCTATAACTTTTAATTTTCCATTAATACGAATAGATGCTATCCATTTTTTATGTTTACTGTTCCAGTGTATTCCTTTATATTTGCTGGTTCCTTTTCGTGACCGTGCGTTCATTTGGTTCTGGGAACGAGTATAAACTCTTAAATTACACCTACGATTATCTAATCCATTACCATTTATATGATCCACATCCATATTTCCGGGGGCGTTTAAAATTAAACGGTGCATAAGAACTTTTTGTCCATTAACCCACCCTCTTGCATAGTGATAATTAGTACCATGCAATGACCATTTCCACTGTTTTAACTGCTCGTAGTCAATATTATCTACAATTACAAATTTATTCTGTGTCAATTTAATCTTTTTCATAATACCCAGGAAAAATAAATTGCCAAATTGAATTGTCTGCCAAAGTTTCAAATGATACAACTGATATTAAACTACTGTCATCGTCATACCAGGGTGTTCGTGTCTTTGCTCTAAAATAAAGTTCCGGCTGTACAAAAATTGCACGATCTGTGCTTCCACTAACTCGTTTATCCTTAACAAAAGTATTGTGGTAATTTACACGTAGAATATAACTGGCCCATTCACAATACAAAGCTTCGATATTCCAAGTCTTGTCTACGTGGAGCCGGAGTCCGGCTCTTAGGAAATCTTCACCGCCAGGATGGGGAACATTATGTAATCCTTCCTGAGCTACCAAAATAACATTCTTACCACGCCTGATAAGCTCATCACAGTCTTGCAATGGCCCCTTCATTACATTGTAAAGATGTTTGTACCCTTTATTATATCCATAGGCCACTAAGTTTTTAACCGTTGCACCTTTTTCAGTTTTAATAGTAGCAACAACATGTTCCTCTGCCCAATCCTGAAGAATAGTTGTAGTATCTATGATCACAGTTTCATAAAGATCAAACAGATCTATTTGTTGCAGTGCAATTCGGATATCAGCAAAAGTTTCTAAGCGGGGTATTCGTTTTGGTTTTTCACCAGTAACAGGGTGACGTAGCTCTCCACCGCCTTCATCCAAGCCCAGGAATACAGGCTTTGGAGCAAGCTGGGCCAATGAAGATTTACCAATACCAGTGTCACCATAAATGATAATTCTTTTTCCTTCTGCTCCAGTATCCCAGGATTCCACTGTAAACTTTTTAGTCTGAGTGGCAACTGTAGCTGTTTGTTTTGATGCTATTGGCGGCGGTGGTCGCTTCATTGTTTTCGATGCAGGTGGTTTAGTTGATTTCTGTGACTTAGATGATTTAGGTGGTGTAATTGCCATTATTTGATCTCCAAAATTTATGTTTTTCCAGATAAACAATTTTTACAGATTTAACCATCTTTATGCTTCTCTTTCCACAATTCCCAGCAGGCTTTACAATTACATTTTGGTTTTAACATAGCTTTATATTTTGGATGCTTCGGGCACTTCATTTTCCTGCTCCAATAGTGGTAGACCACATTTTTTACAATTTAATTTGCTTAGTTTTGTCCTTGTTCTAAACTTATGCCCACATTTGCATTTAACTTGTCTTAGCATCTACCTGCTCCTTTTTGAAAATACATTTAAATCCATCGGGCACTGTACCATCATCTACATTTACATTGTTGTAACAGATCGGAATATATGGGCATCTGAATTTTGCTTCACACTGTTGCTCATTTGTCCACCATGCATTACTTTTATACATAAATTTAATAGTGTGATAGATGTTATAAATATCCCAGGCCAATGCTTCGAGTTCCTGATCTGTTCTGGAAATTTCTCTACGGGCAAAATAGAACTCCTTACGTTCCCCTATATCCGCTAACAATCGAGTACCAAACATTTCAGGAGTTTCCCGAATGGCACAGGTTCCTTCTTTTTTTCCAGGCTCCACTTCAGCAGTTATACCATTTACATCTAACACAAACGTAGCTGGCCCAACATCTGACCATTTTGATTGAACAACAAATTTTTGATCCAAATATACTCCTGTTTCCACAAATATTTTACTATCGGCCTGAGTGAGTTTCTTCGGGCCTATTCCCGGTTTGTGCCACGCGTCATATCTGACACCACGAATCAGAGGATCAGTTGCTTTTATGCCATATTCTTCGAGATCTCCAGCCAATTGTAATCGCTGTGCGGCGTAAGGATAGAGTTTGGTCTGAGTGTCCAGAGTAAGGTGACTCCAAAAAGTTGAATCAGAATCTATTGAACTACCAGTAGATTTATGTTCGTCTATATAATATACTCCATTTGGACTCCGTACAATTTTATCTATCTTACCTCGTAAAGTTACATTTGGCAACGCTCGACCAGTTGCAGGATTTAATACTGATAAACTAAATTCAACTTCCTCAGCCACAACTTCATAATTATCTTCAGTGTATACCCACTTGTAACCACACAGACTATAAAGAAGAACGGCCCGTTCCGTTAGCCACTCATCTTTGGTCTTAGACATAGGTACAGTTTCATAGGCTTTGTTAAGATAGCGAATTACAGCATCCATCATGTCGTTTGGTAAAATATCAGTGCCTTCACAAAGTGGGCACTCTGTATCTTTTTTAGTATTACAACATTCAGGACAAACGGATCCTGGTTTCATTTTAGCGATTTCCAAAACCTTATGCCAGTTTGTACCCATACGTAAAGCGTCAGTATCTTCAGCGGGAACCAAACCTAAAACATATTTTAATTTACACCGCATCGCACAGGCTTTAAACGCACTGAAAAACGATGCCGATAATCTCCATTTTTTCTTAGTCATCAGTAGTCTCCAAATTATTGTCCCCTATTATATTTGCATCCGTTCCAATATTATCTTCTTCCTTGCACTCAGGACAAATTTCTTCTGCGGTTTCGCTGCACCATTCGTGGTAACAACTATGGCATTTGTTTTTATATCTTATTCTATCTGATGCTTCTGCCCATTTCCAAATTTCAAGTTCAACACCAAAACACAGAATTTTCAGTGAAACACTAAACGCTATTCCTATATTACAGCCGTGTGGCCCATACCAATAAATACATATTGGTAAAGCCCAATAACTCAAATCCGTAAGTAGGTGAATTGTATATTCTGGATCCTTGCCCCACTGAATTTTCATTGTATTAACTCCCTTAAAATTTTATTAGTTCTAACCATTTGCGACAATTAGGACATCGCTTAGGATATAAAAAATTATAGACCTTTATAAACTTGCCCCTACGCATAGCTTGGGAGCATTTATGCTTTATTATGCCCAACGAGTAGTCTTTCATTATATTAACTTCCCAAGTAATATTCCAATTCCGGGATACCGTGTATCACCAAATACATTCCGTTATTATTCCTAATATCTCGCATCCGTTTCTGCTGGCCTTCGCTTAATCGCCCACCTGATCCCCTCTTTACTTCTATTTCAAGATGCTGACCAGTTGCAAGTAACCCCACTATATCTCCCGCATCTTTTATGCCATAACTATAAAAACCACTCTCACCCATCTGACTGCTGCCCACGTTGTTACGATTAGCTAAGATGCCACGTTCTTTTAACCATGCCAGGCATTGTTTTAATACAACGGACTCTAAGAGGTTGGGAACTGGCACGATTGACTGCGTAGGAATTGAACCATCTTTGGCCCCCTGTCGTTTCACTGGCCGACCTTCTCTCATAGCTTTAACAGCATCGGCAAGGTCACTATATTCTTGTCTACGTGTTCGTTTTTTCATTATTGTTTCTTGCTTTAAATCCAATTTTCCACATGACCCAATTTAAGATATAATGTATTTTTTGATGCCCATTTTTAAATAATTCTATGTCTGCTTGATGAAATGCGTTTGGTTGTTTGCCTAAAATTCTCAGTACACCAGCCCATTCGAGCACCAAATTTAACCAAATTATCTTTGATAATTTCATTATTTATAATAGCTCCCCTATTGAAATTACCGCCGAACATTTTTTACACACGAATTGATATATGGTGTTCCCATAGTCATGCACTGTACCTTGGGAAACAAGGACTCCATCACAATTGTAATTAAGAAAATGGTCGCCCAAAGCTGTAGATAAAAATATAGTTCCAAGAGCTAATTCAAGTGGCTGATTACCTTGCATTTTTATCTCCAAGATATTTAATTGCTCTTTTTAATATTTCAGCATCTTCACGCAATAGACCAATAGCTGAATTACATCTTTGGCACAATAACCCACAAATCTTACCAGTTTCATGATTGTGATCAACGGCTAATCTCATTAAACCATATTGATTGCTTGCTGTTTCTGGTTGTTTACAGATAATACATAAGCCATGTTGATCTAAAGCCATTTGATTATATTGTTCTGGAGTTAAACCATACTTATCTCGCAGCCAATATTTCCACCTATTAAATTTATAGCCATCTGTTTGTCTATAATACTGCCTTGTTTTCTTACCACGTGGGGAATTACAATATTTTTTATTCGCAATTTTTATTCTTGGTGAAGTATAATAATCCTCTTTGTTCCGCTGCCTTATACATTTTTTACATGCTGAACTAACACCAAATTTATGCCCTTTATGCTTATAAAATTCGCTGAGAATTTTTCTTTTCTTACACTTAGAACAAATTTTATTTTGTATAGACATTAGATAATTGCCCTTCAGCAGCTAATGGAAGTCCTTTTGCCCATTCAATCTCAGTTGACATAATTTTAAGCATCCGCTGTAATTTTTCTTCCGCTTGATTTTTCTGTAACATACAGACTATTTCATCATGGCTGTGTAGAACAATACCCAGATCGGCTTTATCTATTTCCAAAATCCAAACAGTTAGGGCATCCCTTGCACACGCTTGGACAACATTTTCTGTGATGCTTCCACCCCATAAATGTCCATAGTGCCATCTAATCTGTGAACCTCTGGTTGTTTGTTTTAAGGAACAGTGGCGATAAGTAAGTTCTCGTCCTGATGGAAGTTGAAGATGAACTGTACCTTTTCGGTTAAAGAATTTTAATCTAGAACCTGCCGCATTACCATTCTCATCGTATTTCCGTGATACCTGAGTTTGTTCATGTGGATATTTAATCACAAATTTAAACGCCTTCTCAACAGCAGACCAAAATTCAGGAATCTGTCTGTAAGTGGAGCGATACGTTTTAATAAGCCGGTCAATAAAATCCCAATCATATTCACCACTATCAAACAAAGGCCGGAGATCGGAATTAGTTACGCAGTTTTCATAAAATTTATTTGTGCCCATTCCGTATCCACAATTACTTATTATCATTGGACCAGCCTGAAACTTTTTATAATCTCCCGAATATAGGATGTCTACTGTTTCTAAGATTTTCGATCCTGGTAATAAATCGAAGATTACCAGGTTCATATCCCCTATCATTGTCAATGCGGTCGATGTCGAGTGCTGGATCATTCCATCCTGGTAGTGTCGCCAGGTATTCAAGAAAAGCAACTCTATCCGTGATCCATTCGGACCATACTCTAATACCTCGTTTGCCATAGTGTTCACGTGGTCTTGTTTCACATCTGCTAATAATCGCACAAATTCTGTTAAGAAGTCTTGAACGATCTGGCTCTTTGACAAATGTTTTATAAGCCTGAGTTTTGCCGGATGCCTTTTTAGCACAGACATTACAGCGTGTAGATTTTCCTCTGACCAAATTGTCCCTTGATGGAGTACATGGCCTACCACACGAGCAACGACACTTGATGGACTTAATCCCGCCTGATGACCCATAGATAATACTGGTGATTGTAAGCTCTCCGTAGTTACTATTAATTTTTGGTTGGACATGCTTAGTTCTGCTGCTGTAGTCCACCCTTCCGAGTGCAAAATTTCGTGTTCTGGTGTCATCCATATCCCGTTTACATTCACACATCTTTTTTTACCTCTAAAAACCATACCACCATGCTTTACATAACTTTTTCCATCCCATAACCTGTGTGCTGAAGTTATATATTCAATGGGCCTATACCCACTATCTGTAAAAATTGGAGTACCAGATGCTACACAACCGAGTACAGCATCTTTGCCGAACCCCCTACGAATTTTAAGTAGCTTTTTAACAGGGGGTATTTCATTTTCTTTTGGTTTATATACTGCACTGTTAAATAATGTAGTGGCAAACACGCTATAAATATCTTCTCCATTCGCAAACCCTTTTATCAGATCTTCCTGATTCGCAAACCAAGCTAAAATTCTTGCTTCTATCTGTGCCGAATCGGCTATTCCTAAAATAGTTCCATCCAGGCATCCCAGTAAACTTCTCATAGCTGCTATAAGTGGATGAGTACCCTGACCACCACGCCCTCTACCGCCTAAATTCTGTAAGTTGATACCACCACTCCCGGACCACCTTCCAGTGTGAGCACCATAATAATTAAGAGGCACACGGAGTAATCCACCAGAAGCTTTGGCCTGATTAGCCATATTAGTTATTCGCTTGGTGTGTAAAGGCCAGGATTTAACAGCTTGCCGGGCAACACATAAATTCCGTATTGTTTCATCAGAGTGAACCAACAATTCTTGAAATCCACGATCATCTTTTGCAAAAGCCGGGATAACTCCAGGTGTACCCAGTAGCTTTGTCATATTTTTACCAGGTTTACCCACTTTGACTGGAATTTGTTCGCCTTCTGGTAAGGCATCTTGGAGAAGTTTAATAAAGGATAAATTCCCACTGAGGTCTTTATCTTTGTGCTCAGTTTTATCTACTATCTGTTTTACTTCTACTAACATTTTTAATTTGAGATCTGTGGCTTTTTGAAAATCAAATTTAATTTTAGGGCATAAATACAAGTCCAAAGTATGACGAGCAACCGGAATTTCCACAATGGGGTTAGACAGTTGTGGCAAGAGGGATCTAAAAAGATCGACTTCGATCTGTACATCGGTTTTACCGTAATCTGCAAGAGCTTCTCGTTGAGCGTCAGACATTTCTTCATAGTGTAATCCCTTAAATTGGGCAGTTTCGCCTTTATTTTTTAAGCTGAACATTTTAGTAACATCTTTCATTTTATGCGACATACGGGCATCATAGTGCCGGAGCAGGTCGTCAATATCAATTACGTATGGCGGGATGATGCTGAATTTAATGGCTAAAATAGTTATATCGAACTTACAGTTTTTTGCAACCACTGTGCAGCGTTCTAAATTATCACCAAATGATTCCTGTAATTCTTTCATACCACGCTCAACAACGTCACCTGGATAGAAGTGGGGTAAAATATCGCCATCTTCTGAATCATTTAAAACGGCAAATCCACATCCAGTGAAATCGAACCTGGGATCTGTTATATATTCAATGGTGCTCATTTTCCCAAGAGAATAATCCTGATCATAAAAAGTTTCAAAATCAATCAGTAAAACCTTTGTGGGCCAATTTATAGATTTCAATATTTCCTGATAGGCCGACTGTTCGGCAGCTATAATTATTTTAGAACGTCTGTCACTCACACCCACTTCTCCAGATGCACGTTCTCCACTGATACAACTACCATTTATGGTGTTTTTCATGTACATTCTTATAAATCCAATAAACTTATATTCCCGTTGGCTTCTTTTTTCTTTTTCTCATAAGGCCCGACTATTGTGCGGAAAAATTCTTGCTTCGCACATTCCAGTATCCCCGCAGCATCGTTGAACGCATCGTAACATGGGCCACGTTTCTCGAAACGCTTGAACCGAGCAACATAAGTTATAATAAAATGGTGTATTAGACGTGTAATTATGTAATTGTATTCACCTTTTTGATGAATGAACATACACATAGCATCAATGTAATGGTCAAGAATTTCTCTTGCCTTTTTATCTATGTAGGGCATTATTTAATCCTTCCTAAATAATATTCTGGAAATACTCCGATTATTTTATAAGCCTTCTTTCCATTTTTAGCGTAATTTTCTAATCTGGTTAAATGTCCGTCCACTGAATTTTCTAAATCAAGATCACCTTTATAAAGTTCCCAATATAATTTTGTTGTGTGTGATAGGACGCAAAGGACACAGTTATCTTTACTTCGTATGCGGGATGCGGGACCACTGAGAAATGGTAGCTGTGATTCACCAAGAGCTTCATCAGGTTTGATACAAAGTCGGAACCGTTGGATTGTTTGTCTAAAAAATCCGTTTGTACTAAAACTCTGGAGATCAGTTAGTAGCTGCTCGAAACGTTTCAGAAATTTCTGTCTTGCCAGCAAAAGCGGCACATTTTTTATCTGATCTTTGTTGGGCATTATATTCCCCTGAATCTTTTAGTAGCTCTACACCGTTTACAGGTTACTTTGCTTCTGCGGTCTACATTTTTCAAAAATTCAATTCGTTCAGCACCACAAACAGACAAAAACTTAAAACCGGGCTGCCATGTTAAATGTATTGTTTGCTTTTTCATTTGAAATTCCCATCCCAATATTTTTCGCCTTTTCCAACAGGCATTACTTCGTGATATGGCGTGCCGTTTATAATAATACCAGCACTAAGTATTGAGCGTGTCACTTGCTCTTTAGCATAAACAAAGGCATAAGCTGCATCATCTATGCCGCATCCTGTGTCCATACCAAACCAACGTCTTAAAGGATTAGCAGACCAGTTAATCCCACCTCGACTATGATAATGTCCCATACACACAGACATACCCATTTTCTGAGACAAACCCCATGCCGGGGTTTTACCGCCACCTTTGCCATGTCCGTGACAGTAAAACACATTATCAATAACAGTTGATTGCACCCATTCCCATTTCGGGGTTTCCCACAATCCAGCATAGTCCCGAAGAAATTTAGCGGGTATATTAACTGATTCAGCCACACGTTTTGGTCTTGCATCATGATTTCCTATAACCACAGCGGCTCTCTTAAATAGCTTATACCATGTTTGAACCTCAGCCAGTGCCGTTTCATACTCATCTATCGGGCCGGGGGCTTCAGGATTATTAGCATGGAAACTGATGGCTGACCAGTCAACAATGTCACCGATAAATACTACTTTGTTGCAACGCCATTTTTTATAAAGGTCTTTACAGAATTTGGCATAACCTTTTCGTGTACATGGACTGTGCACATCACCTATGCAGAGCACTCTCATTTGATTTTCCCCCTGAGTCTTAGTAGTTTAATTAAAATTCTACCAGCGTAATACATAAACTTGTAATGTTTATATTCATTAGAATTGAATCTCTTTCTAAAAACAAGTTTCATTATATTATAGTCTGATGTGCACACTCCGTCACAGGGATGTTTGAGTGGACACCTTTTACCTGCTGTGTCACGCTGACATATGGCACAACCGTTTTCATCAAGAAATTTTGAAGGAAGTGCACGTATTTCATCCGGGGTAAGCGACAATAAATAGACATATTTCTGAATTGAACTATCCAAAGCGGCACGTTTCGATTTTTCGGCTGCTTCTTTAATTGATTTATAAGTTGGACGCTTCATTTAAAAATCCCCCCGCATGATAAAATGTGATAACCAGTTAATAGCTTCATCTGTTCGCTTAAATACTACTACTGGTATATTGTTCTTAACAGCAAAGTCGTATTCTATTTTACGACCACCCTGTAACTCGTCACCTTCCGGCACATGAACCATTACTGTATCACAACTCTTATCGATAATTTTACAATCTATTTCCAAAATTTCTCTCTCATTTAAATAGTGGTCATGAAAGGCAATATACACAAAGTCCTCGTGCTCGGCAGGGACATAAAACTCAACGCCAGTAAAAGTTTCCCGCAATCGCTTGGCTACTAATTTTATGGCGTTACAGTTTTCTATCATCTGAGTTTCGGTGGCATTTTTACCATATTTGCCACGTATGCTATGCGATATGTAGATTTTCATAATTGTTTTCCTTCCTGTTTACGGCGAAAACATAGTGTGAGGTATTTCTGGATACATGCATCTGCATCCCCTCTTGTCTTGAAGTAACCAGTTAGCCCATTACTGCCCTGCATCATTTCTTCATAAAATTGTAAATCTGAATGAAGATATGTCCTGCCGGTACATTCAAACACATAAAAATTATTCACTTGACGGCTCAGGTCCATTCTAATAGAAAGATCAATTCCTGTTTCTGCCGACTCTGGCTTTGCCTGTTCCCTATACGCTCCTTCGAGGTCATCAAGTTCTTTGGGCAGGATACCAGCAGCAATCCGTAGCTTCGTAGCTAAGTAACAAATAGCACACCACGCAATAGCCCGGTCATGTGATTCATCTGTTAAACCCATTTTCTCTTGTGCAATATGACGTTCAAGACTGTTGATTAATTCTGATAATGGTATACCCTTTTCCCAGTTGCGAGCAGAATAATGCTCTGCACCTTCCTCGAAATGTTTACAAACTTCAAGATAAGCATCAGGTGGAAACAGGACCGGCGTTCCTTTGCCTTTAGCTACTTGCTTTTTAGCCCCAGTGCTGAATTTTCGCTTTTCCCCAGATTCTGTTTTAATCGTCATGTTTTATCTCCAGAATTTCCACCGTTTACGTTGATAGCCACAAGTTTCACTGGCTACATACAAAATTATGTAGCTGACGACACGAGTGAAATGTCGTAAATATTCTAAGATGCTTACAATCCTTGCACCGTTTCATCTTACCCCTTTAGAAAGTGATTCCTTAATCCACTGTACCAAACATAACTATAGAGTAGAATTGATGGGAGCATAAAATACTGTTTAAAATACAGGAATAGTGAGAGCCATAATACCTGACTGCACAGCCCCATAATATATCCATACTTATACCATTGCTGTTTTCTACCAACTATAAAGACAGCACTTGCTCCCATTATTGCCGTAGCTAATTGTAAAATTATACCTGTTATTTCGTTAAACATACCTGCATCGGGCGTGGTTCAAATATAATTTTAGTGTCATCATTACAAAACGCTGTTAATATACCCTGTTCCAAATTAAGCACCAATTTCCCGCCCTGCGATGTTTCAACACAACCTGTAATTTTTGGCTTCTGATACAAGGTTCCACCACACCAAAACAACCCACCATCAGGCACATCCCGGAGTGCTCGTTTTTCATTTTCTATTTGTACATTTACTTTCATTTTTTAATCTCCTAAAAAAGATGGGCGAGGCCATCCAGCCCTTTATAGATAAGTTATTTTCGCCTGACTTCTCGCCCATATATTAAAACACCTCTGCAATTTGACTATCCATCCATTTACGATATAATAAGGTTGGTTTCCGCTTTTCAAGGTATATTCCTTTTACTTTCAAGGCCAATACTGTACCCTCAACAGTACGTGTTGAGATATTAAGAAGCTGTGCAATCTGTTCAAAGGTGAGACCAATATCGTTTATCAATGATTGAATTTCTACCTGTCGCTTGGTTAAAATAGGAAACAACTGGGGGCATTTTTGCTCAACACTTCGGAGTAGCTGCTGGATTCTTCGCTGAGATATGCCCATTTTCTCTGCTGCTTCTGCGGTTGCCAAACCTTCAAAATCCTGATGACACCAACGATATGCTTCTTCCTCGTGGTCTGTAAGTATGCGTTTCATTTCCATGTTACTCCTCTATATATACCCTTCACTCCCTACATATACGTAGTGTAAAGGTTATAAAATTTGAAAAATTCTTAAAAACTCATCTATTTACTGGTTGATTGCACCAGTTGGAGTAATTGTAAGGCGTATAACGTGTGGCTCATATGGTGAATCATATAAATAATGGTTTCGCCCCATATAACCGTAACGTGTCCTATTCCACCAATGCTTACGCACATATTCAAAAACTACATACCATATTTTACCTTTAACCGCAAGCTCTCTCGATGTTTTAATTGCTTCATAGTAGGTCATTTTTATCTCCTCTAAAATGTGAATCTCCGTATAAACAAAAATAGAAAATAGGGATTGTCAGTACAATTGAAAGCCACAATGGTTTGTTATCAATAAACAAACTCACAAAGAACGTACCAAATGTCAGTCCCCATATTCTATGAACAAACAGTAGTTTTTTCATTTTACCTCCTCAAAGAATTATAATAATCTTCCATTGTTCTAAATCCGTGTGTTTTTACAAAATGGTTCTTTATAGTTCTATCACGCAAATCTAAATCCTGAAATGCGGATAAGCTATCCTGTTTCCAAGCTGGGCGTAACAGCGACAGGTTTTCATCAAAAGTCTGTGATTCTCTTAGCATAATTTTACTCCTCTGTTTTTAAGGTTGTGCTTTGGCGATAACACGTTCTAAAATTCGCTTAAAAGCAGCTTTGTTTTGTTTTTCAGAAACAAGACCAATACCACTTGTCGTACTATCAAGAAATTTAATCCCGTCTTTGCACGCTTCCAGTAAATCGTCTCTTTGTAATTCAGTATCAGTCCGAAGTGTGTGTTCTTTAGTCAGTGCCTTAAACAGCTTATCGTGCTCATTCCAGCACTTGACAAGACGGTTAGCGTTGGCCAATCTCTTGCTTTCCATTGTTTCGGCAATAGCTCCACCGCCCGTTTGTTCTATTTGAACACTGGCGATGTAATCTCTTTCCTCCTCACCAATAATTATAATAGCCCTATCTGATTTTCCAAACATTATACTACCTTGTGTGTACATAATTTATCTCCATATTTATCTTGTAATAGTTTTCTACTGGCTCTGATTTTTTCAAGTACCCTGATGGCAAGTATTTCTGCATCAACGCTACCTTCACCTGCTATAAAAATAGTAGCAAAATGCCCGGCTTTTGAGTTCAAGTCCGTTGTCGCTTTTTTCTTTGTTTTGTTTTTGCTACCTTTAGGTCTTGCCATTTTTATTTCCTTTTCTGTTTTCAGTATTATATCATATCTCTATCCCGGTGTCAAGTGATTTTTTCAGAGACTACAATATTTTATCCCCAACAATTCGAGTGTGCGAACTTACAATTTCGGGGTGTTCATTCCAAAATTGGTTATGTCTGCGTTCAATGGCTTTGTTTTGTCCCGTACGAGTAGCAACGTTGGAAGTGTAGATTTTGGTAATTTCTTTCTCCGCTGCAGTTGTGCCAGTACATTCTATTTCTATTTTCACAATAACCCCTTTCCATTTTTAAGTAAAAAACCCATATTTTCACTTATCGGACACAAATTCGGCTTACGAGGATTAGCTGTGCTGCGTTATCTCCAGGCCGGGCATACTAAACCACCCTGTTTTTCAAGCTTGTGCTTTTGCGATAAGTAATTCTAATTGCTCCAATCGACTGTCTTGGTCTGGAGTAGTCATCGGCAAGCTGTTAAGCATAGCAAACTCCCCTTTGACTGCTCTTAGCAATTCAGGTGCAGCAGCTATAAGCTGTGCGTTGGCCTCGGCGTTTTCACCCTTAACAATACAAAAATCGTTTCTCCTGCCGTTGTGAATTCCGTATTGAGGTGCGTAGTCAGGGGTTGCGTGTTTACTTATTTCCCAATTTCCTTGTGTGTGCATAATTACCTCTACTTTCTTAAAATATACCCGGCTACCAGTTTCCCCAGTAGCCGGGCAAGGTGTGGAGAAAGTGATTTTCAATATACGTTATTACTAATCCCAGTTAATTTGTTATAGCATATATCCCCGGCTTCATCTATATAGCCGTTATCAATTAAAGCTTTTGCTGTCCGTCCATAGTGCCCCTGCAAACTCCAAGCTTGCCCGGATTTAACTAACTGGGCGAATAGTTCAACTGTTTCAGTATCGGTTAATTCACCGCTCTCATAGGTAATAATTTTATCAACTAACATTTCATATCCCCCGAATTGGTCTATTAAAACTGTCTTTAACATCATATCCACCTCGGAATGACGTTGTAAGCTTAAATATATCATTTATACGTAGTATAGCGTTGATTTTATATCTCTGTTTGGGTGTCGGAAAGTCAAAACCTTCTATAACAGCTTCGCTCTGATATAGTTTAACCCGGACACCACCGATTTTCTTGCTAATAAACTGTGGCAGCAAAAGCCCAAATGTAAATCGGCACGTTTGCTCGTGCGTTCCCCCGGCAAAACATTCTATAACTTTGCCAGTTTTAGTTATTAAGCAACCGCTCATTTTAATCCTTTATACTGTGCTTTACGAATCTTAAAATCTTTGTAACTAAACTTTTTTGCTGGTTTTGGATTATAACCTCTTTGTTCTAATTCAGCGTGCAAAGTGGCATATTCACTTGGCGTGGCAAGTTTTGTCTGTTTACAAACAATGCTTGGTACAGCAGCACCGTGCTGACCAACGTGCAAATAAGACTGACACATATAGCCGTGAACATCAGCAGCAATTTGCGGAAACAAAGCAATAACTTCGCCATCTCGATATTTGCGATAAATTACCTTATCCATTTTCTGTCCCCTTATATTATAGCAATGCTATATAAACCCAAAATGCCAATACCCATATTTCCCGGTTAAACATAAAATATCCTATAATCTATAAATACTGATTGACTGTGAAGTTTACGCAACAATCGCTTTGCTTCCCGCTTGGTTCTAACAATCCAGTGCTTACCATTTGTGCTGATTATCTTAATCATTTCCCAAACTCCTCTGCGTCTGTTTCAAGACCGCCCAACAGACCGCTGATTAATAGTAGTGTAAAACTTAATATGATTATTGCCTGTAACATTTTATTTATATCCTCTTATTTTTGTTTGCGTTCAATACCAAATGTGGCAAGCATTCCTTTTTATTAATATGCTAAATATGCTTTAATAGTACTATTGATTTCGGCAAGATGATTATTATCAATGTGGTGATAAATTCCATTGTCTGATTTATAAAGTTTCCCGCACACTTCGCATTTATAGCGGTCTACATTTGGGTGATAACTATATAATTTCAGTATTGCTTCCCAGTGTTCCATAATCTATCCTTTTGTTTAACTGTGTAAAGTATACACTATCTATTATATATATATGCAAGAGAATTATTTTTTATCAGTAATTTATATGCTGCTGTATAATATGGGCTGGAATCCCCTGAAAAGGTGGTTGCTCTGTCTCGCCAGTAATGTTCTATAAATGTTGTAGAATATGTAATGCCCAATCGTTTAAAGCATCGGATAACAAATGATTCGGCCTGATATTCTTTAATTCCTGTCTTATTTACGTCTAACTTCTGTCGCATAAGTTGTCGAGCATGATAATACTCATGTAAAGTAGCTGCTAATAAGCCGTGGTCTGTGTATCTGGCGATAAAAATAGTATCTGGTGAATCATGGTCAAAGTATGAACCGTTTCCACAGACATAGACAATTTTAATACCCTTGCTGGCAATCCACTGTTTGATATGTTGTGCTTGCTTATCCATACTTAAATTATACCATATACTCTATCCATATGCAAATAAAATATACACTGGGACAGATTATTTATTGCTATTGCAAGACTTACGACGTTCTGTCCCGGCTGGGACAAGCCATAAATACGTGCCCGGGACAGATTATTACCGTGTGTATAAGGACTTATAGGATATTGTCCCGGTGTCCAGTGTTTTTATAACCTCAGTATAGAATATATACATACTCTATAATAGTAGTATATAGTAAAGAGTAGTATATATATCCTATATAAAGGGTAGAGAAAAGGCGGGACGGCGGGACAAAACGCTATAACTATAGTAGTAGTAGTA
>SDBT01003167.1_pt1 | contig 28617 bp, 32 predicted proteins | sample 2277101 | NCBI WGS metagenome assembly SDBT01 (sample SAMN10404973, study PRJNA504765) | marine sediment metagenome | isolation source: marine sediment core GS10_PC15, 103 cmbsf | place: Arctic Ocean: Southern Knipovich Ridge | collected 2010 | reverse complement strand
CCGCTAAAGCAGAAGCTTAGATTATAGTCTGATTCCCCTATGGGCTAAAACGCATAGCTTCCTAATGTTGAACTCTTATGGCTACCAGTATCCTCATTACCGTCTCATCTATTCTCTGACGCTCCTCAAAGAAGGCAGCATCTCCATAATAATTCCTTTTGCCGAACTCCCCGGCAAAATCGAAAGATACTATATCATTAAATTTGTATCCCAGACCTCCGGTAAAGAAGACCATCTGAAATTCTTTACTGCCATAAAAGGGTTGAAAATAGAAGCCATATCTTAAACAAAGAACATCTGTTAGATAGTGCTCTGCACCAATACGAAATTCAAAGATATCGCGGTAATTAGAGTCATTTAGGCCCTCTCTCGATTTAAATCCCGACCATTCGCTAAAGATAATCTCAGCCGCTATTGTGGAAGAGACTTCATCAATGAAATTATAGGCTACACCAAAGCCATAAGATAGGGGAAATTCCAGCTCTCTCTTGCCTTCCTCTGTCCAGGTGGGATAGTTCATTTTCCATTCATCGTTGACTTTTCCTTTTGTTTTAACAATAAATCCAGCTCTAAACTCATCAGTGAAACAAAGCATCCCTCCCAGCGTGAAGTTGAAACCAGAAATCTTTGATTTGAGCTCGGTAATGGCAGTTGGAGGAGAAGCGTAAATAGCCGAACTACTCTTAAGACTACTCTCTCCATTCAAGAAGTTAATGGCTCCACCTATATATAAATATGGCGTGGGCTTCCATGCTCCTCCTAAACTATAGGCATAGAGGGTTCCTTTTCCATTGATACTGGCAGAGCCAATTTTCTCGCCCGGCGAGCCTGCATCAAAGATGGACTTCTCATGCTGGTAATTGTTGTCGTATAAGGGAGTAAGCCCTAAAGCCAGCATCAACTTTCTTTTAACCGGGAAAGCAACTACAGCACTGTTGAGCTGAAAATAGTAATGAGAATTAAAATAAGTCAATTCATCTTCTGTAACCACTTTTTCTACAACCGGCGCTATTCCCAGGGCTAATGAAAATTCCTTCTTCTCCAAAACCCCGAGACAAGAGGGATTTACAAAGATAGAAGAAGAATCGGTTGCACTGGCAATTGATGTTCCTCCCATTCCCAGAGAGCGAGCACCAGTTCCAGAAATAAGGTCTCCTAAGTGAGAAACTCCCAGATAAGTAAACGCGTCAACTCTCGAAACCAAAAAACAAAAAATACTAACCAACACAAAAACAATTCTCTCTTTTTTCATCTTTCCTTTGTAACCCACCTACTTTCGAAGTTTCTGATGGTCTCACCACTTCACATCCCACTGTAACCTGAACACGTGCCTTCTGCTTCTGATTATCTTATCTAACTCTTCTTTATTTTCCGGCCTGCTTATGCCATAATCATTGTAATAACTTGTATTTTCATATTTAATCCATAGCCTGGTGTTTTTAGTAATTTCTTGTGTTATCATTAAGTAGTACCTCACACCTTTACCATAAGTCCACCAATGGAAGGGAGTCAAGCCCATAGGCCATAAGAATTCAATTTCGCTCAGAGCAACTCCTGGCTCACCTTCGAAGAAGATGAGCCTCCCTTCAAGTTTTAACTTACGAGTTGCATTGTACTTGAGGTCGCCAAAAATTAAGTGTCCTCTATCCACTTGCTCAAGCTCATAAATACTATTCTTTCTCCCATCCCACCTCACCTTAAACCTCACCGTACCATCCGGATTCCAGGTAACCTGCACTCTCGTTTTCTTCCAGCTCTGGTATAAATCTCTATTTTCTATCTTTTTATCATACCAGTGGTCCCACTGTCTGAAATATAGTTCCAGCTTCCTTGATACTCTCTGTTTAATATTGAACCAGAACTCCTTATCCCTTGTGGGCATTAAATTATCCTCTCTCCAAGGATGGCGAACAGGTCTAAAATAGACTTGTATTTCCCTCTCTCTATCCTCATACTTTCCACCAAGGAATACTCCATTTTCATTCCAATCTTCATCTTTACGCCCAACTATAGTGGTGGCACTACTATGTTCGTTATAGTAATCTGGATCATATTTATAGATAGTCATCCATAAAGTAAATGCGCTTAATTTGAGCATGGGCTGAATCAGCCACGCTTCACCATAACCTATGCACCTGGCATATTCAGCGTAAAGATTCAATTTTCTATACCATGTATTAAAATCGAACCCGAAAACCCTGTTTCTCTCTCCTCGAAATAGATAGTATCCTTTCTCTTCCGGCGGATTAATCATAGGACTATATTTACTCTGGTAGCCCATAAAACCAATCTGTGAATCTCTTAAGAAATTATAAGCTACCCTACCACCAATCAGTTCCTCTGTCAAACTGTCGTTTCTTTCCAGTTCATTATCACTGGTAATATATCCCATATTTGCTCTAATAGCAATCAAGCTCTGCTTTACAGTACTATCCGGATTCAAGGACGCATCAAGCTTCTTATTCGAATAGAAGAAATCTAAGTCGAATCGTTTTATTCTTTTATTTACCGCCACTCCTCTGAAATAGGTATTTGGTGCTGTCCCTTTATCCTCAGCAATACCTTTAGCTTTAATCTTTATCGGTCTGACCAATTCTGTTGCCAGAGGATAATAGAAAATTAATCCCTGATTATACTGAAGCTCATAATTGCCAATGACTATCTTATCAAAGGAATAAACATCTCGCATTACCAGCCAGTATTTGGTCAAATAGTATTTCCAGAGATTATGAAAACTAATCGCAGGTTCTGAACCACTGTCTGACTGAGCACCCCCGTGACGAAGAACCCACCCAGCTTCATAGTGATTTCCATATTTTAACCTCGTGCGATTATAAACATATGGGGGATTCTGAAATTTAGGGTCAGCATTAAGATAAGCTTCACTATCCGGCTTAGCGAGCTTCATTCTCCATCGGAAATCACCTTGCAGGGCTACAGGCACTCTTATTGGTTCAACCTTAATATAGGGAGCTATTCCCTCAAATATCTCATCGCTCATCCCTGGCACATTCTTAAGTTCCTCCACTTCTGTAAACTCCCTCTGTTCACGATAGAGAATGATTGCCCTTGCCAGGCGCGAATCAATTACAGGAAGCTTCAACAATTGGTCGAAAGAGACAGTATTTAAATCGAGTGGATGGTCTTTCAACTCAGCAAGTTCTTCCTTATCCACTGCCCCGGGAGATATTGTCTCTGCCTCATCCTCTTCAAATACAACTTGAGCTACCACCGGTGGACCCAGATTGGTCATCGAAATTATAGAAAAAACAAAAAGAATAGCAACAATTCTTGCCATCATTATTGGTCGGGCGCTCTTTAGAGTGCCGATTAATTTTGCATAGTCCGGTTACCTAAATGTAGAGAGAAAGAAAACAAGTGCTGACCGTTCAGGAAAGGATGGCTCAAGAATGCATAATCGAATTTGAATATGTTCCAGCGAAAGCCAAAACCTCCAGTAAATCTCGCTGGATCGTTCTCTACTCCGGCGCGCAAAGTAAAATTTCTACTGAGGATGACCTCAAAACCAGCTCTTATCTCAGGGTCAACCATTATCGAACTCATTGGTAGATGCAAATCGAGAGAGGTAATGTAACCAGAAAGAGGCTGAAAAGATGCTCCCACTCTAATCTTCTGGGCTAAATTCTCCGGGGAACTACCGAGACGGGGACTGTTCAGGTTCATTGCCATAACTCCCAACCTGAACTTAGAACTAATATCGGCAAGGACTCCCACATCCAGACCGAAAGCCGAAGCCCTGCCATATTCTGAGTTTGCGCTAGCTCCCTTAATCTTTATACTCATAATTTTCACATTGAAGCCGAAATATACATCACTCCCCAAACTCTGCCCGGAAGAAATAATAGTCTGGCTCTCTCTATATTCTGAATACCCAAACTGTGAATAAGATAATCCAAAAGTTCCTACTTTTTTAGTAGGAACTACTGCCCCAAACAGATAATATGTCAAATCTTTCAGCCCGAAAAGTCGAGTGGTCATCGTCATAGCCTCTACTTCTTTGACTAGTTCCAATCCAGCGGGATTCCAGTAAATAGCATTAATGTCATCAGCCACACCTGTAAACGCTCCAGCCATCCCCATTGGACGAGCTCCCGCTCCCTTCTCCTCAAAAGCCCCATAACTGGGTAAAACGGCGGAGAAGTAGAAAAGCAAAAAAGCAGAAATTACGAGAAAAGTTTTCCTTACCATGTTTCTATTTAAGTTTTCTTCCTACCACTATTGTGTCTGTTTCTTTAGTTACCTTTCCTGTATTTTCGTTCAGTGCCTCAATGTGACAAATATAAATTCCAATTGGCACGATTGTGTCTCCAAAATCATCCGTGCCATCCCAGGTTACAGAGCCTTCCCCGTCAGAATCCACCTCTTGGTCAATCAACACCCTAACTAACCTTCCTCTGACATCAAAAATTCTCAATGTAATTCTTGAACTGTCTGGTACATTATATTTTATTTTTCCCTCAGTTGGTTTACCACTTATATCGTTATAAGGGAAAAAGGGAGAACTAGTGACTTCAATTATCTTTGTAGTAGGTTCTTCTTCTGGCTGAATCCCAAACTTTTTGCTGTTTTCAGCCTTAGGAGTGCCATTAATCGGATTGCCCTCAGCATCAGTACTGTTTCTCGTAATACCATCATTAGTATGCCAGTTATTTTTTGTAGTGCCAGGAGAACCGGAATCTATCCGTTCCATTGTATACTTACCATCATTTTCTCCCGCGAACCAATCTCCGCTTGTTTCACAAGGCACTGAATCAATTAAAATACCCGAAGCATCTCTGAGTTGAAGGTCTTCACCTTCATTTCCTAAAGCACCTGTATAGATTTGGTCAGCCTTCAAATCTTTTATTGTTTCATCATTCGTTCTTTCCAGAAGAAAGTAACCCTTGGCAGGAATAATTCCAACCAAGGAAATATCGGGTCTCTCATCAGCTGCTTTTAGGCTCCAACCGGTTAAGTCAATAGAAAGGCTGGATTTGTTATATAATTCTATCCATTCGTCACTATGTGAATAAGTAGTGCCCATCCAAGCGACTTCATTAATTACAACATCACCTGGCAACGCTCCACGAGAAAGACCAATAGATAAAAAAAGAATCCCGACCAATTTTAAAATAATAAGTTTTCTCATAGGATTCCAGTAAATAAACTCCCTAGTTATATGCGATTTATTTTCTCAACTACCACTCTTCTCTTTCTTCTTGTAACATTGCTTCGTATTTGGTCAATAATAATTTCTCTACAGCTTTTTTAACTCCCTTATCGTAAATATAAATCTGTTTTATCCAGCGATGCCTGCCCTTTTCAGGTGGCCTCGCTGGCCAGGCAATCCAGGGACCCCTCTTACCTTCCATTATCCCGCAGGAGATAGCCACTGCATTATTGAAGGTAACTTCCACATTAACTTTCCTCTGCCCAGCTCTCCTTAACCTGAACCAATCCGTAACTTTGAAAGAGACTTGTTCAACTTTATTTTCAGTTGGCTCTCCCGTCTCAATTGCTTTTACTACAGTATTTCTCGCTTCTTTTGTTAAGAACTTTATTTGAGGATAGACAATCCTCTTCTTGCTTATGTATTCAGGAAATTTCAACACTGTTTTATCGTCAACTTTCATTACCTTTATTTCTCGTACCACGATACATTCATTGAGCATAACCTTAGCAACTCCCACTACTCCTTCTTCATTCTCAACTGGCTCTACTTTAACTCTTGTAACACTGATGGTGTCCAAGTCTCCCTTCTTCTTTTCTGCTCCCACCACTACCGAAGAGAGAAGAAACACTACCAGCCCTGCAACAGACAGACCATTCCATCTTCTTAAAAATTTATAAACCATCCTTTTACTCCTTTCCGAAATTATCTCCTTTAGATTTTATGAATCACGGGGTCACGAGAGGGTGACGCTCCCCGACGCAAGCATCGGGGCTTCTGTCCCGATGTCATATCGGGACATTCTTTTTCCTGCTTCGTTGTCGGAACTATCGTCCCAACTCCACAGGCGTTACTTTCCCTCCGTCCAAGGGTAGCTAATCCTATATTTAAAATATTTATGGAAGCATTTAAATCTCTGTGGGTTGAAAGACCACAACTTGGGCAATTAAAATTTCTTTTGCTCAAAGGCATTTCTTGAACATATCCGCAATTACTACAAGTTTTACTTGTAGGCTCGAACCTTCCTATTTGAAGGAAGTATTTCCCATTCCACAATGACTTGTATTCAAGTTGTCGTTTGAACTTATACCACGATACATCCGCAATAGATTTAGCAAGATGATGATTTTTCATCGTTCCCTTTATATTTAAGTCTTCCGAAACAAACCCAGAATACTTGGCTATCATATTCGAGGTTGTCTTATGAAGAAAAACTAATCTTGCATTTCTAATCTTACGATGTATTTTCTGAACTTTTTTACGTTGCTTATATCTGTTTTTGCTATCTTTTTGTTTTTTACTCAATTCCCTTTGTTCTTTCTTTAATTTTTCTTCCAATTTCATTAAATTTCTTGGATTTTCAATAATAGTGCCATCAGAAAGAGTAGCAAAATTCTTTAAACCAACATCAACCCCAACAATATTATCAGTACTTTTTTCTATATCTGGAATTTCAACTTCACAAAGAACAGAACAATGCCATTGATCTCCATCTTGAGAAATCGTAATCGATTTAGGTTTTCCTTGAAGTGCCCTATGTTTTATCCATTTAACTTCTCCTGTTTTCGGTATAAAAACAAAACCCTTTCCTAATCTCCATTTTTGTGGCACTGTAAAACTGTCATTTTCTTTCTGTTTCTTTTTAAATTGGGGGAAACCTTTTCCATTTTTAAAACAATCTTCTAAGGCTTTGTCCAACTGCCTTGCAACCATCTGTAAAGATTGAGAAAAAGACAATTTTAAGAAATCATATTCTTTTTTAATTTTTGGGACATTCACAATCATTTCGTGAGCAAACTTGAATTTCCCAGTTTGTTTATGATGTTTAATATTATCCGCTAAAAGATAATTCCATAGGAAGCGAGCATTCCCACCGTGTTGTAACAGTAATTGCTTTTGTTCTTCCATCGGGCAAAGTCTATATTTGAAACCCTTTAATATTTTCATTTCCCTTTTTGCTGTAGCTTTTAAATGTCGAGTATTTTTTAAAAGATTTTCGCCAATTCATCCACGGGGCAAGCCCCGTAGTTTTCTTGGCCCGATTCTAAATAACCTGTATAACTTTTTACTTGTCAACGATTTGAACTATTTTTTGTTGAGCGGGGGACATTCGGATTTGATTCTGTTGAACTCTTCAAGATAAAATTTGGCAAGGGGGATAGAATCTATGAGGACGGAAGCTTCATTGTTTTTCTCTAATGCGTAATAGCTCCAGTTGGTGCTGCCGATTATGGTGTATCTTTCGTCTACTATGATGAGCTTGTTGTGAGTGGTTTTGGAGCGGGAATCAAAATATACCTTAACACCTGCCTGGGAGAGCATAAATCCTCCCTCTCTTTTGTTTCTTTTGGTGATTTTTCCAAAGGTGCCCTGTTCTAAGATTACTTCCACATTTACTCCTCTTTCGTGAGCATCTATCAAATCGTGAACTAACTGGTTTTCCAGGCTTTCAGGATATTTTCGATAATAGAACATTTCAAACATTACAACATAGATGGATTCTTTTGCTTCACTTAGAAGTTTATGGACTGCTGGATAGTATAGCCTGTTAGGAATCGGCTGTACATCTTTTGCCGGGAGGGCTAAGACAATCTGGAAAGAGAAGGAAAATATTAAAATAGCAATTAATACGTATCTTTTGACTTTCATAATTTTGAATTCTTGTTTTCTTTTCTGACGATATCCACGAGCTCCAGAATATCGTTAAGGTCGTAATCTGCTCCTGAATCCTTAGTGCCAAACCTATCGCCGTAGCGAGCAAATGCGGTCTTTATTCCCATTTTCTTTGCTCCCACTACATCGCGCTCTACCCAGTCTCCCACCATTAATGTCTCTTCAGGTTTGACCTTGAGGATATCGAGAGCCATCCGGAAGGGTTTGGGAGATGGTTTCTTCTCTCCAGTATCCTCGTAGGAAAGCACACGCTCGAAGTAGTGCTGTAACTCTAAGGCACAAATCCTCATCCATACGGGAAGCCTGGGAGCATCGGTAACAATTATCATTTTTATTCCCATTTTTGCTAAAGTGGTCAGGGTAAGGTGGACGTGGGGATAGAGGCTCATTGTCCCCTCTTTTGCTCTGCGATAGCCAATGATGCCTGAGGCGAGGATTCTGTAATCGATGTGGCCAAACTCACGCTGTAAAACTTTATCGAATATGCGCTGGTCTTCAATCCCCTCTTCTCCGTATGCTTTGTGAATTTTATCTACCATTTCCTCTTTGGGCATCTTCAATCCAGCATCAATCATTGCCTCTACTGCGGCTTCTACTGCTACACGCTTTACTTTCATAAAGTCTACTAAGGTATTATCTATATCGAAAATAATTGCTTTTATCATCTTAAAAATATCCCGGTTCTACAAATCCCGCTTCGGTTCCCTCGGGGGTTAATCTCAGGGAACCAAACTGGATTGTTTTAATCTTTTCTTTTTCTTTTACGGGAGTGAATATTTTTATTTTTCTTCCTTTATAATCTATTCTATCAATAATTCCTATCCCCAGAACCTCACTTATGTAATCCAAAAGTCCTATCAAGATGTTCTTTTCATTGCCAGTAATGATATTTTTCAGATTGTAAACACCTGCTTCTCTTCTTACCATAATGGATTCTTCCTCAGACAAGGGCTCCTCTGTTACCACGAGAATCCCTTCCCGACTGGAAAGTCTCTCTGCCCAGAGATACCGGATACCTTCTAATTTTATTTCTTTACCTGTTTTGAAATAAGCACGGTCTGTTTGGATTTCGTCGAGGTCCAGCTCTAGATAACCGGCCTGTTTAAAATACTTCTTATACATCGTTTCCCGCAGGGCCTTCCTCTCCTCATGGCTTCTTGGTGAAGGACCTTTACTAACAGGTATGCGAACAATTTTCTCTTGGGGATAATTTTTGACTAGATGTTCCAGCTCATCGCTTCTCTGAAGCAAAATGATTACATCCGGACCGAGCATCTCTATTTCTGAGCGATGGAGAGCACGGGCTTTCTCTCCCTGGACCCAACCGGGTGTATCGATGATAAGTATATCGGCAAGAGTTAGTCCGCGGTCGGCTAATCTTTTGAGCCCAACCAGTGAGGGAAGAAAATGGAAAGCAGGAGAGTTGGAGCCGGTAAAATAGAGGGTAGTTGGTTCCACTTCACTGGGTAAGACTATCTGCCTGTGTAAAACTGCCAGTCCGATTGTTCCCGGTGGACCAATATCACTCTGACCTGTATCACAATCGAGAATGCCTACTTTCAATCCATGGGTGAGGAGTCTATTGGCTAAATAACTGGAAAAGAAAGTCTTACCGGTATCTGTCTCTCCTAAAATTAGAATTATCCTCGCTCCTTTTTTACTTAACTGCCTGGTTAACTCATCCCAGGAATCTGGAATTGTGCGTTCAGATAGGTGCTCTCTTTCTCCGCCTTCCTCGAAGTCTAACACCAGTTCCCCATCTATTAAAGCTTCTACCGGAATAGACTTTCCCTTGGGGATTGTAATTTTTTCAGGATTTTCCAGAGTTTTTCCTACTGCTTCGAACTTGCCTCCATTAACTCTCAGGAGGCAGGGGCCCTTAAATAAGTAGATGTCTCCTTTCTTTAATTTCAGATTCATGATGGTTCCGTCAATTATAAGCAGAGCTCCGCTCTGCAGCTACATTCCCTTCTTGTAGCAGCAAAGCGCAAGCTTTGCCTGTATTGAGGCAGAGCTCCGCTCTGCAGCTACTTTTTTAGATATTTGCCTATCAACAGGTCGAGTTTCTTGGCTGTTCTTCTATTTATTGCCCATTTGTGTGTCTGAATGGCATAAGCGAGAGCTGAAGCACATTCGCATTTCCTCTCCCGTTCTAATCTGGGAATGACGGCCTTGATTAACTTCTTTACATTCTCAATATTGGCGAGAAGATTCCCGACGACTCTTTCCACGCTGACTTCTTCGCCTTCTTTCCACACATCATAGTCGGTAACTAACCCTAAAGTAGCATAACAGATTTCTGCTTCCCGAGCCAGTTTTGCTTCCGGGAGATTGGTCATTCCAATAATAGAAAATCCTAAAGAGCGGAAGACTTTAGATTCTGCTTTGGTGGAAAATTGGGGTCCCTCGATACAAACATATGTGCCACTCAGGTGGACTGAAAGCCTCAGGTCTTTTGCTGCTTGATAGAGAGTCTGACTCAATTCAGGACAGTAGGGATTGGCAAAACCGATGTGGGCAACGATGCCCTCACCAAAGAAAGTATACGGTCTTTGACGAGTGCGGTCAAATAACTGGTCGGGAATTACTATGTCTCTGGGTTTCAGTTCCTCTTTGAGACTACCGCATGCTGAAATAGAAATTATCTGTTCTACTCCTAAACTTTTGAGAGCATAGATGTTCGCTCTGGAATTGAGCTCTGAAGGCATTATGAAATGTCCTCTGCCGTGCCGGGGTAGAAAGGCAACAGGAATCCCTTCCAGATTACCAATGACAATTGTATCAGAAGGGTCGCCGAAGGGAGTGCTTATTTTCTGTTTACGTGTTTCGGTAATTCCCTCGATGTCATAAATACCACTACCTCCTATTACCCCAATTTTAACTTTCTCCATTATCTTACCTCCTCGCTGTTGCTACTATGAAGATTGTTCGAACTATTTGTTTTCTCTGTGAGACTTAATTACTTCCACTACTTTCTGGGCTAAAGTAATAAATTCCTCAAGGGATTCTTCAGATACAGTAATGAAATTTCTCTTGTACCTTTCTCCTCCCAGGGAGATGGACTCAGTAATCTTTACAAACTTTCCATTCTCATTTTCTTTCACGTCGAAAAAGAATGTCTTGCCTCTGTCAGTTCTAAAACGTTCGCTGTGGATTTCTCGGTCAGGCATCTCTTTCTCTTTTCTTGCTATTTCTGGTTATATTCTTTTTACTATTTCTTTTAATAATCTGGAGAGCTTCGCCTTTGCTCTTTCTGCTACTCTCAAGACAGACTGGTGGTTCATTGGTTCTTTCGAGGTTCCTCCTGCCATATTGGCCACACAGGAGATGCCCAGAATCTTCAGTCCCAGCTGTTTACCTACAATTGACTCGGGCACAACAGACATACCCACTAAGTCTGCGCCCATTCTGCGAGCCATCTCTGTTTCTGCCGGGGTCTCGTAAGAAGGTCCCCTCATAGCAATGTAAACTCCCTGTTGAAGTTTAATCTTCAGGGCTTTGGCACAACTTAGAACAATCCTAATTAAATCTCTGTCATAGACATTTTCCATATTAGTGAAAGTGATTGACTGGCCTTTAGTTCTATCTCTTATTAGAGGATTATCTCCCATAAAATTTATGTGGTCGGTAATCAGCACCAGGTCTCCCGGCTCAAAATTCTTATTTATCCCTCCTGTTGCAGCGGTAATGATTAGATTTTCTATTCCCATACGAGCCATTACCCTTACGGGGTAAGTAATTTCTCTCATGGTGTAGCCTTCATAGAAGTGGACTCTTCCCTTCATTACGCAGACTTCTTTCCCTTCCAATTTGCCAAGGACCATCTCTCCAGCATGACCTTCTATGGTAGGACGGACAAAATGGGGAATTCGATTATAGGGAATCGTGCAGGCTTCTCTAACATCATCAGCAATTCCTCCCAGACCCGAACCTAAAATCAAGCCAATTCTGGGCTTACCCAGGGCTCGGGAGCGGTTGGCTTTTACTATCTTCTGTAATGTTTTTAAACTCTCTTCAATCATTTTTTAAGTAATCTTTACCACGATATCACCGATGATATCGGCTGCTTCGTCTCCCCTGTCTGCAGCATTTGAGAGGTGCCTGTAAATTTCCCGCAATTTTAAAATATATATGAAATCTTTACTCTGGAACAATTCTGCCAGTGCCTCGTGATAGAGGTGTTCTACGTAGTTCTCCACTTTCTTTGCTCTTATGAGATGTTGAAGGCAGGATTTATGTTTTCTTTTTAATTCCTGTACTGCCAGACATAAATGTTGAGCAGATTCGCAGAGAGCCTGAGCCATCTTTTTAAGATGCTCATTTGTCTCTACTTTAAAAAGTAGCATTTCGTTAACTGTACTTTTGGCGTAATCCACCATATCGTCGATCGCCCGGGAAAGGGCAAAGATATCTTCTCTGTCTATTGGTGTGACAAATGATTTAGTCAATTCCTCAACCAGAACGCGTCTTGCTTCATCAGCCTCTTTCTCAATCTCTTTGACCCTGTTGCCTTTCTCCTCGGTTACCTGTTCAATGAAATCTCTCAGAGCAGCCATTCCTTCTTCGCTCTTTACTGCCTGTTGGGCAAGCATCTTAAAAAAATCTCTCTTTTTAGGAAACAGTCTCATAAATTTCTCTCCCTTACAACAATTTATTAATAAGAAGGTAGAAGAATATGGAGAGTATGGCGGTAACTGGAATGGTAACAAACCAAGTAATCAAAATTTCCCTGACCACTTCCCATCTGACAGCCTTTGGCCTCTCTGCTGAACCAGCGCCCATAATTGTGGAAGTAGCTATTTGGGTTGTGGACACGGGAAAGCCGAAAAGCGCTGCCCCATAGATAATAATCGCTGAAGAGCTCTGAGCAGCGAATCCATGAATAGGACGAATTCTGTAAATCTTGACGCCTAAAGTCTTAATAATCCGCCAGCCTCCACTTAAGATTCCTAAGGCAATAGTGCCGGCACAGGCAACAACTACCCAGCGAGGAATAGGAAAAGTTCCTGATGGCGGATGGTAAAGTCCCAAGACGACCAGAGAAAATGTAATTACTCCCATTGTCTTCTGAGCATCATTTGTTCCATGGGAAAGAGCCAGAAGAACCGAAGCGCCAACCTGCAATCTTTTGAATAGACTATTGGCTCTGGGAGAAGACCGCTGAGAAAAGGAGTAGGCAATCTTAGTAAATAGAAAACCCAGAACTAAACCGACTATGGGAGATGCTACCAGAACCAAAAAGATACCCGCAACCCTATTCCAGTTGACAACCGAAAATCCCCTGCCCACAACAAATGCACCCAGTAGACCTCCAATCAAGGCATGAGAAGAACTGGTAGGAATTCCAAAATACCAGGTGAAGAGGTTCCAGATAATTGCAGCTATTAAAGCAGCAAATACTATTATGATACCATTAGGGATTACCTTAATAACTTCGGGGTTGACAATTCCTTTCCCTATTGTCTGGGCCACAGCTGTTCCCAGAAAATAGGCTCCAATAAACTCAAATACGGCAGCAATGATTAATGCCCAGATGGGTGATATTGCCCGAGAAGAAACCATGGTAGCGACAATATTCGAGGAATCGTGAGCACCATTACAGTAGTCGAAAAACAATGCAACAGCAACGAGCAATATGGCTATCGTAAACGGATCCAACTATACCCCTTGTCTATGGCGCGAAGCCTCAGATTCGCTACCCTTTTCTTTTCAATACCTTTTCTACTGCTTTTATAATATCAAATCGTGTCAACCCAAAATCCTGTATTAACTCCTGAGGACTTCCTGACTTACCGAAGTGGTCTTTAATTCCCACCATTTCCACTGGCACGGGATACTGCTTCACCGCCACCTCAGTCACTGCACTACCAAACCCACCGGAAAGTTGATGTTCTTCTGCAGTAACAATAGCTCCTGTCTCCTTTGCTGCTTTAAAAATTATCTCCTCATCAATAGGCTTCACTGTATGTAAATTAATTACCCCTGCAGAAATTCCCTTTTTATCCAGCTCCTTTGCTGCTTCTAAAGCCTCATACACCATAATTCCACAGGCAAAGATTGCTACATCCTTACCCTTACGCATTGTTATTGCCTTACCAAGAATAAATGGAGTATCTTTTGTTGTAATTATCGGAATGGGTGATCTACCAAATCTTATATAGACCGGTCCCGATACTTCTCCCGCCTGAATGGTAGCCTTTCTTGTCTCAATAGCATCGCAGGGAACAACGACCTTCATATTAGGCAAAACTCGCATAAGAGTAATCTCCTCAATAGACTGATGGGTAGCACCATCAGCACCAACCGAAATTCCTCCGTGACTTCCGCCTATCTTTACATTTAGATTACTGTAACAGATTGTGACTCTCACTTGATCCCAGACGCGACCAGAGGCAAAAACTCCCAGAGTGCAGCAGAAGGGAATTTTACCCACTAAGGATAATCCGCCCGCAGTACCAATCATATCAGCTTCAGCAACTCCCATTGTAAAGAACCTTTCTGGAAATCTCTTCTTGAACATTGAAGCTCTCGTGGAATCGGTAAGGTCGGCTGACAAGACCACCACCTGAGGATTCTTCTCTCCCAGAGCTACCAATCCTTCCCCATATCCATCTCTTGTTGCTTTCATCTCAATCATCGATTTTATTCTCTCTTTTTACTGTCATTGATAAACATTGAAATCCCGATTTTCAATCGGTAGAAAATGGGGTCAGGAACTTTCTAAATCCTTCAAGGCAACTTTCGCCTGTTCCTTCGAAGGCGCTTTCCCATGCCATTCAACAGCATTCTCCATAAAGGAGACACCCTTCCCTTTTATGGTCTTTGCTATAATAACTGTTGGTTTCCTTTTAATTGTTTTCGCTTCAGCAAATGCCTCCAGTATCTCTTCCATTTTGTTCCCATCAATTTCGATAGTATTCCAACCAAAAGCCTTCCACTTTTCAGAGATGGGATTTGGACTCATTATCTCATCAATTGCTCCATCTATCTGCAATCCATTATTATCGACAATTCCACAAAGATTGTCTATGTGGTAATGGGAAGCGGCCATTGCTGCTTCCCAGATTTGTCCTTCTTCAATCTCACCGTCGCCCATCAAACAGTAGACGCGCGCACCTATTCTATCTAGTCTAAGTCCCAGGGCAATACCATTGGCGATAGAGAGACCCTGTCCAAGTGAACCAGTGGAAACTTCTATTCCGGGTAAACCGTCGGTCTTAGAAGGGTGACCCTGGAGCCGGCTACCAAGTTTTCTCAGGGTGTTAAGCTCTTGCAAAGGAAAGTATCCAGCTCGCGCTAAACAAGCGTACATCGCAGGACAACTATGTCCCTTAGAAAGAACGAACCTGTCCCTCTCTCTCCATTGGGGATTTTGAGGGTTATGTCTCATCACAGAAAAATAGAGAGCTACCATAATGTCACACGCTGAAAGAGCCCCACCGGGATGGCCCGACCCCGCCTGGACAAGCATTTCAATGATATTTTTTCTTACCTGTCTGGCCATCTCCTCCAGTTTCTTGGTCTGTTCATTTCTTTTCATCTTTTTTTCTTTTTTCGATTAAATAATTAACTCGCTTTAGTAGGTGTTGGGGTTCGAAGGGCTTAGTTATGTACCAGTCAGCTTTCTTCTCTAAGGCTTTTTCAAAGTCCACACCAGTATCAAGAGCGGTAAGCACTATAACCGGTATCTCTTTAGTAACTGGATTAGCTTTTAAAATTTCACACACCCGATATCCATCCATTCCCGGAAGCATCATATCGAGAACAATCAGATCAGGCTTCTTCTCTTTCGCCATTTGTAATCCCTCTTCCCCATCTTTTGCTGAAATTGTCGAATAGTCTTCTTTCTCTAAAATAAACTTAATCAGTTTTACCGTCTGAGGATCATCTTCTACAATTAAAATGTTTAATTTCGACATCTTTTCCTCCTCCTTTCCAACAACTCTTTTCCCAGTCATCCCTCGCCTTCGCAACGACCCTTCGGGTTCCCGATGAATCGGGAACATGCTTTTAATTACCAAAAACCAAATCCCGCGCTACTTTTTTGTCAATTTTGTATTTATTTCGGTAAGTAACTCCTGAGGGCTAAAAGGTTTAACGATGTAGCCTGAAGCTCCTGCTTGTAGCCCCCTCATTACATCCATCTCTTGTCCTAAAGCTGAAAGGATTATAATTGGGATATCCCGAGTATTTTCATCTTTTTTCAATTTCTCAATAGCTTCGATTCCGTCCATCTTAGGCATCATAACATCCATCAATATCAAATCCAATTTCTCTTTTTTGGCTATCTGCAAAGCTTCTACTCCATTATAAGCAATAAGAACTTCGAAATTATTCTTCTTTAAAAGAAACTCAATCAATTGCACAGTAGTAGGGTCATCCTCTACTATTAATATCTTGGCCATTTTCTTCTTCCTTTCTATTATCGCGAAACAAGTTTCGCTACTCCAAATAATTGGAGTAGCACCGCTTGCGGTGCGTTGACGTCCCGATTCATCGGGGCTACTCCACTTTTAATACTATTTTGGGAAAAGTTCCTTGTGCCCTATCACGGCAATATCGAGAAGCATATTGAGATATTTATACCTTTTTTTAACATCACTATAAGGAACAAAATGAAGAGAAATATTTGCGTCATCCAAAATTGCTCCCAGCATTCTGGAAAACTCATCTGCTGATAAACTACTGCCCGGCGGAGGTCCTAAGACTACAGCAATTCTCACATTACCTGTTTTACAAAGTTCAGCAAACATTCCATAATTTATTTTCTTTTCCGCTTTATAATCTTTCTCAAAAACTGCCTCCAACCGGAATTTCAACTTATGTTTTTTTAATACTTCATCAAATTGCGTTTTAAGTTCTTCAATCTCTTTATTGCGGTCTTGCGGATAAAAGTAGCCTACTTCTACTTTCCGTAATGATTTATCAACTGGCGCTCGCTCCACAGGTGGAGGTGAGACTTCCGGAGCAGGTTCTGGCTCCTTTACCGCTTTCACTTCTTTTTCCTCAGTCGGTGGTGGAGTTCTTTCCCTCTTAATTTCCTCGACTTCCTCTTCAATCACCTTTTCCTCTGGTGGAGGAACTTCAGGTGTTGCCATTTCAGGAATTTCTTTAGGAGCATATTTTTTGCAATTATGGCAATACCAGCGATCGTATTGTTCAACATAGGCAAGACTCTGCCCACAAGTCAAGCACTTTCTCTCCTCCTCGACTTCTAATGGAGGGGGAACCGCTTTCTTTTCTTTTTCTAATTTAGGCTCTTTTGTCTCTGGTGGCTTTACCTCTAAGAACTCTTCTCTTTCTTTCTCAGGCAGAAGATCATTCATCAATTCCCGAACTAAATCTATGGTTATCTCCTGTTTGGTTAATTGACCATAGGCATTAATTCGCTTCAGGAAACCTTCAAGTTCGCGAACGTTAGATTTCAATTTGCCGGCAACATATACAAGTATGTTATCACTAAGGTCTAATTGTTCAAGCTTTTCTTTCTTCTTAAGAATAGCAACTCTTGTTTCTAAATTGGGGGACTTGATATCAGCAATCAAACCCCATTCGAATCTCGACTTCAATCTCTCCTCTAAAGTGGTCAGCTGTTTGGGAGGCTTATCTGAACTAATTACAATCTGTTTGTGGGCATCGTGAAGCACATTGAAGGTATGGAAAAATTCTTCCTGGGTTGATTCTGCCTCAACCAAAAATTGAATATCGTCAATTAACAAAAGGTCTACTTGCCGATAACGCTCTCTAAACTCTTCTATCGTTCCTTTGCCAATGGCTTCGATAACTTCATTCATGAACGTTTCAGTAGTAACATAGAATATCTTTGCGCCGGATTTTTTACTTTTGATATAATGTCCAATCGCATGAAGTAAATGAGTCTTCCCCAATCCCACCCCACCGTAGATAAATAAAGGATTATAGATTTCTCCTGGACTTTTTGCCACAGCCTGAGTAGCTGCGTGGGTGAATCTGTTAGAGGGACCAACGACGAAATTCTCAAAAGTATATGCTGGATTCAACTTGACCTCCCCAATGGGTTTGATGGGTTCTTTAGCCTTTGCCTTTTTCGGTTCTACGCTCACCTCTTCCTTCCGAATTTCTCCTGAATCTTTTACCTTGGAAACAGAGGGTTTGGGGGCTTTCATAGATTCATCCAGTATTTTGATAATCTTTTCTTTTACCTGGGGGTCAACATTATAAACATAAAAGGCCCAGTTGTATTCCTTATCCCGAGGAACAAAAGGACGACTGCAGATATTTCCAATCTTGTCTATTAAGTCCCTAAGATCCCTCTGTTCTCCATAGACTCTTATCTTGTATCTCTTTTCTCCCCTTTGAGTCGGAGAAAAACTCATGCTCCAACGTTCAATCATGTTAACCACCTAAACAATAAACGCAGACTGTAGCCGCAACCTTTAGGTTGCGATTTACACGCAGACTAAAGTCTGCTACTCCAATAATAAATGGGCGGGACTTTAAGGCCATTGGGTGTCATTTCTGCTTTAAATACTTATTTTCGATCTCCTTAATCTTATTTAGCCTGCGGAGATGCCTCTCCCACCCAAAAGGAGTGTTAAGCCAACTAGTAACTATATTCATCATTCTCTTTTGATCAAGATTAGAGCTCAGGCAGATAATGTTGGCATTGTTATGTTCAGATGCCAACTTTGCCATTTCTTCATCACGAACTAAAGCTGCTAAAATTCCAGGAACTTTGTTAGCGGTAATGCTCATTCCTATCCCGCTCTTACATATAAGAATCCCCTTGTTATACTCTCCACGGGCAACAGCTTCAGCAACCTGCACTGCATAATCCGGGTAATCACAGGATTCTTCTGAGAAACAGCCAAAATCGCCCACTTCATGATTTAATTTTTGAAGTTTCTCTTTCAACTCCACTTTTAACTTGAATCCTTGATGGTCAGAGCCAATAGCAATTTTCATCTTTTTTCAAACGCAGACTGAAGTCTGCTACTCCTATTTCGGATTGGAGGAATACCAAAAGGCACACTAATAGCGCACAACCTTCAAAAAAGATTCTACATTTAGACTTGCTCCGCCTATTAACCCTCCGTCTATATTTTCACAAGACATTAGAACCGAAATATTATCAGGATTAATACTTCCTCCGTATAAAATTCTGATTGCCTGAGCATTCTCCTTTCCAAACATTTGCCCTAACAATTTCCGAATAAATCGCTGCACCTCTTCAGCCTCCTCAGGCATAGCTGTCTTTCCCGTACCGATAGCCCAGACAGGTTCATAAGCCACTACCAATCCTTTACTCTCTTCTTTTGTCAACCCGGATAGTCCTGTTTTAACCTGTTCTTCTATTACTGTTAAAGTTTCTCCTTTTTCTCTCTGTTGGAGCGTTTCCCCTACACAAACAATGGGAATAAGACCGATAGAAAAAGCTATCTTCGTTTTCTTATTTACTGTCTCATTTGTTTCGCCAAAATATTGGCGTCGCTCTGAGTGACCTAAAATTACATAATTACAGCCAATATCTTTGAGCATCGTTGGCGATACTTCTCCAGTATATGCTCCGCGAACTTCCCAGTACATATTCTGGGCACCCAATTTTATCGAGGAACCTTTAATTACTTCCTTTACTGAGGAAAGAACAGTGAAAGGGGGACAGAGAACTATTTCCCTATCTGCAATAGTCCCTGTTTTGTTTTTTACTTCACGGGCTAACTCCACTGCTTCTGAGGTCAACTTATTCATTTTCCAGTTACCAGCGATAATCGGTTTCCTCAATTTTTCTCTCCTTAGAATATAATTTTAGCAAATTTAGTAGCACGAAAACAAGCAAAAAATAAACCCAACAAATCCAGAAAGACCCAAAAACTACAACTAGAAATTATTATAATGCACATTTTCCATAGTGTCAAGAAAAAATGTAAGGAAAATGGGGTCAAAAAATAAAAAAAGACCCCTTGTGGATAAAAGCAAATTGCTGGAAAATTTCGGATTCTTCAAACAGAATTATTTATTTTCCTCAACACACTCAAGCGTTATACCACCCGCTTCTCTGGAATACAGAACGCCAGCAATTGTCCTCCAACAAGGGGTCACCTTGCAGTACGAAATTTTGAGTCTCTTAATTATCTCTTTTTCTTCTTTTTTGTTGTTTTCGTTTTCTTTTTTGCTTTCTTTCTCTTTACCATCGTTTTCCTCCTTTTTTTTCCGGTAGTTTTCTTTTTGGCGGCTTTTTTCTTCTTTTTCTTCTTCTTACCGCCGCGGGCCATCGTCGCCCGAGAAACATCTCCTTGCTTATCAAGGTAATAGAGATAACCACGGGCCTTTTTAACACCAACTCTAGTAACCTTTACAGGACTCCCGCCTTTCTTGCCACCACGGGCCATCTTCGCCCGAGAAACATCCCCTTGCTTGTCGATGAAATAGAGATAACCTTCCTGTCTCTTTACACCGACCCTTGCTACCTTTTCTCCCATCTCTTTCTCACCTCCTCTATTTTAAAAGCTTAGTTACTCTCCACAGGGCAAACCTTGTGGCTTCTGTCCCGATGTGACATCGGGACATTCTTTTTCTTGCTTCATCATCGGAACTACCGTTCCAACTCCACAAGCGTTGATTCCCGCTCGTCCATCGGTATTTAATCCTATAACTATGGGCCTACTCAATCTTACCAGTCTGTTCAAGTCCTCTCGTTCTTTTTGCTCTTTTCCGGCGGAAGCTTCGTCGGGGACTCTTTAGGTAAAGTAATAATTTTCTCTTTTAACCAAGCATCGACCATCTCTTTAGGAAACTTATATTGTCTGCCAATCTTAGAAGCCGGAATTTTTTTCTGGCGGATTAATTGATAAATTTTAGACTTGCTCAATCCTACATATTGGGACAGCTCTTTAGTGCTCATTATATCTTTCATCAGATTCACCTTTTTAGAAACTTTTAGAGATATGTTTTATCATTTAATATCTATGTCTTGCTTTAATTATAATATATCTACAAGATTTGTCAAGTAAAAAGTTTAAGTTTTTTTTAGTAACAACCCGACTTACCTATTTCCATCTAATATCATTAAGTACAATAAACGCCGAAATTCTATCATAAAGTCTCTTTTATTTATTTTTTGTATCTAACTTTGCTTTCTAACCTCAAGCAACTGTAGGGAGAATCGCTCAGCTCTTTCACGAAAGGGCGGGGTCCGACACAATAAAAAAGCGAAGGCTCCGATGAATCCCGCCCCTGAAAGCAGGGGCTGGATGAATCGGAGACTTCGCTGAAAAATCTCTTCAAAATATAAATCTTTTCCCGATACCTTATATTTTAGGCAAACTCACCTTTATTCCTGGACCCATTGTTGAGGAAACGCTTATGCTTCTTAGATATTGACCTTTAACAGTAGGTGGTCTAACTCGCTGTATTTCTCCTATTACAGTATTTATATTATCCACCAGTTTCTTCTCATCAAAAGAAGCTTTACCCACACTTAAATGGATAATTCCGTAACCATCGATTCGAAATTCAATTTGACCAGCTTTAATCTTTTTTATCACATCAGCAATCTCGAATGTGACAGTACCTGTTTTGGGACTGGGCATCAATCCCTTCGGTCCGAGTATCTTTCCCAGCTTACTCAAGTCACGCATACAATCGGGAGTAGCTATTAACGCATCAAATTTAATAGTCTCCTTGGCTATCTTTTCAATTAAATCTTCTCCTCCCACAAAATCTGCTCCTGCTTTTTCTGCCTCTTTTGCCTTCTCTCCCTTAACTACAACAGCCACCACTTTACTCTTTCCTGTACCATGTGGCAATAAGACAGTTCCTCTTACTATTTGGTCTTGCCGCTTAGGATCAATTCCCAGTCGCAGGCACAATTCGATAGTCTCGTCAAACTTGGCATTGGCAGCCTTCTTAACCAACACTACTGCCTCTTCTACACTGTAAACTTTATCCTTCTCAATTAATTTAGATAATTCGTGGTACCGCTTACCTCTTCTCATAATTTTCCTTGTCCGATTTACCTACAGATGTTCCCCATTGAAAATCGGGACGATGAATCCAGCCCTGCAAAAATCGAATCTCAGGGGCTGGATGAATTGGGACCTACAAAATTTCTATTCTATTTCTATCCCCATGCTCCTTGCAGTTCCCTCTACCATCTTAACTGCACCTTCCATATCGTTTGCATTTAGGTCAGCCATTTTCTTCTCTGCAATTTCACGTACTTGCTTCTTACTCACCTTAGCTACTTTCGTCTTATTGGGCTCTCCCGAGGCTTTGGCTATGCCCGCAGCTTTCTTCAACAATGCAGCTACTGGAGGGACCTTGGTCACAAAGATAAAGCTTCTGTCTTGATATACAGTGATTACAACCGGAATAAGCATTCCCGGTTCCTGACTAGCCGTTCTCTCATTGAATGTCTTACAGAACTCCATAATATTTACTCCATGTTGTCCCAAGGCGGGTCCGACTGGAGGAGCAGGATTAGCTCCCCCTGCGGGTATCTGTAATTTTATTATGCCTTTTACTTTTTTTGCCATAAAATCTTCCTTCCTATATCTTTTCTACCTGTAAAAAATCGAGCTCCACGGGAGTAGCTCGTCCAAAGATTGTTACCATTACTTTCAGTTTGCCTTTTTCCTCATTGACGTCTTCCACTACGCCAACAAAATTTTCAAATGGCCCCTCTATAACTCTGACACTCTCGTCTTTTTCAAACATCACTGCCGGCTTTGGTTTTGCCTGTGCTTCTCGTTGAGTGAGTGCCACGATATTGTCCAATTCTTCTGGTCTAAGAGGCACAGGTTTCACCCCACCGAGGAAACCAGTTACTCCAGGAATATTGCGTACAGCCCAATAGGTTTCATTATCGATTACCATTTCAACTATAACGTAACCCGGGAAAAATTTCCGCTTGCTAATCTTTCTCTTATTCTTTCGTATTTCCACAATTTCTTCAGTGGGAATTAATATATTTGATATTTTGTCTTTCATTCCCCCAGAACTTATCAGCTTCTCCATGTATGCTCTGACTTTATCCTCATGCCCCGTATAAGCATGAACAATATACCATTTTTTCTCTATCAACTTTTCCCTCTTAGGCGTTGACTACTTTATTAATATTCCCAGAATTATGGACAGCCCAAAGTCTACCAGACCTACAAAAATAGCCACGGCAATAACTAAAAGAATCACCACCATTGCCGACCCGATTACCTGTTTCCTATTCGACCAGGAAACCTTTCGTAGCTCTTCTATAACTTCTCTCAAAAACTGAATTGGCTTTTTAAACACAATTTTCACCCATTCGATTGGTAGATTGTCCTTTATAACAAAAATGTAAGAAATCTGTCAACCAAAAAAATGCATCCCGATTTTCAATCGGGAAAATTGTGCCCTACCCCAATTGAAAATCGGGATGCGAAATCTTTAACGTCAGTCTTTCCCCTCATCGATTAACCTGTAGCCTACCCCTTCTACAGTTTCAATCTTTTCACCCAGGGAGGCCAACTTCTCTCGCAGTCGTCCGATATGAACATCAACAGTACGAGTAGTGCCAAAGTATTCGTAGCCCCATACTGTCTCCAACAAGAAATTTCTGTTAAGCACATGCCCTTTCTTTTTTACCAAAATGTGAAGTAAATTAAATTCCATAGGTGTTAAATCAATCTGCTTATCTTTTATGGATACAGTATGTTTATCCAAATTTAAGCGCATATCTCCATACTTTAAAATTTCTTCTACTTCTTTTTCTCCACCAGCTCGACGCAGCACTGTCTTCACTCGAGCAATTAATTCTTCTTGATTAAAAGGTTTAACAATATAGTCATCAGCGCCCATCTCCAATCCGGCAACAGTTGAGGACTTTGTAGATTTAACGGTGAGCATTATAATTGGGATATTACTTACAATCTTATCTTTCTTCAAAGTTTGACAAATTTGAAAACCATCCATATCGGGCAGCCTCAAATCCAAAATAACTAAATTTGGCTTTGAACGATGAACTTTCTTAATTCCCTCTTCTCCACAACTGGCAGTAATTACAGCAAATCCCTCTTCTGTCAAGACGTTGCTGACCAGTTTCAAAATCGACGCATCATCGTCTATCACCAAAATTCTTTTCTTTAACATCGCCGCCTTCTTTTATATAAAAATTTGCCTTTCTAATCTTCCCTTTTATCTACAACGTAACCGCTCCCTTTTTTGAGCTTAGCATATTTTTTCAGTTCAGCACCCACGTCGCTAATCTCAGCAGGGCTGGCGAATTTCCTCGATTTATTTGTAACTACTCCGATAGCAATAGTCAGCAATGGAAACTTCGTAGTTTTATCGAGTCTATCCTTGGTTATAATATATTTTCTCTTTCTGTCTTCTTCGTCGTAGAGACTGGGAATCTCCTGACCAAAGTCTTTAATGATACTTCTACAGAGGACATCAACTTTATCCGGGCTAGTAACTACGATGAAATCATCCCCTCCAATGTGACCGATAAAGTCATCTGGATTGCCTTTCTGTTTAACTGCCTTGAGAATGATTTGAGCTGTAATGCGAAGAACTTTGTCGCCCCTGAGATAACTATATTTATCGTTAAAAGCTTTAAAATTACTCAAGTCTAAATACAAGACAGCAAATAGACGGTCCCGGCTTAGACACTTCTTTAACGCCTCGGCGAGGGGAATGTTGCCAGGCAATTTGGTTAGAGGATTAGCGGAGAGGTCACTGGCAGTACGCGTCAAATGCGTCTTCACACGGGCAACAAGTTCTTCTTCCTGGAAAGGCTTGGTAATATAGTCATCAGGAGCATAGCTCAATCCAATAACTTTCTCCGATGTAGAGCCCTTGGCAGTTAACATGATTATAGGTATATGAGCCAAAGAAACATCTTCTCTAATCTTTTGGCAAACCTGATAACCGCTCATACCAGGAAGCCCTAAGTCTAAAACTACGAGATCCGGCGGGAGCTGATGAATCTTTTTCAGTCCCTCTTCCCCACTGTAACCAACTGTGACCTCAAAACCTTCGCCCTCAAGAGTAGTTTTGACCAGATTGGCAATATCCTCTTCATCCTCTATTACCAGAATCTTTTCCTCGCTCATGTTCCTCTCCATCTCCATATATTATAAATTATGCCTTGGGTAAAGTAAAGATAAAATTACTTCCCTTATTGAGTTCACTCTCTATCCAAATCCGACCACCATGTGCCTCGACGATTCCCCTAACGATGGCCAAGCCCAGCCCTGTGCCTTTCACTCTTTTCACTTTACCTCCAGATGACTTAATCTGTTGGAATTTGTCGAAAACTTTTTGCAAGTCCTCCTTGGCAATGCCCACTCCTGTGTCTTTAACAGCAATCTCTACGAAGTTTCCCGATCCTGAATTTTTCGTTCCTATAGTTACTTTTCCTCCCTCAGGAGTAAATTTGAAAGCATTACTGAGAAGGTTTGTGAAAACCTGTCTAAGTTTATCCTGGTCGGCGGAAACCAAAGAGATACTGGTAGGAACGACTGCCTCCAATTGGATCTTGCCCTCTTCTGCTTGGGGCCGGAAAAATGTAACCATTTCCTCTATGAGCGGTGAAAGCTCTAAAGCTTCCTTTCCCAGCTCAAAACGCTTGGCTTCAATTTTTGCTAAATCGAGGATGTCATTTATGTACATCCCCAGTCGAGAAGTGTTGTTCTTGACAATTGTCAAATATTCTATGAGCTTCTTATTAAGTGGCCCAGCTTTTCCCCTCAAGACAAAATCGACATAGCCTTTAATTGAAGTTAGAGGTGAGCGGAGCTCGTGGGAGACGCTGGAAACGAAGTCGTCCTTCATCTGGTCAAGCTCTTTAAGCTTTTTTGCCATCCTGTTAAATTCACCTGCTAAATCGCCAAGTTCATCTCTACTCTTGACTAAAATCTTCTGTTCCAGGTTCCCCTGTCCGATAGACTTTGCACCTTCAGTAAGCTTCCTGATTGGACGACTCATTAGCTGAGCCAGAATAAACGCACCAAAAATCCCGAAAGAAAAGGCAACACCTGTTACCACAAGGATACGACGACGGGTCAGGGATAATGTATCTTCCACAACTCTATTCAACACTACTTTAGAAAATCCAATTCGGGCAGTACCCAACCTATCCTGTCCCAATAAGACAGGAAATGAGACATCAATGAGCTCACCGCCTTCCTTCCCTTTATAAGATTGAATCAACAAGTCTTCTGAACTTTGAGCTTTTACTCCTATAGAATCCCGATACACATAACCGTGAAGATTAGTATCGGTATGCACTACCACTTTTCCTTCATCGTCTACGAACATGGCATAAATTACCCCTGTAGTCCTCTTAACCACCTTGATGTAATTCATAAGAAGCAGATCGTCTTCGCTAATTATCGCCTCCTTGCATATCTCTGTCAAACCCTTTATGGTATTTACCTGGCTTTCTCTCATTGTCTGCAAAAGATGTTTCTTCTCAAAAATGAACAGAATCACGCTCATTCCCAGTAAAGCTATCACCAATATAAGAATAGCAAAGAAGCTGAACTTTGTTCTAAGACGCATTCTGCCTCCCGAGGATTAATCCTTTTTCTTCCGTCTTAACTCGTCCAGATGGTCTTTCACCAGGTGTTTTGGACCAAAATGTTTGTACTCCCGGAGCACTGCCCGTATTCGTGCCAATAGTTCCTGAGTCTCAAAGGGTTTTAGCACATAGTCATCCGCACCACCCACTAATCCCTCAACTTTATCAGAAGTCTTTTTAAACTTGCCTGTTAACATTATTATAGGTATATGTTTGCACCCTTCATCGGCTTTTAGTCTCCGACAAATCTCAAGCCCGTCTATGTCCGGAAGCTGCATGTCCAGAATAATTAGGTTAGGATGGGACGTTTGAGCCTCCTTTATGCCACCTTCGCCGTCCTCAGCAGAAACAAAATCGAACCCTTCATCGAGGAGAGTTTCCTTTACCAGCCTAACAATGTCTGGATCATCGTCAACAAAAAGAATTTTCTCTTTCATTATAGAACCTTTCTCTTTTGTCCCGATGAATCGGGATCCACAAATTCTAAACGCAGACTGAAGGCTGCTACTCCAGAGTCTTCTGGAGTAGCGAAACTTGTTTCGCGATTAGTTAACGCAGAGCAAGCTCTGCTACTCCTTTCCTATTGCAGGCACAAATTCAATTTGTGTATCCCGATTTTCAATCGGGAAAATTCCAATGCTCCAAAATATATCTTACCATAGACTTATTACAACAGTGTTACAAAAATGTTAAATATATGTTAACTTTTTACTCCCCTTCCACAAACATATATCCTTTTCCTTCTACAGTTTTTATCTTTTTTGCAGCCTCTTCTCCCAATTTTTCCCTGAGTCTCCTTATATGGACATCCACTGTTCTGGTAGCGCCAAAATACTCATAACCCCATATACTTACCAATAAATATGAGCGATTCAAAACACGACCTGCTTTCTTCATCAACAGGTAGAGTAAATCGAATTCTTTTGGTCTCAGGTTCACAAGTTTTCCTTTCACCCGCACTGTAGCTCTGGTAACATCAAGAGAAATCCCTTCCTTTTCTACGACCTCCTCAAAGTCTTCAGAAAGCTCATAGCGCCTTAATAAAGCTCTTATGCGGGCAACCAGTTCTTTAGCTTCGAAGGGTTTAGTTAAATAATCGTCAGCTCCTGCTTCGAATCCAGTAACTTTGTCTCTGGTTTCCATAGCCTTGCCACTTAACATTATGATAGGAATAGAATGGGTCATCTTATCCTGTTTCAAAACCCGACACACGTCAAAACCGTTCAAGCCGGGAAGCACCACATCTAAGACGACGGCGTCTGGCTTTTCTTCTCGCACTTTCTTTATTGCTTCGTCACCATTTCTAGCGGAGATAACTCTGAAATCCTGTGCGGTCAGGATTTCTTTCAGGAGTTCAACTGCTTCCGCATCATCATCGACGACTAAGATTTTCTTTTTCATCTGCCTTTTATCTTTCTTATACTCCTCTCTGGTGTACAACCGTATAATGCTAACTTCTTCCAAACGCAGACTGAAGTCTGCTACTCCTTATTTTCTTTTATCTACCCGTGTTATCCTTATTTTTAAAGCGATCCCTCAATATCTTATGGATTCGCTCCCCCAGTTCAAAACCTTCCAATGACTTAATCACGTAGTCCACTGCACCCAGGTCGAACGCTTTATCGCGATCTCGCCTGAAGGTGCTGGTAGTGAGCATTACCACTGGAATGTGTGAAGTAGTCTTATCTATTTTCAACCTCTCTAATACCTGGAAGCCATTGATGCCGGGCATCTTAATATCTAAAAGAATTAGATCCGGAACTTCACTAGTCGCTTTTCTCAATCCCTCCTCACCATCGTAAGCACAACTCACCTGGAAACCCTCCATTTCCAGAATCTCTTTCACCAACTTAACCAGGTCTTGTTCATCATCGATAATTAGAATTTTTTCTCTGGCCATAATTTTACCTTAAATAAGAATTACAAGCTAACAAGACTCCAGAGGTTTTTGGAGTAGCGAAACTTGTTTCGCGTTAACGCACCGCAAGCGGTGCTACTCCAATTATTGGAGTTCTCCCGAAAGGGAGGAGTCGTAAACGAAAACCCCCGATGAAATCGAGGAAATCCAGCGTAGGGATCGGGTTCCATCCCAACCTGATATGCTGTTTTCCCCGGGGCGCTCAAGCGTCTTCCGCCCGCGCCTTTCCCTCACTTCGCTCGGTCGTCGCTCCTTATTCGTCGCGACCTGGGGCGCTCACCGTCTCGCGCCCGCGCCTTTCCCTCGCTTCGCTCGGTC
>SDBT01003166.1_pt1 | contig 28619 bp, 20 predicted proteins | sample 2277101 | NCBI WGS metagenome assembly SDBT01 (sample SAMN10404973, study PRJNA504765) | marine sediment metagenome | isolation source: marine sediment core GS10_PC15, 103 cmbsf | place: Arctic Ocean: Southern Knipovich Ridge | collected 2010 | reverse complement strand
CGCCTTCTGGGTTTTTTTATGGGCAAGAATGTTGGCCGACAGAATGACAACCATTGCCCCCAGAACCACAATAACAACACTTACAATCCAGACGTATTCCTTATATCTGTAATAAAACGACCGCGGCTCATTGATGATAATACTTCCTTCAGGCAGGTCAGAGAGCGAAATTCCGAAACGCTTCAACTGGATATAATCGAACATATAATCATTGGGGCTTTTGCGAATTATCGGGATATTGTCGCAGCTTTCCCCATTCAAAATCCGTATCGCCATTTGAGCCGCCTCATCGCCCTGGTTGAAGGGTTCGGCCACGTTTCCACCTACCACACCACCCCCAAGCCAGTTGCTTGAGATGGAGTACAAAGGTGAGGCACACCGCCGGCTAAGCATCGCAGCAAATTCCTTTACGACGGTCAAATCTTTTGGCGCTGGGTCAGAGAGAGGATTGAGAGTTATTAATATGGTTTCGTCACCAAATTTATCGAGTTTTTCCACAACCTGCTGCGGTGTAAATTGCGGGGGTGAAAAACAAACAACCTTAATCCCACTTTTGATTTTCTGAATTTCTTTTGTGGTTTCCGACAGATACAACATCGGCCTATAGTTTAAAAAAACTATTTGTTTAGCCAAGGGATGGAGTTTGAGAGCTATCCTGACCGTAGGGAATAAGGAGCTCTTCTCTACAACACCGGTAATTCTTTCATGGCCTTTCAACATTGAGTCGCTAAAATTTCCAACACCGCAGAATACCACCGGAACACCTGGAAACAGTTCGTCCCTATAGCGACGCAAAAAGTCAAAGGCGTTGTTGTCTGACGAGATAATAACATCGGGCTGAGAATCCTTATATTTCAACTTATATAGTTCTTTGAGAGGCTCAAAAACCTTATCGGGCATGTGAAACTTGGTGTCCATATACTCGAAGAACAAATTGGCATTAGGATGGTTTTTATTGAACTGGTTCATAATTGCTTTTATAATGTTGTCAGACCAGAAATAGCCGCGATGGTAAGAATTAATGACAAGGACCTTGTGTGTCTTCGGCGCAGGTTCTGCAGCGGTTTGTGTATCTATAAATTGTTCCTGTGCAAAAAGACTGGTGCCGGCCAGCAGTATCGCCCAGGCTACAACTTGAATTGTATGTCTGTGCAAGTTTCTTCCCATTTAAATATACCTGCCCGATTTTCGGAAACAAGTTAACCTAAATCAACGGTTTTGTCAAGTAAATACCGTCTTAATTGCCGGTAATTATGACTTGACACCACTATAGCAATCGGTATCATTTATGGTTTAGGATACCTTCTTTGACACTTAATCATTGTACATAACCGAAATTATACCCTTAAGGGTAATAAATGTCCGCGAATAAAGCTGGAACTGATTATTTTTAAGTTACTTACCCGCGTATAAACGGGAAAATTCAATTGAGATCAGTATAATAAGAAATTTTTAGAGCGAGGATGTAATATGACACACAAAAAGGCGAGTGTTGCCGTTGTCGGCAGTTCCAATATGGATTTGGTGGTAAAGTCCGAGCGGATACCGGCGGTGGGAGAGACAATTCTCGGGGGCGACTTTATTATGGTCCCCGGCGGCAAAGGCGCCAACCAGGCGGTGGCCGCTGCCAAATTGGGAGCGAAGGTAAACTTCATAGCTAAATTGGGTGAAGACGTATTCGGGTCGCAGTCACTGGCCAACTTCAAAAAGGTCGGTGTGAACACAAAACACGTCGTTCAAACCGACGAAGCGGCTTCCGGGGTTGCTTTGATAACCGTTGACGAAGCGGGCAATAACGTCATTGTTGTTGCGCCGGGAGCTAACGGAAAGCTGTCCGCAGAAGATGTCAAAAATGCCGAATCAGCCATCGCGGCGTCGAGTGTGTTGGCCGCCCAGTTAGAAATACCAATCGAAACCGTCGAATTTGCCGCAAAATTAGCAAATAAGTGCGGTGTACCTTTTATTCTGGACCCGGCACCGGCGCAGGAGCTTTCCGCAGAACTTTTGAGCAATGTAGATGTATTGACGCCGAATGAAACCGAAGCACAGATTCTTACCGGTATAGAAGTAACGGATGAGGAATCGGGCAGGGCGGCAACAAAAAAATTACTGGAGACCGGCGTAAAATCGGTCATCCTGACTATGGGGACAAAGGGTTTCATCCTGGCTGACGGCCGGAGCATGGAGTTTGTTCCTGCCAAAGTGGTGGATGCGGTTGATACTACGGCGGCAGGTGATGCCTTCAACGGCGGACTGATATTCGGCCTGGCACAGGGAAAAAGTCTTACCGACGCCGCCGTATTTGCCAATAATGTGGCGGCGCTTTCTGTGACAAAGATGGGAGCACAGTCGTCAATGCCTACCCTGGAGGCGGTAGAGAATTTTATAAATAACGGAAGTTGATTGAATGACCCTGTTGGTTGTTTGGAGAATGGTGCGTCAAACAAAATTTTAATTGAGGAGAATTTGACATGGTAACTATCCAATCGTATGCGCTGGCAGTAGGGATGTGTATTATCACAATGCTGTGCTGGGGGTCATGGGCCAACACACAGAAGCTGGCCAGCAAGGAATGGAAGTTCCAGTTGTTTTACTGGGACTACTGCATCGGTGTGGTTCTGCTTACCTTGATACTGGCTTTGACAATGGGTAGTATGGGCTCGGGAGGCAGAGGCTTTTTCGCCGACCTGAGTCAGGCAGGCGGAAAATATCTACTGTCGGCGTTTATAGGAGGGGTGGTATTTAACATAGCAAATATACTGCTTGTAGCGGCAATAGATATCGCGGGATTAGCGGTCGCGTTTCCGATAGGGATCGGGTTGGCACTTGTTCTGGGTGTATTTACTACTTACCTCGTGGACCCGTCTGGCAACAAGGCGATTCTGTTTGTCGGTGTAGCAGGCATTGCGGCCGCAATTATACTCGACGCTCTTGCCTATAAGAGACTGCCGTCAGAGGGACAAAAGACAACAACCAAGGGAATAGTGCTGTCGGTGCTTTGCGGATTACTGATGGGGTTTTTCTATCGCTTTGTTGCCGCAGCGATGCCTGCCAACCTGGCTGACCTTGGTTCGGCAGCCGAAGCCGGAAAATTGACGCCTTATACGGCACTGGTAATATTCTCGCTCGGCCTGTTCGCGTCCAACTTCATATTTAACACTATTGTGATGGCAAAACCCTTCGTGGGTGAGCCGGTACCAATTAGCGATTATTTCAAGAAAGGCAATCTCCGGCTGCATCTGGTCGGGATTATTGGTGGTATGATATGGAGCGTTGGGATGTCGTTCAGTATTCTGGCAGGTGACTCGGCTGGATACGCGATTTCCTATGGGCTTGGCCAGGGAGCGACTATGGTGGCAGCTTTGTGGGGAGTGTTCATCTGGAAAGAATTTAAGACGGCACCGGCAGGGACGAACAAGCTGCTGGCACTAATGTTTGTTTTCTATCTGATTGGCATAACTTTGATTATCGCAGCGAATGTTTAAGCGGCAAACTGCAAACAATTCAACCCTGCCTGTTTCGGTCGGTTTCGGTTAGCCGAAAGCATTCTGAAAGGGCCGGCCGCAGGTGCGATACTAAGGGATGAAGGTACTGAAGGAACAAGATGGGTGTTTTTATTGAACCAATTAAATGGGAAGACCAAACGCTATATGTTTTGAATCAGTTAATTCTGCCCGCCGTCACCGAATACAACGCCAAGAGAACAATCGAAGATGTGTTCGGCGCAATTAAAGATATGGAGTTGCGAGGCGCACCTCTTATCGGGGTCTCGGCGGCTTACGGAATGTACATCGGTATCAAAGACGTTTTGGAAAACGATCATGCCGCATTCATGAAAATAATGAAGAAAAACGGCCAATACCTCGCAAAATCCAGGCCGACAGCGGTCAATCTCTTCTGGGCGATAGACAGAATGATTGAAAAGGCAGAGAGTTTGCCTGACAAATCGACCGAGGAAAAGAAAAAGATATTAGAGCAGGAAGCAATCGCAATTCACCGTGAAGACGAAGAAATCAACCGCAATATTGGCGAGAACCTTTTGCCGTTTTTAAAGGATGGTATGACTCTGCTTACCCACTGCAACGCCGGTGTCCTTGCGACAACCAGGTATGGCACGGCAATGTCTGCTATGTATCTGGCCAAAGAAAGAGGATGGAATATCAAGGTGTATGCCGATGAGACAAGGCCTTACCTTCAGGGGGCACGTTTGACCTGCTACGAGCTTCATCAGGCCGGCATCGATGTTACATTGATATGCGATAATGTGGCGGGCTTTTTAATGTCACAGGGCAAAATCGACGCTGTTATTACCGGCGCTGACCGGGTCGCGGCCAACGGAGATGTCGCAAACAAAATCGGGACAATGTCGTTGGGTGTTTTAGGCAATTATTTTAAGGTACCTCTCTACATTGCGGCCCCAACGCCGACAATTGATATGAACGCAGCAACCGGAAAAGATATCCCAATCGAAGAAAGAGACCCTGCTGAAGTGACCAACTGGTATGGCAGACAGATTGCCCCCGAAAATATCGGCGTTTATAATCCGGCTTTTGACGTGACACCACACGAGCTGGTTACCGCTATCGTGACTGAAAAAGGCGCGGTATTTCCGCCATTCGATAAGAACTTGAAAGAAGTAATGGCTTCTTAGATTCCACGTAGCTTGAATTAAATATTCAGGAGCGACTTAAAATGGAGCAGATAAACAGACGGGATTTTCTAAGAAACGCCGCCCGTGGTACAGCAGTTGTTTCATTAGCCGGACTAACTGCTGAGATGCTTGTGGCTAAGCCAACCAAAGCAAAACAGAACAAGCCGAACATCCTGTTTGTATTTGCCGACCAGCTTCGCTATAGCGCATTGGGGTCGAGCGGCAATGATATAATCCATACGCCAAACCTGGATAAACTTGCTTCTCAAGGTGTGGTTTTCGATAACGCCTTTTCTTCCTGCCCCATATGTTCACCTTACAGGGCACAGGTTATTACAGGAAGATATTCACATAAGAACGGTGTTCTGGACAATGAATATAAGCTGCGCACAGACCAAGTGACTATTTTCCAGGCATTGAAACAAGTTGGATACCATACAGGTTTTATTGGCAAATGGCACCTTGGCTATGGCCCATACACCAAAGACAAACGTTATGGCCTGGACTATATATTCGCTAACAACTGTGAGCATAACTACTACAAGGTTAGATACTATGAAAACGAACGAGGCCCCATCAAAACGAATCGCTGGTCACCGATAGTTGAAACTGACAAAGCCATTGAGTTCATGGACCAACACTGCAAAAACAATGACGCCTCACCGTTTTCGCTATTCATAGGCTGGGGGCCGCCTCACAATGGTTATGGCAATGGTCACGACCACCTGCCATACGACCAGTATCCGGGCAAACACAATGTTTATGACCCCGCTGAAATAAAATTACGTCCTAATGTCCCCCGGCCGTTGAGGCCCTTTACCCGAAACGAAATCGCCGATTACTACGGCAATGTCACCGGGCTCGATGAAGAAATGGGACGGCTGATGAAAAAGCTCGAAGAACTCGGTATAGCGGATAACACCATCGTCTGCTTCTCATCAGACCACGGAGACCATCTGCGAAGTTACGGTTATGGCGGCCCCGGAGAGTGGTGGATACACCATTCCAAACGTGCAAACAAGGCCACACCGCACGAAGAGGCAATACATGTCCCATTCATAGTTCGTTGGCCTGCGCAGATAAAAGCAGGTCAAAGAACAGATACAATGTTCAGCAGTGTGGATGTAATGCCGACATTGCTGAGTCTTTGCGGTCTGGATATTCCCAAAAAAGTACAGGGTAAAGACCTTTCGCATACCGTGCGAGGAGAGAAGGGATTCGAGCCGGATTCTGTGTATTTACAGATACTCGGGCCCGGCTGGCCCGGCAGGAAGAAATTTGTCGGATTGTGGCGGGGCCTGAGAACAAAACGCTGGGTATATGCAAGGTGGAAAGATAATGAGTATGGCCCGTGGTTGTTCGACCGTGAAAAAGACCCGTATGAATTGAAGAATCTGGCTGGTAAAAAAGAATACGCCGGTATTCAGGCGAAACTTGAAAAAAGACTGCAAAAATGGATAAAAGAAACCGATGACCCGTTCGAGACCGGCCCAAGACATCCGGAAACAAGAATGCTGCAACTCGGACAGGAATTCACTCACGAAAAATATTACAGGAAACGATAGTTTATTAAGAAAGAAAAATTTTTGAAAAAGGAGAAATTGAAATGAAAAGAGCAAGAATTCTGTTGTTAACTCTTGCAGTGGTAATTTTAGCTACGTCGGGAATTTCAGTCGCAAAGACCGTCAAGATTGGTTTTGATGATTTGCAGGACAAAATCAAAGGCGCCTGGGCAGCGCAGGTAATCGGCTGTACGTTCGGAGGCCCTACGGAGTTTCGGCATAACGGCACCATCATGCCGGACTATAAGCCGATAAAGTGGTATGACGGATATATGAAGGATACTTATGACAATCACCCCGGTCTTTATGACGACATCTATATGGATTTGACGTTTGTTGACGTCTTTGAAAAACAAGGTCTGGACGCCCCTGCCAGTGCGTTTGCTTTGGCCTTCGCTAATGCCGACTATCGTCTTTGGCATGCAAATCAGGCGGCACGTTATAATATTCTGCGAGGCATTATGCCGCCGGAATCGGGTCACTGGCTCAACAATCCACACGCCGACGATATTGATTTTCAGATTGAGGCGGATTTTGCCGGCATAATGTGTCCGGGAATGGTCAATGCTTGCGCAGAAGTCTGTGACAAAATCGGCCATATTATGAACTATGGTGACGGCTGGTATGGCGGAGTATATATAGCTGCAATGTATTCACTGGCTTTTGTCTCGGATGATATTGATTACATAGTTGAAGAGGCATTAAAAGTTCTCCCTGCGAAAAGTGCATATGCCGTAATGGTTAAAGACATTATAAAATGGCACAAAAAAAATCCCAATGACTGGAAAGCGACATGGTTTAAGGTACATCGAAAATGGTCACAGGATATTGGCTGTCCGGATGGAGTTTTTGACTCGTTCAATATCGATGCCAAAATAAATTCCGCATGGGTTGTATTGGGCCTGTTATACGGCGACGGCGATTTCGGCAAAACCATTTCCATTAGCACACGTGCCGGCGATGACTCGGATTGCAATCCGGCAAGTGCCGCCGGTATTCTGGGCACAGTAATCGGATACGAAAAGATACCGGCTTACTGGAAACAGGGCCTTGCTGAAGTAGAGCCGATAGATTTCAAATATACCACTATTTCCCTGAATGATGTTTACAGACTGTCATGCCTGCACGCAATTAAAGTAATAAAAAGAAATGGCGGAAAAATGCAGGATGGCGTTGCTTACATAAAAGTCCAAAAACCAAAGCCTGTCCCGCTGGAAGTCGGCTTTGAGGGACACTATCCTGTTGAATTAAGGTCGCTTAAAGCAAACGTTAAAGACGAATTTACCTTTGAGTTTGACGGTATCGGGTTTTCAATTGCCGGAAATACACGTAAAACAGGCAAAGAAGAATATACCTTCAAAGCCCAAATGTACATCGATGGTAAACTCGCCGAAACAACAGAACTTCCGACAAAATATCTTATCCGCAAACCCACGCCTTTCTGGAAATATCAGTTGACAAAAGGCAGGCATGTCGTTAAAATTAAAATTTCGAATCCGTCGGACAAAGCCCAACTAAATCTTAAGAAAGTAATTATCTATGACGATAAGCCTTTGAAACTGAAATATTGATTGATGGAGGCAGCAACGGTTGTATGGAATTTTCACTGATAAATCGCAGGACGCATATGTATTTAGGCTTATTTCTTGTGCCCTGGATGCTTATTTATGCTTTGAGTGGGTTGGCGTTAAACCATGGTCCGCTGTTGAAAAAACTACTGCCGGCTGATAAGCTGAAGATACGTTACGAGAAAGAATCCGAGCAGACCTACGAGGGCACCTTTGTCCCTGAGGCCGACAAAAATATGATAGCTGAACAAATCTTAGCTGACCTCGATATGCATGGCAGCTACAATGTGCGGGGGCCGGCGGTCAGAGGCCGTTACATGATTTTTCGCGGCAACCCCCTAAAGCCCATGCGAATTACGTATTACCCGACAGAAAAACAGCTTATCATCGAACGTGAAATTGTTCCCGCGCCGATGTTCCTTAACCGTCTGCACTTTAAGCATGGATATGGAAGCCGCTACCTCGCCAATGACGCATGGGCCTTTGTTGTGGATGTTACAATTGCTGCGATAATATTCTGGGTACTTTCAGGCTTGTGGATGTGGTGGGAGTTGAAGACCACCCGCAAGTGGGGCGCAGCATTAGCAATCGCAGGTACAGCACTGTTTATCTTTCTAATCATTGCAATTTGAATTCAAGGATTTTGTTATGACTTTTAATTTGGTTAACAAGCGTCTCCATCTTTATCTTGGTTTGTTTCTGCTGGTGTTTTTTCTCAGGATGGGTATCACCACGATTTTCTTTGCCCACCCCTTCAACTTTAAGCAAATCTATAAGGATACCCCACAGTGGGTTGTCCGCTCTGAACAGCCTTACAAGCTTGCGATATCAGATGACACCGACTTAAGGCAGTTGGCAGCAAAAGTCATAAAAGATGCCGGCATAGAAAAAAGGCCATTTGGTGTTTCTCGTCAAGGCAAGAATAAGCAGAGACTAAATATTGTGGTCGGCGATTTCTGGTCAACAACACGGCTGACATATTTTATTGACAAAGAACAGCTTCGCATAGAAGACAAACCCTTCCGCTGGGACCATTTTTTCCACAAGTTTCATTATTTGCATGGCTACGTTCAGGAAAGTTTCCTCAGCGACCTCTGGGCCTTTCTCTTAGACCTTCTCTGCGTGGGTATAATATTCTGGACAGTCTCAGGTATCTATATGTGGTGGAAGTTGGGCACGGCCCGGCTATGGGGCGGCGTTGCCTTGGCAGGCGGGTTCGCTTCCTTCGCGATATTTCTTATGGTACTTTAAGCAACTGTAGGCCAATTATCTGAATATCACAAACAGGCTCGTCGATACGGTCACCATTACAATCCACCAGAACATTAAGTTTCGCCAACCACGGTTTAACGGCCTTTCCTTTTCGGGCAGTCGGCCCCACCTTGTATTCCAAAGTGCGTCTTTATCGTAATCTTCCTTTGGATGCGGCGGTATCGCATAGGAGGTAATGACAAGGGCAATCAGGCACAGGCCCCAACTAACGGCTGCACGATTGAGCAGCGGCTGGAGCTGGCTAATCCCATCCGGTCCCCAGGTCAAACCAACAGCTTTTAAGATAAGCGCACTTACTATGCCAAATACAAGGGTAAAGGTAGCGGCCCGGCCATGCGCACGCTTCCACAGGAAAGCGCCAAGAAATACTACCGAAATAGGCGGAGCTATGAAGGCGGCCATGTCCTGGATATAGATGAAGATTCCGCCCTTCCACCAAAGAAGTACCGGTGCAAAGGCTGTACCGATTACAATGATAACAAAAGTGGACCATCGGCCGACTTTTACAAGTTCCGCCTCGGAAGCTGCCTTGTGCAGGAATCTTTTATGTACGTCCATCGACCAGATTGTCGAAGCGGAATTGAGTACGCTGGAGACGGTGCTCATAATAGCTGCTATCAGAGCAGCCAGCATAATCCCTTTGCCAAAGGGGCCGAGGAACGTGTTAATCATCTTGACATAGACGGCGTCTTCTGCGATGCCGGGACCGAATTTGGCAAAGGCAATCATGCCCGGAAAGACAACAATGAAAGGCATAATAAATTTCAACATGCCGCATCCGATAACGCCCATCTTGGCGTCCCATTCGGATTTAGCGCCGAGACATCGCTGGATATAGAACTGGTTGGTGCCAACGTACCACATCGAGAGTGTAAACCAGAATGTAGCGACGCCCGTCCATGGTGAGACCGGGTGACTGACAGGCAGTATCAGACTCATTCGCGTCGAATCGGCTTCGACATTTATCCGGACAACTTCAGCCATACCGCCTACATCATTGGTACTAAGAATCGTGAGCAATATCCCTCCACCTATCAGGACAACCACCTGTAACACATCAGTCCAAACCACAGAAAGCAGCCCGCCATAAATACAGTAAGCCGATGTTGCCACAGAAATGAGCAGAACAGAGCCCATGAATCCGGCATTAAAACTCTCGACAGGCCTTTGGGTCGTCATCTCGCAGAGGATACGGCCGCCGGCATAAAGCGCAGGCGCCAACACCACAAGTATCATGTGCATCATAGTAAAACTGGCAAACACCGAGCGAGTCGAGGCGTTGTAACGTCTTTCGAGAAATTCCGGGATGGTGTAGAGTTTTTTGCGATAGAAGAAGGGCAGAAAAATCCAGGCGAGCACCGAATAGGGAATGAAATTTCCCCATTCAAAAGTCGCCGGCGCCAGTCCAAAGGCATAGGCTGTCCCTACCATGCCGATAAAGTGTTCGGTGCCCATGTTCGAGCCCGTCATTGACATCGCCACCGCGTACCAGGGCAGTTTGCGTCCTGCCAAAAAGTAATCATCTATCACGTTTCTTTCATTTCGTGCAACCCAGAATCCTATCGTCAAAGTGACAAGGAAATAGAGTCCGGCAACAGTTATTACTGTGGTATCCATATTCTACGATTCTCCCCAAAAAGTCCTGCTGACGTTAACTGTAAGTTCTCTACGGCAGCACTTTAGCTTGTCATCGGCGCCGTCATAGCGGTATCGAACAAAGCGACGATATTTTCCGGTGGAGTGCCGAACTGAATCTGATGGGAAGGCCCGCAGATGTAACCGCCGCTCTTGCCGAGCACGCTGATATGACTTAAGGTCTCCTGCCTGACATCTTCGGCTGTTCCGAACGGCATCGTTTTTTGCACACTTACACCGCCTTCGAAGCAAAGACGGTCACCGTATTTATCTTTTAGTACCTGCGGGTCCATATCCCTGGCATCGAACTGCAGGGCCTGCAATACATCAACGCCCATATCCATTAAGTCGCCGACAGCCTCCATAACAGCACCGTCGGTGTGATATATCCCCTTGGCTCCATATTCATGGACCGCATCGTGAAGTCTCTTGTGATAAGGTTTTAAACTCGTTTGATACATATCAAGTGACATCAAAAGGCCCTTCTGGCATCCTACGTCATCGGCGGTAAACATCAAGTCAACCATGCCATCGGCGGCTTCCAGCACCTTTTTGGTCTGAGCAATGTAAAACTGCGTGACCTTTTCCATAATAAGACCTATAACCTCAGGCGCAAGCACAATGTCCATAAAGGCCTGCTCAAATCCCCTCATATACCAGGATGTTTCAAAGATGTTACCGCCCTTAACCATTATGCAGTATTCTTCGCCGGCCTCGGCGTTTAGTTTTTTGATCTGTTCCGGGATGCTCGTGTAATCGAACCAGTCGGTTGTCGGCCAGCGATACGCTTCCACATCATCAATAGTTTTTGCGCCGGCCAGCGGATAATAATCGATTTCCTCGTAGGCTCCGGGGCCGTAACTTACTTCCTTGCGTATAACCGACCAGAAATCCTCCATCTCTTTCAACGGCGGGCCAATATACCTGGGGAAAATCTCAATCACATCGATGATAGGCTTAAAATAGACATCCATACTTATACCACGTTCTTTTTGCAGATATTTCTCGAACCCAACAGGGTCGTTAACGGCTGAACAGACCATAGAAATTGGAACCCTATCGGTAACTTTATGTTCCAGGGCCAGCTTTACACGCTCGCGGTGAGATAATGCTGATTTCGCCATAACCCTCTGCTCCAGAAAAAAACGGAACAACCTTTCACGTTGACTATTTTATTTGAAAACCCAGGGGCTGAAGTACACCCATATAGCCAGAATGGCCAGCACTACCGCAGCTGTCCAGAAGATATTGGCTTTGCGGGATTTGCTGTCTTCTGTGGTATCCTCTCTGCCTTCGGTAACAAACATACTTAGCTTCTCCTGGTCAGGTGGTGCGGTGGCCAGGCTTACCAGAACCATAATCACAGTACAGAGCACGGCCAGAATAATCGCAAAGTGCAGGAAGTTGATACTCGCGAACCAAACCAGCGGCCCGGCAGTCATCAAATCCGCCTTTACGCCGATTTCGATTATAAAACGCAATATCCCGATAACGCCGCCGCCTAATAGAGCAGCCAAAGCACCCTGGCCGTTGAGACGTTTACAGGATACCCCAAGCAGAAATACCACCGCTATCGGCGGCGATATGTAAGCCTGAACAGATTGCAGGTAAACAAACAACTGGTCACTGAGAATGCCAATGAAAGGAAGCCACGCCAGACCAATAACTACCAGCAGGGCGGTTGCAATCTGGCCGGCAAATACCAGTTCCTTTTCACCGGCGCCGGGCTTGTATTTCTTATAGAAATCCATAACAACCAGCGTGCTGCTGCTGTTAAAGACACTCGATAAAGAACTCATCAAGGCCGCCATAAGAGCGGCTATCATCAGCCCCTTGACACCTACCGGCAGCAGTTCGTTGACCATTTGTGCATACATCTTATTGGACGCGACTTCCGGGAAAAGAATCCTGCCCGCAATGCCCGGCAGTACCAGTATGAAAATAGGCAGTATTTTCAGAGCACCTGCAAAGATTGTGGCCCTGCGGGCGACTTTCAGATTCGTGGCAGCCAAAGTTCTTTGGACAATCATCTGGTCGGTACACCAATACCACACCCCCAGAATCGGGGCTCCGAAAAGGATGCCGGTCCATGGAAAATCAGGATGATTTACGCCTTTCCAGACGCTGAAAAAGCCCGGGTCTACCTTTTGGGTAAGTGCCTCCAGGCCGCCGACTTTTGAAATGCCTATTGCTGTCAGGATGATGCCTCCTGCAATCAAAACAAAGGTCTGGAACAGGTCGGTGTAGATAACCGCTCTTAGACCTCCAAAGATAGTATATACGCCGGTTGCGACTATCAGAATAATAGCACTTGTCCAGATGTCCCAGCCCAGAACTATGTTAAGCACCATGGCGCCCGCATAAAGCGCAACGCTGATTTTGGTAAAGATATACGCGATAAGTGAGATAGAAGAAAGATATGTCCGGCAGTGAGTGTTGTAACGGCGTTCCAGGAATTCAGGCAAAGTAAAGATGCCCATGCGAAGATAAAATGGCACAAACAGCCAGCCTAACAGCAGAACCCAAAAACACGACAAATTGTCGAACTGACTGACAGCAAGCCCGCCGGACGCGCCGCCGCCTGCAAGACCCACGAAGTGCTCGGTGGAGATATTGCTGGCAAACAGGCTTGCCCCGATTGCGAACCAGCCGATGCTCCTGCCTCCGAGAAAATAGCTCTTGCTGTCGGCCAGGCTCCTTTTGCTGGACCAGTAGCCAATGCCGGCAACACCGACGAAATATACAATTACGACCAGGTAATCAATTACTGCCATATCTGCCTCTCCTCTCTGAAATTAGAATGTACAGGAAAAATGCCGTTTACTCAGGAAAAACAACAATGCCCTTGATATAGCCGGCCGGCATTTTTTCAAGGGTCGCAAAGGCTTTTTCTATATCTTTGTAGTCGAATCGATGAGTGACCATGTCCTTGCCGTTATAAGTGCCGTTGTGCACAAGCAGTTCGGCCCTTCGAATGTCATCGTTCGGGTCGATTGAATAAGGGGGATGGGTCACCCTTATTTCAACTCCTTTTTGCGTTTTGCGCCAGTCGAAATGCGTACATACTTCTTCATGGCTGCTCATCACAATCAGCCTGCCCCGACAGACCTTCAGGTAATCCAGACAGCCATCCAGCACATGAGGCCTTCCGGTTCCTTCGATGACAAAATCGGCCATGTGGCCGTTAGAAATTTTCCTGATGACTTCCACCCCGTCATTAGTTTCTTTGGGGTTTATGATATGCGTGGCACCGTATTTTTTCGCAAGCGCAAGCTTGTCATTATCCAGGTCCATCGCTATCAAAGCACCCATACTCTCAGACGGCAGGGCCTGGATACACCAAAGCCCCATCGAGCCGCAGCCGACAACAATGCCAATATCGCCGATTTCCGCGGCGGCCCCTCTTACGGTCGTTGTAACACACATCAAAGGCTCAGCTAATGTCTCTTCAAGAGGGATGTTATCTGCCAATCGCATGGCGTACTTGTAATTCATCAGGGTGTAATCGGCAAAGCCTATCATATTCACAAAGCCGGTTATCTTTTGGCCCTTTTTCACGAAACCTTTCGGTACAGCAGAGCCGACAGAAACAACCGTACCGCTTACCTCATGGCCTACTGTTTGAGGATACGGGCCCAGAAGGCCTTTCCAGTGATTCAATTCCCAATGGCAAAGCCCACAAATCCGTGTTTTCACAAGTATATCCTCAGGTCCGGGACTAATCTTGGTCTTTCGTAACTCAAATTTGCCGGGCTTGACAAGCCAGGCCTGTCTGGTTTTTACCGAATTCTTACTCACAATAAAGCCTCTCGAACAGATATTTGCCTACTGATTTTTAAAATAACATCCTTAAACCATAGCATTTTCGCACAGCATAAATATACCGTTTTGGACGCCAATGTAAAGACAAACTCTGAAAAAATGCGTTTAGCCCCATATTGTAGCGGGGCTAAACGCTGGTTGTGTAGGATTTTGCGCAACAGATACTAAACAAGATTGTATTTTTTTTGCATACCGCGGATAAATTCCAGACCCTGCTTTAAGAGCACATCTCCGTTTTCGGCAAGTTGCCGCCATACCCACGTATTCATATTGTCGGTGCAGTCGACAAAACTCTCCAGAGCCGCACAACCTTGATAGTTCATCTCGGACAGGGCCTTGAATATTCCATCCCAATCGACCAGGCCGGTACCGGGGATTCCACGGTCGTTTTCACAAAGGTGATAATGAATCAGGTCTTTGCCTGCCAGCTTCGTGGCCTCGTAGAAGGACTTTTCCTCGATATTCATATGGTACGTATCGAGGTGTACCTTGACGTTATCACAGCCAATCATCTCCTTTAGCTTAAGGGCCTGTTCGCAGGTATTGACCAGATAGGTCTCATATCTGTTGACCGGCTCCAGGCCAATCTGGACACCGAGTGGCTGGGCATATTCTGCTGCCTGGCGCAGGCAATCGGCCGAATACTGCCATGTCTGCTCACTCGGACGTTTCAAGGCAGGTTTTACATGCTGAGAATAAATAACGCCGGAAAAGCTCTTGGCCCCGATATCGGCTGTGGCCTTGACGCAGGCCTTGAGGTATTCGACGCCTTTGCCCCTCATTTCCGCCTCGTCACTGGTAATGTCGGTCTCGCCAAGAAGGACCGTCGAGGTAACAGCCTCAAGCCCGACTTTATCCAGGCGTTTTTTAATCGCAACGGCATCAAAGGTTTCCAGGCACATCAGTGGGATTTCAATAAAGTCACAGCCGGCATTTTTGACCCTGTCTATGAGGTCAAGGGTGTCATTGCTCCATTGAGAACACCAGGCATAAGCGTGAATTCCAAGTTTCATAAGTTTATCTCCTTAGAAAATTACTTAATAAGTTTTTCAAAATCACCGGCATCCAACTCCTCAAGGCTGTCAACGATTAGATCCGCCTGCGTCAATTGACTGCGAGGGCGGGTAGTAGTAACAGCGATAACGGTCATACCAGCCGCCTTGCCGGCCTGTACGCCCTGGGTAGCGTCTTCCACCACAACACAGCGTTGGGAAGGCAATGACAGCTTCTGGGCTGCCTTAAGGAATGTCTCCGGGGCGGGCTTACTCTCGGTAACATCCTCGCCGCTAATCATTACGTCAAAATAAGCATGAGTTTTCGTGTGTTCGAGCATAAAATCAAGATTGACCTGCGGCGTAGAAGAACCGATAGCCAATAGAAAATCCTGTGCCTTAAGATCGTCAAGCAAAACTTTGGCACCGGGCAAAAGTTCTAATTTGCCTTTGATTAGCCGGCGGTAAAGCTCTTCCTTACGTTCCGACAGAAGTTCGGCCTGGTCATCAGTTATACCCTGGACCAGATGTGGTATAATTTTGTCATTTCGAGTGCCGAAGGTGCGATAGAAAAACTCCTCGGTCATTTCAAAGCCTTCTTTTTCGCCCAGGTCAAACCATGACTGCTTATGAAACTCGGTGGTATCGACCAGCACGCCATCCAAATCGAAAATTACACCCTTGCCGTTATTCGTCGTCATTTATCTGTAAATCCTTTCCAGTTCGACAAAATCAATTAGTGAGGCGTATCGTAGTCAGGATTTGGCGGTGGCGGCAGGACGTTTCCTATCATGCCGTGCAAATCACCCCTGGGGTGCTTCTTCACCATCTCCTTGATTAACTCATCCGAATCGCCATACTGCTTTTGCAGCCGTTTCAATTCCGCCATAAGTTCATGGCGAATCTTTGCATAAGCCGGGTCGTCATTGACATTATTCATTTCCATTGGGTCTTTCTTAAGGTCATACATCTCCCAGTCGTTGTTGTCGTAATAGAGATGAATCAACTTATACCGCTCGGTCCGCACACCATATTGACGCTTTACAGCACCCATGCCCGGGAATTCATAAAAGTGATAGTACATTGACTTTCGCCAATCGGCAGGGGTACGTCCATTCATTAACGGCCGAAGACTCCTGCCCTGCATCTCCTTCGGAATTTTAACGCCTGCAAAATCCAGGAAGGTCTCTGCGAAGTCCAGGTTCAAAACAATATCGTTATTGACCTGGCCGGGCTTAATCTCTTTCGGATACCGCACAACCAGCGGAATACGAATGGATTCTTCATACATAAAACGCTTATCATACAGGCCGTGCTCGCCGAGGAAGAAACCGTTATCGGTGGTATAGACCACAATGGTATTTTCAGCAAGACCAGACTCATCGAGATAATCCAGTACGCGTCCGAGATTATCATCCACGGCCTTGTTAGTACGCATGTAGTCTTTGATATAACGCTGATATTTCCACAGAGACAACTCTTTGCCCTTCAGTTTGGCTTTGCCGAATGCTTTGTTCTTCGGGCCATAAGCCTTGTTCCATACTTTAAGCTGCTCTTCGTTTACATTGTAAGGCGGGGTGAGTTTAAAGTGCTCATCGAGAATATTTTTGTCGAGGGTTATCCACTGGTTGCGAATACCGCGGCCCCGCGTGCTGTAATCATCGAAATAATTTTCCGGCACCGGCATCTCGACATCATCGTAAAGGGTAAGGTCCCGCAGGCTCGGTTTCCAGTTCTGGTGGGGGGCCTTATGCTGATACATCAGCAGGAACGGCTTGCCCGCTTTACGCTTGTTCTTGAGCCAGTCCAGGGCCGAATCCGTTATAACATCAGTGACATAGCCTTCATGTTTTACGAGTTCACCCATCTCAATCATAAACGGGTTGTAGTACACGCCCTGGCCCGGCAGTATCTTCCAGTAATCAAAACCGGTCGGGTCACTTTTTAAGTGCCACTTGCCAATCGCAGCAGTTTGATAGCCGGCCTTTCTCAAAAGCTTCGGAAAGGTCTGCTGACGATTGTCAAATTTTATAGCGTTGGTGATAACTCCGTTGATATGACTGTATTTGCCTGTCAGTATTGTCGCACGACTGGGTTCGCACAGAGAATTAAGAACGAAACAGTTACTGAATCGTATTCCTTCTCTGGCGATTCGGTCGATGTTCGGCGTCTTGACAATATCGGCGTATCGCCCGCTGTAGCAGCTTATAGCACCGGACGCGTGGTCGTCAGTCATGACATAGAGTATGTTCGGCCGGTCATCTTTTTTACCCTTACCTGTTTGAGGCAGTCCTAAGCCGGCGCAGCCAGGCAACAGTGATGAAGCTGCTACGGATGCTACAGCCGTTCCCATTGTCCTCAAAAACTCTCTTCTTGTCTGCGTGCTCATGTCTTGTTCTCCTTAATAGATTGCACTGATAACTTGAGCAAGCCCTGCGGGACCGTTTGCTTGAATAATATATGTCGAACTTCGGTTTTGTACAAGTCTTCAGATATGTTTTTTCCCAAAAAGATTTATTGCATATTGCAATTTAATTATGTATAAAATAATTTCTTGTGCCGAGTATATTCTGCAGGAGGGAATCTGCACTTTTAGAAACAGAAACCTAAAAATCGTTGACTGGTCGCAGGATCAGTAAAAACGGGAGGCTGGCTGTTTTGTCAATGAATGAGCATTCAACTAATAAACGTAAGTCTAAAAAATCTGTCGCTTCTAATATGCAGGCCCAAGAAGGAATATTTGACCAGGAAAACCTGTTCAAAAGCGCGTTAATATCCATTCCTTATCCTATCTACATAATAGATACCGACAGCTATAAGGTCTTAACGATAAACTCAGCGGCATCACAACACAACATTTTACCCAAAAACACAACCTGCTATGCCCTCATGCATAAAAGTGATAAGCCATGTTCCGATGCCGAACACCCCTGTCCGATTGAAGAAATAAAGAAAACAAAGAAACCCGTGGTACTCGAGCATATTCATCATGATAAAGACGGCAATGCCAGATGTGTTGAGGTTCACGCCTATCCCATCTTTGACAGCGAAGGAAACATCACACAAATGGTTGAGTGTTGTGTGGATGTCACAGAGCAAAGGCAGGCAGCCGAAGCACTGCAAAAATCTAACAAAAAATTCAAAGACCTGGTCGAAATAACAACCGACTGGGTGTGGGAAGTGGATGCTGAAGGTAACTACACCTACGCCAGCCCTAAAGTAAGAGATCTCTTAGGATACCAGCCGGATGAGATTATCGGCAGAACGCCTTTTGACCTGATGCCTGCCGAAGAAGCCAAAAGAATAGGCAGAATCTTTAACGCGATAGTTGCTGAAAAAGACGCATTCTGTGGGCTGGAAAATACGAACCGCCATAAAGACGGGCATTTAGTTGTCCTGGAAACAAGTGGAATTCCCATCCTGGATGAAAAAGGCAAGTTGCAAGGTTACAGGGGCATAGACAGAGATATCACCGAACGCATGAAAACAGAACACGCGCTGCGCGACAGTGAACATAAGTACCGAGTTCTTGCCGAATCAAGTCCCGATGCCGTTTTTGTGAATACGCCGGAAGGAAAATGCCTATATGTAAACGGTAGCGCCGCGGCGTTTCTGGGTAAGAAGCCGGCCGAAATTATTGGCAAAAACATAACTGATTTATTTCCAAACGAAGTGTCGCAAACCATACTTGTCAAAATGAAGGAGGTTATCGAACAAGACAATGCCGTCAGTTACGAAATCGCCATTCCATCGGGTCTCGAGCTTCGCTATTTCTCGACGATTGCATCTCCTATTTACGATAACGATGGGACTCTGGCCTCTATCTTAGGAGTAGCTCATGACATCACCAAACGCAAAAACGCAGAAGACGCGCTGAATAATGCACTGGTAGAATCCCAACAGCGTAGTTCCGAAACTTCGGCGCTGCTCCGAGGGGCGCGGGCCGTTCTGGAACATCGGGAATTTGAACACGCCGCACGTTCCATCTTCGATAGCTGTAAGGATTTGATAGGAGCTACAGCCGGGTACGTCGCCCTGCTATCAGCGAATGAAGAACAAAATGACGTTATATTTTTGGATGCCGGAGATCGCAGGTGCACAGTCGACCCAAACCTTCCTATGCCGATTCGTGGATTGCGCGAACAGGCTTATTGCACAGGTAAGACTGTCTACCATAATGATTTTTCCAACAGTCAATGGACCAAATATATGCCCGCCGGGCACGTTACCCTTAACAACGTACTGTTTGCGCCGCTGATAATCGAAAAAAAGGTGGTAGGGCTGCTCGGCCTTGGAAACAAACCCGGAGGCTTTTGCGAAAACGATGCTAAAATGGCTGCCGCATTTGGCGAGTTGGCTGCTATTGCTTTGCATAACAGCCGAACATTAGAATCGTTGGAACAGAGCGAAGAAGAATTGAAGCACCATCAACTGCATTTGGAAGACCAGGTTAAAACCCGTACTGAGGAAGTGACTCGGACAAACGAACAATTGCTGCAGAAAATTGAAGACCGAAAGCGTCTCGAAAAAGAGATACTCGATATCAGCGAAAGAGAAAAAAGGCTTATTGGCCGCACCCTCCACGACAGTATCGGCCAGCAGCTTGCCGGTATCGCGTTTATGACCGAGGTCCTGGAACAAAAGCTCACTGACAAATCACCAGACGAAGCTTCTTATGCCGCAAAGATAACTTCTCTGACCCACCAGTCAATGAACCAGGCACGAGGCTTGGCCAAAGGACTGCATCCGGTGGACTTGCAAAAAACCAGCTTAACGACAATACTGCAGGAATTGGCGACAACCATGAAACATTTGTTTGGTATTTCCTGTACATTCGAATTTGATGAGCCTGTCGAAGTAGATAATGTCGAGGCGGCAATACATTTATACCGTATTGCCCAGGAAGCGGTAACCAATGCGGCCAAGCATGCTAAAAGCAAAAATATTCAGATAAGACTGTCTAATGGCAAGGACCGGATAACTTTAACTGTGGAAAATGATGGTCTGGATTTCCCTAAAAAACGCTCCGAAGGAGAGGGGATGGGACTGAAGATTATGGAATACCGCGCCGAGATGATTAACGGCTCACTTGATATTCGCAAGCGCAAAAAAGGCGGGACGGTACTGGCCTGTGTGTTTCCAAACAATAAACACTGACAATAATCGGGAGAATAATTATGGCTGGCGGAAAACAACAAACTAAACTCGGAAAGGCAAAAATAATTATCGTCGACGACCATCCTATCGTTCGCCAAGGCCTTGCCGACCTCATCAATCAGGAAAAAGACCTTGCGGTCTGCGGCCAGGCCGAGGACGCCGCCGGAGCTATGAAAACTATCAGGGAATTAGAGCCGGATGTAATTATTGTAGACATCACCCTTGCCGATTCAAGCGGCATTGAACTGATAAAAGACATCAAGGTCCAGTATCCGGATTTGCCTGTCCTGACCCTTTCTATGCACGATGAATCTCTATACGCCGAACGCGCCCTGCGGGCAGGTGCAAAAGGTTATATAATGAAAGGTGAAACCACCAAAAACGTCGTAACGGCAATTCGTAAAGTGCTGGCAGGCCAAATATACACCAGCGACAGGGTAGCTGCGAAAATGGTGAGCAAGCTGGTCGGCGGCAAGGCAAAGGTGGGGGCTTCTCCGCTTGAATGCCTAAGCGACCGCGAACTGGAAGTATTTCAGCTAATCGGCCAGGGCAACGGGACACGCCGGATTGCGGAAAAACTGTATCTGAGCATAAAGACAATCGAGACTTACAGGGCGCATATCAAGGAAAAACTCAACCTTACCGACACCAACCAGCTGCTCAGATACGCTATTCAATGGGTAAACAGCCAGGACAAGCTGTAATCGCGCCGAAAATCATATTTGCGAATTTTTGTTTTCCTATAATTCCATCCACGAACATAGGGGATCTGCCTATATTAAGATGAGTAACTAAACCGGCAGAAAAACCGTTATTTCCCTTATACACATAAGCACATCCTTGCGTTACCATTGGTCTCGAACAAACAGCGATAGCTCCGTTGGGTCATTACATAACATTATTTGAATGGGGACAGAAATATGTCGTACAAGGCCAGGGCAAAAAATACAGCCGTAAATATGCGCCGAATGTCTTGCCCGGAATGTGGAACCGCGATGCACGAGGCTTATCGCAGTAATGAGGACAGCGGTATATTCATCTGGTACGAATGCGCCAAAGACAACTGCTGTGGGCAGTGGCTCGAAAAATGTTCTTTGCTGCAAAAGCAAGCACAAAAGCCATTGCGCACATCCTCCGTGCAATTGTAATAATCTGCGAAAGGTTACTGTAGCAAGGCCTGTTTGTGAAAGGACCAAAGGACTATAGCCGCATTAATGAGGAAAGTTGTAATATGAAAAAACCATCTTAATGTTCAATTCCAGGCCTGAATATTTGGCAGAAAAACAAAAAAGAAATTCAGCAATGAGAGAAAGATAATGCCAAACCAACGTACCAACTGCTAAGCATACGAAGGAGTGGCTATGAAAATCGGACACAAGATGATTGCTCTTTCGATCCTATTCGGACTATTGGCCTGGATATTCGATGCTGTCATTGACTTTTTCATTTTTTATGACCGACCATTCTGGGATTTATTGCTTTTTGACATACCCCTCCACGAACTCCATATCAGGTCAATGTTATTAATATTTCTTGCATTATTCGGCATAATCGCATTTCTCGGTACGGTTAAATTCGAACGAACCCGGCAAGAATTAAATTTGCGCAACCGTGCTATCAACAGTGCTGTAAACGGCATTATTATCACCAAAAACAGCGGAGAAAAAGACCATCCAATCATCTACGTCAACCCTGCATTTGAACGTATTAGTGGCTACTCTTCTGAGGAGGTATTAGGCCTTGACTGCCGGTTCCTGCAGGGCGAGGACTGGGACCAGCCTGAGCTGGAGATAGTTCGTCAGGCACTTCACCAGGAACGGGAGTGTCGTGTAGTGCTGCGAAATTACCACAAGGACGGAAGTATGTTCTGGAATGAACTCAATATCTCGCCGGTCTATGACAAAGAAGGAAAAGTGACGCATTATGTCGGGGTGATAAACGACATTACAAAACCCAAAGAAGCCGAAAAAGCCCTGGGCAACAGCGAAAAACGCTTCAGGGCCGTGGCAGAAACCGCAACCGACGCCATCATCTCGGCCAACAGTCTTGGGGAAATTATCTTCTGGAACTCGGCAGCGGAAGGGATGTTCGGCTATTCGGCTGATGAGATAATTGGCAAGCCTCTGACAGTAATTATGCCCGAACGTTATCACGAAGCGCATCTAAAGGCATTAAATCGAATAATAAAAACAGGAGAATCAAGGCTGAAGGGAAAAATCGCTGAGTTTTCCGGCCTAAAAAAAGATGGCACCGAATTCCCGCTGGATCTGTCGGTCGCAAGCTGGGGTACAGAAGAGGGTTTTTTCTTTACCGCAATCATCCGTGATATTACCGAACGTAAACGAACCGAGAATGAAATTGCAATGTTGGCGAAGTTCCCGTCCGAAAATCCAAACCCGGTACTTCGCATTTCAGCCGATGGTACTATTCTTTATACCAACAATGCTGCTCCTATGATATTGAATGCCTGGGAATGCAAGGGAGCAGGGCGTTTGCCGGAGCCTTATCGTAAAATAATCGAAGAAGTTATGGCTTCGGACAAGTTAACTACGATTGAGTCTTATTGCCGGCTCTGTGCCCGGACGTTTTCAGTAACATTTGCACCTGTTGTGGATTCTGATTATGTTAACATTTATGCTCTTGATATCACCGACTTAAAACTCGCTGAAGCCGAACTTCGTAAATCTGAAGAGAAATATCGATTATTGTTCGACTCCAACCCGCATCCAATGTGGGTTTACGACGTTAAGACGCTTAGGTTCCTGGCCATAAACGACACCGCCATCAACAGCTATGGATACTCACGAGACCAATTCCTTGCTATGACCATAAAGGACATCCGTCCCCCCGAAGATATACCTGCGCTTCTGGATAGTATTTTGAATATAGCTCCCGGCGTCGATTTCGGAGGTGTGTGGAGACATAAAAAGAAAGACGGCACCGTTTTCTTTGTAGAAACTATTGCGCACACCTTGATATTTGAAGACAGACCCGCCGAGATTGTCTTGTCTATAGATATTACCGAACGCAAGCTGGCTGAAGAAAAACTGGTAAGAGAACAGAAATTACTGCGAACGCTAATAGACAATATGCCCGATTTTATCTATGTCAAGGATACCGAAGGCCGCTTTGTTATCTGTAATAACGCAATAGCAAACCTCCGAAATGTAACCTCAGCAGACCAACTCATTGGAACAACAGACTTCGACTTCTTCCCGAAGCGACGGGCAGAGGAATATTGCGCCGACGAACAAAACATCCTCAAGACCGGCCAACCCCTAATCAATAAAGACGAACCCAATGTGGATCGGGATGGAAATAAATTATGGATTCTAACAACCAAAGTTCCTCTGTTCGAGGCTGACGGCAGTATAAGCGGAATTGTGGGCGTCAGCCGCAACATCACCGACCGCAAACGTGCCGAGGAAGAACGGCAAAAAACCGAGGAGCAATATCGAACTTTGGTTGAGACAATGAACGAAGGCATGGGGGTAGTTGATAAAAACTTTGTCTTCACGTACGTTAACACAAAATTATGTGACATGATTGGCTATGCAAAAGACCAGATGATAGGCCGTTACCTTATTGACTTTATCCATGAAGATTCTAAAGACTTCGTAAAAGAACAGATAGCCAAGCGCCAGAAGGGAGAGGCCGAAAGATACGAAATAGCGTGGAAAACAAAAGACGGTCGAAAAATTTACGTGCTTGTATCTCCCAGAGGTTTATATGATGCCGATGACAATTTCACGGGCAGCCTGGGTGTACTTACCGATATCACCGAGAGCAGACAGGCTCGCGAAGAGCGCGACAAACTTATGCGAACACTGGCCTCGAAAAACAAAGAACTTGAATCAATTCTGTACGTCGCCTCTCACGATTTGCGCTCCCCACTGGTTAATATCCAGGGTTTCAGCCACGAGTTGTCTCGCAATTGCGACCTGATACATTCGATTATAGCGGATAAAGTCGCAATTATGGACATAGATAACCAGGTAATCTCGGCCCTGGATAAGGGCATTCCTGAAGCACTGAATTTTATTGTGACCAGCGCAAACAAGATGGATTTACTGCTCTCGGGACTGCTGCGTCTTTCCAGATTAGGAAGTGAAGCGATAGCCATCAAGCAGCTTGATATGAATAAAATGGCAGCTAATGTTGCCGGCGCTATGGAATATCAGATAAAAGACGTCGGTGCTACTGTCGATATCGAGTCACTGCCGCCATGCCTGGGTGACCCCTCTCAGATAAACCAGGTCTTTTCCAATTTACTGGACAACGCGTTGAAATATCTTGATGACTCGCGACCGGGCTTTATACGAATTTCAGGCAAAGTCCGGAACAATCAGAGCATTTATTGTGTAGAAGATAATGGTATAGGTATAGCTCCGGAATATCAGGATAAGATATTCGAGACGTTCCACCGCCTCGAACCGGATAGGACAACCGGAGAAGGTCTCGGGTTGACAATCGTAAGACGTATCCTCGACAGGTACAACGGCAACGTCTGGGTCGAATCCGAGCTGGGAAAAGGAAGCAAATTTTATGTGTCGCTGCCAGGGGCTTGATTGAAAATAATGGTGTTAATGAGTCTGGAAAAAAAAGATGAAGAAGGAAGCCGTAATTCTTATTGCCGAAGACGATGAGGGCCATTTTTCGCTCATAAACAGAAACCTTCAGCGTGCAGGCCTGTCCAACGAAATAATCAGATTTGCGGACGGTCGCCAAACGCTCGATTTTCTCTTTATGACCGGCCAGGGACCAAAACGACAGCGAAACAAATCCTACCTGTTATTGCTGGATATCCGTATGCCCAAGATAGACGGCATAGAGGTACTCGAAAAAATCAAGCAGGACGCGGAACTGAAAAAAATCCCTGTGATTATCCTGACAACGACCGATGACCCTCGTGAGATTGAGCGATGCCATAGATTAGGATGCAGCGTTTATATAGTTAAGCCGGTGGAATACGATAATTTTACAGAGGCTGTCAGAAAGGTCGGTCTGTTTCTTTCAGTTGTCGAGATACCACAGGTCAACGGTGTCGGACAACCAGAAGAGGCGGCAAAATGAAAAAAAATGCGGTCATCCTTATCGCCGAAGACGATGCCGGGCACTTTGAGCTTGTAAAAAAAAACCTGTGGCTTAGTTGTCCCGAGAACGATATTCTACACTTCAGGGATGGCCAGGAAATACTGGACTTCCTTTTTATGAGAGGCAAAGGCGCTAAACGCCAGAAAAGCACCTGTTATCTTTTGCTTCTTGACATTCGAATGCCCAAAGTTGACGGCCGGGTGGTACTCGAGCAGATTAAAAAAGACCCCGAACTAAGAAAAATTCCCGTAATTATGCTGACAACCACTAACAAGGCAGAGGAAATAGACCTGTGTCACAAGCTCGGCTGCAGCTTCTACATAGTCAAGCCGATAAACTATAGTGACTTTATGCGGGCCGTTGCAAATCTGGGAGCGTTTCTCTCAATGGAAGGAATGAGAGTGCCTCTTTTAGAGGGACAGCCCCAGCAGGTAATGTATTAATCTGCGCCAACTCGATTAGCAATCAGCACAATGTCACCATGTGAATTAATCTTATAAACGCTACTGATATGTACCGAAACGACGGTACGCATCAAAGAGGGCTTCAATATTGTCAATGGGTGTGTCGGCCTGGATGTTGTGGGCGGTACAGAAGATAAGGCCGCCGCCGGGCGCAAGTTTGGCCATCCGGTCTTGTACCTCGCAGCGCACATCATCAGCATTGCCGTAAGGCATGGTCTGCTGGATAGAGATACTGCCATGAAAACAGATGCGGTCGCCGAACTGCTCTTTGATTTTCTGATAGTTCATACCGGCAACATTTGGCTGGAGGGGATTGAGGATATCGAGACCGCAGTCAATAAAATCCTCCACAAGCTTATGAACGCAGCCGCAGGTGTGGTGGGCGACCTTACAGCCGAACTCGTGGCCAATATCGATAAAACGCTTGAATCCATCACGCAGCAAGTCCCGCCACATATCGACGGACATAAAGGTATTTTCCTGTGTGCCAAAATCGTCGCCGGTAAAAAGGATATCGATATTGCCCCCGGCGGCTTCGAGCGTACAGCGTACATACTCGGCATAGAAGTCGGCAATACGGCTGAATATCGCTTTGGCGATTTCCGGGTTTATCATAATATCGACAAGAATTTGCTCTACGCCGCGGACGTACATCGCAGGTTTTAGCTGGGCACAGCGGTTGAGCCGGTCGCCCATAAAAACCACTACCTTGCCGGTTTCTCTGGCACGCCCAGCCTGTTCGCGCACACATTCATAATCGAACCATTCGGCCTTAGGCCATTTCGGATAGTTCAGGATTTGGTCTATCGAGGCCGCTTTCTCCAGCGGGTATTCGACGACCTCGCTGTAGGTCCCGCCTTTATCGCCTTCGCCATAAGCCACGTGCTTGCGGGGCACACCATAATGGTCTTCCTTCGAGCCGTCGGGCCTGACAACAAGTTCGGGGCCGACGTATTTCGGCCCTTCGATATACCTGAAGTCAACATCGAAATGCTGCAGCAATTGCTCCTGAGAAGAAAGGCCGTAACGCTTTAGCAGTTTGGCGTTGACCTCGGACGTTGCCCAGTAATCGATCGGGACCCTGTCGGGCTCTTTGTGTGCCATAGCGAGTGAAAACCGCTCTATCGAATCCATTAAACTGTTCCTTCTAATCTACTGTATAGGTCTTGGGACCTGCCGTCCAGATAAAGCATATCAGCACCGCGCCGAGAAAAGCCGCCAAGCCAAAAATCATAAAGTTAATCTCGTAACCATACCGCTTTATAAGCTCACCAGCCCCCCATCCAGCCAGGCTGGCTCCGATATATCCCATACCGTCGATAAGCCCTGCTGCCCCTGCTGCTCCGGACTTCTTGCCAAAATCCTGTGCGGCATGGCCGACCATAAGAATGTGGGGGCCATAAGTACAGAACCCAATCAACGCTAAGATAAATATCACCATCACGGTATTAGCGGGGTCGATGTGTGGAAATATCATCGATGACGCGCCTAATACAATAAGCAGGGCTGCAATCACCGGGGCACGCCGACCGCCGAAAAACTTATCGGTCGCCCAGCCGGCCATTATCGCGCCCGCACTGCCGGCAAGCGGATGAATGCAGCGTTTCATCACCGTCTTGACGTCGAACCTTGCCATGCCTATTGAAGCTTCACAATCATCCAAAAATGCCGGCAGCCAGTTCACAAACCCATACCGGTTTACATCCAGAAGGAAAAACGTACCTGCAACAACCCACAAGTACGGGTTCTTTAGAGTTCTCAATACGTTTTTGGCTATGGTGCGATGTGCTTCACCTGTAAAACCTGCCTCCGATGTATCTTCCGGTTCTATTGTCTCAAGCCCCACATCCTCCGGCGCATTCCTGATAAGAAGATAGAACAGAACTCCAACGACGGCAAATATCACAGACGGCACCAGAAATACTATTCTCCAGTCCCCGCCCATTTCACCGGCATATTGTCGAATTATAAAGAAGGCTAAGAACCACGAAAATGCCGCTCCAAGTTGATAACATGTCCCTAAAAACCCCATCATTTTGCCACGTCCTTTGGATGGAAACCAGTGCACCATAATCCGAACCATCGGTGCCCAGCCCATCGCCTGAAAAAAACCGTTGATTCCCCACAATATAGCCACCGTAATCAGAACGTTCTTCGATGACAAACCATTGTCGGCTGATATCATCACCACGAAAAATATCACCACATTTATTACTACTGAACCCAGTGCGCCTAAGCTCGCGATGAGCCTGCCCCCAAATCGGTCTGCTAATTGCCCATTAACAAACTGTCCTACCGCGTACATCATTAGTAGCGCCGACAGAATCATTCCGAACTGACCTGTATCCCATGAAAAAGTTTCACAAAGAGGGGTCTTGGCCATCGTCATGTTATAGCGGCAA
>SDBT01003165.1_pt1 | contig 28626 bp, 17 predicted proteins | sample 2277101 | NCBI WGS metagenome assembly SDBT01 (sample SAMN10404973, study PRJNA504765) | marine sediment metagenome | isolation source: marine sediment core GS10_PC15, 103 cmbsf | place: Arctic Ocean: Southern Knipovich Ridge | collected 2010 | reverse complement strand
TGGCCTCAGGTTTGGGTTTAGCCTCTGCTTTGGGCTCTTCGGTAGCTTCAGGTTCAGACTCTATGGTGTCCTTTGGTTCAGACTCCTGTCTGGCTTCAGGTTCTGCCTCAGGCATGTCCGGAGGTGATTCAGGAACATGGATATCCTGATCCTGATCCCCTGCGGCTTGTGGTGCGGCTTCCGGGGTTTCCGGTTTGTCTGTTGTTTCTTCCTTACTGTTGGAAGTAACTGAACTGGAGCTTTTATCCTCCTGGGTAGTGTTCTTCTTTATTTCACCGGAATCTCCGGCGACTGGTTCATCATGAACCTGATCGTTATGTATCATCATCAATCAATGTCTAAACAAGCTTGATCCATGCAATTACCTGCGAAAATAGCCAAATATGCAGTATAGACAAAGTTTTTTTAAGCTTGTTCACTATTTTTACAAAAAATCAAGATCAATGAGAATCGACATCATTACAGGTGTACCGGAACTTCTGGACAGTCCGGTAAATCATTCCATTATTAAGAGGGCCAGGGACAAAGGCCTGGTAGAAGTGCATATCCATAACCTTAGGGATCACTCAAAAGACAAACACAGAAAGATAGATGATTATGCTTTCAGCGGTGATGCAGGCATGGTGCTGAACATTCAACCCATTGACGATGCCATAGATTCCCTTACCAGGGCGCGTAAATACCAGGAAATTATTTATACAACACCGGACGGAACACCATTCCGCCAGCAGACAGCCAACCAGTTATCGACCTGTGAGAATCTTATTTTCCTCTGCGGACATTACAAGGGAATCGATCAGCGTATCAGGGACCACCTGGTTACCAGGGAATTATCCATTGGTGATTATGTCATGACCGGTGGTGAACTGGCTGCTGCGGTGATGGTCGACTGCATCATCAGGTTAATTCCCGGTGTACTTTCTGATGAAACCTCGGCACTTACGGATTCCTTTCAGGATGGCCTGCTCGCCCCACCTGTATATACCCGCCCGGCTGAATACAAAGGCTGGAAGGTACCTGAGATATTGATGTCAGGCAATGCCGCTGAGATAGAAAAATGGAAGTTTGAGCAATCCCTTGAACGGACAAAAAAGCTAAGGCCTGACTTATTGCGTGACCAGCGATAGGTTAGCACAGGATCTCTCTGACAAAGGCCACTGTAGAATACGACTTCAGGAAAAGTCCGGTAAAACCAACAGCACATAAAATATGGATAATCATTTCCTTAATACAAAGATAAATTTATCTGTGACAAATTCCCTTATAAGGACAGTTCCTGCAGGTTTCTTCCTCTGAGGTCTGCCGGAAGGGTATTTCCGGATCGTACAGGTCAGCCAGCAAGGCCTGCAGATGGATGGTGAAAACTTCATCAAAGGTTGAGTATTCCGGAATGGGGAACTGTTTTCTTGCTGGCCCCATCCGGAACTGGCAATTAAAATCCTGGTTATAAATATCCCTGATCAGGTAAACACCCGGCATGATCCTGGCCTTTTCCATCCCTTCCTGGGACATGAAAACCTTTGCATAGAGGAATGTCTGGAAGGCTGCCTTGTTCCTGTTTTTCTGTTCCCCAATGAAGAGATCCTCGATGGATTCAAATTTCATTTCACCTTTACCGGTCTTGTAGTCGAGCACCCGGTATACCCCACCGGACATATCTATCCTGTCGATGTTTCCCCCTACCCTCACGGTATATGGATGTCCGGATGATTCAAATGCCAGTCCGGTATAATAAGGGTCCTCCAGGCTATAGATGCTTATCGGACAATATTCTATGTCTCTTTCCAGGATTTTCCGGAGATAGGTAAAAATGATCTCCCGTATAACCAGGTTCCTGCCCTCAGGACCATCCCCTGATCCTCGCTCTTTATACCAGACTTCCTCGAAGGCTTCATTTATGGCCATCCTGACCCTTTTCTCATCTTTAATAATCAGCTCAAGGTCGGCCTGCTGGACAGGATTTTCCTCCGCACTATAAATCTTCCTGATACTTTCATGTAAAAGGGTTCCAAACAAGGCCGGATCAACCTCTTCCTTTAACTCATCCGGTTCCCTGAATCCTGCTATGTACCTGAAATAAAACCGTAAAGAACAATCAATAAGGCTGTTCAGGGCGCTCGGAGAAAAATAGCTGCCCTCCTCTTTGGCTGTGGTATAGTTCATCAGCTTCTCCATGATGGCGCCGGTCTTTCTGACTTGTATAGGTGGGAATTGCCCGGACTGTATATCAAAACCGGCAGAGAATTCCCTGACTTCAAATGCCGGATCGTACCGGAGCTGATGTATATACCTTGATTTCTCCCCCGTACTCAATCCCTCGGTCTTATTATTGTAAACCAGGGATATGTCCTTCGCCCTGTGAATCAGCCGATAAAAATAATATGCATAAATGGCATCCTGATGTTCGAGGGTTGGCAGGTTGAAACCAAATCTCAGGTTATGGGGAATAAAGCTCATGCTTGCACTGCTCTTAGGAAAAGCGCCCTCATTCATAGAAAGGATAATGATCCTGTCAAAATCCAGGGCCCGGGTTTCCAGGACACCCATCACCTGTATCCCGGAAAGTGGTTCACCTGAAAAAGGTATGTTAGTCCGCTTGAGTATCTTATGGAACAGACGCAGGAACGTAGGGAGTGTAAAGGTGAGGTTCAGGCGGCTGATCACATCTTTAAGTCGCTTGATCCTTGTATAGATCCTGTAAATGAATTCCAATTCCAATGCAGGTACTACATTTGTATCCTCATCATCCGAACGCGTTATAGATTCCAGGATAGTCAGTAGATATGCGGCTATGTCTTCCGGATTCCTGAGCTTTCGGAATATCTGGAGAAACAGTTCATTCTTTTCCAGGTCACCTGTATTGACATAAATCCTGTTTTTTTCATGTATCTCCCTGACCATCGCCCGTGCATCTGCCGGCTCGCACATCAGGATATACTGATGCTGCAATACAGCCAGTACATCAGGATAATAAAACCTGATGATGCCGTTTTTCCGTTCCCTGGTATTACGTTGTAAAGTAATCAGGTGTTCGATCAGGCTGAAAACCGGTGCTGCCTTCACCGGGAATCCCATGGTTACATTGATCGCATCCAGGTTTTCAGGCAGGGCATGCAGGACCGGGATCAGTAATTCTTCATCTGCCAGGATAATGGCTGTTTCTTCGCCAAGTGCTTCAGATTCCTGGGCCTGCCCTAGGATGTGATGTATCAGCTGCGCCTGCCCGCTGTCCCCGGGCATAGAATACACCTGGATCTGCTTACCTGCATTAAGTAGGTTATCATGGCTGATGCGGTGCCCGGAATCTTTATACCTGTCCAGGTTCTTCCTGATAAACCTGCCTGCCTCATGCATCTCATTTTCCAGGTAAAAATTGTCGAAATCCCAATAAAACAATGCTTTACCAGCATCAGAGAGTGATCTGAACAGGACTTCCTCACATGGATTCAATGCATTAAACCCGATGAACACCATGATTGAACCAGGCAGATTGAGGGATTCCCCCTCCATTATCTTATCCGCTACATTTCTGTAGATCATCCCTTCATATCCTGTCCCCTTACCGAGCAGATTGTCTCTGAGCTTGTCATAAACAGGATGGAGTATATTCCACACTTCTATAAACTGTTTTTTCTGTTCACTTTGATGATCAGTCGAAAAATGTCCCCAGAACCGCCGGATCAGTTCAATTTGCTCTGCTGAAAGGTACTGGAAAGAGTCTTCCATTTCCTTCAGATCCGCCAGGTTTCGGAAAAGATCACCGGCGTTGATCCTGTACTTGTCAACATCATCAAAATCAGCGAGCATTACCTCTCCCCAGTAATAGAAATCATCAAAGCTCTCTTCTTTTCCCCTTACCTGGCTATATACCTTGAATAATTCACTGATCAATTCCAGTTCATCGGCATAAGCCAGATCGGAAATACCTGCTATAAGGTCCTGTATGGTATATATGGAGGGCGACCAGACCGGTTGCTTAAGACATTCTCCGAGGTATTTATTGAAGAACAAACCTGCCCGGCGGTTTGGAAAGACCAGGCATAACTCTTCCATTCGTTCTCCATGTAACAGAAATAACTCTTCTGCTATTTCCCTTAAAAACGGTTTCATAGTCCAAAACGCTTTCCCTGCCAGGTATCTTCCCTTGCAAGCATCTGTTCAAACTTGTTCAGCACCTGCTCATATCTGAGTCCCCAGGACTTACTCAGCAGAAAACCCGGATTCGATTCCCCTGCAATCCTTTCAACCACAAATGCAGGATTTAGTAATTCCAGTATCCTCAGCATTAATTCAAGGTATTCAACAAGGTCGTAAATCCTGAAATCTTCAGGATTGGACAGGTACTCTTTTGCCATGATGGTATTTCTGACGATTTGCAGCTGGTGAAATTTGATATTATTGATCGGTAATCCCGAAATGATCTTCATTTCTGTCAGGATATCTTCCGGAGATTCCCCTGGCAATCCAATAATGAAATGGGCTCCCTGCCTGATACCTCTTGAGGCGGTCATATCTATGGCCCGGATGGAATCCCCGAAGGAATGTCCCCTGTTCACCCGTTTCAGCGTAGCGTTATAGCAGGATTCTATGCCATACTCGATGATCACATAATAGTCCTTCGTCAATGTCTTTATGTAATTAAGTATCTCTGGATCCACAGTATCCGGACGGGTTCCAATGACCAGTCCGATAACCTCATCCCGCCTGAGGGCCTCTTCATACCTTTCCCTCAATACATCAACTCCGGCATAGGTATTGGAATAGGCCTGGAAATAGGCCAGGTATTTATCAGCCCTCCGGTAACGCTTCTTGTGAAATTCTATGCCTTCATCAATCTGGACAGAGATGGATTTTTCCGGCTGGCAGTATGCCGGATTGAAGGCATTATTGTTACAGAATGTACACCCCCCTTTGCCTTTGCTCCCATCCCTGTTCGGACAGGTAAACCCTGCATCAAGGGTCAGTTTCTGGACCCGTCCCCCGAACTTCTTCCGGAAATATTCGGAATAGCTGTTGAAGCGCCGTTGGTGTCCCCAGCTGTATGTCCTCTCCGCTGCCGTCATACTTCTACCACTTCCTTAAGGTTTACATACCAGATGAATCCCTTCACCTCTCCATAACTCATTTCTTTGAGCATTTCCGTATACTTTTTGACCTGGGATCTATGGCTGGCGGATTGCTGCCTGCCGAACTTGTAATCAACAACGATCACCAGGTCATCTTTCAGCATGACACGGTCAGGCCGTTTTAACATGCCCGAGGGGGTAAGGATATCCTGCTCGGCAATTATCTTCCAGCTGCCATCAAACCAATCCATGACATCACTGTGCTCAATCAACCTGGTTATTTCTCCTTTCAGCTTTTCAGCATCCCCGGTTTCTATCATCCCTTCCCTCCTGATAGCCTCAATAGCTTTGTCAATGTCACTGGTGGACCGGATCCTGGAAAACAGCTCATGCATAAGGTTCCCCTGGTGAATACGCTGCTCGGCCCTGGTATCAAAAAAGCTGGTCCCCCGATATTTTAAACGAAGTTTGCCGGTGAATTCATGGCTATGCAGCTGGCTGATCAGCAATTGTTCCCTTTCCCCTTTATTACATGACCTGCCCATGGAATGAAAATTCCCTGACGACCAGTTTACTCCATTCTCATCGCTTATGTATTCCCGCTGCCCGGCTTTATCATCCAGGATTTTATGCACCATGTCAGCTGCGTCTGTTAATTTATCCCTGGCAGGGAGCGGTGCAAATATAAATAAGCCATCCATGGCCCGTGTAAATGCCACATACATCAGGTTCAGGTGGTCAACATATACCCTGAAGCGTTCTGCATGGTATTCCTTTTCGAAATAAGTATCCCTAAGGGCCGAAGAATATTTCACAGGCAGGAGGCTAAACTGGTTAAAAGGGCTCTCCACCGGTTTGCACCAGAGGATCTCGGGATTCAATCCCCTGTGATCAAAAGACCAGTGACAATAAGGAATGATCACAGCAGGGAATTGAAGTCCCTTGGCCTTATGAATCGTCATCACACGAATAGCATCCTGGTCCTCCGACACGGTCAGGGCCACATCCTCACCATGTTCTATCCACCAGCAAAGGAAGGAATTGATATCAGCCGGGTTATTCCGGCCATAGTCCAGTATGACATCCTGGAATGCAAGAAGATAAGCTGTTTCCTCTTTACGGCTGTTTAAAGCGAACATTCGGATTATCCTTTCAATAAGTTCAGTCAGTGTAAGATAACGCAAGGTATCAATCGTCTCCAGGAACGCTGCTGGCAGTCCGGCTATCCCGGTATCCAGAAAATCATTCTCATAAGCCTTTCCCACATTGAACAGGCGGTACTCATAAATCAGCTGGGCGAGATTGATCCGGTCGCCGGGCTGGGTGAGATATTTCAGTACTCCGGCAATGATCCTTACGGACAGCGCATTTCCCAGGAACAGTGATTCATTTGAGATCATGTCATACCTGTACCCGGACCCGGGATGCAGGCTTTTATGCAGGAGTATGGCATCAGAGATCTCCTTACCTTCCCTTTTGGTCCTGACGAGGATGGCAATATCCGAAAGGGTGAGTCCCTCATCCTGCAACTGCTCAATGACCTGTATCACCCGGTCATGAACCACTGATTTCCAGTCCCCCGTCTCATTCCGGATCATGCTGATCCTGACAAAGCCTCCATCTTTACCCGGCATCTCAGGCACCAGTTGGATCACATCCCCGTAAGCCCTGTCAATTTTTTGTGAATACTGGTCACCATCCTCCCCTTCAGATTGGAAAAATTCCTTTAGTACATCCCTTGATGAAGTAAAGAAATCATTGTTGAATGAAACGATATTACGCAGGCTCCTCCAGTTATGCTCCAGCTCTTTTTCTTCCATCTGGGCAGGATTAAATGCCCGTGGGATTACTTCACTGAGGATCTCCCAATCTGAATTCCGCCAACGGTAAATGGACTGCTTGACATCGCCAACGATCAGGCATTTATGATTGGAAGCCAGGCTGTTGTCAATGAGCGGTTTAAAATTCTTCCACTGGAGTCCGGATGTATCCTGGAACTCATCGATCATAAAATGATGGAAATAATTGCCAATCTTCTCATAAATAAAAGGTGCCTCATTATCTCCGATGATCCCATATAAGAACCTGGCGGCATCTGACAGGAGGAAGATACCCTGATCCAGGGTGTACTCCTGCATCCTGGCTGAGATATCGGTCAGAATGCCCAGGGTATATAGAAAGCTCCTGACCGAACCTGCGGTACTATACTTTCGGAAATCACTTTCATACATACCGATTACCTGTTTCAACAGATCATTCAATCCCCTGTCGTAGGCCTTGAGGATCCTGTCCCTTGCCTCAGATCCCCTGGCATACCAGTTCTCGGCTGTATCCACAGCATTTATTATGGTACTGGAAGGCACGCGGTAATCTCCACGCAGAATCCTGCCGAAAAACCATCCGACACCATAAGCTCCCTTGAAATCCCCTTCATCCAACTGCTCCTCATTCATTATTTTAAAAGCATCCCTGGCAAGTCCCTCGATGCCATTCTCAAAACCAAATTTGATGGTGTTTAAAGCTGACTGGAACCTGCTGAATCCATCCTTATCGGATAACTGGGTTACCAGGTCCTTACTTTCTTCCTGGAACCGCTCATTGTTCAATTCTGCGCCCAGCACCAGCAGGTCATTTTTCAGGTTCCAGTGCTTTCCTTCCATCACCTTCTCCCTTGCAAAATCCACAAACCATTTTTGCAGCTCTGGATCCTGGTCAAGGCCATCCAGCATCATGTCCACTGCTTCGGATAAGATACGTGCTGCATCCAGCTCCACCTCATAGCCTGCAGCCAGTCCTATTTCCTTTGTAAAGGCACGAATGGCCCGTTGAAAAAAGCGGTCTATGGTCTCAATATGAAAACGGGAATAATTTTGCAAAATGGTTTCCAGGATGATCCTTGCCCTGGCACTGACCTCTTCACCGTCCAGTTTTTGCTGTTCAATGATCTCAGTCCTGATGGAAGAATCCACACCTGATGCCAGGCGGTATAATTCCTCCAGAATCCGGCCCTTCATCTCGTCGGTGGCCTTATTGGTAAAAGTGACAGCAAGTATATGCCTGAATATTTCAGGATCCTGTATTACCAGGCTGATATAATCCCTTGCCAATGCAAAGGTCTTGCCTGATCCAGCCGATGCTTTGTATACTGTTAATCCTGACAATGGGCTCTGATCAATCCTTTAAAGATACAGAAAATACCTCCCTGTCCGCGACCCGGCTAAGGATAGACCGATCCATGCATAAAACGGATTCTGTGATCACAGAAAAGGATATCAGTGGACTCCCTCCTTATGGTGAACGAAAATGCTTGGAACTCAGGCGATGCACAAGAAATCGCTAATTTGTTTACTGAGGATGCTCTCATGATTGTCAATGACAAAATTACTTGGACCAAGGATTCTATTTATGTGTTTGCAAATTCACTGGCACCATTGATCAAGAACTTTAAGGCTTATCTTGGACCTACATCGGTATCACAAGATATGGTTCAGATGCAAAAATTTTTCACTGGTGATATTGTTATGGAAAGTTCGACTCTAAAAGGGAAAGATATATTCTTCAATGACAACACTTGAATTAAGTTATAATTTGTAACTTCCATTGCAATTACAAGAATAATTTCCTTCCCGGGCAATTCTCATTTCACTGATCGTTTACAAGGATTTTTATTGTTAATACGAGAACAGTTTGTTGATATCAGATTTTTTTGTTGCATTGCAGACCAGCTTATTTGTTAAGGAATATTGTCCAATGACATCATAAAAACATAAAATCATGCTACAATTCTTCTCCGCCAGCACCAGCATCGTGAACTCTAAGAGAGCCATCGCGGAATGCCTTGAGAATGCACTTGAAGGCCAGCCAAACCTGGATTGTGATCTGATCATCATCTACACCGCCATGGGGCATAACTTCAAAGAGCTCCTGGGCGAAGCCCACAAGCTTTCTCCAAATGCACAGGTTGTGGGCTGCACCTGCGGCGGGATTATCGGCAAAGAAGGCCCTGATGAATCAATTAAGGCCCTGGCGATAATGGCCATAAAAGGTCCAAAAGATGAATTTGCTGTTTCCGGAATAGATTCTCTCGAAAAAGCTGATTCATTTGAAACCTTCTCTCAACTTTCCCGGGATATGAAGAATAAGACCCCCGGAATCAATATGATCTTTTGTCATCCTGGTGTGTCAACGCAGACACGGATAACAATTCATACCAATATAATTGAAGGCATTGAATCCGTTTTCGGTCCGGATATTCCAATCGTTGGCGGGCTTTCTATTGACAACAATAAATTGATAAGCAATTTTCAGTTTATTGGAGAGCAGGTATTTGAGCAGGGTGCCATTATGATTGGATTTGCAGACCCGACACTTGAGCTGATCGGTCTGGGCAGCCATGGATACGATGTCATTGGGAAACCCTTTGAAGTAACACATTCTGAAGATCATCATATATTTGAGATGGATGGCCGGTCTCCCTGGAAAATCTGGACTGAAAAACTGGGAATGCCGGAGACAGCAAAACCCATGGAGGTATTGATTTTTGCACCACTCGCTACAGAGCTGCCAGTGGATTTGCATGAAGAATATGGCAGTCCCTATCTGGTAAATGCGATTATACCAGTAGCAGATGGCTCCCTATATGGTATCAGGGCAATTCCGGAAGGCACAAAACTCTGGTTGACAAGGAGGAACGAAAATAATATACTAGATGGTGTGGATCGAATGATGATACAAATCCTGGAACGCTGCCAGGGCAGGAAACCTGTGGCTGTATTTCATGCCGACTGTGTCGCCAGGGGAAGGATGCTTTTTAACCGGATTATGAAAGATGAAATTGTCAGCCGCTTACAATATCCCCTCTGCAAGGATGAAAACATACCCTGGCTGGGAATGTATGGTGGCGGTGAACTTACCCCTCTGGGCGGCAGAAATGAGTTACAAGGGTTCACCACATCCCTGTATGTTATTGTAAAGCGTAAATCAGCAGTTAAAGAAGAAAAAGTACAATTAAAAACAGAAGAGATAAAATCATCAAAGCTTTTTGATTCAACAACAATAGGAAACATTGCCTTAAAAAACCGTTTTATATGTTCTGCCACATGGCTGGGTAAGGCCAATCATGATGGCTCCTGCTCTCCACTGCTTATCAGTTCCATGTTACCGATAGCAAGGGGTGAAACGGGATTGTTGATAAGCGAAATGGCCTTTGTTTCCCAGAACGCTCAATGTGCACCCTTTCAAATGGGTGTATATAACGACAGTCTTCTGCCCGGTCTCAGACGAATGGCGGAATTTGTACATAAAGCAGGAGCACCGGTTGTTATGCAGTTGGTGCATGGAGGTTTATTTAGTATTCCGCTCATGTTCACCGGCCAGGAACCATTGGGCCCATCGGTTATGCAAACACCTGATGGTCCTTTAGGCCGGGAAATGACGAGGGAAGATATCCTTGAAAGCATCGGAGCATTCAAAGATGCAGCGGTCAGAGCTCAAAAGGCCGGATTTGACGGTGTTCAGGTTCATGCAGCCCATGGCTGGCTGCTGAGCCAGTTCCTTTCGCCATTTTTTAACAAGAGAACTGACGAATATGGAGGGAATATTGAAAACCGGGCGAGGATTGTCCTGGAAATTATTAAGAGCATCAGGGAAGCAGTTGGTGAACAGTTCTCTATTCTGGTTAAAATTAATTCAGATGATTTCCTTGATGGAGGTTTCAATACAGATGAAATGCTACTGGTATCAGCCATGCTTGAAAAATCCGGTGTAAACGCCATTGAACTGAGTGGAGGAACGATCGGTGCTCTTTTGACAGGAAATGTCGATGGTTCCTTTTCGCCAACGGGAAAGAAAGAAGTTTACTACAGAGAGGCATCCAAACGTTTTAAGGAAAAAATCAAAATCCCGTTGATACTCGTGGGAGGGATCCGTTCATTTGAGGTAGCTGAAGAATTGGTAAATACAGGGATCACGGATTATATATCCATGTGCCGTCCCTTAATCCGGGAACCAGATCTGATAAAACGTTGGAAATCGGGTGATCTCCGAAAATCAGAATGCATTTCAGACAGTGCATGCTTCCAGCCGGGAATGGAAGGAAAGGGAGTGCATTGTGTTCATATCAAAAATGAATAATTTCAAACTAAAATCTTGAAATCATGTTAAAATTCTTTTCCGCCAGCACCAGCATAGTGAACTCCAAGAGAGCCATCACGGAATGCCTTGAGATTGCCCTTGAGGGTGAACCGAACCTGGATTGTGATCTGATCATCATCTACACCGCCATGGGGCATAACTTCAACGAACTCTTATCCGAAGCTAAAAGACTCTCTCCAGACGCCAGTATTGTTGGTTGTACCGGTGCAGGCGTGATTGGCAGGGAGGGTCCCGATGAATCCATGAAGGCCCTGGGTATTATGGCCATAAAAGGGGGTGAAGAGGAATTTGCTGTTGCAAGCAGTACAGAAATTAAGAATTTGAATACGTATGATAAAGGTGTCAGGATTGCACAGGATCTAAAGAGTAAAAATCCAGATATAAACATGATCCTTTTTCTTCCATCTGTTTTGCCTATGTCGCCTTTAGACCAAGCCATTGCAGGGATTGAATCCGTTTTTAACCCAAATACACCAATTTTCGGAGGTTCATCCGTTGACAATATGAAAGGTATAAATACCTATGCGTTTTTTGATGACCAGGTATTTGAGAAAGGATGGATCGCTATTGGATTTGCCGATCCAACACTTAAGATTATCACCCAGGTCAATCATGGTTTTAACGTACTTCAAGGAATGCAGCTAGAGGTTACTCGATCTGAATCAAATATAATCTACGAATTTAATGATCAACCAGCCTGGAAATTCCTGACAAACGTACTGGGAGTGCCGGAAACAACTGATCCTTTGGAGGTAATGACGTTAGGTATAGTGGCCGAAGAGCTGCCTGCAGAATTAGAGGAAGAATACGGGAGTAGATATGTACTCCGCTCTTTATTCGGTAATGTTAATGAAAATAGCTTTTATTATCCTGCAACATGTAAAGAAGGTACAAGACTGTTACTGGCCAAACGGGATGAAAAGGGCATGTTCGAGGGTGTGGATCGAATGACAAAACGGGTTCAGGAAGTACTTAAGGGGAAAAAACCGGTGGCCGTTTTTCATGCAGACTGTCTGCTGAGAGGGAGGTTCAGTATTAATCGTATTCTCAAGGATGAAATCATCAATCGAATGCAGTACCCGATATGTCAAGGTGATCCAATACCCTGGCTTGGATTGTATTCAGGTGGTGAGTTTGCCATGATAGGTGGGAAAAACCGGGTTCATACATTTACATCGTCACTGTCTGTCATTCACAGATAAAATAGTTAATCTGAAGATTTCATCCCAAATGAGCAATAATAAGCCAACCTACGAGGAAGTTCAAGCCAGGTGTGATGACCTGCAGGGTCAGGTCATACGTTTCCTGAAGGTTGAACAGGATCTAATTAATACCAGGAATTCTATCGACCGTGATCTTGCCCGCTTTAAAGCAATCCAGTCATACAGCCAGAAGGTTATCCAGGCAGAAACCCTGAAAGAATTTGCCGAGATCACAGTCGAGTTGGTTGTAGAGACCTTCGAGGTTGAATGCAGTGCTTTATTTTTATTTGATAAGACCAATAGCCTGAAAATTGAGGCGTTTCTTGGTTTTGATGATGAAGTGAAAGCAGAATGCTCCCTGGATCGTGACTGGATAGCTTCCAGGGGCTTTAATAAAGGCGGCAAAGTTCTTATTGAAAATATTCAACCGGATTTGGGATCTCTTGCGACTTTAGGATTATCCCAGGTTATCCTCTCCCCTTATTATGATGAGGATGGAAATCTTCATGGGATGCTTACCGGTGGTGTCTCTGCAAGCAAAAAAGATTATTATGATGAAATTAAAGAGGAAATGATACCATCTTTCATGGTATTTACCCAGCAGATGAGTTCATTACTTAGGAATTTCGAGGCGAAACAATATCTTGACCTGAAGGTCCGGAAGCGAACAGCAGAAGTGGTAAAACAAAAACAGGAGATTGAGGATATAAATGAGGAACTGAGGCAACAGCAAGAAGAGCTTCAGACCACAAATGATACCCTGGAAGATCAGAAAGAAGAACTTCAAAAAACGCTGGAAAGTCTCAAACTGACTCAATCCCAGCTGGTCCAGTCAGAAAAAATGGCTTCTATAGGACAGCTTGTGGCGGGGATTGCGCATGAGATCAATAATCCAGTAACCTTTATCAGTGCCGGGGTGGATTCACTAAATACCAATTTAGAAGAAGTCAGGCAGGTTCTGGACATCTATCACAGGATTACACCAAACAATGCCATAGAGAAACTGAAAGAAATTCAAGAACTAAAAAAACAAATTGATTACAATGAGGCAATCCGTGAGATCAATAAGCTGATCGACAGCGTCAAAACCGGAACTGAAAGGACTACCGAGATAGTTAAAGGTCTTCGTACATTTTCACGTTTGGATGAAGATGTGCTTAAGATTGCTGATATCCACGAAGGCCTGGACTCTACATTGATCCTTCTGCGGAATAAATACAAGCAAAGAGTTGAAATTAATAAATACTATGGTGATATTCCTGAGATTGAATGCTACCCCGGCCAGCTTAACCAGGTGTTCATGAATATACTTTCGAATGCCATTGATGCCATCGACGATAAGGGTACAATAACGATCAGTACTTCAAAATCAAACGGATTAATCAGGATCAGCATTAAGGATAATGGAAGGGGGATCCCAGAAAATGTTCAGTCAAAAATTTTCGAACCCTTCTTCACTACCAAAGAGGTCGGCCAGGGAACCGGCCTGGGACTTTCGATCTGTCACAGCATAATCGAAAAACACAATGGCAGTATCGAAGTCAAAAGTGAGGTTGAAAAAGGAAGTGAGTTTGTGATTGTGCTGCCGGTAAAACAGTCAAAAAAATAACATCATCATGAATACCAAAAAAATCCCACATCCCATCCTGTACATAGACGATGAAGAGGATAACCTGACCGTTTTTAATGCTGCTTTCCGGCGGGATTACGAAGTTCATCTTGCAATTTCAGGCTATAAAGGACTGGAAATCATGAAAAAACACAACATTCACCTGGTTATTACCGACCAGCGAATGCCTGAAATGACAGGGATTGAATTCCTCGAAAATATCATACCTCTATACCCCGATTGTATACGGATGGTCCTGACAGGCTTCAGTGATGTAGAAGCAATTATTCAGGCCATCAACAAGGGGAGAGTATACCGCTACATTACCAAACCATGGAACAAGGAAGAATTCAAAATAAATATGGATCGTGCACTTGAGGCATATAGTCTTAAACGGCAAAACAAAATACTAATCGAAGATCTGAAAGAAGTAAACCAGAATCTGGAAGAGAAAGTCATTCAACGCACAAAACAAATCGAGCAGCAGAAAATAGAAATAACCGATAGCATTCACTATGCAAGTCGCATTCAAAGTGCATTATTACCACCGGATGAGGATCTGGACAGGTTATTACCATCCTATTTCATATTAAACAAACCAAGGGATATCGTGAGCGGAGATTACTACTGGGTTTCCCAAAAAGAAAACAAGGTGATTGTGGCCGTGGCTGATTGTACAGGACATGGGGTCCCCGGTGCTTTCATGAGCATTCTGGGAATCGCTTTTCTGAATGAAGTTATAAATAAAGCAGAAATAATAACCCCTAATGAGATCTTAAATGAACTTCGGGAACACATAATAAAATCCCTTCATCAGACGGGGAGAAAGGATGAAACACGAGAAGGGATGGAGATTGCATTATGTGTGGTTGATTTTGATAATAAAAAGTTACAATATTCCGGAGCTTTTCGCCCGTTATATCTAATAAGAAATAAGGAGATGAATGAATTTAAAGGCGATTATATGCCCATCGGGGTTTATGATGATAAAGAAAAATCGTTCAGCAATAAAGAACTGCATTTTAAGGAAGATGATATCATCTATTTGTTTTCTGATGGTTATGTAGATCAGATCGGAGGACCTAACAGAAAAACATTCAGATCAAGAAAATTTAAACAGCTACTGATAAATATCCACCAGAAACCCTTGCATGAACAAAAAGAAATATTGGAAAAAGAATATGAAGAATGGAAGCTTGATTTTGAACAGATTGATGATATAATGGTGATGGGAATACGGTTTATAAAGGTTTAATCTCAACGAACTTAAACGGTAACTTTGAGATTTTTGACATTTCCTGGCCAACTTCATGCATATCATCGTCATCCTCTTCATAATACCATTTCACACTAATATTTTTTCCTCCAGAATAAAGCCTGCTGAGTTTTTTGCAAATATCCAGAATATACTTTGCTGATAAGGAATTGAAATATTCAAATCTAAAATTGAACTCAAACAAAGTTGTGTTATCCTTCCGCTTTGTAAGGATTTCTCCGAGTTCATCCAGCCATTGAAGTATGGGAGAAAAGAATTTGTAAGAATCTTTTGGCCTTGATTCACCGGAAATTTCATACATCAATCTGTCAGGATCGAGAATTACCTTAGGTGTGTTGGCTGTGGCTTCAATGATAATTTTCTCCATGACATAAAGTTAGTTTAAATTATTTCTGGGCTTTATCAGATAATTATATTCATTTCAAAATATGAATACTGATCATTTACCAAATTGAATTCATATTTGATTTTCTCTTCAGTTTTCAGGGCAATGGTGATCAATCCTAGTCCGGCCCCTTCCTCATCTGAAATAATATCTTTACTTACTATTTCAGCATACGAGGACTTCAATCCAATCCTATCAAGCATGTTTATTTGAATAAGGTCGTCTCTTAAATCTTGAATACTCTCATTCGTAACGACATTTCCCGTACTTATAATGTATTTATCATCTTCCCTTGTCAAAATGATATATGGAGAAACATCTTTATTTTTATCTAATAATGAGTCTGTTATCTTATGTTTGTAAATATTATCCACGCATTCCACAATAACACTGTATACCTTTTTCTGGACGGATTTTCTAATAGCCCGGTAGGCTCGTCTTTTTTTGAGCCTGTTTAATATCAAATCAATTGTTTCAAAAGTGATTTCTCCTTTATATTTAAATATCACTTCCATTTCTAATTTGCTAAAGGCTCCATAATAATCCAAATACTTTTTACCAGTTTAATATGATTTGTTACCAATCTCATATTCAGGTACATGAAATCAAATTTTCAGAGTAATTCGTTTGGCAACATTCCCTTGTGATTTCAGATAAGAAATTCTGATAATTCAGCAACCTTATAAAATAGTATAAAAGAATACCAAAACGTTGAGGATGTGATGATTTTAATACAATCTTAAACATTTTGAAAAAAGCATACTTTTCAGAAGAAGTTGCCCTGAAAAGAAGGAATCTGGTTAGTCTTAATACTATGCCGATTACTGCGAAATCCAAAAATGTTTTAGAAATTTCAATTTCTCCTTTCTTATCAGACTTTTCGAAATCATTAAAAAAAATTTTAAGTCGCTCAATAAACCTTTCAGATTTATAAAGTTCTTTAAGAAGCCATAAGATGCCATTTTGAAGTTGCTCAACACTCATATTCTTTGGAATTATATTAGAGGCATTAAGCATGTTAAAATTTACAGGAGTTAATGCAGCTATTGTGGCCAGACTTAATGGAGGTGAACCCAGCCTCATTCCAGTAATTAATCCAACATTTTGTGAAAAAAGCTCATAGTTCAAGGTTATGTCTTTTGGCAGAATAAGCAGTAGTTTATATTCCATTCTTAATTTAACGTGAGTTCGACATAAAATCAACAAGCTAATGCCATTGATGGATCAATCACCTCCAGATTCAGGGAAGGCTTCTTCGGTAAATAGTAATATGCTATTAGTCCGGAGATTAGGTTCACTATAAACCCTCCCTGGTTTCTGTGACGGGTATGTTCAATCTGGCATATGTTCTTTAATTCATCGAAAACAGTCTCTACCAATGCTCGTTTCCGAAGCATGATTTTATCGGATGTGAGCATTAAACTGTTCTTCATGTTCTTTCGAATTTTGGTTATTAGGTGGATCCCATCAATGAAAAGTTGCTCGAAGATCGTTTGGGAGATGTATCCCTTGTCATCAAAGAGTTTTCCGTAGATGCGGGACAGCAAATTGGTATCGGTCATAGGCTTTCTGTCATCCACATTCCCGGGGGTCAGCACAGAGTCAAGGATCTCTCCTCGATCGTTGATAACACCGTGTAGTTTAAGCCCATAGAACCAGCCGATGCTGCATTGTCCCTTTGTTGCCAGCCCTTGGAGAACCTTATGTGAGTGTTCACCCTTGATATGGCAAGCTCTGAGCGGAGTCGAGTCAATGAATGAGATCCCGGTGCTCTTACCCAGGCATTGAGTCCTCAGGTAAGCAACCAGGGGAAGAAGCGTTTTATTCGAGAGCTCAACAAAACGATTGTAGGAGACCAGATTAGGGAACTCACTGGTCATATTCCTGCAAACATGGAACAGGTAGTAATGTTTAAAGTCTCTGTAACGCATTATATGAAAATAGATTACAATGGTCATCACTTCGCTTTCACTCATGCTGCTTGGCTTGATTCTTTTCCTCGAGCCATCACCTAATTGGTGTGTTTTCAACTCTCTGATAAATACTTCATTAAAATCATCAACATGACAGAAGATTTCAATAAGTTTGGTTTCTACATTAATTATGGATTCTTCTTTTTTGGTTTGTGTTGTTACAACTAATGTAAGAAGAATCCATTTTTATATAACCCTGATTACCAAATAGTTATAAACTTTTTAAAAGTTATATTGTTGATAAATAATGAATTATAAAGATCAAGTTATATCGAACTCACGTTAATTTAAATATCTAATCACCTAGTTTATGACAGACTGGATTCATAAAAATTGCCGTCATAAAATGCTACTTACTGTGCATCATCGGCAATGATATAATGAATTCACTGCCTTTTCCAACTTCACTTTTAAAATCGATAATACCCTTGTGTTTTTCGATTATACCATGACTGATAGACAATCCAAGCCCGGTTCCCTGGCCAACTTCTTTCGTAGTGAAAAATGGTTCAAATATCCTTTCTCTGAGATTTTCAGGGATTCCTCTTCCAGTATCCTTTATGCTTATTTGTATATTTTCATTCTTTATTGAAGTAGATATCGTAACTATACCTTTACCTTCAATTGCATCAATGGCATTCGATAGTACATTCATGAACACCTGGTTCAGCTGACTGGGAAAGCATTCAATTTGTGGAATAATTCCATAATTTCTGATTATTTCAATCCTGTTTTTATATCTGTTATGAAGAAGTATAAGGGTTGTACCAAGTCCTTCATGTAAATCAGCAGTTTTTATAATATCTTCATCCATTCTTGAAAAAGTACGCAACCCTTTTACAATATCAGTTGTTCTTTTTGTCCCATTCTTAATACTTTTAATCAGTCTAGTGATCTCACTAATTGCTTCGTTATATTCAACTTTCTCCTTCAGCTCTTCAATCTCCATTAGTTTACCTGCCACATTTGACGGGGATATCTTATGGTATATATCCAAAACCTGACGGATCTCTCCAAGGTTGGTACTCAATGAGTCAACCCCTGCACCGATGAAATTGACGGGATTGTTTATCTCATGTGCAATACCTGCAACAAGCTGACCTAATGAAGCCATCTTTTCTGCCTGTAACAGTTGAGATTGTGAATGTTTAAGATTCGCAAGGGTCGCACGTAGTTCTTCTTTTTGAATATTCAATTGTTCATTTTTCTGAGAAATTTCTGCTGTACGCTTTTCAACCTTTAACTCCAAAGTCCGGTTGTATTCCTCAAGGCTTCTGTACAACCTGGCATTCTCAATTGAGATTACAATTTGTCCTGTGAGTATCTTTAATACTTCTACCCTTTCAGAGGTAAATGTTCCGGGTGCAAGGTTATTTTCAAGGTAAAGGATGCCGCTTAGCTTATTTTGAAAGATAAGCGGTAAACATAATACCGACTTGAGTTTATTCCTTCTGACATGTTCATCAGATTTAAAGTTGATCTGATCTGAAGCATCATCCAATACTATCATTTTATTCACCCGCAAAACATAATTGATAATAACAAGGGCAATGTCATTCTTTTCAGTATAAGGTACATGTTGTAATACGATAACTTCATCCTTACCGGCAACAGCTTCTCCTTCCACAAACAAACCTTCTTCATCTTTTAACAGGAAAAAACCCTTTTGTGCTCCGGCATTGGTAATGACAATATTCATTAATTTTTTAAGCAGCTTGTCTAGATGTATTTCTCCTGATATAGTCTGTGATGCTTTTTGTACAGTTGCCAGATCGAGCTTTTCAGGATGTGTGCTAGCCAAGGCTGACGAAGTAAATTCAATTTCATTACCTCTTCTGCTTACCTCTGGTAATACATAAAGAAGCTCCTGGTAGGTTTCATTCAGATGATCTACTTTCCCCATAGCACCCCATTTTGAGTACAAATAAATGGCTTCTTTGAGGTAGGCCCTGGCAATCCTATGAAGCCCTCTGGTTAAATAATATTTTGCTACTAGTTCATTTGCCAGTGCCTCTTCTTGAATATACCCATTTTGTCTTGCAAGCAACAAGGCCTTATCATAATGGTTTAAGGCTTGCAAATGCTTACCATTGGTTTTGCATCTTTGAGCTTCAACAAGATGCCATTTGTGCAGAAAATTTTCAGGGGCATATCTGGCCCATTTCTTTAATTGCTTCTGGTTGAAATACACTCTGATCAGATATAAAAAGCGTCTTCGAATCGATGCCCCGGGGCAATGGGAAAGATAAATAAGAGAGGTGTAAAAATAAATAAAGATCCGATACACCAACCCAATTGAGGTATCCTTGTATTTTTCTGATTCCAGGGCAATCCTGATTGAATCTTTATTGTCATCAAAGATTACGCAGAGAAGAGCTTTCAAAGAACATAATGATCCCAGGTCAGCCTGATTGTTTTTTTTGATCAAAAAGGGAGTCATTTCTATCTCATTATAACTCTCTCCAACTAATAAAGCTCTATTCTTTGATTTCCCCATAAGATTCAAGGCAACCTGTCTGTTACATCCAATACCTATAAGAATCACCTCCTGTTTAAGTTTTGTCGCTAGTTCAAAACTTTTCTTCATTTCATTTTCTGATATCTCAAGGTTGATTCCACTATGAAATGAGTGTATCCCTGCTTAAGCTGAGCTAAGGCAGCCAAATTCATAATCTCCGGTTTCAAGCCCCCTCTGAAATGATTCAGTAAACGGTTCAATTGTATCACTGAGTTTATCTTTCCAGTGTCTGATAAATACGTTGAATATGAAATTTGTTCTTGCCTGATATTCTTTTGCATTGAATTTGTTTAATATTTCAATTGAAAATTCACCAAACTTATACCCGGTAATTATTTTGCCGACAATACTCTGCATGATAATACCGTATAATCCATATGCAAATGAGGAATAAGGAGAATTACCAAACCTGACAGACAGATGTACCATTTTAAATACCATAGTGATTGAAAGTAGAATATTGCTATAATATGCAGAACTGGCAGCCTTCATGAGGATACGCATAGCTGCAAGTTTATGGGCATCCGTCATTACAGGCAAATTTTTGAGATCTTCTATTTTTTTTGAAGATAAAATAATACGCAGATATAGTATGTTTAGTAAAACACTTATTTTACTGGGTTCCGGAGCTATTCGTATACCCAGTTGCTTAAGGATTTCAATAGCAATATCAATGCTTTCCTTGAGCCTGTGCCTTGACATGAAAGACTGGATGACAATTTCACTAATCCTGATTTTATCAAGAAGGTTTTTCGCATGATTTGTTATTTTCTCTGCTAATTCATCTGTCTTAGGAAAATTTCCGATTAGCTGAGAAGCTTCCGCTGCTTCTAAGTTCATCTCCAGAGTAAGTGCATAATTATCTTTCCAGGCAGTATCTCCCAACAGATTTAAACCTGTATTGAAATATTGAAACGCAATTTCATAGGCAGTAGCTGCTTTAGCCTTCCTTCCAGCCTGCAGATTTTGTTCGGCCAGATGGTTTTTTTCTGCCTGACCAACAATAAGTTCAATTCCTGAGTTCAGATGGTTGACAATATCAAATATTCTTTCCTCACGCTCTTCAACTGTAAATTTCTGAAGCAATAATAATCCTATCTTTAAATGAACTTCTCTATATTCATCACCCATAAGAGAGTTAGCAGCCTGATGAACACGATCGTGTAGAAACTTATATTGAATTTCATGCTCAAGCATCTTAGAGTAATTACTGTCTTTCAGAAAATCCAGGTAACTTGCAAGTCTATATCCCTCACCTATGGGTTGTATCAACCCACTTTCGAGGGCTTCATTCATTTCATTAGCTGTTTCAACAGCAGATTTTTCGTTTATTATAGCCAGAGTATCCAGATCAAATCGGTTACCTATGCAGGATGCCAGTTTTAATATTACCTTAGACCTCTCAGTAAGTTTCTGTATTCTTGTTGTCATTAAGTCCACAACATTACTCGTTATATCTGCTTTCTCAATTAAAGCGATATCCCATTCCCATTTTAATGTATTAGTATCAAATTCTATCAGACTTTGATCAGCTACGGAATTCAGAAACTGGATCAGAAAGAAAGGATTGCCGTTTGTTTTTGCCAGACACAGTTTACCGAGATTTTCAGCATCAGTGATACTGCATTTAAGCGAATCTGAAATAAGTTGATTAATATCCTGGGCTTCTAAGGGACGGAGGGTTATGAAATTTACTACCGCATTCTCATTCTTAAGTTTGTCGAGGCTCATAACCAGTGGATGAGATGAATCTACCTCATTATCCCTGTAGGCACCGATTATTAACAAATATCTGATTTTTGAATCGAGCATTAATCTTTCCAGAAGATTCAGGGTCGGAATATCTGTCCATTGCAGATCATCAAGAAATATGGTAAGCGGATGACTTTCATCCGCAAATGTTCTGATGAAATTCTGGAAATACATGTTAAACCTGTTCTGCGTTTCCATAGGCGGAAGTTCAGGTATCGGAGGTTGCTTACCTATGATCCTTTCTACTTCAGGAATCACATCAATTATTACCTGACCATTCGGACCTACAGCTTCAAGAATTTTTGCCTTCCACTGACTTATTTGCCACTCACTCTCCATCAGGATTTGTTTCATCAGATCCTGGAGAGCCTGGGTTAAGGCAGAGTATGGAATATTATGTTTGAACCGATCGAACTTACCCGAAATAAAATAACCCCTCTTTTCAACAATTGATATACTTATCTCGTTAACCAGAGCCGATTTGCCGATACCGGTATAACCTGTTACCATCATCATTTCACTTTCCTGTCCCTCCTGAGGCCTGTCACAAACCCTTCTGAATGCGTCCAGCAAGGTGGTTATCTCAGTTTCCCGACAATATAATTTCTGCGGAATTCGAAATTTATCTGTAAAATCATTTTCTCCGGGTTTAAAATCCAATCCTGAAAGAGTCTGGATTTTTTCCAGGTGTATTAAGCATATCTCGAGATCATATTTTAATCCAAAGTAAGAGAGATAACGATCCTCGGCTCCTTTAGACATTAGTTTTATAATTATTTTTGAGAGGATCTCATATTCCCCGGATTCTTCAGTTAAAATTGAGGATTTCAACATATGAGGTGGAACTGGAACTTTTGCCAGATGACAATGCACCAATTCCATTGCATCCCTGGAAGTGAATGGAAGCTGACCTGTCATGATCTCATATAAAGTAACTCCAAGGGAATACATATCAGACCGGTAATCAATCACACGATTCATGCGTCCTGTTTGTTCTGGCGATATATAGCTAAGTGTCCCTTCGAACTCATTTGGGTTTTGTATAGCTGCTATTTCGCTTGACAAAACTGTTGAAATGCCAAAATCAATAAGTTTAATCTGATCGGTTTCCTGATTCCAGACAATATTGTTAGGATTAATATTTTTATGAATGATATTTAGCCGGTGCAGCTGACCTAGAATCTCAGTGATCTTAATGGAAAGTATTAAAAATTCGATTAGATTTAACTTCCTCTTCTCTAGAACCTTTTTTAATGATTCAGCACCGAAATCCTCCATGGTGATGGCATAACTATTATTATAGCTTTCAAGGCTATAGACTCTAATAGTGCCTTCCAGGTTTAATTCCTTAAGTATTTCGTATTCCCGTTTGAAACGGACAATCCTTCCAGGATTGGGATATTCACCTTTCAATACCTTGATAACAACAGGTAGTTCTGTTTCTTCATGCTGAGCACGAAACACAAATGAATTATTACTTTCATGTAATATTTCATTTACCTTATAGCCTGGGAAAGAGATCATCTAATTAGCATAATATTTGACATTTCGATATTACGAAATGAGAAAAAATTACTTAAGCTATAAGCGTCGAAAATCCATCTGTCCTTAACCCTTTCAAAATCAAACTTTCCCCTTTACTGTTATCCTCTACAAGAAATCAATTAACTTATCTGTAAATGCAGCAAATATGCGCCAGTATATTTTACCACATTATTAGCCATCAATTTGAATATAAAGTTAAGAGATGTGATGATCTTAAACAAGAAATATATTTATTCATACTCGATAAGATGTGTAAAGTACTACCTTAAATCAGGTTGTTTTATTAACTTGAATTTCTTTACTGATTAGACATTATTAATCGGATCTTATTTTTCTCCCAGTAGCCTGTATTTTCACTATTCTCTAATGTTCTCATAATCAGTGCCAGACCATGAGTGAACCATTATTAAAAGCATTGATGCAATTATTTGCATTGATCATTGACATTAACAAAGACAAACTCATTTCAGAGAACGAAAAAAACATTGTCAAATCATTTCTTTCCAGACAGTTAAACAGTGAACTAGTAGAAAAATACATGATAATTTTCACAAATTACCTGGGCGTATACCACAAAGATGAGATCCAGCGGGATAGTTTAAAAGATAAAAAACGAACTGCCTTGACTTCAATGAGGATATTGGGGATATGTGAAGCCATAAATGAAGAACTGGAACAGAAACAAAAGATATTTGTAATTATCCAATTGATTGAATTCATTTCCTACAGTGAATGGATTACGGAAAAGGAGCTTGAATTCCTGGAGTCAGTAGCATCTGCTTTCAATATTCCAGATTCCGAATATCAGAATATGAGGAATTTTATCATGAGTCCTATCGAGTATATCCCTGAGAAAATGAAGATCCTTTTAATAGATGGCAAAGAAACATGCCAATACAAGGATGTAAAGCATACATATTTAAGCAACCTGTCTGGAGAAATCATCTTTCTGAAAATTGAAAGTATTAATACATATATATTACAGTACAGGGGTAATGAAGACTTATACCTGAACGGACAGCATATCCTTCCTGGATTTACATACACTTTTGACCATGGTTCTTCAATCAGAAATTCAGCCATTAATACTGTTTATTACAGTGATGTGGCCGGGAAGTTCTCAGAAGCTGATTTGGAATCCAGAATATCAATCAAAGCAGAGAATGTAGAGTTCAGGTTCAGGAACAGTAAAAATGGAATTCAAGACTTCAATTTCCATGAAGAATCCGGAAAGCTGGCAGGTATTATGGGCGGAAGTGGTGTCGGTAAATCTACCTTATTAAGCGTACTAAACGGAAAATTGAAACCTCAGAGAGGTAAGGTTCTTATTAACGGTTATAATATTTATAATGAAAGCGAAAAAAATGAATTGAAAGGAGTCATCGGATTTGTACCGCAGGACGATTTATTGATTGAAGAACTAACCGTATATCAAAATCTGTATTACAATGCCAGATTGTGTCTTGACAATTTTCCTAAAAGCAAAATAGAAGAGGTTGTTATAAGAGTGCTAGATGATTTAGATCTCTATGATATCAAAGACCTGAAAGTAGGCAATCCGTTAAAGAAAATAATTAGCGGAGGACAGCGTAAAAGAGTCAATATTGCGCTTGAGCTGATCCGTGAACCCTCCATTTTGTATGTTGATGAACCTACTTCCGGCTTATCATCAGTAGATTCAGAGATAGTCATGAATTTGCTGAAAGAACAGACATACAATGGAAAACTGGTGATTGTTAATATTCACCAACCCTCATCCGAGTTGTATAAGATGTTTGATAAAATCATTATTCTTGATAAAGGGGGATATCAGATTTTCTATGGGGATCCAATGGAAGCAGTTGTATATTTTAAAACCCAGAGCCATCATGTTAATGCCAATGAAGATCACTGCATTAGATGCGGAAATGTAAATCCCGATCAGGTATTGCAAATCGTTGAAGCAAAAGTCGTTAATGAACATGGAAAACAAACACGCGCCAGAAAAGTCACTCCCAGTGAATGGTATGAATTATTTAAGAAAAATATTAATCCGAAACAAAAAGTTGAATTTCTTCAGGAGAAACTCCCGGAAAATTATTATAGCATTCCTGGCCTAATAAATCAGATTAAGATTTTTTTTATTCGTGATTTGCTATCCAAGCTAACGAATAAGCAATTCTTACTTATCAGCCTTCTGGAAGCACCACTACTGGCTATCATACTGGGTTTTTTTACCAAGTATATCAGTGGGTTACCTGGTTATCCCGGTAAATATGTATTTAGCAATAATGAAAATCTGCCTGCTTATCTATTCATGAGTGTGGTGGTATCCCTGTTCATTGGACTGATAATCAGTTCGGAAGAAATCATCAAAGACAGAAAAATCCTGCAGAGGGAGTCGTTTCTTAATCTGAGCCGTTTTAGTTATCTAAATTCAAAAATCTTAATCATGTTCCTGCTATCGGCCATTCAAACATTATCCTATGTTTTGCTAGGTAACCTGATATTAGAAATAAAGGGGATGACATTAAGTTACTGGCTCGTTCTTTTTACTACCTCCTGTTTCGCAAACATGCTGGGATTAAATATCTCATCCGGATTTAATTCTGTGATAACCATTTATATATTAATTCCCTTTATTCTAATTCCTCAATTATTGTTTGGAGGGGTAATTGTAAAGTTCGATAAGCTGCATAAAAACCTTACATCCTACGAATATGTGCCAGTTATTGGTGATTTGATGGCTTCTCGCTGGGCCTATGAAGCACTTGCCGTGGAACAGTTTAAGAATAATAAATATGAAAGAAACTTTTATTCACTCGACCAGGAGATAAGTAATGCAGGGTTTCAAGAATTACTAATTCAAAAGCTCCAGCACAAAATAACTGAATCGGAAATAAATATCTATAATCATAAAAACCAGGAACAAACCATACGTAACCTAAACCTGTTAAAAGAACAGATCCAGATACTAAATCTGTCAACCCTCTCAATACAATTTAAAAATCAGGATCAACTGAACATTAATGCCTTTAGCGAATTAGTAGCCATGGAAACCAAGGATCATTTAAAGGGACTAGATTCCTATTTCCAAAAGAAAAAAACAGAGGCAATGACGGAAAAGGATAACGAAATTGAAGAGCTTAATAATCTATTGGGGAGTAAAGAATCATTACGGCAGTTGAAGATGGATTATTATAATAACAGCTTGGCTGATCTGGTCACTAACAGAAAGGAAATCAACAAGATTATTGAAAAGAATAACAAGCTTATCAGGAAAGATGAACCTATTTACATGATTCCCACGTCTACTGCCGGACGGACTCACTTCTATGCACCGGTGAAAATAATCGGTAACAGATCTTTTGAAACCTTGTGGTTCAATGTTTTAGTGCTCTGGATCTCTTCATTAATATTATACCTGACCCTCTATTATGACCTGATAAGAAAAGTAGTCACCTTCATTGAAAATGTCAGGCTGAGAAAGCCAGACATTGAATGAAAAATAACGTCTTATGCGATTTGGTGAGGTACCACCTTTAACTTACCCATACCCTGCCGTCGTCAAGCGTTTATGACTAAAAATACCCCTCAATATTGTTTATTTTCTAATAGATCTGTTATGCGGAGAACATCCCAAATGTCAGAAAAAGTTCCTAATTTTAATCCCCGAATGAGGATCAGTTTCAAATCAACACATAAACTGGCCCTGGCTGAAGTCCGGAAAATGTCTGATATATCCCGGCGTACCAGGGATAGAATCATCCAGAAAGATGATCTAGCTGACCTCCCGGACATTGTGCAGAAATATATGCACAGATCCCAGGTAATTGGGAAACCCTGGCTCCATACTATCAGGCTGCATCAGAAAGGACGGATCCGGATGGGGCCTGATAAGCCCTGGATGAACCTGGTTGCGGAACAACATTATTTTACAGACCCTCCCGGCTTCGTCTGGGATGCCAGGGTAAAAAAGGGACCGCTCCTCTCCTTTTCCGGCCGTGACAAACTATTTGAAGGAAATGGGAACATGCTGATCAAAGTTGCCTGCTTCAATGTCGTTGATGCGACGGGTGAAAAACTCGACCAGGGATCCATGATGCGGTACCTGAGTGAGATGATCTGGTTCCCTGCTGCCCTACTCGGGCCGTATATACAATGGGAATCCATCAGCGAAAATGCGGCAAAAGCAAGTCTTGCCTGTGGAAACAAAGTTGTCTCCGGTACATTCATTTACAATGATGATGGGGATGTGATTGATTTCCGGAGCCAGCGATACAAGGACACCACGGAGGACGCGGGTCTTCTACCATGGCATACACCCGTCACAGGATATGGGGAAAGGGGAGAATGCCGCATCCCCGTAAAAGGTTCAGCTGTCTGGACCCTTGATGATGGGGATTTTACTTACATTGATGTGGAAATCACCAACCTGGCATACAATCCGGAGACCTGAGTTTGTCCTCGTTTCTTTCCCGTACATCATTAAAGGTCCGACCTTAATCAAAAATAAGGTTTATTATCAACAGATCAGCCGGTTATATTGATTCTGGCTTGAATTTTGAGGTATTTTTGTATAGCATTATTGCTTGAAACCAACCTTAATGAAACCCACTTATGAAACTACTTATACTTACTTTCACTATCATTTTTATCAGCCTTCAAATCACCTCTGGCCAGTCCGATTACAGAGGCATCGCATTAAAAAATATCAACGGGCATAGTGCCGGTGACACGATAGATATTTTTGGATTCAAACAGAACTCGTCTGGTAAGTCATCTTACCTCATTGGCAATGGGTTCAGTGAAAAATATGTCTCTTCAACCAAATTAGAACTACTGGATAACAACCTGGATTACTGGCAGGTGGTCTGGCTGGAGAACCAGTCCTCCCACATCAATTCCAGTGGCTGGCAGACGGATCTCAGAACCACATTAAGGGACGATTTTTATGAGTATGCATCCCAGATGGAAATCAACGGATTGGTTTTCAGGGATGAATACCTGGAGGATTACCTGCGGCAGTTGATTCTCATTGTCCATCCACAGGCCCTGATAAAAGAGGTTCCTGCACGGCTAAATATACTGATGATCACAGCCATTAAACCTGAAGTTTTTACCTTCGACAATGGCTGCATTGTGATCACTACAGGGATGCTTGCGAA
>SDBT01003164.1_pt1 | contig 28629 bp, 28 predicted proteins | sample 2277101 | NCBI WGS metagenome assembly SDBT01 (sample SAMN10404973, study PRJNA504765) | marine sediment metagenome | isolation source: marine sediment core GS10_PC15, 103 cmbsf | place: Arctic Ocean: Southern Knipovich Ridge | collected 2010 | reverse complement strand
CAGTTGTCAATTCAACGATGTACTTTTTTGCAGGCATCTCAGCCTCCTTGCCGTTAAAGGTTTCTATCAAACCTATCGGCAAAAAGACCCATCCATCATTATCCCTGGTACAGAGTACTAGAAGCGGTTTCTTGCGAAAAGTTCCGGCCTGATGTGAAAACCGTCGGTATTTGTGCGCGGCTTTGAAGCGTTTTAGCGCTGGCGTGTCTATTTGTCATTTGTTTTGAGAGTTTTTCTCAAAACTTCGGCAGAATTTTCATCGATAGTCCCTTTTCGCAGGGCCAGGTCTATCGTCCATTGGGCGGCTGCGATGTAAAACTGTCGCAATTCGGCAGGTACGTTTTTCATTGCTTCCAGATGTTTTGCAATCGTCGCTGCATCCCCACGAGCAACGGGTCCGGTAAGTGCTTCGGCCGGTCCCATCGCTGAAACATTTTCAATGCCGGCCCTGATCATAGGCATTGCTGCTTTGAGGTAGGTTTGCCTGTCGATCCCGGCCTCTTGGGCCAGTGCTAACGCTGCGTCTATCCCAGCTATCATGTGATTACATGCCATCACCGCCGCTGCGTGGTACAGGGCCTTTCCGGCGGGGGCTATCTGCACCGCCTCGGTGCCGATGTCGGCTGCTAGCTGGATAGCTGCTTTAACGGCTTCGGCGTCGCCCTCGCAAAAACAAACCGTACCAGGTAGCCCTTGGAGGGCAGATTCGACTGAAGGGAAGGTCTGCAGTGGATGCATCGATGCTACGAAACATCCGCAGTTTCTCGCCGGGGCTAGAGCTTCGCTGGGTAGTGCTCCGGAGCAATGGATTATCAGGGCTCCTGTAGTAAACGCCCCAGCTTCTGCCAACTGGCTGACAACCTCGCCGATTGCATCATCCGGTACGGTTATCAGCACCAGTTGGCCCATAGATGCAGCCTCTATCGGTTCGCATGGTTTGGGGGTACCTGGAATCAGCTTCGATGCTTTTTGTGCTGACTGGCCGCTGCTTGACGCGATGGCACGGATTTTATAACCCGCTGACCCGGCGAGAATGCCGATAGTCGTGCCAACCTTGCCGGGACCTATGATGGAAATGTCAGGTTTATTGCTCATTATTTCGGTTATAGTTACAGCCATGATGACGATAGGTTCGGCTTGGCTTTCCGTCAAGTCTACTTTGAGCTAGTATGGCCTGAGAAATATCCCGCATCGGCCAATGAAAGGGCAATTTTATGATCGGTAAATGCACTCGGCTGTTTTTGATTTGTCTGGTTTGGTCCATGTATTCAAGCTCCCCATCCCTGGCCCAGACGTACTATGTCTCACCGGATGGGGCAAGCGTCAATCCTGGCACGGCCGAGTTGCCCTGGTCGCTTTCCAAGGCCAACAGTTCACTTCTTGCCGGTGACACAGCCATCCTAACCGCCGGGACATATTCATCGCAGATCGCGCCGGAAAACTCAGGCGCTCCTGGGGCATACATCACCTACCAGAGCCAGGGCGTTGATCTGGTTAAACTGACCGGATCCGATGTCGAACCCGGCATTTTGATTAATGGGGTCAACTACATCAAGGTCGATGGCATTACCTCCGACTGGGTCCATAAGCATGTCTGGATTCAAAACGCCAGCTTTAACATCATCAGCAATTGCCTTTTTCTAAATGTTCACTCAACAGGCGGATCGAAATCCGGCATCCTTATCGAGGATAATTCCCGATACAACAAGATCCTCAACAACAGGATCGAGCACTCGGGCAAAGGTGGCGATAGCCTGGTAATTCGATCCCAGGCCGATAGAAACCTCATCGAGGGTAACCAGATTATCGAGGGCGGCCACGCCTGCTGGGCGATTCGTGGCAGCAGTTACAATATCCTGCGGAACAACTACTTCATCAATCCAATCCAGAAGATCGGCGAGGTCTACGACCAGCCGGCCCATATGGATCGAAAGACCGAGCGGAATGTTATCGAGGGTAATACCTTCGGGTATCTTCCTCAGCATAAAAATCGGTCGCCTTTCAGCGGAATTCAGTATGCCGGACAGTACGGTATTATTCGAAGGAACGTTTTCTATGATGAATCCGGGCCGGCGATTCGACTGGGCCTGTGGAGCGCCGAAGCTCGCCGCGATCACGGCAATAGGATATTCCACAATGTATTTTTCGCCAATCGAGGTGCTGGGATCATTACCTCAGCGATAACCAAAAATGAGATCAACTTCTCCGACAACGTAATCATTAACAATATTTTTTATAAGAACAGCTTCGTTCAGCAGGACTTTCGTTTCCCCTGGTTTGGTCAAATCTCGGGTATGCCCATTCAATTCATGCCAGGCCGACTTGACGGGTATCTGTTCGTAAACAATAACGTGTTTAGCGAATCAGCAGGTGAAAATTGGCTTATCACCGCCGGCTGGAGGAAGGCTTTGACTTCGCCGGCAAACCATTCCCTGACATGGTGGGAAGATAATTACCCGAACCTGTTCAAAGAAAATATCTCCAGAGAGCCGACGTTTGTGGACCCAGAAAAAAGGAACTTCCAGCTCGCCGACCCCAGCCCGATGATCGATGCAGGGAAGCATTTGACCTTCGCGGTTTCCCAGGGCAGTGGAAACAATTTGGTAGTGGCTGATGCAGGTTATTTTTGTGATGGGTTTGGCATCGAAGGGGTCGCCGGGGATTTGATCCGCCTTGAAGGTCAATCCCAGCCGGTGCGGATTTTGAGCGTGGACTATTCAGCCAATTCCCTGATATTGGATAGGCCGGTGGAATGGACTACGGGCCAGGGGGTCAGTTTGGACTACAATGGATCAGCCCCCGATCTGGGTGCATTTGAATACCAACCGGCTGTGACTGAATAGATGGCTTCTACTCAAAGGGCCACGGCAATCATTTCGAGCTTGGGGCCTGTCCTTGGTTGTAAAAAAAGGGCGGCACCTGACCTGTGGGGGGCCGAAGCACCGCCTCAAGCAACCATACCCGCAACCTTAGCGGCTTTGGGTACAATAGGGGCCACCATGCCCCTTATCTATACGCCCAAAACGGCCTGGAAGTTCAATGGCCGAACCCAGGTTCTGCTGCGTAAATAAGATAACCCGCACCTTTTTTGGAAGTTACTGAAGTTTGCTCTCAGCTTGCCGAATAAGTTCTTCAGAGACGAAAAGTCCGCTGAGCACTGCGACACAGATCTGACGGGCTTTTACTCCTGCCAAAGAAAAAAGGGCGGGACCAAGGCGGAGGTGGACCTTGGTCTCGCCCAATCTTTTTCATTTCCAAGAAGTAGAAGTTAGCTCTCGAAGGTAGTGAGTTTTATTCAATTCTCTTGAGTTGTTACGTCGCCCCCCGTCGATGGTTCGAGCCAATTAACCCCGATTTGAATTTTTTCAATGTTTTTTTTAGCTTATGTCCACGACGTAAACCAGCTCGTTGGTTTTTATCTTTTATCCACGACGTAAACCAACTCATCAGCCCATTCGAGCTTGCGGGCATCCAAATTTAATTTCTCCAATATCGGCTCGAAAAAACCTGCATAATTTTGCGGCATGTTTTTGCCCCTGCCACCGATGGAGCGAACCGGGAAAGATACTACTACAAAACTTGCAGGCAGGTCGATAATCAGTCGGGTGGAGATGCCGGGGATCTGTTGTTCCAGGCAGGGCAGCAATTTCAGGCAAAGAGCAATATCTACCGGCTGGCTGGGCTTCTGGGTCAGGACGTCTTTGCAATAGGCCATCGACTGTGGAGCAGCGATCTTGAAGAACCTATTGATCAGATCGATCATTCGTTGATCTATGTCCCAGGCCTTGTATTCAACGTCGGCGGGAAGTTCCATCCACGGCAGGGCGAAAGGTGCCAGCCCGCAGCCTAGGTCGAGAATTCGCTTACCGTGGCCGGTGATTTCAAAGATCGAACTATAAATGTCAGCCAGCGTCCCCAACCGCTCAGCCGTGGAGGTGTGCAGGGTGAGAATATGCCTGCATGAATCTTCAAGCTCAGTCGCGGTGGGATTATCTCCAAGTGAGAGCAGGATTTTATCAATTCGCTTGTGATCCCACCGGCAAAGATATGCACCGTAGACCTGGTGTAACTTTCGCTTGGCAGCCTTGAGAGCATGGGCTTGGGTTGGCTGCCTTTTGCTCGCCCAGTCGGCAATGCGCGAAAGAGTATCAGGGCACAGGTATCTGTACTTGCGAGAGGTTTGCAGGGCCTGGACTATCTGAGACGGATCGGGAGTCATATCGGCTGTGATGATACACTCAAGCGAGGGTTTGCGACAGGGAAGGGACGGCTCAGCTATCGCCCGCCCCGGCGGCAGCTTCGTCGGTCAGCACATTTGTAAGTAAATACTGATGTTTGTATTGCTCAGTCCGTCCCTTGCGTAACCGGATGTTGTTGGCTTCGGTTTTATCCAGAACTCCTGCATCCAGCAGTACCGGCCTGATCGGGCCCAGCCTGCCCGTCGATCGCTTCGAGTGGTATTCGATATTTAACTTACTTAAGGCTTCGTCCATCAGGTCGGCCAGCCTGTTGGCGGATTCAGAATCGGGCCATTCGAGAGATAATTGGTAGTAGGGCGTCTGGGCGAATTTGCCTTGGAGGATGAATCGTTCCACACTTGCCCCGGCCGATGCTGAGGCCAGACGCATGGACTCTACCACCTGGTGCTCTGTGATTTTCTCGCCGGTGATGCTGGCAGTGTGCCTGCCACGCGAGAGGAACTCGAAAACCGGGCTCTGGCCGAACCGGTCGACGACTCTGACATGATCGTCCATGTTGTATCGCAGCAAGCTGGTCCAGTTGCTTATAACCAGCACATACTCTTTGGACAATTCGAGTTCGTGTGCCCGCAATGTCGGTGGGTTTTGGTCTTCGGCCTGATCTGCGGGAATGAATTCAAGGAAGTTACCCAAAATCTCAGCGACGCCCGCCGGTGTCGAATCGGACAGGGGTATCGAGAAGCGGCCCTCACTGGCCAGCAGGCCGATGTCGCGAATGGCGGCGCCTTCGAAAAGCTCCCTCAGCCGGGGGATGTAAAGGCTCATGGTTCCGCCTGTCCAGTTTCCAAGGACAGTAACTGACCAGAAGTGCTTCGGTAGCAGTGTCCCGTCGCGATCCACCCCGGCCTGGAGTTTTGCTGCCAAAGCGGGGTCAGGCTTGAGTCGAAGCTGCCTAGTTATTTGCGGGTCGATCTGGCTGGGAGGGTTCAGCGTTCCGTCGGCAACGTCGCGAATCAACTGTTCGGTGTGTTCCTGGCCGGTCTCTATCAGCTTGATCGTGCTCGATGGGTTGGCGGTGGTTATCATGCCGACGTCTTTTCCAACCCCGCAGCGAAGGATTGTATAGTACTTGGACGGCGGGTCGGTTATCTGCGAAACGGATATTGGGGTTGTGTATAATCTTCGTACAATTCGCTTTTGCTCGGCTGCCAAAAGGCCTGAGACTGCTCCGCAGGGTTTGCCCGAAGGGCTACGGGATTCGTCCATCGACGAGGAAATCTGGAGTATATGTCGCAGCCAGGCTTTGGGGTGGTCGCGATAGAGGCGAATCCCGAAGACGTTCCAACCCTTGCGGATGTCGGTGACGGATCGCCTGGTAACAGGTATATGCTTCGGTTCGCCCGTCGTGCCGGATGTCATCGAGAACATCAGCACATCATCATCGGGAGGGATCAGGGCAGTCCTCTGCCCGCCAAGCACTTTATCGATGTATGGCTTGAGGGTTTGGTAGCTCTGGACGGGCACCGCTCGTGTGAAGTCTTCGTAGCTGGTTACAGACTTGAGGTTATGGTCCCGCCCGAAATCCGTATCCCCATGAGCTGCAAGCAGCTGCTTGAGCAAGCGGTCCTGCAATTCAGCGGTTTTTTTGTGGGCGAGCAGAAAATTCTTTAACTGCATATTTGCTGCCTTACCTGCCATGCGGGCGATGGGCTTGAGTAAGACCTGCGGTATCTGCATGGTCAGGCCACCCCTATTTCTTCTGCAGCAGTGGTGAGTTGCGACTCGCTTATGTTCTCATCAGCGAGGTATCGGCGGAAAAATGCAATTGTCCGCTGTGAATACTGGCCCGGGTCGATCAGAACGGACTGGTTGTGCTTGGCTTTGGGGACGATCCACATATATTTCGGAGACGGAGCAGCCTCATAGAGGATCTCAGTCTGGTCGACACGAATGTAGCTGTCCGTTTGTCCGTGGATGAATAAAATTGGCCTCGGTTGCATTTCCTTTAAAGCCCGACGGACCGACAGGAACCTGCATCCCAGGCGAGGCTGGGCGAAACGCATCATCAACCAGTACAAAAAGTACCAGAACGCATCGGGATGGTGTTCATAGACCAACCTGATTCGTGCGAATATCTTGGCCCATTTTTTCATCAGAGAAACGATGGTTGTGTCCGTCGAGAATGCCCCGTCGCAGACAATTGCCTTGATGTTGGTATCGCTGGCAGCGGCAAGTAGTGCAGCCCCCGCCCCCCGGCTGATACCAAATAATCCTATCTTCGCCGGCTTGGACTTTGCGGTCAGAATCGATTCGATATATCCGCAAGCGCCGAGGACATCTTCCATCTCTTTATCCGACGGCCATTGGAGAGGCTTGTACCTGCCGCTGGAACTGGATTCGCCGTGGCTACGGAAATCGAAAGTAAACAAATCAAAACCGGCATCGATCAATGGACGGGCATAGCGGGCACAGCTGTACATGTCGGAGCTGAATTCGTGGCAAAAAACAATCGTGCCTTTATAGGCTGAGCGGTTCGGTGCCCTTATATGCATGCCGCGCAGGCTCGTTCCGTCGAAGCTTCTAAATCGAACAATCTCGCCGTGACATAATTTGAAATCCAACGGTCCCATCGAAAGCGGGGGCTGGGTGTCCATGAACAGGTTCAGGATGATCCGGACATACTTGGTGAGTATCAATGCAGTGAAGACCAGAACTGACAGGCAGGTCAGGCCGATGGCGACAAAAGCCCAGTTCCTGCCTAGCCAACTCCACCTGGCTATTTGGGTTATCACTTGGCCCCAATAATCTGCAATTACCGACATCGGCACCTACTCATAATAGGATCGACTCTTAAAATTCCACCCCATGATGTAGTAAGGATAAGCGCCTTGAATGCAAAATCAAAGTGAACTCTCGGCTGGATATTTTTTTTAGGTATTTTTAGGCAATGACTTGAACGATCAGGCCTGCGGTTTGGTGATGATTACAGAGTTGTTTTGTCCGCCGAAGCCGAAACTGTTTGACATGATAATGTCCAATTTGGCCTTGCGTGGCTTGTTGGGAACATAATCCAGGTCGCAGTCGGGGTCAGCGGTTGAGTAGTTGATTGTCGGAGGAACCATCTGGTCCCGAAGTGCAAGGACACAGGTTATCAGTTCTGTAGCACCTGCAGCGGCTATCAGGTGTCCCAGCATGCTCTTTGCGCTGGATACAGGAATCTTGCCAGCCAGTTCACCGAAGACCACTTTGATTGCCTTGGTCTCAACCTCGTCGTTTTGTCTGGTCGCCGTGCCATGGGCAGAGATATAGTCGATCTGCTCCGGCTTGATCTTAGCATCCCCAAGCGCTGCTCGCATAGCAGTGGCTGCACCATCGCCGTGGGGATCCTGGTCGGTAATTCGGTAAGCGTCGGCCGAGCCGCCAGTACCGATCAACTCAGCCAGGATCGTTGCACCACGGGCCTTTGCGATTTCGTAATCTTCCAGGATAAGTATGCTCGATCCTTCGCCAAGAACGAAACCATCGCGGGTCATATCGAAAGGCCTGCTGGCAGTTTCCGGGCTGTCATTGCGAACCGACAGGGCCGTTAGCCTGCTAAAGCCGGTAATGCCATACGGATGAATCATGCTATGGGCGCCGCCTGTGATAATTACATCGACATCGCCGCGCCTTACTTGCAGTGCCGCCTCACCGATCGCTTGTGTGCTGGCAGCACATGCGGTAAGCGTGTTAAAGGCAGGTCCGCGAACCTCGAATTCCCCAGCCAGGTGTGCCAGAACCATGTTCGATTCTTGAGCGAGCTCTCGGTGGAGGTCCATCCGCTCCTGGGCGAGGCGAGCCCACTTAACCATGTCAATCTTGCCGTCATCCCAGGCGTCGATGATCAGCGATGTGAAGATGTCAAAGTCTAAACTTCCCTCACCGCTTCCGAGGTAAATCCCCAGGCGAGATTTATCGAGATCGGCAAATTGATCAAGGTCAGCTTGCCGCCAGGCCTGCCGGGCAGCCGAGATAGCGAACCTGCAGTGCCTTCCCGCATGCTGATGCGTTCCGTCGTCGTCTTGGAGGTCGAAGTTCTTGACCTGTGCGGCAAATTGGGTCGGGAAGGTGCTGGCATCGAATAGTTCATTTACACTAACTCCACTGGCGCATTGGAGGATGGCAGACCAAGTGCTCTCGACATCATGGCCGAGGGGGTTGACCGTTCCCATTCCAGTTATGACGACGCGTCTTTGGTTCATTGTTCGTATCGCTTAAGGACGCATGCAGCGCTTTGGCCTGCTATGGAGAAGCCCCCGATAACAGCATAATTAATTTCCCCATGCCTGGCCTCCGAAGACAGGTTCAGTTCACAGCCTTGGGCAGGTGCGGAGAAATTAGCGGTCGGTGGGATCAATTGTTTATCAACGGCCATCACGGCTGCGGCTGCCGAAAGTCCGCCCGCTCCGGCAAAGCTCGATCCGACCGCGCCGGTAATTGCGAAAGCGGGAATTTGACTAGCCTTTTCGCCCAACGCAGCCAGCCAGGCATCAACCTCAGCCTTGTCGTCAGCAGGGACACCCGTTCCATGGGTTACGATAAGATCTATCTCGTCTCCGGTGATTCCGGCATGGGCGAGTGCTTTAGCGACCGCCAGATCTAAAGACCCGCATGAAGGCTGGTCTACGAACATTCCGACGGGGTCGCAGGCCCCGCCGAATCCGACCAGTTCGGCATAGATTTTCGCGCCTCTTTCAAGAGCCTTGTCCATGCGTTCGATTATCAAAAGCCCGCCGCCTTCGCCAATAACTGTACCGGCGTGGTCGACGTCAAATGGCCTGCACATCCCGGCATGATCGCCATCATTTGTGCAAAGTCTACCCAATTTCATCTGGCGCATAATACCCATTGGGTTGAGTTTGCTTTCGGCGCTGCCGGCTATGGCGGCATCGGCCCGGCCCTCGGCTATCCAAGTCCCTGCCTCGCCAATTGAAAGCTGCCCCGAGACCGCGCCGCAGGTAATGCAATTACTGGGCCCTTCGGCATCGTGAATGATGGTAACGTGGCATGAGAGCATGTTAGGCAAGTACTTAAGAAGCCAAAGAGGTGTCAGGTGATTTATGCCCGTTTCGCCCCAGGCTTTGAAGTCGAACTTGCCGTCAGTGACAGCCATGGTCACAGCCGAGCCAAGCTCGTCAAGGTCGGTGCAAATCAACCCCGCCCCGATATTGCATGCCAGTCGCTTGGGGGGGAAGGTTGGGTTTTCGCAATCGGTTCCAGGGGTTTCAATGGAAGCGTCCCGGATGGCCAGGTCCGCTGCGACGACGGCGATTTCGATATCTCGTGCCATGACCTTGACGGCCTTGCGGTAAGACTTGGGGACAAATGTGCGGGCGGAGAAGTTATCCAGTTGTCCACCCGCCTGGCAAGTAAAGCCGCTGGGGTCGAATATGTCGATTTTTTTGACGAACTGCCCGCCTTTAGCCAGTGAGGTGAAGAAATCTTGAGCCCCTATTCCGGCAGGCGAGACTACGCCGACACCGGTTATTGCCAAGCGTGACTTAAACATTATCCTTACCAATAAACGGTGCTACAAGACGCTCGAATTGCCCCGTAAAGACAAAGTTCTCTTCGGGGAATTCCATTCCACCAAGATTTTGATCGATGTGTGAGAACATCAGGTCAACCTGTCCTATCGGCTGGCCGTTCTTTAAAACCACTCCGCGCGTGGATGCTGCTTCGTCAGCCATGTGCTCAATCTCGACCTGGTATGTAATCTGATCGCCCGGCGTGACGATATCGTCAAACTGGGCCTTTGCGATTTTAGCCAGTATGACCTTTTCCTTGAAGTCTCTAGCCTGCCCAACGAGTATCCCCGCGGTCTGGGCCATGCCCTCGATCATCAGCGCAGCAGGCATCACCGGGTAAGGTTCCCAGTGGTCGTGGAGATGTTCCTCAGCCAGCGAGACGTTCTTGATGGCCACCGCCCGCTTGCGGGGTTCAAACTCTAAGAAGCGATCTATCCATATCCAGCGCATCGTTTAAGGCCCCCAAGGCCATTAGCTACTCTGCTTATTAACTATGTAGTTAACAATGGTCTGAACCTTGAACAGTTCACCGAGTTTATTGATGTCGGGATCCTGCTCGAACTCGCTAAAGTCTGCATGTGGCATGCGCTGCTTAAGCTGGGCCAGGCCTGTTTCGGTAAGTTTCCCGTCCTGGATGAAGTCCGGATTGTTCAGGACGTTGTCTGGGAACAGCTCTCCGCGCGGGATCTTCAGGTCGAACGACTTTTCAAGTCGGAAGACGATGTCGAGAAAATCAATAGACTCCGCCCCCAAGTCCCCTGTAAGTGTCGCCTCGGGAACAACTTCATCATCATCAACGCCCAAAGCGTCTATCAGGGTCTCTTGTACCTTCTCGAAGACTTCTTCTTCGGTCATCGCCATTGGCATTTGTCTCCTCTATTGCCGTCAATTACTTCCCTGTAATAAACAGATCCCACCGGGTCCGTCAGGGCACTAGACTCTCATGTATAGAAGTTTATAGGCCTAAAGTCAACGAAACAGCCTAAACCTTCTGCGGGCCTTGTAAAACTTTATTGCCGCCGATCAAGCCAAATTGCTCTTTAAGTTGAGCGATAATCGCTTCATCCGTACCGGCGGGGGCAGCCTGGGTGTCTGAAAGATTGAAACATTTCAGTTCCAATCTGCCCGAGACAGCCTGTTGATCGCCTACGTATCCTACACCTTTGAACTTAGCGAAATCGGTGCCAATTTCTCTGGCTTCCATCTCACAACGCAACGTCTCGCCGGGGCGTACAAACCGAGCGTAACGAACGTTACGGACTGAAGCTAAAACAATTATACTCTTAGAAAAGTTTTGTTCGACCCGTGTCAGCCACGCAGCCGCCTGGACCATAGACTCGATCATCAATACGCCCGGCAGGACTGGGTAGGTGGGAAAATGGTCCGCCAGATATTCCTCAGCCAGGGACAAAGCCTTGGATGTGACGATCCGCTTGCCAGGTTCGATCGATTCAATTCTGTCAACCAGGTGGAACTTCATTTGCTGATCCTATTGCGTCAGTAATTTGTTGGTTTTTATTCGCTTGCCAATTCTGAAGCAATCTCCTCCAGGACGGCCAGGCCTTCTGCGAGTGCTTCTTCGGTGATCGTCAGCGGCGGATTGATCTTGATGCAGCATCCACCTATGCCGACGGGTGCGAACATCATCAGGCCTCGCTGGACTGCCCGCTGGACCATCTGCCATGCCGAATCCGGATCAGGCTCGGTTGTACCGGCCTTGGTGAACTGCAGGGCAGCGATCAGGCCTGTCGAGGCAACTCGGCCGATCTTCCCGCCCGAGGCTGCCTGGATCTTCTGGGCTCCGGCTGCTAACACACCGGCCAGCTTGGCTGCATTATCTACGAGATTTTCTTTTTCGATAACTTCAATATTAGCCATCGCCGCGGCCGAGCAGATTGGATTTGCAGAGTGGGTGCTGGTCATCTCGCCGGGGCCGTACAGGTCCATCAACTCTGCCGTGCCGAGAACTGCCGAGACGGGCATTCCGCCGGATATGCCCTTGCCACAGGCGACCAGATCGGGAACTATGTCGTAATGCTGGAAGCCGAACCACTTGCCGCATCTACCGAAGCCCGCCTGGACCTCGTCGAAGATCAGCACCGCGTTGTGCTTGTCGCACCACCGGCGCAGCGACTGGGCGTATTGGGTCGGCATCAGCGTGCCGTTGCAGCCCTGATAAGTCTCACTCATCACACCGCAGACATCGTTGGGGTCGATTCCCTGGTCGGCTAGGGACTTTTCGAAGACATCGAAGCTGACGTCTTCCTGGCGGAATCCGTCGGGGTAGGGCACCTGCACAAATTGCTTGGATTCATCGCCGATCCACTCTTTCAGTGCAGCCGAGCCGCCGGCCATCTGCGAGCCCATGGTCCTGCCGTGGAAGCTATTGGTGAAAGTGACCAGGATATTCTTTTTCGGGCCGAACTTGCGGTATGCCCGCGTCCTGGCCAGCTTTATGCAGCATTCGGTAGCTTCCGAGCCGGTCGTCAGCAGGAAAACCTTCGCCAACGGCGCCGGCAGAAGCGAAGTGAGCTTGGAAACCAGCTTTGCGCGGATTTCGGTGGGGAAGGCGTATGAGTGGTACATGCCCTGATCAGCCATCGCTGAAATAGCCTTACAGATTTCCGGCCTGCCATGGCCGCTGGAGGCTACCAGTACGCCGGCAGAGAAGTCCAGCCACTTATTGCCGTACTTGTCTCCAATGCAGAATCCCTCGCCGTGGTCCCAGATGATCGGGGGCTGGCCGCCAAAACTGCGGGGCTCAAGATCACGCAGGAGTTCAAGGGTCTCGATAGATTCAGGGACCGGGATCTGAGTGGTGATCTTACGGTACTTTGTTTCTACTGGGTCAACTTGCACTGGTGTCAGTGGAAATTCTTTGGTTGCCATGCTTACATCACTCTTTCTTTACTGAAAATCCTGAAAAACTTATTCCAGCCAATTCGCAGCCGGGTTGATCGCTAGTACTGACGGAAGCTTACGCCCGGCGGGTCGTAGCTTATCTGAACTTCGCGTCCGCCGGAAACGATGCTCATCCTGGCCGCCTCGACAACGAGTTCATTGTAACTACTGTTGGCAGGGGTGGCCATGATGCCTTCATCATCAAATCGCTGGATGAGCTTACGGCGATCTTCAATATCACCGGCCTCTGCCACCTGCTTGCAGGCCTTGACGATATATTCTACACTGCGATGGCCGTAGCCTATAGGCACCAGGCCGTCCCCGCCCTGATCGAGCAGTTGGAAGTACTCGGGGTTCGGCTCGGAATAGACGGTATCGCCCGGATCGGTTCCAGCTTCGGTATAGCTGTGCTTTACCCCGCGGAACTGATCGGAGTGGACCAGCAGTGTTCCATCTTTGTCGCCCTGGCACCACATGGTCAGGCCCTGAGCGTTTCCGCCGGCACCAGCGTTGGGGTAACCCAGTGCATCTACGACCGAAAGGCAGGCGCCGTTTTCCCAGATAACCCGGCCGTCGGTCCACAGATAGCCCTTGTTGCCGTTGGGATACTCATCGACGATTCCATAGACGCTCACCGATACGGGCTTCAGGCCGGTGATGAAATGAATCAGGTCAACATAGTGACAGCCGACGTAGGTGAACATGTCGGTATTTTCGCATGTGGCCCAGTTCATGAAGTTCGAGTCGCGGTAATACCACTTTTCGATCATCTGAGCCTGAGCTAAGCGGAACTGGCCGAATCTGCCGTCCCGGTAGGCCTTGCGTGCCATAAGGTTGCGGAAGTCGAACCGTTTGTGATACTCCACGCCGACGCAGAGGCCCTTTTCTCTGGCCAGTTCGGCAATTTCGGCGGCCTGGTCGTGCTTGAGGACCAGCGGCTTGACGATGCAAACGTGCAGATCGTTATCGATCGCTTCTTTGATGACAGGATAATGAAGCTGATCCGGAACTGCGATAATCGCAATGCTACCGGCGGGAGCAGCGGCGAAGGCCTCTTTAAACAGGTCGGGGAACTTCTCGGTTACATCGACCTTGGCCGGGTCCGGATGGGGCGTGAAGGACTGTCGGGGGAAGGCCTTTGCCAGCGACTTATTTTCCTGGAGAGCTTTGATCGGGGGTGCGTCGAGCGCCACGATGTGGATATCGCCGACGATGCCTTCTCGCTGAAGATGATATGCGGTAGGCAGGATCTGGACCTGTGTGATCATACCGCCGCCGATTATAGTTAATTGTGGCCTGTCGTTAGCACTTGCCATTTTGGTCTTCTCCTGAAATCTGAATCTAGCTTCCTTCGCACTGAGCGAACAAGGTCTCAAGAAAGCCCTATTTAGCTAGTTTGCAAAGTATTTCAAGACCTTTTTCGAGCTTCTCATCGCTTGTTGCGTAGGAGAGCCTAAAGTGAGTGTCCTTGAGCGAGAAAACATTGCCCGGAATCACCAATACGTTTTTGTTGATCGCCTTGGTAACAAATTCCGTAGCATTGCCCCCGGGGGCTGGAACAAATGCATAGAATGCTCCGCCCGGTCTGATCAGGCCGAATGTCTCGGAGAGGGCATCGCAAACCATGTCTCGCTTTTTCTTATAGTCTGCTGCATATCCCGATACGTCGGTCTCCAACGCGGTGATCCCCGCAGCCTGTGCCATTGAAGGTGCACAGACGAAGGTATACTGCTGGAGCATGGACATTTTATTGATGATCGCCTTGGGTCCGGCGCACCAGGCTAATCGCCAGCCTGTCATCGCGTAGCTCTTTGAAAAGCCTCGCATCAACAGCGTGTTTTCGTAAACCGATGCCATCGATACGAATGGCTGATCGTAGCAGAACAGGTTGTAAATCTCGTCCGAGATAACAAGCAGGTCGCGTTTAGATGCGATTTCGGCGATGTCCTTCAGTTCGCCTTCGGTGTAAACAGCTCCCGTGGGGTTGGAAGGGGAGTTGATTATCAGCATTCTGGTCTTATCTGTTATCGCGTCGGCGATTCTGTTCGGGTCAGGGCGGAAGTCGGGATAAGTATCGACCGGGACGGGAACCCCGCCCCCAAGATTTACCAGGTGCGAATACATCACGAAATATGGATCGGCAAAGACGACCTCGTCGCCGTCATTGACCAGTGTCAACATCGCCAGTAACAGGGCCCCGCTTACTCCGGATGCTATCATGCAGTCGAAATTCTCTGGCTGCCAACCGAGTTCCTGCGTGCAGATGTCGGCGACGGCTGATCTGAGCTCGGACGTGCCTTGGGTCTGGGTGTACTTGTTCTGGCCTTGGCGGATGGCGTGGATGGCCTGGTCTTTGATCGGCTCGGGAACGTCAAAGTCCGGCTGGCCGATCGAAAGGTTGATCGGGTCTTTCAGCTTCGCCGCCAGATCGAAGACCTTGCGTATGCCGGAAGCATCCAGCAGGGCCATTCGATTGGCTATTTGGTGGCTCTTACGTGTCACGGGCGCGGTTGATGCCTAATTAAAAGCCGGACCCGTCCACCAGGAACGGTGCACGAGCCGGCGGGGAATCAAAATTGTAAAATGTAGCGGCGAATCGGCTCGGGGGAAACTACTCGGCAGCAGTTTCTTCGGCTGGGGCTTCGCCCTCGGCGCCCTCTTCATCTTCCTTAGCAACCTTCTTGGCCTTGCTACCTGCCCTGGATTGCTTGACCTTTACTTTCGGCAGGCCGAAGGGGGAATCTGTCTCGGGATCGAACTTTTCTTCTTCAACCAGCATTGCAATGCGTTCGGCCCGTGTCAGGACACAGCGAGTCCCTGTCAAACCGCCGTGAGTCTTCAACGTTCTGTCCATTGTCATGACTATAACTCCATCAGTTCTTTTTCAGTTACTGTTTTAATTGTACGGTACGATAGTATGGCTCTAGCTTGGCCGACGGGCTTCGTCGCTGCTGGAACCGATACTTTCCATGCTGGGCCAAGTATTGCTTGCCCATCCGTTCGATCTTCTTAGCATAGGCGATAGCTTCAGCGGAAGCAGGCTTATCCATCGGCCTAAGCGACCAGATGACAAATACATCCTTGCCTCCAACTCTCGTCTTGCCAATGTCGGCCTGCTCGCCTCGGCTGGCTAGGAAACTTAGAATCCGGCCCGCATCAGCCCGGTCGGTATCACTAACCCCTGCCAGGGATTCTATAATCAAGTAATGTTTGCCCGGTACCCTTGAGTTACCCGCCGGCTTTGCGGCAGGACTTTTGGGTGCTTTTTCAGCTATGTTCAGTACTTTAGTATTTATCGGCGGAAGCCCCGCCTTCTCGGCTTCACTTGGCGAGGCCGGCCCGGTGACCCGTCCCAGCCAAAATGCCGCTACCAGTAAAACAGCCAGGCCCAAAGTCACTGCCAAGAACGCCTTATAGTCCAGCGACAGGACCAATCTCCCAGCACCGGTCGAGATCAACGGCCCTGAATAGTTATCTACAATCCCTGCCGGCTCTACAAGGGCCTCCCCCGACTCGGATCGTTTGTCCATCCACTTGGGGATGGCCAAGTTCTCCTGCTTCTGCTTCAGCCTTGTCTTCGATATTGCTTCGAAGAGGGCTGGGGAATTTTTTTTCCTTGCCACTTTAAGATCTCCCAAACCACGGAAAACCGATAGTTGCGACACAGATTCTCGCCCAGTAGTAAACCGAAAGATGCTACCGGGTTAGCTGCAAACTGTCAAGGCCAATGCTTCGGTTGACAAGCCCATAAATAAGCTAATCCTTCCGAATTGGGTAGCTTTTACTACAATAGCTTTCATGGACACAGACGCTAAATTCATGACAAGGACGATTGATCTGGCCCGAAAAGGGCTAGGCCTGGTCGAGCCGAACCCAATGGTCGGTGCGGTTATCGTTGGCGGGGGCCAAGAATTAGCGGGAGGATATCACCGCAAATACGGCGGTCCCCACGCCGAGATCGAGGCTCTAAGGGCCGCCGAGCGGGCAGGTATCGACGTTCGAGGTGCGACGATGTATGTAACTGTCGAGCCATGCTGCCATCACGGTAAGACGGGCCCATGCACCGAAGCGATTATTTTTGCCGAAATTGGGCGGGTTGTGGTGGCGATGGCCGACCCGGACGAAAATGTTTCGGGTAAGGGAATCGACCAGCTTCTCCGGGCGGGGATCGAGGTAGATGTCGGTATCTGTCAGGGGCTCGCCCACGAACTCCTTGGGGCGTATATAAAAAGCCGTACGAAGTTCCAGCCGTGGATTATTTGCAAGTGGGCTCAGACAGCCGACGGGGCCTTGGCACTGCCGGCGGGGCAGGGGCGGTGGATATCCTGCGATCAGTCCCGCAAGCGTGTTCACGAGATCAGGGCCTATTGCGATGGGATTTGCGTAGGCGTTGATACGGTCCTGGCCGATGATCCGTTGCTTACTAATCGTAGCGGGTCGCCCAAGGGGCTGACCAGGATTGTGCTTGATGGCAATCTTCGTATCCCGATCGACAGCCGATTGGTAAAAACAGCCGGCCAGGGGCAATTGCTGGTAGCGACAACCGAAAGGGCACTGGCAGGGGAGGCTGAGAAGGCGGACCAGTTGAGAAAACTTGGCGCTGAATTGATTCCTTTGCCGCAATGCCAAACCGGTGTGGACCTGGAGGCCTTGTTGGAAAACCTTGGCAGGCGGGGTTGGACTTATCTACTGGTTGAAGGCGGTCCGACCATTTTGCGCAGTTTTATTGATACAGGGCTGGCCGATGAACTGCTCGTATTTGTCAGCCCCACCACCGCTGGCAGCGATGAGGGGTTGCCTCGTCTGGATATAAGCGAGCTTCAAGCAAGGTTAAATTTGCCCGAGCCTCAGGCCGAAGAATCCGGAACGGATCGGCTACTTCGTTTCGTCCTGGCTGGAACCTAGCTTAGAGCATTTTAAGCTTAAGATGTCGTATGTGGGCGCCGACGAGGACGAGTCTGGCGCGGACGTTGAAGCAGCCATAGCTAATGCTATGGCGATGGAAATGGACAAAGCCAGACGATGCCGCAGTCAGCATAAATGCGACAGATTAAGATTAAAGTGCTCTTGCCTGGTTGCGTAGCTGGCCACACGCTCCGGCGATATCCAAACCTCTCGGTTTGCGGATGACGGCGTTTACCCCCGATTGTTTCAACCATTGCGCGAACTGTGTAACCTGTTCAATTGAGGGGCTTGTAAATGGCAGGCCACCGACGGGATTGAATCGAATCAGGTTAACGTTGCAGTGGAGTTGCTTGCTTAATTTTGCCAGCGATTCGGCGCAAAACTTGGTGTCGTTCACGCCTGCCAGTAGAATATATTCCAGTGTAACGCGGCGGTTGCGGCTTTGGACGAATCTGTTCGCTGAGGCGATTATTTCCACCAACGGTGTCTTCGCTGCAAAGGGGATAAGCTCTGCCCGCAGCGCATCGAAAGGTGCGTGCAGTGATATCGCAAGCGTTATTGGTAAGCCCTCTTCGGCCAGGCGGTCGATCTGTGCGGGCAGGCCTACGGTCGAGATCGTTACGCTACGGGCGGAGATGCCGAATCGCTTCGGGTCGATTATCGCTCGTGTGGCTTCGACAGTTGCATCATAGTTTGCCAGCGGCTCGCCCGAGCCCATGAAGACAACGTTTGTAACTCGCCGGTCCACAGCTTTCTGAAGGTGCAGGATCTGCTGGAGGATTTCACCGGAAGTTAAATTCCTCGCCAGTCCACCCACCCCCGAAGCACAGAACTTACAGCCCACCCCGCAGCCGGCCTGTGTGGATACGCACGCAGTGGCCCGGTCGTCTGTGGGTATCAAGACGGTCTCTATATGCTGGGAGTCTGCGAGTTTTAGTAGCAATTTAATAGTGCCGTCGCTACTTAGCTGCTTTTGGGCGATAGACGAAGTTAATATCTCCAACTGCCCAGCCAGCTTTCCCGGCAGGTTGGTCATCTCTGATGGGTCGGTTACGGATTTTGCATAGACCCAGTCAGCGATCTGGTCGGCACGGAAGGCGGGCTGGCCGGTAGCTTCGACGGCGCGGCGAAGCTGCGAAGTCGTCATTTCCAGAACTTTGATACTCACTTGCCTTGCCTCTTGCCAGCCAGGAGATCATTGAGCTTATCGGCTGCGAGGAACAGTTCAAATTCCGCTGTGTCTGCGAAGATACGGTCGCTGTAGAAGCGGATCGCCCAGTTGGCCTTCATGGGGGTGATTGTGAGGATAACTCTGCCGGTTCTCCAGGCCTCGTGCATCTCAACGGCCGTGCCCATCGAAGCCGTTGGGACGTAAGCTATCAGTACGTCACATTGGGCTGCACGGGCCAGGCCATCGGCGAAAGTTGCGCGGATTTCCGACAGTTCGTAAGTGATGGAATTGGGGTGGCAGCTGAAGTGGCAGTACACTTGAGTTGAGGGTAGGTGTTTGTCGATGGCAGCCCTGATCGGCTCGCGCCAATCCTGCTGATGAATCGTCTGGTCAACCTTAGACCCCTGCATCACGCCGGCTAGAAAAATGTTCATGGGTGGATGTTAAATGACCGGGCCCGAATAATAAATGGTCCGGTTGGAAATCAAAGCCATGAGTCCTGGCCAAGCTTACTTGCTGGTTTCGATTGGCTTGGGTTGGCGGAACCACAGCATAGCCAGTACGCCAACGCCAACTACAAGCAGAATGTCTGCTACATTAAAAATCCACGGGTAGTACAGGCCCGAGCAGTCGATAAAATCTCTGACCTGCCCGATGATCGGTTCGAAGCCGTCTGGTTGGACCACTGCGAAAAGGCGATCGTAAAGATTGCCTAAAGCACCGGCTACTATCATTGCCATCGCCGTATGCATGAGTTTCGCTTTTGCCGGTGAGGTAACGAACAATCCACCAATAATGATGACGGTTATTACAGTGGTCGTTGCAACAATAGCCCGATTCATCTGCAGGCCGAAAACAATTCCCGGATTGGTTGAAAGCGTGAATTTGACTTTCCCCAAGAAAGGTTTTTGGAACTGATAGAGCACTTCTTCAGTCGTGGGAGGGCGGTTGCGGCTTCGTTCGAATGCTCGTTCGAAGGCCTGGATTTTGGTGTTCAGGGCCTCGTCAGTCAGCATCGACTTGAAAACCAGGTGCTTGGAAAGCAGGTCCGCGGCAAGGCCTGTTGAGGCTATCAGGAAAAACAGCACAATGGTTTTTGGGTAGCGGATCGCCCAGCGATTGGATACGCAATCCCCAGGCTGGGCTTTCTGTTGGCTGGCCTGATGGCAGGTTTTAGACAAAGCGAATCAGTCCTCGTCTTGGGCAGGTTCCGAACCTGCTTCGAGCACACCCTCGCCGGTAGCAACCTTGCCCTGTTCAACCAGACGTGCGTAATCGATGCAATATTTTGACCAGGGCCTGGCCTTGAGCCTTGCCAAGCCAATTGGCTTGGCGGTGCCAAGGCAAACGCCGTATATTCTGTCCGCGATTCTTTGGAGGGCTTCGTCAATCTGATCAAGCAACACTTTCTCGGATTCGAGCAAGCCAAGCATGAATTCCTGCTCATAGTTATCCGATGCGATGTTGGCTGGGTGGTCCGGTATGGTTGAGAGCTCTCCGCTTCCAGTTCCACCACGACCGCGTCCCAGCGCACCAGCCTCCATACCGTTCATATCGCCTACCAACGAGCGGCGCTTTTCCAGCAGCATCTTACGAAACTGCTTAAGTTGCGGCTTGGTCAGCGGACTTTTTATTTTTTTCTTTCGGGCCTTCTTTGCAGTCTTTTTTAGGGCCGCTTTCTTAACGGCTTTTTTCGTAGTCTTTTTAACCTTCTTGGCCGCTGCCTTGGGTGAGGTTTTCTTGACTACTTTTTTTCTAGCCTTGGTCGCAGTCTTTTTGGTGGTCTTTGCGACAGCTTTTTTTGAGGCCTTCTTAGCGGTCTTCTTTTTCGTTTTGACGGTCTTTTTCGCAGCCACTGTCAAATTCCTTTGGCTTGCCGGTAAGAAATCTCTACCGGGGGCGTAATTATCAGCCGCTCGTGACGGCTAACAGAATCGGAAAAGTATAGGTTTGGCAGGCCAATCTGTCAAGCTAAGTTCAAAAGCAGTTATTGTCGAAATTTACAGTAGTTATAACAATTGCCGAGGTTATCCTTGCCGGCGGGAGCACTTATTTGACTCATTTTCTGGTGAAAAGAAGTAAGTTGTCGGCTTTTGGAGGGATCTATTGCGATTGAATTTCATTTAACAAGGCTGTTGGTAATTGGGTGCAGTCTAAGCTAGGGCTGGATTCGTGTGTAAATTATAGGCACAATATACATTCATGGCAGTTGAGATTAGTATTCTTGTAGACAAGACGTCCGGCAGGTCGGACTTTCTTTGCGAGCACGGGTTATCAGCTTTGGTTCGAGGCCCCGGGCGGACGCTTATCTTTGATACCGGCTCGACCCCAGATCCGCTTTTGCACAATGCTGAGCGACTTGGTGTGGATCTTTACGCAATTGACGGGGCGGTAATCTCTCACGGGCATTACGATCATACCGGAGGACTTGGTGCGCTCGTTAATATTCGGGCGGATCTTACGATTTACATCCACCCGGCTGCGTTTTCACGCCGCTGGTCAGAGCTCAAGGGCCAGCCTTTGCGGGATGTCTCCTGCCCTCACTCGGTTGCGGCACTATCGAAGGCTGGTGCCAGGCTTTATTTTGTCAAAGCCCCTGAAAAGATTGCCGATTGGCTGGTACTTTCCGGCCCGGTGGGTGGGCCTTCAAATGGCCCAAGCGGGTTCATTGTAAAAAGGTCGGATCAGATCATCCCCGATGTCTTCACGGATGAGATGTTTATGCTCATAAAAGGTCACTGCGGCTGGGTTCTCTTGAGCGGATGTTGCCATCGAGGCTTGCATAACACGCTCCGGATGGCCAAGTTTCTTACTCACGACGAGCCGATCTCGGCCGTGGTAGGGGGCCTGCACCTTCAGCATGCAGACCAGGACCAGATGGACGAAGTGATCGATGTTATCAATCGGTACGGTCAGCCGGACCTGTATCCCTGTCACTGTACGGGCAACCCGGCTACGATGTACCTTCAGGATAACTTGCCTGGTAAGGTGCACCCGCTCGAAGCTGGCGATCAGATAGAATTTTAGAGTTTTAGTTTCCAATCACCTGGTCAGCAATCGCACGGACCTGCTCAACGAGTTTCCTTGCGGTCGATTCGTCAGAAGCTTCAGCCATTATCCGCATGATCGGTTCGGTGTTTGACCCACGCACGTTTACCCAGCCTTCATCAAGATCGATACGCAGGCCGTCGGATTCGTCCAGCCTCGCTCCCGGGGCAGTCCCTAGCACCTGGCGCGTTCGGTCGATAATTTCGCCTAGAGCTTCCCGTTTGCAGGGAAGCTTGGTTTTCAGCATGAAGTATGAGGGTATCTGCGAAACAAGTTTACTGAGCGGCCCAGACGTCTCTGCCATGTATTGCAGTATGAGTGCGATACCGACAAGGCTATCCCTTACTCCGCCGACGCGCGGGTCGATTACTCCGCCATTGCCTTCACCGCCGAAGATGCAGCCCTGGCTTTGGATTGTTTGAACAACATTTGCTTCGCCTGTTGGGGATCTAAGAACTTCCACTCCTGCACCAGCGGCAACGTCATCGATCATTCGAGAAGTTGAAAGGTTCGTTGCCAGCTTACCCTTGTTGTGGCGCAGCACCTGGGCTGCAGCTAATGCCAGTGTATACTCCTCGCCAGGGAGGCGGCCGTTCTCATCGACAAGCACCAGCCGATCCGCATCGGGATCCTGAGCGAAGCCGATATCGGCTTGGGTCGACTTTACAGCCTGGCAGAGTTGTTCGAGATTCGGCGCTATCGGTTCAGGTTCATGTGCGAATAGGCCGGTAGGTTCAGTGTTGACCCCTACAAAATCGCAGCCCAGCTTCTGAAGCAATCTTGGTGTAACGACGCAACCCGCACCGTTAATGGAATCCAGGACAACCTTGAATTTTTTGCCGGCGATCAAAGCAGGGTCGCAAATCTTACACACAGCTTCAATATGTTCGCTGTGGGTCTGATCGTTGGTCGATACGGTTCCCGGCTGATCGGCAAGAGTGAACTGCCCGGCTGACCAGATCGATTTAAGTTTTTCTGCCATTGTCGCGGTCAGGGCAGTACCGGTAGGCTGGAGGAACTTAATGCCGTTGTACTGGCCGGGATTATGGGATGCTGTTATGACGACTCCACCATCGCAGTCAAGCTTGCGTGTCATCATGGCTACTCCGGGAGTGGTAACCAGCCCCAGATCGATCACATCTACTCCGCCGGCGGTAAATCCCTGGGCCATAGCCTTGAAAAACTCCGGCCCCGACGGTCTGGAATCGCGTCCTATCGCTACAGTCTTGCCGGCCCCGCCCAGCATGGCCCCAAAAGCTGCGGCGAAGTCCTTTGCGACCTCGGCCGTTAGAGTTTCACCGACAATCCCTCTGACGCCGGAGACACTTACGATTAGCTCAGCCATGGAAACTTCCCTTTCACGCCGGACAATACTAGGGCATCGCTGACAATCCCCTGATGCCGGAGACATTTGCGATCAACTCAGCCATAAAAAAAACTTTCATGCCGGACAATACTAGGGCATCGCTGACAATCTCCTGATGCCGGAGACATTTGCGATCAACTCAGCCATAAAAAAACTTTCATGCCGGACATTATCGGTTTGTTGTTCGATAATGCAATGTAGCTCAGCGAGTTAGTTATTCTTGTCGGCATCGCTGGGTCCATGCTACAATCGTTTCTCGGTTTATCGCAATTGGAATAAGTTTTGGACAGCGGAGAGCATAGATGAGTATTAGAGCGTTAGATCTTCGTCGTGGAATGGGCGTTAAGTACAAAGATGCTGTTTGGGCAGTTTTCTCTCGTGAGCACGTGGTAAAGGGCAAGGGCCAAAGCTTTGTGCAGATTGAGCTGAAGCATGCAAAGACCGGTCAGATAATCGGCCAGCGGTTTCGTGTAAACGAGTCGTTGGAAGAGGCTTTCTTTGATCGCAAGCCGATGGAGTATCTCTACCGCGACGGCCAGAACTTTGTCGTAATGGATAACGAGTCCTACGAGCAGTATGAGATTCCAGCTGACCTGATTGGCGATGATTCGGTGTATATGAAAGAAAATACCCAGGTCGAGGTCGCATTCGCAGAAGGCGAACTGGTTTCGGTTGAGCTTCCCAATACCGTTGAGCTTGAGGTTGTCGATACGCCTCCACCGATAAAGGGGGCAACCGCAACCAACCAACTCAAGGATGCTGTCTGTGATACCGGTGCGAAGGTAAAAGTTCCTCCGTTTGTCGTTAACGGCACGATGATTAAAGTAGATACTCGCACGGGTGAATACCTGGGCAGGGTTTAAATAAGTCAGGGCAACTATTTGCATTTGCATTTGGAAGAGCTGGCGCTAAACTGACCACCGATGAAAGCTGTCGCAATAATCCCAGCAAGATACGCCTCTTCGCGCCTGCCCGGTAAGCCGCTGCTGGCGAGGACGGGTAAGACGCTCATCCAGCATGTCGTAGAGGCTGTCTCACCTTCACGGCGGATTGATACTATCGTAGTGGCAACCGACGATACCCGGATCGCCGATGCGGTGAAAAGTTTCGGAGGTCAGTTTGTTATGACAAGCCCGGACTGTCGATCTGGGACAGATCGCGCAGCCGAGGCGGCCGATGCTCTGGGCCTGGCCGATGACGATATCGTTGTCAACATTCAGGGCGATGAGCCTGAAATGCCCGCTGAGTATGTGGATAAGCTGGTCGAACTGCTCGAGCAGGGGCCCGGGCCAATGGCTACGCTGGCTACTGCACTGCCCCCGGCCGAGGCCGATGATCCCAGCAAGGTCAAAGTCGTCTGCGACTCAGCCGGTAGAGCCCTGTACTTTTCTCGCAGCCGGATTCCACACGACCGGAACCCTAGCAACGATGTCGGATACCTTCTCCATCTGGGCATCTACGCCTATCGTGTCGGATTCCTGAAGCAGCTTGCTGATTTGCCGGCCACCCCGGCTGAGCGGGCTGAAAAGCTTGAGCAGTTGCGTGTTTTAGAGCACGGCCATCGCATCGCGGTCGGCTTGGTCGACTCTGTCGGAGGTGCCGGCATCGACACGCCACAGGACTACGAAGCCTTTGTAGAGCGTGTTCGGGCTTCGAAAAGTTAGTAAATCATCTCCAATTTCACCATCGCGAGTTGTTTTCCCAATCAAGTTTTGTATAAACGATGGCTGCAGTAAACTGACATTCAAATAGCATTCAGGAAAGGACGAGATAATGAAACCGATCAGCCTTCAGCTCTATTCGGTACGCGAATACGCCGAGCAGGATTTTATAGCGACGTTGAAGAAGGTTGCTGATATTGGTTATGTTGGTGTCGAGCCGGCCGGCCTGTATGACAATGAACCGCAAGAAATTCGCAAGGTTCTGGATGACCTTGGAATGATTGCCAGTTCCTCGCATGTCGGCATGGATGAGTTGAAAGATGTCAACCAGGTCGTCGAAACCGCCCAAGCCCTGGGCTACAACAATGTGGTTATCCCGGGTGCCGGCGGCAAAAAGAGTTGGGGCGATCCGGATCATGTCAAGAAAGTTGCCCAGGAGTGTGAAGCCATCGCCCAGACCCTCAAGGGCCACGGATTACGTGTGAGCTATCACAACCACGCCAAAGAAATGATACCCATCGGCGATAAGTACGCACTGGAACTTTTCTATGAAAATGCACCGACTATTTTTCCGCAGATCGATATTTACTGGGCAGCAAACTACGGCGCGGTAGATGTGCCAGCCTTTGTAGAAAAATACAAAGATCGCACGCCAACACTTCACATCAAAGATGGCACGTTTGTAAAGGGCGAGCCGAACCTCCCCGCCGGCCAGGGCCGAATAGACACGCTTGCATGTGTCTCGGCGGCCGACCAGTCGGTGCTGGAGTGGCTAATCGTCGAGTTCGATCTCTGCCAGGGCGACGTTATGGAAGCTGTGGCTGCGAGCTATCGATACCTGGTCAGTTCAGGTTTGGGCCAGGGCACTAAGTAGCCGGATGCGACAAGAATTGCTTTAAGTGCTCTTAGGGTACTAAAACGGTGCGTCGAAGCCTTCGTCACTGGTGTCGCTTCCGGCGTGGGCTTCAGGTGCGTTGTAGGAGTGCGTGTTTGCAGTCTCGAACCGCGTGCAGCTTGGTAGGAATGTAAGCTGGCAGAGGCCGGTCGGGCCGTTACGCTGCTTGGCGATAATCAACTCGGTCATGTTCGTAGACTCGTAGTTTTGATCGCCGTGATGATAGTAATCTTCCCGGTGCAGCAGGAGCACGACGTCTGCATCCTGTTCGATCGAGCCGGACTCCCTCAGGTCAGACATTCGTGGCCGGTGGCTTTCCCTGTCAGTTGGGCCACGGTTCAGCTGTGCCGCGCAGACGACCGGTATTTCCAACTCGCGGGCGAGGGCCTTGATGCTCCGGGATATTTCCGTAATCTGCTCGTGCCGTGCCCGGGCCTTGCCGGAGTAGGTCATCAACTGCAAGTAGTCGACAAAGACGCACTGGATGTCATAGGCGGCCTTGAGACGTCTGGCCTTTGCTCGCAGCTGCAAGATCGTAAGCAAGGGCGAATCATCGATCAGGAAAGGAGCCTGTTCCAGGTCACCCGCTGCCACTTGCAGATGAGTCCAGTCGCCCGGGCTTATCATGCCTCTTCGCATCCGCCTGAGGTCGTATCGAGCGTGGGAGGCCAGGATGCGCTGGGCCAGCTGCTCTTTAGACATTTCCATCGAAAACACCGCAACGGGTCTTTTGTCGGTGATGGACATGTACTCAGCCATGTTCAGCAGCAAGGACGTCTTACCCATCGACGGGCGGGCGGCGAGGATGATCATATCGCCGTTTTGGAAGCCGCTGGTCATCTCGTCGAGTTGACTGTACCCGCTCGACAGGCCGGTTATCAGTTGGCCTTGGTTGGCTTGGAGGGCTTCGAAGGTCTGTTCCAGCAGGCCACGGAGCTCGACCGCTTCTTCGCCGATTTGTTGCGAGGCGATCTGGAAAATCCGCTGTTCTGCCTGATCGAGTACCTCCGGTGTATCTTCATGTGCCTCGTAGGCCTCGTGAATTATCTCAGTGCCGGCGACGATAAGCTTCCTTAGCAGTGCCTTGTCGCGGACAATTCTGGAGTAGTATTCGGCGTTGGCGGCATCGGGCACGCCTTCTACCAGTGCTACCAGGTAATCGATCCCTCCCAGTGATTCGAGCTGCTTTCTACGCCGCAGTTCCTCGGGCAGTGATACCAGATCGATCGGCTTGCGGTCGTTTCGCATCTCGACGAGGACTTGGAAGATTGTCTGGTGGGCCGGCCGATAGAAGTAGTCCGGCTGGAGGATCTGGATGACTATGTCGATGCACTCGGCGTGCAAGACCATCGCCCCGAGAACGCACGCCTCGGCCTCGATGGAATTCGGGGGCACTCGTTGGGCTGAACCCTCTCCCCCGGCCTTGTTCGGCACGTTTGCAGCTGGACTTGGTCCTGACGTATCGACGGTAGTCATCGCCTTGACTTGCTCCTGCGGGCGAACCAAATATGGCCCTGAGCCCAATAAGGTCGACAGTAACAACTCAGCGAGCTTAGATCAAGAGAAGCCCCCGGAGATTACTCTTCCGTGGTTTTTTTACCAAGCTCATCAGGCTCCACAAAGTCATCAAAGGTTTCGGAATTGTCCCCAGCTTCTGCCGGAGCTTCGGTTGGGGCCTCGACGTCAGCTTCTTCGCCGTGGACGGGAACGACCCAAACGCTGATGGAAACAGAAACTTCCTCGGAGAACCTTAGCTTGACTTCGTATTTGTCGAGCTTGCGGATCGGCTCGGCCAGGACTACATTTTCCATCTCGATCAGCAGGTTCTGTTCACCAAGGGCTGCTACGATCTGGGCTGGGCCCACTGAACCGTAAAGCACGCCTTCTTTGTTGGCTCGCGCGGTAATGGTAACTTGCTTGTCGGCTACCAAAGCTGCCCTTGCTTGAAGTTCAGCCTTCTCGTGTGCGAGCTGCTCGAGATAATGCTGCTTTTCTGCCTCAATCGCTCGAACGTTCAACTCGGTCGGTGTTACGGCCAGGCCCTGGGGAAGCAGGTAGTTACGGGCGTAGCCAGACTTGACTTCGACGACCTCGCCGATGTGGCCAAGCTTTGAAATATTTCTTCGCAGAAGTACTTTCATGCGTCAATCCTCATAGAATTATTAGGTCAAATGGCCTGTTGCTTAGCCTAGGTACGGCATCATGGCCAGGAACCTTGCTCGTTTGATTGCGTTCTTGCAAGACCGCTGGTGCTTAGCGCAGTTTCCACTGCGTTTGCGCGAGAACATCTTGCCCTGCTGGGTCGTCAGCTTTGTCAAGGAAGCCATATCCTTGTAATCGACTTCCCTGACTTTATCGCGGCAGAATCGGCACTTAGCCTGCTCGCGGAAACGAGCCTTACTGCGCCGTTTTACGCCTCGGGCTGATTTCGCTTTCTTGTACGCCATAAGCTTTTCCCTTTATGTCCAAACTTGTAGATTAAATTGTAATTCGTTTATAAGCTCGCCCGGCGGTATTCGTCAAAAATCGTCATTCATCAATAATACAAAGCGGGCATTGTGTTATTAGAATGGAATCTCGTCGGAACCCATATCGGGCGGCATGGGTTCTGAGCCCTGGTCGTTATTGCCTTGAGACTGTTGTTCAGTGGCCTGTTTTCGAGGGCCGCCCTGGGCTGAGCCTTGTCCACCGCTTTGTCCGCCGCCGAGGAACTGGAACTGCTCGATTACTACTTTGTGCTTTGAGCGACGCGTGCCGTCTTTAGCTTCCCATGTATCCAGTTGCAGGCGGCCCTCAATCATTATGGGTCTGCCCTTGGCCATGTACTGGTTGAGTACCTCAGCCTGCTTGCCAAAGGAGACGCAGTCGATGAAGCAGGTTTCTTCCCGCTGCTGACCGTCTTGGCCTTTCCAGCGA
>SDBT01003163.1_pt1 | contig 28633 bp, 33 predicted proteins | sample 2277101 | NCBI WGS metagenome assembly SDBT01 (sample SAMN10404973, study PRJNA504765) | marine sediment metagenome | isolation source: marine sediment core GS10_PC15, 103 cmbsf | place: Arctic Ocean: Southern Knipovich Ridge | collected 2010 | reverse complement strand
CAGATTGTTGCCGCTTTTGAGTTGGGGCGCAGGTTTTTTAAAGAAGTCCCTGGCAGACAAATTATAATCAGAACAGCCAAACAAACATATAATTATCTTAAAGATATGGGCAGTTTGCCCAAAGAACAATTGCGCGGGCTTTATTTAAACAGCCGTTATCGTCTTATTCATGACGAAGTAATTTCAGTAGGCAGTTTAACAGCCAACATTGTTCATCCTCGCGAAGTGTTCAAACCTGCTTTAGAATACTCTGCAGCAGCGGTTATCATAGCGCACAATCATCCCTCTGGGAGTGTTAAACCCACCAAAGGAGATGTTGAAGTAACCAAGCAATTGATTAAAGCGGGCAAAATCCTTGGCGTTGATTTGTTAGACCATATTATTATTGCCAAAAATAAATTCGCCAGCGTCCCTGCTGATTATAGTTAACTCAATTAGAATTAATAAGTAAAAATAGTGAGTAGCGGAAAGGGGCAGCTGTTTTATGCCAATAAACAGGTTCTAACCCTTCGGCAAGCTCAGGACAAGCTATCGTCCCGTACCCGGAGCCAGTTACTCACTATTATAACTCTAAAAAATTCGCCAAGAAGGCGGTTTTTTGCTTGCCCTGAAAGCTTTGAAGGGGTAGAATAAAAACAGAAGGTTGTGGTCTTCCACAGATTCACTCTTGACAAAACATTTTAATAAGTTAAACTTAAGATAATGTAAGGTTTAACTTAAGATTATGGAAAATATTATCACCCTTAAAAGTTTAAGAGAAAATATGGTAGAATATGCCCAAAAGGTCAAAAGGGGTTATTCCTTTATTGTTTTCAAAAGATCTAAACCATTGTTTAGGATTTCTCCTGTTGTGGAAGGTCCTTGGGAAGAAGTGATTGATTTTACCAAAATTAAAAAGGGAGGTGTTGAAGTGAAAGAATTACTAAAACGTTTGTAATCTTGAATCATGGATAGAGTTGAAAAGGCCCTCAGTAAGTTAAACCAAAAAGAGAGACGTAAACTTAGAGAAATCCTTCTTCAAATAGACAACGGTGACTTTTATGATTTAGATTTGAAAAAGATGCGGGGAAGAAAAGATATTTTTCGTGTTCGCAAAGGTAGTATTCGTATTATCTTTCGTAAAATAGACGATTCTATCAAAATTTTGAGATTAGAACGTTGAGATTAGAACGTAGAGGAAGTAAAACATATAGGATATAACTCTAAAAAATTCGCCAACAAGGCGATTTTTTGGTAGAATGGTAGAAAATATGAATAAAGAAACATCCTGGCTAATATTAATTATTATTGTTTGTTTAATTGTGATTGGAGGAATTACAGATTGGAAGTATTCAGAGATGCATGAGGGAGAGAATGTAGAATCACAAGCAAAGCCCTCGGGCGTAGAAGGAGGGTTTGAAATTATTCAAAGAATTCCTTCAGGTATTTCTAGCGGAGAGGTAGAAGAGGACAAGATTGTGCAGAGTCCATTAATTGAATGGCGTAGTTACCGAAATGAAAAGTATGGTTATGAACTGGATTTACCTGAAGATTGGCAGTTTGACGAAACCACGGGTGATCCTGGCTCTGATTATGAATTTTTTGGTATTGAGAGCATCTATAAGTGGGGTGAATCGCAAAGAGATTATACTGAAATTTATGATGGAGCCACATTTAATGTTTTACGGGTGAAAAATCCAGAGGATTTAAGTTTTCAAGCATTAGTAGGCAAGATGAAAGAGGAGCATGAGAATTATGGTTTTACTGTTTTTGAGGAAGAATTAGACATTAATGGCTGGACAGCTACAGCCCTTACGCTAGAGGCGACATCTCGAGTTGAATATATACCTTACACTATTTATTCACAAAACGATTATGTGTTAAATAAGGAATACTATCTTGAAAGAAAGGATAAAATTTATGTGATTAATCTTTTCGCGGTTAGTTATAACAATATAGAAGAGTTTAGAGAAATTTTATCTCGGATAACTTCTAGTTTTAGGTTTATTGACTAAAACAGGTTCTAACGTCGTCCCGTACCCGGAGCCAACCTTCGAGAGACCGACTTGCGTTGGAAACGCTCAAGAAGTGCTTACTGGAGTTGGCGTATCCAATACAAGAAATGCTTCAATGTGAGGTGTTTTTTTTACTTTTTGGTCAAACTGTGTGAAACTCAAAGTATTATAAGTATTTTTAATGGAAAACAGTCACAAAAGTGATTTTTTAGGAAGTCAAAAAATCTCTAAGCTTTTAGCCAGCCAATCAATGCCGGCTATTTTTGGTATGCTGACAATTGCTTTTTATAATGTTGTTGATACTATCTTTATTGGACGAGGAGTTGGCACTCTGGGGCTAGCCGGTGTCTCGGTTGCTCTGCCAGTTTTAATGACGGTCATGGCTTTGTCTCAGACTATTGGCATTGGTATCTCTTCTATTATTTCTCGGGCCTTGGGTGCTAAGGATATGGCCAAAGCCGAGAGCGCCTTAGGCAATTTTTTTTCCTCCATTGTTATTACTGGTATCCTGTTGTCCATCTTGGGATATATTTTTCTCTCTCCATTACTAAGGCTTTTTGGAGCGATTGATGATATATTTCCTTTTGCTTTTGAATATACGCGGGTTATTATATTCGGTATATTACCTTTTGCCTTTATTTCGGCTAGTAATAATATTATCCGAGCTGAAGGAAATGCCAAACTGGCGATGATAACAATGTTTTTGGGGGCGGCCATAAATCTTATTTTGGATCCGATCCTTATTTTTGGTATGAATATGGGAGTAGCTGGCGCTGCGTGGGCAACTATCATTGCTTGGATTATTTCTGGAGCCTATGTGGTGTATTATTTTATTTCAGGTAAGAGTTCTATTCGTTTTTATCTCAAAAATTTGAAACTCAAATTACATATTATTAAAGAGACCTTGATGATTGGCTCGTCATCTTTTGCTCGTCAGATATCCGTTAGTGTAATGGCTATCATTATCAATGTGTCTTTGGGTAATTATGGCGCTAGTGTCGCTATTGCCGCCTTTGGTATTATCAATCGGATGATAATGCTGGTTAATATGCCGATGTTTGGTATTGTTCAGGGACTACAACCAATTATTGGTTATAATTACGGTGCCAAGTCTTACGACCGGGTGAGAGAGGTGATTATTCTTGGGCTCAAAGTGTCTACTACTATAGCTTCGGTTGCTTTTTTGATTATCATGTTGTTAGCTCGGCCAATTGTAATGATTTTTACTAAAGATCAGGAGTTAATTGATATTTCTATTACCGCTTCGCGTATAATTGTGTTGTTTTTGCCATTTTTGGGATTTCAGCTGATCGCTAGCGGGGTATATCAGTCTATGGGTAGAGCGATGATTGCTTTTTGGATTTCACTACTCAAGCAAGTTATTTTTCTTATTCCTTTAGTGATTATTCTTCCAATCTTTTTTGGTTTGTCTGGAGTTTGGTGGTCGTTTCCAGTGGCTGATGTTTTGACTACTGTTGTTGTCGCTTTTCTTTTGATTAGGGAGTTTAAAATTTTGAAGAATAAACAAGTTATTGCGATAGGGTAATGAAGGGTTTCAACAGCGAATCAAGGTTCTGCCGAGCGTTAGCGAGTAGGTTCTCATTTTTTATAAAAAATTTGCTAAAGAGGCGGTTTTTTGATACAGTGCGGGTGTTAGGGATTGAAACAAATGACTTATATGTTTTCTAAAATTTTGAAATCTATACTTCGGCATAAGTTTCTTGCCTTGATAGTTCTCCTGGTAATTGCCATAGGAGGTAATTTTGTTTATAAACGTTTATCAGGGGACAAAAACACAGCGCAGTATGTGACAGCCGTAGTTAAAAAAGGCACGTTAGTTGTTTCTGTGTCGGGGAGCGGCCAGGTTTCAGTTTCCGACCAAAAGAATATTAAACCAGATGTATCAGGAGATATTACAAAACTTTATATTCAAAAAGACCAGCAAGTGGAAGCAGGCCAGCTTTTGGCAGTACTGGATTCCAAAGACGCCCAAAGGGCGGTGAGCGACGCGGAGATTGTTTTGGAAAGCGCTGAAATAAAATTAGAGGAGTTGCTTTCCCCGCCGGACGCGCAGGATTTGCTTAGCGCTGAAAATGATTTAGCCCAGGCGGAACGTGATTTAGAAAAAGCGGAAAAAAACTGGCAAAACATTGAGGCGGATGCTGAGACCGTCATTGCAAACGCCTATGAAGACGGCTACAGTGATGTATCTGTCACTTTTTTTAAATTGTCTGATTATATGCAAAACTTAGAAAGCGTGGAAGAATATGCTGACGATTATAAATTAATATTAGGAGCGGATTCTTTATTTGTCGAACGATTTTTAGACGACTATTATCAGGCAGAAGATCTTTTTGATGAAAACTTTATATTTTTCAGGGGAGTGTACAGGGATGACGACCGCAATGTTGTTTACCAGCTTATAGAAAACACATTTGAAACGACCAAAGCGATTTCGCAAGCCATGGAAAGCATTCGTCATATGTTTGACACGATTGTAGCTACAAGCTATGAACAGTTTAGCGTGGCTTCCAATATTGAGACAATGATGCCAAAGATTGAAAGCGACTTGTCTTCTGTTGTTTCGAGTATTAGATCTCTCCAGCAGACCATAAATACAATAGATGATACGGTTCAGGATACTCCGGACAATATTAAAGACGCTGAACTGGTTTTTAAATCCGCCCAGGAGAAATTGGAAGAGAAAAAGCTGGCGCTTGAAGAGCTTAAATCCGGCGCTGATTCGCTGGATATCAGAACCGAACAAAATATTGTGGCGCAGAAACAGGCCTCTCTTGCGGATGCCAAAGAGCAGTTAGACAGCCATTTTATCCGCGCGCCTTTTGCCGGCGTTATTGCCGAGATTGAGGCCAAAGCAGGAGAATCGATTTCTCCTAATGATGTTCTGGCATCTCTTATCGGCGAGCAGGAAATAGCAGAAATTACCCTTAATGAAATTGATGCGGCTAATATAAGGGTTGACCAAAAAGCAACCCTTGCTTTTGACGCTCTTCCAGATGTAAGTATCACTGGCCGGGTTTTAGAAGTTGATGTAGTAGGGCAAGTTTCTCAGGGAGTGGTAAGTTATGGAGTAGAAATTGCTTTTGATACTGATGTAGAGGATGTAAAGCCCGGCATGAGCGTTACTGTAGATATAATCACTGAGGCCAAACAGGATGTTTTGGTTTTACCAAGCAGCGCCATTAAAATTCAAGGAAACTCTTACTACGTTGAATTAGTGGAGGTAGATGAGGCATTTGGTCAACGATTATCAGCCAACGTTTCAAGGGCTATGTTACCAAAGTCGTCAAAGCCGCAATCTGTAGAAGTTGGGCTTTCAAACGATCTTTTTAGCGAAATTATCTCAGGCCTTAAAGAAGGCGATATTGTTGTTGCGCAAACTATTAATTCAAGCGCCAGCCAAAGTCAATTTCAACAAAGTACAGGAGGAGGCGCTGGGTCAATGCAGGGCATGATGAGGATTATGCATTAAAAAACTATGATAGAGGTTCAGAATGTCACCAAAACTTATAATAGCGGAGGCGTTGAAACCAAAGTGCTGAAAGGCATTTCTTTTTCTATTAAAGATGGCGAATTTGTGGCTATTATGGGGCCTTCTGGTTCTGGCAAGTCAACCCTAATGCACATTTTGGGTTGTTTAGACGCCCCAACCAGCGGACAATATTTTCTTGAAGGAAAAGATGTTTCGCAGTTTTCCGATGATGAGTTGGCAGATATTCGTAAAAAGAAAATTGGTTTTGTCTTTCAATCTTTTAACCTTCTACCGCGAACTACTGTTTTACGTAATGTAGTTTTACCTTTAGTTTGCGCCAATTTTCCCCGAAGCGAACGAGGAGAAATTGCTAAGAAATCTTTAGCCAGCGTGGGTTTAGACGAATCTCGTTTTCATCATCTTTCCAATCAACTTTCGGGAGGTGAAATGCAGAGAGTGGCTATCGCCAGGGCTTTAGTTAATAATCCAGCTATTATTTTAGCTGATGAACCAACGGGCAACCTTGATAGCAAGACAGGCGAACTTGTTTTAGAAACTTTTCAAAATCTTAATCAACAGGGCAGAACAATTATTTTGATTACTCACGAAAAGTACATTGCCGAACACGCCAAACGAGTAATTTCTATCAAAGACGGAGAAGTTATAGAAGATTTCATTAAACGTCCTTAATTTATGCTTATTGCTGACTTATTTGAAGAAACATATTTTGCTATCTCTGCTAATAAAGCCAGATCAGGCCTAACTATTTTAGGTATTGTTATTGGTATTGGTTCGGTTATTGCCATGATTTCAATTGGTCAGGGAGCGGCAGGATCCATTGAATCAAGAATTCAATCAATGGGTTCAAATTTAATTACTGTAATGCCGGGATCCCAAAGAAGTTTTTCTCAAGTTAGTGGTGGCAGAGGTTCAGCTCAAACTTTAAATATAAAAGACGCCGAACTTATAGCTGAAGAAGTGTTAGGTGTTCAAGCTGTGGCGCCGGAGTTTTCTCAGTATCTTCAGGTAGTAGCAAAAGGCCAAAACACTAGAACACAGATTATAGGAACGGTTTCTGCTTATCCATCGGTGAAAAATATTGAAATTGGCTTGGGTTCTTTTGTTTCTGACCAAAATGTCCGCAGCATGTCAAAGGTTGCGGTTTTGGGACCCACTACTCGCGATGATTTGTTTGGTGAAAATGCTAATCCTTTGGGTCAGACAGTAAGAATTAATGGCATAAATTTTAAAGTCATTGGCGTAACCCAATCTAAGGGCGGTACTGGCTTTGGCAGTCAAGACGATATTGTTTTTATTCCTTTAACAACTCTCCAAAGGTTTTTAGCTGGGTCTGATTACGTTTCAATAATTAGCGTTCAAGCTGAAAGCGCTCAAGCAATGGCTTCAGTCCAGTCAGGTATTACCAATCTTCTTTTAAGGATTCATAATATTAGTGATCCTCTGATGGCTGACTTCAGTGTTTTCAGTCAGGAAGATATTCTTGGAGCAGCTACTTCAATAACTAATACAATGACTATTTTACTGGCGGCAATTGCCGGAATTTCTCTCATAGTCGGCGGTATTGGCATTATGAATATGATGATGACTACAGTAACAGAGAGAACTCGAGAGATTGGTCTTCGCAAAGCTATTGGAGCTAAAAGATCAGATATTAGTTTACAATTTTTAGCTGAGGCAGTGATGCTTACTTTTCTTGGCGGGGCTATCGGAATACTTCTCGGAAGCGGGTTAGCTTATGGAATAGCGTTTTTTACAGGTCTGGCTACTACAATTTCTCTGTTTTCAATTATCTTAGCTTTCAGCGTATCTGCCGGCATCGGGATTGGCTTTGGTTATTGGCCTGCCAAAAAAGCAGCCAAACTCAACCCTATTGAGGCGCTGCGTTATGAGTAAAAAGCGGTTTTTTTGTAGAACAATCAAATGAAAATGCCGTCCTTGACAGGCGGGAGTAAATATGATACTTTAAGAACGTTAGAAAGGAGACAAAACAACGAGTGGAACTGCCATAATCTCCTTATATAGACCTACTACGGAGGTCTATTATCAAGGAGATTTTTTGTTTGTAAGAGTATGAAAATTCGAAATATAGCTATTATTGCCCATGTAGACCATGGGAAAACCACGCTTACCGATGCTATTTTATGGCAAACAGGAGCTGCAGATAAAGAAGTAAGCATGGACTCAAACACGCTTGAAAAAGAGCGTGGAATTACGATTTACTCAAAGAACGCAGCCGTATTATATAAAGATACTAAAATTAACATTGTAGATACGCCAGGGCACGCAGATTTCGGTTCTGAGGTAGAAAGAATATTGCGCTCTATTGATTCAGTATTGTTAGTAGTGGATGCGCAAGAAGGCCCAATGCCGCAAACTCGTTTTGTGTTAAAAAAGTCCTTGGAGCTTGGGTTGCGACCCATAGTGGTAATTAATAAAATTGATAAGCCAGCGGCAAACCCAGATCGCGCGCACCACGAAGTATTTGAGTTGTTTGCAGAGCTTGAAGCAACCGACAAACAGCTCGATTTTCCAGTGATATACTCCATTGCAAAAAATGGTATTGCGAAACGCAATCTTGCTGACGAAGAAAAAGATATTACTCCGCTATTAGACATGATTTTAGAGCATGTGCCAGTAGCTTCAAAAGATAGTGACGAGCCGTTTCGCGCTCAACCTTTTAATTTGGCATATGATAATTTTTTGGGGCGGCTTGCAATTGTTCGTGTGTATAGCGGCAGTGTTAGTGTTGGAGATACTATATATGTAAGAAAGCATTCCGGGCAAACCACAAGCCATAAGGTAGTAAAACTATTTACATTTGAGGGAGTTGTTAGAAAAGACGCGCAAACCGTTGAAGCTGGCGATATTGCCATAATTGCAGGACTTCCAGATGTATATATTGGAGATACGTTGGCAAAATCTGCAGATGAAGCATTGCTTGAAAGTATTTCGGTAGACGAACCTACTATTGAACTTGCATTTTTAGTGAATGATTCTCCGTTCGCTGGACGCGAGGGAAAGTTTGTAACAAGTCGACAACTTCGAGAACGCTTAGAAAAAGAGCTTGAGGTAAACGTAGGATTAAAAATAGATTTTGACGCGCAGGGGACTACACGATTTGTTGTGTACGGAAGAGGAGAATTGCATATAGCTATTCTCCTTGAAAACATGCGTAGAGAAGGGTATGAGATTCAGGTTTCTCAGCCACAGGTCATTATAAAAGAAATTGACGGCAAGAAGCATGAACCTTTTGAAGAAATTATAGCAGATGTGCCAGAAGAATTTCAGGGAACGGTTATTAAAAAGTTAAGTTCTCGTGGAGCGCAACTGACACATGTGGAACTGCAAGAAGGCCGTTCTTTTTTGCAGTTTGAGGGTCCAAGCCGCGGTTTATTTGGATATCGGAATCAATTTGTTATAGATACGAAAGGAACTGGAATTTTAGCAAGTCGGGTTGTTGGATACCGCCCATACGCGGGGGAAATTGCGCATAGAAAAGTGGGGTCAATGATTTCTGGAACAACCGGCAAAGCATTGGCCTATTCGCTTGATAACTTACAAACCAGGGGTGCTTTGTATATTAAAGAAAACACCGAAGTGTATGAGGGTATGGTAATTGGAAATACAGCAAAAGGAGAGCAAATGACGGTAAATCCAATTAAAGGAAAGCATCTTACTAATATGCGAGCTGCTGCTGCTGACGACGCGATTAATCTTACGCATCCTCAAATTATAACCATTGAAACAGGGTTAGAGATAATGGATAAAGACGAATATCTTGAAGTAACGCCTAAAAGCGTAAGATTGAGAAAGAAATGTCTTACGGAAATGGATCGCACAAAAGCAAAACGAGAAAGATAAGAACCTTTCGTCGCTTCGCTCCTCAAGAACCTTGATTCGCTAAGGAATAAATATACAATCTTGAAATAAGAACCTTTCGTCGCTTCGCTCCTCAAGAACCTTGATTCGCTAAGGAATAAATATACAATCTTGAAATAAGAACCTTTCGCCAATGGAAAATAGGGGTCAACTCTAATTTGACAAAAAATTCGCCAAGGAGCAGTTTTTTTGCTAATGTAGTATAAAATGGAAGAAATAAATCTTACTGACCAAAACTTTAATGAATTCATCCAAAACGCAAATAAACCTGTGTTAGTGGATTTTTGGGCGCAATGGTGCATGCCTTGTTTTATCTTGGCTCCGATTTTGGAAAAGGTAGCCGGAGAATATAATGATAAATTTATTTTGGCCAGAGTTAATATAGATATTGCTCCCCTTACCGCTCAAAAATATGGAATTGAGCAAGTTCCAACTGTTATTTTGTTTAGAAACGGAAAGCCGGTTAGAGGGTTTATTGGAGTAAAACCTGAGTCAGTAATAAGAGAATTTTTAAAATGAATTCAAAAAACATAGAGGAAATAATTAAAAGTTATCAAGAATATGCTGAAAAGAACGGATTCAGATTGAATCCGGATAAACAGGTAGTAGAGATGTTAGTCAAAGGACTTTTGGCTAATGAAAAGAAATACGGAGTTAGATATTGCCCTTGTCAAAGAGTTACAGGCAATTCTGAAAAAGACAAATCTAAGATCTGTCCATGCCAAAGGTGTCCAGAAGAGATTAAAAGAAATAACCGCTGCTTTTGCGGTTTGTTTGTAAAATAGAATTGATATAATGCTGAAAAAAATACATATGCTGATTTTTGTTAGTTTTTTAGTATTGTTTTCCATTGTCTTTCTTGCCCTCGTTATATGGAAGAGACCACAGCGTCAAAGGGTTTGTTTTAACGAACATTGTTTTGATGTTGAGTTGGCTGAAAGCGCGCAGCAAAGCGCGCGCGGTTTAATGTTTAGAAAGGAACTTGCGCAAGATAAGGGAATGCTTTTTATTTTTCCAAGCGAAGGCAAACATTCTTTTTGGATGAAAAATACTTTAATCCCATTAGACATCATTTGGCTTAATGAACAGGGGAGTGTAGTTTTTATTGCAGAGGCGGTACAACCATGTTCCGCAGATGTGTGCGAAAAGATTGCGCCTGACAAGAAAGCAAAATATGTTTTAGAATTAAATAGTGGTCTTTCAAAACAAATTGGCTTGGCAGTTGGAGATAAGGCAAGTATAGAATATCAATGAGACATAAATTTACCTGTAAACTAACAACAATATTTTGGGCATTAGTGGGAGTTTTTGTGGTAATAATGAGCAGTATGTTCATTCTGCCATTGACTTCGGAATTTCCGGCATTGAGACCATATCTAATTCCCCTTATGTTTGCTTCTTGGATTGCCTTTTTTGTATTGGGCCTGACTTTGGTAGTTTTGGTTGTGAAGAAAAAAGAACAGGGATTGCGCGGATTGCTTAAAAAGTTTTTATTATTAACAGGTCTCTCTGCTGTGGGATTTCCTGTTTTTGTTATTTTGCACAACCTTGTTTCTGGTTTATTGGGCGTAGAAGAGCCCTTTTTCTTTATTCTGGCAATCATTATTTGCCCTTTGGGCTTTTTGGTCGGCGCAATAGGTGCTATAATACTATTAATTAAAAAATCAAAATAACATGCAAAAGCACTCTTTAATTAGAACAATTTATCTTTATCTTTTTACTATGCTGGGTTTGGTTCTTCTAACTATTGGCGGAGTCCGTTTTGTTGATATGGGGCTTAAGGCCTTTGTTTTTACAAAAGCTGAAGAAGAACAACGGCTCATGTATAAACAGCCGTATAATGCGCCTTATCCAATTCAACGAATTGAAGAACTCCAAGGCGATGCGGAATTATCCGACGAAGAAAAAGCCAATATCAAACGGTGGTTGGTAGATTACAATGAATGGGAAGAGAGAAGCTCAGAAATTGACCCGGTTACTGCCAGGAGACATAGAGACGCTTCCATGAATTTAGCTCTGATTTTAGTCGGTCTGCCATTATACATTTATCATTGGCGGATTATCAAACGAGAGACAAAGAATAACGAGACGAAAGACAAAGAAAAACAAAGTCAAATAGTGTAAGAGTTTTTCGTTTTTTGCGATGTAGTAAGGGAAAGGTCGTCCATTAAATAATACAACTATTAATTATGCACACTCAACATTGTGGAAAATTTAAAATTGTTTTACCTGTTTTAACCGCTCTTTTGATTGTTCTTACTGTTTCTATTGCTGTTGGTATTCCGAATAAGGTTAAACAGGGCGCAGGACATACTATCTCGGTTTCAGGTACAGGCGAGGTGTATGCTAAGCCGGATTTGGCCCTCACAAGTTTTTCAGTGGTTGAAGAAGCAAAAACCGTGGTTGAGGCAATGCAGGAAAACACAGAGAAAATGAATGCTATTATTGCTTTGATGAAGGAACAGGGTGTAGATGACAAGGATTTGAAGACAACAAATTTCAGCATTTATCCTCGTTATGAATGGCGTAGGGAGACAGTTGAATGGCCTTATCCCGAAGGCGAGAGAGTGCTGGTTGGCTATGAGGTTAGCCAATCTTTGCAGGTGAAAATAAGGGACTTGACAAAGATTGGTGAATTGATTGAAGGAGCAACTACAGCCGGAGCCAACCAGGTAGGCAGTTTGCAGTTTACTATTGATAACCAAGACGCGCTGAAAAATCAAGCCAGAGAACAAGCCATTGACAAAGCCAAGGATAAAGCAAAAGAACTTGCTTCCCAACTTGGCGTTGGTTTGGTAAGAGTTACTAATTTCAGTGAAGGCAGCGCGGCTCCGCGCTACTATGCCCTTGATATGGCAGAGTCCTCTGTGGGAGGAAAAGGCGGAGAAGCGCCTCAGATAGAAACAGGAGAAAATAAGATAGAAGTCACAGTAACTATTACTTACGAGATTAATTAGGGAAAAAATAAGATAGTATGAGATTGAGCTTTATGCCAAGAACTATTTTAGGGAGATTATCGGTCGGATTGGCTATATGGAAGTGAAAGGTTATAATAAAATAATTTTAACAATAAAATAATATGTCCAATAAAACTATTTTAATCGTTCTTGCAATAGTTGTTATTGTAGGATTAGTTTACTGGGTTTATCAGTCAACGATAACACTCGAAGAAGAGACCAAAGAAGAAATTGAAGACGAACTGGCAATTCTTCTTGAAGACCTCAAACAAGAAACTGGAATAGGTTTTTCAGGGATAGAAGAGGTTGAATTTAAGTGGATTGTTAAGGTAGACCCCGAAGTAGGAGAAGAAACCGTAGCTGGAAAAGGTTTTGAAGCCAATATAATATCAAGTCAGCAATATGACAGTGTTGAGTCGTTTCTCATAGATAATGGCTTTGAAAAGGATCTTTATAATATAGCCGACGGCACTTTTGTTGGCTTGGTAGGGTACAAGAACGACCAGATTGTTTGTACTGTTTCCGGAGGATCTACTCTGGAAGAGCCTGATATCAAAAATGTAACGGTGAATTGTGGGAAGTTGGAGAAAACCGAGATGGAATACGCAACAGAGGACTGGCAGGTTTATGCGAATGAAAAATATGGCTACTCTTTGAAGTATCCTCAACCCTGTCTTTATGGTCCTTTGCCAGGTTCCTGCAAACAAAGCCCGCCAGAGGAAAGACCCCAAGAATGTTTGTGCTATTTTAACGCTGAAAGTCCAGAAGGGGTATCTTTGGGAACCTATACCGGCACAAAGTCTGATTTAACCGGCGCTGCATTCGTTGTTTTCCATTCTGTTGATGTTGATTTTTATAGCCCTCCTGCTGGCACAGATCTTGTGAAATGGCTTAAAGAAAACTTTTCCCAGCAAGAGATTCCAGATGAGATAAATATGGAAATAGACGGAATACCAGCTGTAAAAGTTTATACCCCTAAATCACCTATGGCTTATTCTCAAGAAGATATTTATTTCATCAAAAATGATAAACTTTTTTTCATTAGTATGTTAGATGTGGACAACCAAGACAACAGGGCGTTGTATGATAAAATGCTTTTTACTTTCACCCTGAAAGAACTTTCTCAATGCGCGAAAGATGGAGAGCAGTTCTCAATGATTGATGATGGATACCCAGACCAGTGCTGTGAAGGATTAAAAGAATGGTCGTCTATCCCAGATACACGTTTTTCAATCGCAGACGTGTGTTATGAAATCGGACAGCCGTCTGAATCTGGTATAGGACTTTGTATAAAGTGCGGAGACGGAGTTTGTGAAAGCCACTTAGTTTATGATGAAAATCCATGCAATTGTCCGGAAGATTGCGCTGGAGAAAATAAGTCGCATTTTCCCAGCATTGAAGAATTCTGCCAGAGTAATGATTGGAAAGTATCTCTTTCCGAAGCATGTCTAAATCAAGAAACCATCAAAGGTTCCCCAATATGTGAATTATGCGCTCTTTAATATGAATAACAAAGATTTAAAAAACTTAAGAGAGGATTTGATAGGGGAGTTAGGCGCTATTAATCAGTATCAGGAGCATATAGACGAGACCGATGATGAAGAGATTAGAAAGATTTTAGGCCATATCAGAGATGACGAGAAAGAGCATGTTGCTGAATTGATAAAGCTTATCAGAAAACTGGATGAAGCCCAGGAAGAGAAATTCCAGAAGGAAGAGCTATAAGCCCGACCGGGGTTGACAAGGTAAGTCTGTTGGTGTATATTGGGAAATGTTAAGCTCTCTGAAGTTCGCAATCCCGTATTGTGAGAAGTAAGGAGTTGGTCGAAGAATTAAGTAAGTTTACGCAAAAAAATGAACAAAAAACTTTACGTAGGTAATCTCTCTTATGAGAGCACAGACAGTTCCCTGCAGGAGACATTCTCCAAAGCAGGCGCAGTTGACTCAGCAGTGATTATTACAGACAAGGTTTCAGGCAGATCCAAAGGATTTGGTTTTGTGGAAATGGCAACAGAAGACGATGCCAAGAAAGCCATTGAAATGTTTGACGGCAAGGATCTTGATGGCCGCAACATTGTCGTCAATGAAGCCAGACCCATGCAGCCTAGAGATTCTTTTGCTGGCAGCCCTCAGTAATCTTAGTCAGTAATTTCAGTATGTAGTCCTGCCGGCCCTTTGGGCCGGCAGGGGCTTTTTTTATTATTTTCGACAGTCGTCTGCGGTAGCTTTGTTGCTAAGGCGACTTTTTTTTGTTAGAATGTTAAAATAAAGTATGTCCAAAGCAACAGTCGTAATCATTATCATTCTTGTTGCGGGGTTAGGTTATTTGGTTTATGAATCAACGCAGAAATCCACTCCTATAGCTCCTATAACTCTTATACGAGTTAATACGCCCCAGCCAGAGCAGGTGATAACAAGCCCATTATTGGTTGAAGGAGAGGCGAGAGGAACCTGGTTTTTTGAAGGAGATTTTCCAGTTAAACTCTTGGATGAAAATGATAATGTGATGGCAATAGCCATTGCGCAGGCGCAAAGCGAGTGGATGACCGAGGATTTTGTGTCTTTCCGAGTAGAGATTGAATTCAGTAAACCTTTTACAAACCGCGGCACCCTTGTTTTAGAAAAAGATAATCCTTCGGGCCTGCCTGAGCATGCTGACGAACTGCGCGTCCCAATTTTTTTTAAAGGTCGTTAAAATTAATTAATAATATGAAAGTATTCAATATTCTGGGCTTAACAATTCTTTCCGCAGGGGTCCTGGGTTTGTTTGGATTTGTTCTGTATAAATTTTTTCAGGATATAGAGGTTCATTCAATAGTAAAATGGGGGATAGTGGCTATAATTTTAGGAGCAGTTATTATTTTAATTTCTTTTATCTCGGAAAGAGTAAAAGAAAAAAAACATGATACTCACAACAACTAACAAAATTCCGAGCAGAGAAATTAAACAAATACTCGGCTTGGCAAAAGGTAACACTATTCGCGCTAAGCATATTGGCAAAGATATTCTGGCTGGTTTAAGAAACCTTGTTGGAGGAGAAGTTAAAGAATATACCGAGGCATTAAACGAAGCCAGAGAACAAGCATTCAGTAGAATGATAAAGGCAGCAGAAGATTTAGGCGCAGATGCTGTTGTCGGTATCCGTTTTACCACTTCGCAGGTAATGGCCGGAGCCGCTGAACTGCTTGTCTACGGCACAGCAGTAAAATTAGTAGGAGAGGAAACGAAATTAGCAGGAGGGGAAAGGTCGGAAACAATGTTTTAATTCTTTTAATTCAAAGACATGTTAAACACACTCTGGACAATTTTAGTAGTAATTATTTTTATTCTTCTTATTTCCATCAAGCAGGTCAACCAATATCAGAAGGGCGTTAGGTTTACTTTAGGTAAATATACTGGTTTGATGAGTCCGGGCTGGCGCCTGGTTTTCCCTATTTTCCAGACATACCGCAAAGTTGATTTGCGGGTTAGAGCGGTTGACGTGCCCAGCCAGGAAGCGATTACCAAGGACAATATCTCAGTTTCGGTTAACGCTGTTATTTATTACAAGGTGTTTGAGGCGGATAAAGTGATTTTAGAGGTGGAAGATTTTCGCTACGCTATTTCCCAGTTAGCCCAGACAACTATGCGCAACGCTGTTGGTCAGGTTGGTTTAGACGAACTCCTGAGCCAGAGAGACAGGGTTTCAGAAAGCATTAGAGTTGTTATAGATAAAGCCAGCGACCCTTGGGGTATTAAGGTTGATAGTGTAGAACTAAAAGACATCATCTTGCCCGAAGAAATGAAAAGAACTATTGGTAAGCAGGCAGAAGCGGAACGGGAAAAAAGAGCAATCATTATTAAAGCCGAAGGAGAAGTGATTGCCGCTGACGATATGGCAAAAGCCGCCCAAGTCTTGGCTGGCTCCCCAGGCGCTCTGCATTTGAGAACTCTTCAGTCAATCAATGACATTAGTTCAGATAAGTCAAATACCATTCTTTTTGCCGTGCCACTTGAAGTCCTCAGGGCCTTTGAAAGAATCAGTAAAAATACCGCTCAGCCCAAGCCATCCCAGCCGCTCCAATCATCCGAACCATCCGAACTACCCAAACCACCCGAACCGCCGCAGCCACAGCAGGGCCAACCGCAGCCACCCGAACCGCCGCATGACACACCACAGTATTAATTTTTACGATAGAAACGCCCCCCGACACGGTACTCCGTGTCGGGGGGCGTTTCTCATTCCAACCTTGAAAACCCCCTCAAAAAAGTATAGAATAAATGAAAGCATAGCACCTTGTAAGCAACATATGGCATGAGAAGGGAGAGAGGATTAGATGTTAAATGGTTTTAAAAGGGTTGATTGGGCATGGCGCAAGATTAACCAAAGCAAGGAAAAGTGGTTGGTTTCACTGGCTAGCCGCATTCCTTCATGGGTTACTCCAGATGGGCTGTCTTGGCTGAGAATTGGCGCAGCGTCGGTTATTCTACCTATGCTTTTTCAGTATGATAGGTTTAGGGTCTGGATTATTATTTCTTTTCTCGCCGCCGCAGTCAGTGATATATTAGATGGACCCATTGCGCGGTTCCGTGATCAAGAAACAGAAGGAGGGGCTCTCTTTGATAGGTTGGCAGATAAGCTTCTTGTCTGTCCGATGGTGGTACATTTATTTTGGGGATACAACTCTTTTTTAGCGGGAACCGTCGTACTTTCAGAGATTTTTTCAATCTCTCTGGCGATTTCAGCGATGGCAAAGCAAGTGCCAAGCAAGTCCAACTGGCTTGCTAAATGGAAAATGGGCGCTCAGGGGGCAGGAATCCTTATATTGTTATTCTTGCCGAACAGGACTCATTGGGCATTTGCCGCCTTTGTGTCTGAGTTAGTTTTAGGCGTCGGAAGTTTCTGGGAGTCTTTGAGAAATTATATAAATTCTCGGCCAAAAACGGTATAGCAACAAAAAATGGTGTAGAAAAATGGAGGAATTCTATGCCGTTTTCTTTTTTTATTGTTTATCCTGCAAAAAAGACAAAAAGATGATATAATGATAGGAATGACTAAAAAAGAAATAATTCTTGTTGACAAAAATGATAATCAGATAGGGGTTGGAGAGAAAATAAAAGTTCATCAGGAAGGTAATTTGCATAGGTCATTTTCAATTTTTGTTTTTAATTCCCAGGGACAAATGATGCTGCAAAAAAGGGCTGGGACAAAATACCATTCGCCCGGCCTTTGGACCAATGTCTGTTGTTCTCATCCCCGTCCCAACAAAGACATTGCGCAAGAAGCCAAGAAACGGCTTGAAGAAGAAATGGGTTTCCCCTGCCCGCTAAAAGATATATTTACTTTTATTTACAAAGTAGAACTTGGTAAATTATTTGAACACGAATTTGACCATGTGTTTGTGGGCAAGTTTGACGGTTTGCCTCAGCCCGATAAACAAGAAGTTGAGGATTGGAAATGGATTAGCGCAGATGAGTTGCGAAAAGATGTAGAAGAACATCCTGAAAAATACGCTTTTTGGTTTAAAAAGATTTTTACTAAGGTGCTTGAATATACTGAAAATGCAAAGTAAAGAAAAAGACAATTTAATAATTGCGCGGCTTTTTCCAGGCGAAGAAATTATGGGGAGTTTGGAGCAGGTCTGTGAAAAACATAATGTTAAGACAGCTGTTCTGCTATCAGGTCTGGGCCAGTTAGCAGAGTTTGAATTAGGATTTTTCAAAGAGAAAGGCAATTATCTGCCAGAGAAATTTAGCCAGCCGCATGAACTTTTGTCCTTAACAGGCAATATTTCCCTGCAACAGGCAGGACACGAGTTTCATTTGCACGCTGTTTTGAGTAATGCAGAAAAAAAGGTTGTTGGCGGCCATTTTATAGATGGCAAAGTGAGTATAACCGCTGAAATCGTTTTACTCAAAAGTGATATAGAAGTCAAAAGAAAAACAGAGGAACAAACAGGACTCAGAGGCCTGTGGATAGATTAGGCCTAACTTGACTGGATCTCTGAAAATAGTATATTGAATGTAGAATGTAGAAAAACTATGAAATCCAGAACAATTATCATTATATTTTTAATCGCGACTATAATCGCAATTGTTGGTTATAGTGTTTTGAAAAACAATGGAATAGTGCCCTATGAGTTTGCTTTGGTAGAAAGAGGGAACATTATCCAGGAGGTTTCTGAAGCAGGCCAGGTAGTGCCTTCTAAACAGATTGATTTGCAATTTGAAGTTAAAGGCAAAATTCAAGATATAAAAGTTAAGAAGGGGGATGAGGTAGAAACAGGTGATGTTCTGGTAGTGTTGGAAACTAGAGAATTAAGAAATCAGGTTTTAGAAAAAGAAGCGGCTCGCGATGTAGCCAAAGCAAAGTTAAATAATATTTTAGCTGGGACAGCGCCAGAGGAAATTCAGGTCTATGAAACAGCTGTGGAAAACGCTAAGATTGCTTTAAGCAATGCCGAGATTTCTTTAGAAAACTATGAGCAAAAACTTGTTAACGATGAGCTAGACGCTGAAAACGATTTAGCGCAGGCCTATGAAGACGGCTTAGACGCGCTTAACGCCGATTATACTGTGGCTGACCAGGCATTGCTTAAAACCTTTAATCAGATACGGGAGAAGTATTTCTATTTTACTGATGGTATTAGCACAAATATAAAAGGAAAAGAACAAACAGCCATAACTGCGCTTTCGATTGTTGAAATTAGCGAGGAAAATGTTGATATGGCTTTAACAGAATTAAAATCTGCTTTAGAAAAAATTAGAGAGGCGCTGAGCGCTATTAGGGATGGAATGGACGAGCCGGCTTACAAGAATACTGTTTCAGCAACTGACGAAACCAGTATTAATACAGAAAGAGCAAATGTTAACAGCGCTATTACTGATATTATTGGCGCTGAGCAGACAATTGCCAGTCAGAAAATTACGAATCAGATAAGTATTGATGATGCCCGAGCAGACGTTAAAACAGCAGAAAATACTGTGGAAACAGCCAAAGGCGCATTAAGAACCGCTGAAGATAAATTAACCCAGAAACAAGCTCCGCCGAGACAGGCAGATCTTGATTTGTATCAAGCTCAATTAAAACAGACAGAGGCCTCTTTAGCAGTGTCTCGTCAGAATCTATCCAGGGCCTTTTTAACATCTCCTCTAAACGGCTTAGTCAGCGCAATTGGCAAAGAAGAAGGAGAAATGGTTCAATTAACAGAAATAATGCTTTCTTTGATTCCCAAAGCTCCGTTTCAAATAAAAGTGGATATCTATGAAGAAGATATTGTTAAAATCCGTTTAGAAAACCCAGTAGATATTATGCCGGCTGCTTTTCCTGATAAGGTATTAAAAGGAGATGTAATCTCAATTGACCCGACAGAGAAATTGGTTGGAGGCGTGGTTTACTACGAAGTGACCATTGATTTAGAAGAAAAAGAACAAGAAATGAAACCGGGCATGACAGTAGACATAACCATTACCACCGCCTCAAAAGAAAACATACTAACCATTCCTGAAGACGCAATTCAGAAAAAAGATGGTCAAACTATAGTTCAAGTCCTAAAAGGAAAAACGATTCAAGACAGAGAGATAGAAATCGGCCTTATAGGCAGTGATGATAAAGTAGAAGTTATTTTCGGCTTAGAAGAGGGAGAGAAGGTAATTTTGAGATAATGCCCAGCCTAAATATATGGACAAAAAGCCGTTAATAAAACTTGAAGACGTCTGGAAGATTTATCAATTAGGGGAAGTAGAAGTTATTGTTTTAAAAGGAATAAGCCTGGAGATTACTCCAGGTAGTTTTGTAACCATTATGGGGCCAAGTGGTTCAGGCAAGTCAACCCTTTTACATATTTTGGGTTATTTAGATATTCCTACTAAAGGAAGGGTTTTTCTGGAAGGACAAGATATGATGGAACTTTCCGAAGATGACTTAGCCCAGATTAGAGGTCAGAAAATTGGTTTTGTTTTTCAGCAATTTAATTTACTCCACAATCTTAATGCTTTGGAAAACGTAATGCTGCCAATGGTTTTTCAAGGCGTTGATGAAAACAAAAGGATAGAGAGGGCAAAGAAATTGCTCGCCTCTATGAATTTAGAAGAAAGGATTTTTCATAGACCATCTGAACTTTCTGGAGGAGAACAACAAAGAGTTGCCATTGCCAGGGCATTATCTAATGACCCTGAAATTTTAGTGGTTGATGAGCCAACCGGCAATTTAGATTCTACAACCGGGGAAATGATTATGAAAATCCTGATTAATCTTCACAAAAAAGAAAACAAGACAATCATTGTGGTCACTCATGACCCGCATGTTGCTGGTTATAGCGAAGAATTAATTAATATCAAAGATGGAGAGATAATCACTAACCACAAAACTGCAGCAAAAGTTCTATGGGAAAAGCAATAAAAGAATACATTAAAATTGCTATAAGGAATCTAAGAACAAGATCTCTTAGAAGCTGGTTAACTATGATTGGTGTTGTTATTGGTATTTTTCTGATTATGTCATTGCTTTCTTTAAGTGAAGGAATAAAAACAGCAGTAATGCAGCAATTAAAAATGATGGGAAAAGATATAATCATGATAATGCCTGGGGAGATTAATGATATCATGACTACGATGATGGGAGGAATGGAGTTAAGCGATGATGATATTAAAGCGATAGAAAAAGCTGAAGGGGTGGATGTTGTTGTTCCTATGACCTATGGAGGAGAGGTAATGAGATATGAAGGAGAAAAAAGAACAGTTTTATTGTCTGGAATTCCCTTAAAAAAAAGCTTAGATATATTTAAAAATGATATGGGTTTTGAATTAGTGGAGGGACGTTGGCCAATTCCTGGGAAAAGAGAAATCTTTGTTGGTTATTTAGTACCCGAAGAAATTTTTCCCGGAATGAAAGCAGGAACTCAAATTACTATAAGGGGAAAACAATTTAAGGTTGTCGGAGTATTAAAATCTGTAGGGAGCAAGCAAGACGATTCCCAGGCCTATATAGATTTAGATATTTACCGAGAAGTTACTGGAGAGAGAACAGGCGCCAAAATGGCTATGGCTAAAGTTGAACTCGATTATTCAACAGACGTAGCAGTGGAAAACATAAAAGAAAGTTTAGACGAAACCAGAAAAAGAAAGAGAGGAGAGGATTTACCATCTTATACAGTTATAAGCAGTGAAAAAATGACTGATATAGTTGGCAACGTGATAGGTTTGATACAAATAGCAATTTTTGGTTTTGCTTCTATAGCTATTGTTGTTGGGGGGATAGGGATAATGAATACTATGTATAGTTCAGTTCACGAAAGGATACGAGAAATTGGAATTATGAAAGCAGTTGGAGCAAGAAATAAGACCATTATCAAAATATTTTTGATTGAATCAGGCATTTTTGGTTTAGTTGGCGGAATAGGAGGGATAATTTTAGGGCTTGGCTTGGCTAAAATGGTGGAAATTTATTCTCAGACCCAAAACCTCTTTTTATTAAAGGCCTCAATTACCCCGCAACTTATTCTTTTTGGTTTAACTTTTTCCTTTTTAGTTGGCTGTCTTTCAGGGTTTTTTCCAGCCAGAAAAGCATCTAAACTCAATCCTATTGACGCGTTGAGATATGAGTAATATAATAAGCCAGACAGGGTAAAGGTCGTTTTTTGGCGATTAATCAATAATTTTAATAATATGTGTAAAGATTGCGGTTGTGAAGAAAAATCAAAAAAGGATTGCTGCGAGGGCGAGGATTGCTGCAAGGCCTGCTGCAAGCCCCTTAGCGAATGCACCTGCTAGTAGCCCTTGTTTAATTCTTTTTTAAACACTAACTAACTATCGAGGGAAGACCTCGCTAATTAGTTTTTTTGGCTTATGTTCAAATCCATCAATAAAGTTGTAAAAATAATGATTGCTTCTGATGTTGCTTTATTGACTGGCTTTGGGTTTATTGCTCCAATTTTTGCTATTTTTGTTGCCCAAAGAATTACAGTTGGAGATATCGGAGAAGCAGCCATGATAGCTGGTTTTGCTATGGCTATCTATTTTGGGTTTAAATCTCTGTTAATGATTCCTTTTGGAAAATATCTAGACAGAAACCATGGAGAAAAAGACGACCTTTATTTTGTAATTATTGGAAATATTTTGGCCGCTATTGCAGTTTTTGGTTATATTTTTAGTTCTGCGCCCTGGCACATTTATCTTTTAAACGGACTTTATTCTTTGGGAATGGCAATGAACATTCCTGGTTGGACGGCAATATTTACCAGACATATTGATAAAGGTAAGGAAGCTTTTGAGTGGGCCACTAGATCTACTGTTATCGGAATTGGGGCAGGGGCTTCTGGAGCTCTGGGTGGAATAATTGCCAACACTATGGGCTTTAATATTTTATTTCTTGGGGTAGGAATTATAGTTTTAATTTCAGCTTTTTTACCTTTTTTAATTTACAAACAATTGATTCCTAAAGACCAAGTAACTAAGGTCCCTCAAACTAAAGGACCTCAAGAACCTTATTTGCCCAAAGCATGAAAAATTAGGAATGTCGTGAATGTTAGCCCCGGCATCGGGCGGGTTTTGTTTTTTTATGAAGAATATAAGAAATTTTTGTATAATTGCGCATATTGACCACGGGAAATCAACTTTAGCTGATAGGTTTTTGGAAATTACTGGAACTGTGAAAAAAGAAAAGATGCGCGAGCAGATTTTAGACCAGATGGATTTGGAAAGAGAGCGGGGGATTACTATTAAAATGCAACCCTGCGCAATGAATTATAGCGTAGCCGGCCGTGACTATGAGCTTAATTTGATTGACACGCCCGGGCATATGGATTTTAGCTATGAAGTAGAACGGTCTCTGAGCGCTGTGGAGTCCGTTGTTTTGTTAGTTGATGCGGTTTCAGGTGTTCAGGCCCAGACCCTTGCTAATTTGCGTTTAGCGCGGGCTCAAGGGCTTACAATTATACCTGTTATCAATAAAATAGATATTTGCCCGAGCAAAGAGCAATTGGAAAAAGTTAAGCAGGAAATAGCCGCGGTTTTAGGCAAGGATTGTGACGCGATTTTATGTATTTCCGCAAAGACAGGAGAAAATGTGGAAAAAGCGCTTGAGGCAATAATAAAGCAAGCGCCTTCGCCTTCATTTGAAGGAGGCGGACTCAAAGCGCTTGTTTTTGACTCAGTTTATGACAATTTTCAGGGAGTAATTGCCTATGTGCGAATGTTTGAAGGCGAAGTCAAAAAAGGAGACCAGATTTATTTTGTAAATCAAAAAGCCAGCGCTGAAGCAAGGGAAGTTGGTGTTTTCAGGCCTGGACGTAGTCCTGCCCCAAAACTTTTAGCCGGCCAAATTGGCTATATTGCCACTGGTATTAAAAATGTTTCAGACGTTAAAATCGGCGACACTATCGCGGCAAATGGACAGCCCATGTCCGAATCCTTGCCTGGGTATCGCGAACCAAAACCTTTGGTTTTTGCGAATATTTTTCCAGGGCAAGACCAAAATTTTGAAATTTTGAAAAGTAATTTTGACAAACTTCAACTTAATGATACGGCTCTTACTGCTAAATCCATGAGCAACGCATATTTAGGCAGAGGACTGCGCATTGGCTTTTTAGGTATGCTTCATATGGAAATCTTTATGGAGAGATTAAAACGGGAGTATGGAACACAAGTGGTTCTTACTTCACCTTCTGTTGTTTTCAAGGCAAAACTTAAAAATCAAAAAGAGCCGATTACAGTCCATTCTGCGGCAGAACTACCTGACCAAGGCGAGGTTGAATATATAGAAGAACCCTGGGTTAAGTTAAACGTTATCAGTCCAACCAAATACTCCAGCAAAATTCATGAATTAGTTGAACAGAAAAGAGGCAAGTTTATTGCCTCGCAAATTTTAGATAAAGATACCTTGCTTTTAGAGTTTCAGGCGCCTCTTTGCGAGATTATTGAGGAATTTTTGGACAAAGTAAAAAGTGTCAGCAAAGGATTTGCTTCATTTAGCTACGAGTTTGACGAGTATAAGAAGAGCGAAATGGTAAAACTTAAGTTCTTGATTTCCCATGAACTTAAACCTTGTTTTTCCAAAATTGTCCACAAAGACAAAGCAATAATTGAGGCGCGCCAGTTTGTCAAGAGATTGAAGGATGTCCTACCTTCAAAAAACTTTACACAATCGCTTCAAGCGCAAGTAAACGGCAAAATAATTGCGCGCGAGGATATTCGAGCCATGCGAAAAGACGTTACTGCGCCTTTATATGGCGGCGATATCACCCGCAAAAAGAAACTTTTAGTTAAACAACGCAAAGGCAAAAAACTTCTCCAAAAACACGGCCGCACCCCAATCCCAGAACAAGTTTACCTCAAACTCTTGCGAAAATAATTAAACTATCGGGAAGTTATCCCGATAGTTTTGGGTTGAATGTTGATTTTTTGAATGGGTTGGGTTAGAGTGTAAAGCAAGAGGGATAAAAACGAGGGATAAGGCAATAATCAGTGCTTTGGCGCTTTGGAAAGGAGAAGAGAGAAATGAGAGAATTTTTGAGGTATGATATGGCAGGCGGAGTTTGCGAACATTGTGGCGCGTATTTAAACGTGAAAGGTATGCCCGGTGAGGCAATGGATGTGGATTGGCGCTGTCATAGCTGTAACAAAGTACTTTCAATGAAGAGTTTCGGCTATGATAAGGAAGAAGAAGCAGAACGTACTCATATCTTCTGTATAAATACAGGTATAATGGTTCTTTTTTCTCCAGCGCTCCAAGAGGCCTCTAAAAAGCCATACATCCCAGGCATCTTTTCGCACATAGAAAATAGTGTCGAGAAATAAAGTCCCAGTTTTGTACTTTAGCCAAGGTGTAGACATCCGATGTCTGCACCAGTTTTTTTTGACAAAATGGGTGAAATTTGGTATAATGCAAGTAATGATTTTTAGGGATACAATTAAAAAGTTGTGGAAGCCGTTTGTACTCATTTTTTTGCTTGTTTTTTTGATTATCAACTGGCAGGATGTTGCCTTGGTTTTTAATTACAGGTTTATTTATGGAAAGTTCAAGCAAGTCGTTGAAAAAACTCCAGAGAAAGTTATTGAAACAGTTGAGAAACAAGACAGCATTGTTGTTCCTAAAATTAGTATAGAAGCGCCCATTGTTTTTGCCGAAGTAGGGGAGACCCAAAATCTTGAAAAATACTTAAAAAATGGGGTTTTGCTTTACCCTGATTCTGTTCTGCCCGGACAAGCAGGTAGAACAGTGTTGTTAGGACATAGCGCGCCTGCGGGCTGGCCTGATATAGATTATGACAGAATTTTTACTGAATTGAATGAATTAAACAATAACGATAAAATCTATGTTTATTTTAATAAACGAGAGTATATTTATACAATAAAAAACAAGTATTTTCTTGACAAGGGTGAAGAATTACCTGAAAACTTGACAAATTCTCAAAATGTGTTAATCTTATTAAGTTGTTGGCCTCCGGGCAAAGACCTTTATAGGATTGCCGTGGAAGCAGAAATACAATGACTAAACATTCAATTATACTTTTAACCATTGCGGGATTGCTTATACCAATCTCTGTTTTTGGCTTGATTATGCGCGCTACTGTGGAAACTAAGCTACCCAGTAGCATTACTTTGTCTTCTATCCGTTTGAACGGAGATGTTACTGACGATGGCGGATGCTCTGAATTAGAGCTTTGGTTTGAGCATGGTAAAACCACGTCCTATGGCAGGACAACGCAAATTCAGGAACGAAATTATACAGGCAATTTTTCAGCCACTGTTTCTGGTTTATCTGCCTGCACAACTTATCATTTTAGGGCAGCTGCCAGAAACAACACCAAAAAGACCGGTTATGGCGAAGATAGAACATTTACCACTAAATGTCCGACCTTCAGTTTGTCAACTGCTATTAAAAATCTGACTCGCGAGGACACTGTCTGGTATAAAAGTATCAGCGCTGATCCAGGCGATGAATTGCTTTTTAGGACCTTGGTTAATTCAACCAGCAATCTTAAAATTAGAGATGTCAAGGTAAAAGTTAATTTAGCTTTAGGTATAATTTATGAAGGCGAACTTATTGTCAATGATAAGAGCTATTATGAGGATATTACTCTTCACGCTTTAGATATTGGGGACATAACAGCTAATCAGACAAAAGCCATTACCTTTAAGGCAAGAGTGGCAAAATTAGAGAACTTGTCTCCCAAGACTGACAATTTAATAAGCACAATACTAATCTACACCCCTTATATCTCCAAGACCGACAATTTTATTATTAAAATTAAAGGTCTTGAAAGTAGCGGCGTTCCAATTGCTCATGCAGCAGGACCTACTGATGTGGTCACTGGTGTTACCGGCAATATTATTTTAGATTCTTTACTATTGCCTTTGGGAATTTCTCTTCTGCTTGTTTGGATTTTCCGTTCTAAACTGGTTGGTTTTGACAGATGGAGCGTAAGCAGAAAGAAAGAAATACGAGAATATCGCGCAAACAAGCAGTTGAAGCGAAAAATTGCTCAGGTTAAATAAAATACATCGGGCTGACCGGTGTATTTTTTTATGCTATAATCAATCTATGAAGAAAAAATGTCTTTTTATTTTAATTTTTGTTTTAATATTCAGTATTTTTGATTTCGTTTCTGCGCAGGAGCAAGTAGAGATTGATTTTTTTTATAGCCCGACCTGTCCTTATTGTATCAAAGAAGGCAAGTTTCTGTCTGAATTAGAAAAAGAATATCCAGAAATCAAAATTAACAGAATGGTTTCTTTTGAGAATATTGAACTTTTGCGAGAATTCTATCAGAAATATGAAGTACCCAAAAGAGAGCAGGGTTTAGTGCCGATTACTTTCACTCAAGAGCGCTATTTTCTGGGCTTTAACGAGGAAATTGGCAAACAGATAGAGGCCTGTATTAAGGACTGTCTTGCAGGTAGCGCAAACAAGGAAAAAAATGAAAATATGATTTCTCTGCCTGTTTTGGGGAAAATTGACCCGGGCAGATATTCTTTAGCGGGATTGGCTGTTGTTTTGGGCTTTTTTGACGGGTTTAATGTTTGTTCTTTAGGAGCGCTGGTGCTGATTTTGGGATTGGTTTTAATTTTGCGCTCAAGAAAGAAAATAATGCTGTTTGGCGGCCTGTTTATTCTTGTTACAGCTGTTGTTTATGGATTGCTAATCTTGCTTTGGTATCAACTCTTTGCTCTTTTGGCGCCTTATTTAAGGGCTATGGAGATTTTCATTGGCTTATTGGGCGTTGGCGGCGGCATTTATTTCTTGCGGGAATTTATTAGAATGCGCAGACAAGGCGCTGTCTGTGAGCCGGGCAAGAACAACAGTATAATTTCAAAATTTTCTTCTAAGATACAGACGGCTTTTAAAGATAATAAAAGCATTTTAGCGCTTGTTTTAGGTATTCTTTTATTCGCCGCCGTTATTACTATTGTAGAATTTCCCTGTTCAGCAGCTGTGCCAGTATTTTTTGCAGGCGCCTTAGCTCAGGCACAGCTTCCTGCTATTTCTTATCTTTTCTACATTGCGCTTTTCCTCCTACTTTATATGATTGACGAGATTATTGTTTTTCTTATTGCGATTTTCACTATGAACATTAAACTTGCCTCGTTTAAATTCACCACTTACATCACCTTAATTGAAGCAGTGGTTTTGTTTGCTCTTGGTATCTACTATCTCTTCGGATTTCTAATTCTATGATTGTTTTATGGTATATTTTAGCAAGCACGGGCTTGATTAGTTTGATTGCCTTTGTGGGCGCGCTGACATTGTTTTTGAAGGAGAAATTATTGAATAAAGTTCTTTTGAGTTTGGTTTCTTTTTCTGCCGGGGCTTTGTTGGGTGGCGCGTTTCTGCATCTGCTTCCGGAAGCCATTGCTCAAATAGGCGCTGATGAGACCTCGCTCCTGTATATTTTTCTCTATTTATTGCTTGGTTTCTGCGCCTTTTTTGTTTTAGAGCAGTTTATTAAATGGCATCATCATCATAGTATGGAGCATCCAAAAATAATGCCGTTTTCTTATTTGGTTTTAGTTTCTGACGCTGTGCATAATTTTATTGATGGAATAATAATCGCTGCTTCTTTTATTATTTCTCCAGCCATTGGAATATCTACTGCCATAGCAGTAGCTCTACATGAGATTCCGCAGGAGATTGGCGATTATGGAATTCTGGTTTATGGCGGCTTCAAACGGCTCAAGGCACTGTTTTTAAATTTTCTATCAGCCATTACAATAATCTTTGGCGGCATTGTTGGCTTCTTACTGTCTGGGAGAGCAGGGGAGAGTATTGTTTTTCTTTTGCCTTTTGCGGCTGGTAGTTTTATCTATATTGC
>SDBT01003162.1_pt1 | contig 28639 bp, 27 predicted proteins | sample 2277101 | NCBI WGS metagenome assembly SDBT01 (sample SAMN10404973, study PRJNA504765) | marine sediment metagenome | isolation source: marine sediment core GS10_PC15, 103 cmbsf | place: Arctic Ocean: Southern Knipovich Ridge | collected 2010 | reverse complement strand
TTGCCGGGATAGGGATTTCAATGATTTTCATTAGGCTCTTAAGCAATGTATTAAGCAAACGGCCATCTTACCAATTAGAGATTATTAAAATCATTAATCCTGATGCTCCTAAATGCAGTGAAGAGGGGCCTCATTAATCAATCCTGAAAACAACTCCTCTAACTTATGCCAACCCCCACATTCGTGCTTATCTAAGACTAAGAGCCCTTTCAATGTTTCCAAAGCTTGCCGGATCAATCGAAAAGGTCCTATACAAAATAACGGCCATATTGAATCATCGCATCAGCGATATCCCTCCTTAAGGTCACAGTGTTTATGGGAGGTGAAACCACGAGTCTTCTAATAGCTCTAAGATGCTTCACCAACAATCCTCCATTTTCCATGGCCTCCAATGCACCTCGAGCGAGGAAGCTTATCTTCTCAAGGGAATCATGGAATAGAACCTTCGTCATTTTAACCGGGATTGTGGCTCTCTCTGGATTTTTGCTATGTAACATCTTTTGGGTTCTAAGAAGAGCGCTCTCAATGGCATAAATCTCAATTATCATATTGCTTATCATGCCGATAAGCTCCTGTTCCTCTCTCAGGTTTTTTCCGTGCTTTTGGTAGGTCATGCCAAAAACATAAAGAATAATCTTTTTTGCCATCTGGATTGATCTCTTTTGAGCATCTAGCCCTTCAGGTTCATCAGAATCAATAGGCTCAAGTTTTTCAATCTCTTTGGAGACACGTTGAAAGGTCAGCATCAAGTCAAATGTGCCTTTGGTTAGCCTTCTAATTAATGTGTTAACGATAACTATTCGGTTGATTTCATTGGTACCTTCCCAGATCCGATTTATTCTGGCATTTCGGTAGGCCAACTCAGGATGATTTCCATGTATATACCCATAGCCGCCGAAGATTTGAACCTCTTCGTCAACCACATAGTCCTCGGTTTCTGATCCATCAATCTTAATAATTGAGCATTCAATAAGGTAGTCCTCAAGTGCCTCTGCTGTCCTGATGCCAGCATCATCCGAGCTCATATCCAGGCCTTCTAATTTAGCCTGAATTAACCCTGCTGTACGATACATCATACTCTCTGCTGCAAAAAGCCGAATAGCCATCTTACTAATCTTTTCTTTTATCAAGCCGAATTCACATATGGGTCTTCCAAACTGTACCCTTTGCTTGGCATATTTAACTGCCTCAAAGAAGGCTCTTTTGGCACTTCCAATACAGATAGCTCCCACCTTATAACGGCCCATATTAAGGGCATTGAGGGCAACCACATGACCTCTCCCCACCTCACCTAAAACGTTTTCCACCGGTACCCTGACATTATCGAAATGGTAGGCCCTTGTTGAGGTACCATGCATCCCCATCTTTTCCTCTTCCTCATCAATAGAAACACCTTTCCAGTTTTGCTCCACAATGAAGGCGGTGAAGAATTTGTCATCTACTTTGGCATAGGTAAAGATGATATCTGCAAAACCGGCATTGGTTATGAATTGTTTGCTCCCGTTTAAGAGATAGTATTTTCCATCTTCAGTAAGTGTAGCTGTAGTCAATGGATTTAGAGCATCTGAGCCTGCCTCTGGCTCCGTCAAGCCAAAGGCACCGATAAGGTTACCTGAACTGAGCCCGGGGAGATATTTTTTCAGCTGTTCCTCTGTTCCGAATAAAGTTAGGGGTAAGGTGCCGATACCAGTATGATTTACTTCAGTTATGGTAAAAGAGCCAGCTCCGTATCCAAATTTCTCTGAAACAATAGCAGAGCTTATCTTGTCTAATTCCATTCCCCCATACTTTTCCGGGATATCTATTCCCAAGAATCCTAACTCTCCAGCCTTCCTCATAAGCTCCCTTGATACTTCATTATTAAGCAGTTCAATTTCATCGCCTCGGCTTGTAATTTCCCCCTTTATAAAATCCTCAATCGCCTTGGCAATGTCCTTATGTTCGTTGGTAAAATCCTCCGGCGTAAAAATTTCTTGACAAGTGATATCTTTTATGAGAAAGATTCCGCCTCCAGCTATCTTCTTGACGTTATCATCCATAAATGATGCCTCCTTTGAGTCTTGATTCTCAAATATAGGAACTCGATTAGAAGTGTTATTCTTTACCTTAGTAGCACAAGCCTATCACTCCTGGAACCCCATCCCGGCAGTGATCACGCAATGTACTATTGGTACTTTAAAAAGGAACTATGAAGACAAAGCCGGGTCAAAAAGAACCAGATTAAAATTCCCAGCTACGGCTTGCATAAGGGATGAAATTAGCCTATCTATTCTTTTTTGAAATCTTTGCTGTTTGCCTTATTTTTATTTCTTAAGTTGAGATTTCTTTCATGTTTAATCCTCTGCATTACTAGCCACTGCTCGACATAAGAGTAAAACAGCTTCATCAATCTCTCTCATCTTGTCAGTGTCCGCCTCCTGTCCCAATATAAGCCATCTCAGAGCCATATGGCTAAAGGTACCCAGAAAAAGATTTTTAAATACCCTGATGTTGACGTTAACTCGAATGCTTCCGTCCTTCTTTCCTTCTTCTAAAATATCCGTTATTATTTGTGCATACTCTTTAAAAGTTTCATAGACATTGGATCCATAAAACCTTTTGTTGAGCTGAATATGAAGCAAAAAAACTTTCAAGAAATTACGTTCTGTCAAGTATAAGTAAAAATGATAGCGGATCAGACGCCGAAGTTTTCTCAAAGGAGTTTTTATCTCAAAGATTTCCTCTGAAGCGTGTATATGTTCTTGAAATCTTCGCTCTGGGATAGAGAGGAGAAGATCCTCTTTATTATTAAAATACTCATAAATTGTTCCCTCTGATACATTAGACAAATTAGCTATCTCGTTTATAGTAGCTTGATTATATCCTTTCTCTGCAAAAACACTCTCTGCTGCTCGGAGGATCCGGCTCGACTTGTCCAATTCCATATGTTCTGGTTTGGTTTGCATAGTAATCATAGGTAATATGAGAGCCAAAATATGTTCCAAATCCGGAACAGTCTCTTTTATTTCTTTGGAGGCAAGGCAACTCAAGCTTTCCCAGTCAAGAACTCCGAAGATAACATCCCGGACAAGGCGCATATCTACATCTGAACGAAAAACTTGCCCTTTAACCCCATCTTCCAGAATCCCTAGCATAATCCCAGCATATTTTCGTATCAAACCATAGGCTTCATGTTGATAAAAGTCCCTGTTTGAGCGGCATTCAAGCAAAAGGAGACGTGCATATCCACGGTAAGTGTCATTAAAATGGAGATGGAACCATATCATTTTACTCAGTCTACTTATTGGATCTGGAATTCCTTGTAACTGTTCAGACAAATTTCTTAAAACATCTTTCATTCTTCTGCCTGGGATAGAGAAAAGAAGATCCTCCTTTCCTTTAAAATAGTTATAGATAAGGGAATCTGTAACTCCTGCCTTCTTTGTAATTTCCGCTATGCTGGAATTTTGTAGACCCTTTTCGGACATTATTTCTTCAGCTGCATTAAGTATTTGGTCTATCTTCAGGCTCATATTCATACCTTTTAGCTTGCTTAAAGTTTTAGAATTTCATTTAGTTCAACATATATTTTGAATAGTATTTATAATATATGTCAAGACATTATTTTCATTATACCAGATGCTATATTTAACATTTTGATATTATTAATAAAATTAGAACTCAATTTTTTCTAAATAAATTTCTTGACATTAGAGCCCATTTATTTATAAATACCAATCAAATAATAATAAAATTGAATGATATTTAGAAACCTTAGAATAGATTTTGAACTTGGTAATATATATTAGAAATACTTAGAGAATAAAGGAAGAAGCGGCGACATGTGTTTTTAGAAAGGCTCAGGAAGCTAAGTATATGTTCTCGACATTGTCTAATATTCCGGTAAAAACGCTTTATACTCCAGAGGATATTTCAGGTCTTGACTATGATAAAGGCCTGGGAAGCCCTGGAGAATTTCCATTTACTAGAGGTATTTACCCTGAAATGTACCGGGAACAGCTCTGGACCCAACGGCAGGTGGCTGGTTTTGGGACAGCAGAAGAGACTAACAAACGGTTAATTTTTCTCAATCAGAGCGGCCAGACTGGTCTGAATATTGTCCCGGACACGCCTACAATCTATGGTTATGATTCAGATCACCCTCTTAGTGATGGTGAGGTGGGCAAGGAAGGTGTAGCTATTGATACGTACCAGGACATGGTCGACCTTTTTGAGGGAATTGATTTGGGAAAGGTAAGCTGTTCTATTATTTATAATTATCCTATTCTATTTGCCATGTATTTAGCTTTGGCACGCGAACGAGGAATCCCTTTTGAAAACCTTGCAGGCACCCTTCAAAATGATGTCTTTACTGTAATTGCTGGTGCCAAGGCCTGGATTGCTCCCCCTCGGGGTACCCTTAAGCTTGCCACAGATGTATTAGAATATGCTACCCGCTATATTCCAAGATGGAATCCTGTCAGCCTTGTGGGGTACCATTATAGGGAGGCAGGTTGTACTGCAGTTGAAGAGATGGGTTTTACAATAGCAGCTGGGATAGGATATATCGAATCAGCACTTCAAAGAGGTTTGAATGTGGATCAATTTGCGCCGAGGCTCTCTTTCTTCTTTGATGCCCACAACGATTTTTTTGAAGAAATTGCAAAATTTAGGGCTGCCCGCAGGCTTTGGGCCCGAATTTTGAGGGACCGCTATAAGGCCAAGGATTCCAGATCTTTGATGCTCCGTTTTCATGTCCAGACTGCGGGATGTTCTTTGACGGCCCAGCAGCCGTTAGTGAACATTATCAGAACAACTATACAGGCATTAGCTGCTGTATTAGGAGGCACACAATCACTTCACACTAATTCCTACGATGAGGCCTTGGCCCTTCCTTCTGAAGAGGCTGTTCTGCTGGCACTGCGGACACAGCAGGTTATTTCTAATGAAAGCGGTGTTACCCAAACCATTGATCCTTTGGGAGGGTCTTATTTTGTGGAAGCCTTAACCAAACAGCTTGAGAAAGATGCCTCTGAATTAATCGGAAAAATAGATGGATTAGGAGGTATGTTAAAGGCGGTGGAGACTGGATGGGTCCAAAGACGAATAGCCGACTCTTCGCTCAACTATCAAAGAAAGCTTGAAAAAGGGGAACACAAGATCGTTGGGGTCAACTGCTATGTTTCGGAAGAGAAGGTGAAGATAAAGCTTCTCAAGGTTGAAAAGGGGATTGAAGAAAAGCAAAAAGAAAGGCTCCGTCGGTTTAGAGCTACCAGGAATGAGAAGGAAACAAGAAAGAGCCTAACGAAACTTGAAGAGGTTCTAAGAGAAGATGAAAATAGCATAGAGGGTACAATAGAGGCTGTATTGGCCGGTGCTACCACAGGTGAGATCGCCGATCTATACAGAAAGGTATTTGGCCATTACATCCAGCCATCCCTTTAGAGTTTTATATTAGGACTTCTGTGTTTGCCCTGGTGGATTCAGGATATGGGAAGTGTCTTTTGGGAACAGCATTTAGAAAGAAAAATGACTGACAATAAGAAAAGGCGAATCCTTATTGCAAAGCCTGGTTTGGATGGTCATGACCGTGGAGCTCTCATGATTTCCCGAGTCCTTCGGGATGAAGGGTTTGAGGTAATCTATGCAGGTATTCATCAGACTCCTGAAATGATTGTTCAGACAGCTATCCAGGAAGGGGTGGATGCTATTGGTATCAGCATACTCTCGGGTGCACATATGTCTATCTTTCCAAAAGTGATAGAGTTGATGAAAGAGAAAAACATAAATGAGATAACCCTTTTTGGTGGGGGCATTATTCCGGAAGAGGATAGGTTGGTGCTCAAGGATTTAGGAGTGCGGGAAATCTTTGGTCCTGGAACGTCTACCATTGAAATAATTCAGGTCATAAAGGAGGCTGTGGGAGATAAAAAATGACATTAAATGCGCCAATAGACCCCGATCAACTTTTTGATATTAGAGGTAAGGTAGCTATTATTACAGGTGCCAGTCGTGGTCTGGGAAGAGTTATTTCGTTGGGATTGGCCAAGGTAGGGGCGAAGGTTGTTCTTGCCAGTCGCAATATTAGTTTGCTCAAAGAGATTAAATATGAGATTGAGTCGTCAGGGGGTTATGCTTTGGCTGTCCAAACTGATGTGACATGCAGGAAGGACATTGACGCCATGGTACAAAGCACCCTCAATCAATTCCAATGTCTTGACATCTTAATAAACAACGCTGGGATAACGGTATGCAGTGAGGCCTTAGAGATTAATATGGATGATTGGAATAAGGTGATTGATACCAATTTGACAAGTGCTTTGGCTTGTAGCCAGTTTGTTGCCAGAGTCATGAAAGAACATAGGGGAGGGAGGATCATCAACATATCTTCTGTCTTAGGCAATCGGGCTACCACCTATAACACAGCTTATTGTGTTTCCAAGGCAGGTTTGAACCAACTTACCCGTGTATTGGCTCTTGAATGGGCAAGATACAATATCCTAGTCAATGGGATAATGGCCGGCTTTTTCATGACGGAGTTGACCAAGGATCGTTTTAATGATCCCAAGACCGGTCCTGTTTTGATAGCCAAGATCCCCCTGAAACGCTTTGCCAAACCAGAAGAATTGGTTGGGTCAGTAATTTTTCTCTGTTCATCAGCGTCTGCTTATATGACGGGTGAGTCTATTGTTTTGGATGGAGGGTATAGTTTAACCTGACGTTAAAGGTGAAGGGAAAGGATTACGCCAAGATGATCCCGTTTAATGATGAGCAAACAATGCTTAAGGAGATGGTCAAAGATTTTGCGGATCGCGAGGTTGCTCCTTTAGCTGATGAGATTGACCGGGATGAGCGTTTTCCCAATGAAACCTTTCAAAAAATGGCCGGACTTGGGTTACTTGGGGTGCGAATACCAGAAGAATACGGAGGTTCCGGAAAAGGGGTTACTGAGACCTGTATCATTGCTGAGGAATTGGCAAGAGTCTGTGCCTCAACAGCTGCCAGCTGGGGGGCTCATGTCGATTTATGCACAGCTAATCTGGCGCGTAATGCAAATAAAGATCAGGGTCAGCGTTATTTGCGTGCACTGGCAAAAGGCAGCAGAATTGGGGCCTTGGCCATGACCGAATCATCTGCTGGCTCCGATATTATCAATATGAAAATGACAGTAGTTCGAAAAGGAGATCATTATATCTTGAATGGAGCTAAGCTCTTTATTACCAATGGTCCTATCGCCGATGTATTGATTGTTTATGCCAAAACAGAACCTGAAAGGGGGGCGAGAGGGATCAGCGCCTTTATTGTAGAGAACACATTTCCAGGGTATTCGGTCGGAAGGCCTTTTGAAAAGTTGGGTTGGCGTGGTTCTCCTACGAGCGAGATCATCTTTGAGGATTGCAAGGTTCCGTTAGAAAATCTCTTAGGAGAAGAAAATAGGGGGTTTGAGATTCTGTTAGGTGGGCTCAATACTGAAAGAATTGTCATGGCAGCAGAAAGTCTTGGCCTTGCCCGGGGTGCTATGAAGGTATCACTTAACTACTCAAAGGAGAGGTATCAATTTGGAAAGCCTATTGCACATTTTCAGATGATTCAGCAGAAGTTTGCTCGTATGGCCATGGAGATTGAGGCAGCTCACCTGATGGTCTATCAGTATGCTGCGCTTGCAGATAGCGGGAATGTTCAAAGTATTACATTAGAAGCGGCTGCAGCCAAGTTATTCTGCTCAGAGATGGTCATGCGTACAACTCTCGAGGCCGTTCAGATCCTGGGAGGATATGGGTATGTGAATGAGTTCCCGGTAGAACGTTACATGCGTGATGCCAAACTCTTCTCTATTGGTGGTGGAACCTCTGAAATTATGTGTCATATTATTGCTAGGGAACTAATGAAGCAGGAGTAGTAAGGAGGAGTCATTAATGGTCAAATCCGTCTCTGATACTGATAATGTCTTTTGTGGAACTGAGGAGCTAGTTTACTCGGGCAGGATATCCGTTCCCTATACGTGGTCCGTGGGCGGGACAGGAAGCCGGTTTTTTATTGAGATTCGGGATAATAAAAGCATCTTTGGCACGCATTGCCCTGAGTGCAATTACACATTCGTACCACCGAGAAAGGTCTGCCCACGTTGTTTTGAAAAAGGGATGGAGTGGAAAGAACTGGGAGATGAGGGAATCTTATTGACATACACGATTCCACAATATCATGAAGATATCCACCCCATAAAGGATCCTTTTGCCTTTGGCATAATTAAGCTTGATGGAGCTGATACCGGTTTTACCCACTTACTAGGAGAATTTCAACCCGGGGAGCTTCGAAAGGATCTGAGGGTGCGCGCCGTATTCCGGGATGAGAGAAAAGGGAATATTTTAGATATTAAATACTTTAAGCCCATAAGATAACAGGACCTAAGGGAAGGAGCTCTAAATATGGAGCAGGTTGCAATTGTCGGTGTGGGTCAGACCAGGCATGAGAAGAGAAAGAAGGGCGAGACCTTTGATACCATGGTCTATGAAGTAACATGCAAGGCGCTTGAAGATGCAGGTATTACTATTGAGGAGATTGATAATGTGGTAACTGTTTCCAATGATTTTTGGGATGGGCGTACAATATCCTCGATGGCTATTCAGGATGCGTGTGGCTCTTACAATAAAAACATCTCCACAGTGGAGGGGGACGGTACCTTCGGAATTCTCTATGGAGTTCTGAGAATTCTCTCAGAACATTTCGGGACTACCTTGGTGGTTTCACACATGAAGGGTTCTGAGAGCCATATGAATTTGATTACCAATGCCATGTTTGACCCTATCTATGAGAGGGGATTGGGGCTTGATGCCATTACTTCCTCAGCCCTCCAAGCCAGGGCTTACATGGACAAATATGGGATTACAGAAGAACAATGCGCAAAGGTTTCTGTAAAAAACCACAAAAACGCCAAAAATAATCCTTTTGCCCATCTAGCTATGGACTTAAGCGTTGAACAAGTTATGAAATCCAGGATGCTGGCTACGCCTATTAAACTGCTGGATTCTTCACCCATTTCTGATGGGGCAGCAGCCATTATTTTGGCCAGTGAAAAGAGGGCATCAACGATTATAAACAGACCGGTTTGGATCAAGGGGATTGCTCACTGTGCAGATGCCTATCATCTGGGAGATAGGGATCTTGCTGAATGTGCTGCGTTGGTTGAGGCATCCCGGAAGGCTTATGAGATGGCCTCCATCAAGGATGCTGCCAAGGAAATTGATATGGCCGAGGTTTATGATGCCTTTTCATATCAAGAGTTGATGTGGTATGAGCTCCTGGGTTTCTGTGGTCGAGGAGAGGGTGGTAGATTCATAGATGAGGGTGTGACGGAACAAAATGGGGACCTTCCTGTAAATCCATCTGGAGGGTGTCTCTCGGCTCATCCCCTGATGGTAGCAGGTATGGTCAGGGTCATCGAGGCAACGCTCCAGGTTCGAGGAGATGCTGGGGCGCGCCAGATACCAGGGATAAATACAGCTCTGGCCCATGGTATTAACGGACCCTGCGGTCAGAGCCATTGTGTGATAGTTTTAGGTCGTAATTAAACATATCTATTTGATCTATAAGGGGAAAATGGCTAATCGAGTAGCGATTGTAGGTGTTGGTCAAACGCATCATAAGAGTAAGCGTTTGGATGTTAATGGAGTAGAACTTATTAATGAAGCTGTGCTTCGAGTATTTGAGAATACCGATCTGTCTCTTGGAGATATCGATGCCATTGTTATCGGCAATATGGACCATTTTGAATCAATTAATTATGTGGATACCTGGAGCGTAGATGGCTCAGGGGCTTACATGAAACCGATAATAAAGGTCACTACCGGTGGAAGCACGGGGGCTAGTGTTGCTATAGCCGGTTATTACCATATAGCATCAGGTCTTTTTGATATTGTGCTATGTATTGGCTGGGAGAAAAACTCCGAATCGGATACTACGGGAGCCATTATTACCTGTAGTGATCCGGTCTGGGACAGATTCTCTTATGCAGGGGCGATCCCCAGCCTTGCTGCGGAAGCTGTCGCTTATATGAAGGCGTATGGCATTACAGAACGAGATGCGGCTCGCGTGGCAGTGAGAGACCATACCCATGCCCTGAATAATCCATTCGCTCATCTTCATAAAAAGATTACCATTGATGATGTTCTAAATTCCCCTATGCTTTCTTATCCCATCAAATTATTAGATGTGTGTCCCAGAAGCGACGGGGCTTGCGCAGTGATATTCGCAGCAGAGCATAAGGCAAAAAAAATAGTTGATTCCCCTGCCTGGATTCATGCTGTTGCCACCAGGCATAACTTTGGATGGTTTGGGGATCTCGAATACGACCGGATACCTAGCCTTGAATTGGCTTCCCAGGAGGTGTATGAGAAGGTGGGGATTCGTGAACCGCTCAAGGAACTGGATGTAATCGAGCTCTACCAACCATACTCTTTTGCGGGTCTAAAATGGATTGAGGCCTTAGGTCTCTGTGGCCCAGGCGAAGCCCCAAAGTTGGTATGGGATGGGGTCACTGATATGGGAGGTGAGCTTCCTATTAATCCCTCAGGAGGTGTACTTGCCACTAATTGCATTGGGGCCACTGCCTTGATTCGGGTCGGTGAAGCGGCCCTTCAGGTTATGGGTAAAGCGGATAAGCGTCAGGCTCCAGATGTAAAGAGGGCCCTGGCTACAGGTTTTGGAGGATGCTATTGGTCGGATGTGCTCCTTTTGGGGAAGGATATGCCTGAATGATCTATAGAAAGGGTTTCTAATATGGAAGGATTAGAAAAACAGAAGGAGTATGAACTCCTTACACTAACATCTAATGTTGAAGTCCCTTATTATTGGTCTATTGGTCATTATGCGGGCAAATTTCTAATAGAATTGCGAGATAGTAAAAGACTTGTGGGAATACGCTGCCCTAAGTGTGGAAAGGTTTATACTCCACCGAGAAAGGTTTGCGGCCCCTGTTTTACTGAGATGAATGAAGTGGTGGAGATAGGAAACACGGGGACACTATTGGCGTATTCAGTGGTAAATTATAAGTTCATAGATCCTAATACAGGTAAGAATCGCCCTGTTCCCTATATATATGGATATATTAAACTTGATGGCGCAGACAATACCTTCTCCCACATTATTGACTATTTAGATGTGGAGAAGTTAAAAGTAGGGGCACGAGTAAAGGCGGTATTTGATGAAAAAAGAGTAGGACTTCCCTGGGATATTAAATACTTTAAAGTGGTTGATTAGTAGACGTGGCCGGGTAACGATCTCCTGGTTAACTAAGAAATCTGGATCTTCTCCCAATTAGTTGCTGGAAAAATAATCTATCAGCGAATAACCAGTTGAAATTAAATGAAATTGCGCCAATAAACTTTCAAATTGATTAGCCTCGATTGATGGGTGTTAATAGTACCACCCAACCAAGTATGAATTAGAAACTGTTTTTTAACGGCGACTGCTCCGACGAGCCTTGTAGAGACCCATTTTCGCAGTCGCCTTTATATGGTTTACCTTCGGAAATCATTAATAAAATAAGATCTGGGCCTTAATTTTGACCAACTAATTGGGAGAAGAACCAGAAATCTTTACTTCTATATCAGGCTTAAATCAACGAATTGATATTTTTCGTGATTTGCAAAACTATAATGATGGCACATTTTTTCTATTCCTCTAACGTAAAAAGTTGAAAGTACCAAAATATAGGAGGATGAAGAATGGACGAAAAAAGGATTATCACTGCAGCAATAACAGGAAGTGTCCACACCCCCACCATGTCGCCATATTTGCCTGTTAGCCCAAAGGAAATCGCTGACGAAGCTGTTCGGGCCTGTGAGGCAGGCGCCGCCTCTGTACACATTCATGTTAGAGATCCTGAAACGGGGGAGCCTTCATCGAGTTTGGAGCTGTTTAGGGAAACAGTCGCCAACATTAAGGATCGCTGTGATGTGATTATATGTGTAACGAGTGGTGGAAATTATTTACAGTCGGATGAAGAAAGGATCAGGGCCATTAAGGAATTACAACCAGAGCTGGCCTCACTCGATGTGGGTACCATGAATTATGGGGTTTTCCCCATGGCTGACAGATACGAAAACTGGAAATATGAGTGGGAGAAAAGGTATTTAGCCGGTACAGAAGATGGCGTCTTTGTAAATACGTTCAAATCTCTGAAGCATTTTGCCAAGACAATGGCTGAGGTCAAGACCGTTCCGGAAATAGAGCTTTTTGATAGTAGCTGGATACAAAACGCAGTATTTTTAGTGAAAAAGGGATATATCATCAACAAACCCCTGTATATTCAATTTGTCATGGGAGTTCTTGGTGGATCGCCGTGTTCTGTTGACACTTTAGTTTTTCTCATAAACACCGCAAGGCAGATATTGGGGGATTTTAACTGGTCGGTTTCCGTAGCAGACAGAAATCCTTTTGCCTATTTAGCGGCTGCCTTAGCCATGGGCGGCAATATCCGGGTTGGTTTTGAAGACAATTTATACATCAGCCGGGGTGTATTGGCCAAAAGCAATGCTGAGCAAGTTGAAAAAGCAGCCAGATTAATCCGGGAGGTGGGTTTTGAAGTGGCCGCCCCTCATGAAGCAAGAGAGATGATAGGTACGAAGGGTAAAGACAAAGTCAACTTTTAAGATCGAAAAAATGCCAACGCTGCTTGATGTCAAAGACGTAACGGTTCGTTTCGGTGGTCTCGTTGCCTTGGATAGTATCGATCTTCAGGTCGAGGAGGGTAGTATTTATGGACTCATCGGGCCTAATGGGGCGGGTAAGTCCACGCTTCTCAATGCGGTCACTGGAATTTACAGGCCAGAAGAAGGCATCATCTCCTTCGAGGGGAAGTCCATCAATGGCTTCAACCCCCATAAAATTGCTCACTTGGGTATTGCCAGGACCTTCCAGACCTTGGGTCTTTTTCCAAAGATGACCGTCTTGGAAAATCTCCTGATAGGTTTACACGGACAACTAAAGGGAAATGTCTTTACCGGATCACTGCGGCCTCCAGGCGTAAAAAGATCAGAGACTGAAGGCCGTCTTTTCTGACGCTGAAATAGCGCGGGAAAATTGTAGCATTTGAACCACCAACAAATTTAATAATAGGGGGCTTATCACCATCCGCTGAGAAGACAAACATTCCAAGAAGGGAGGAGTTTATTAGATGGAAGAAAAAACCACGTATGAAAAGCCTGAGTACATGGAAAAAGAATCGGTTAGTCGGACCTCAAAGGAAATGCGGGACAATCCAGTTTCTACACCAGATCATCCTTTTCTTAAAAAGGATCAGATCGAATGGCGTTGGATCGAAGAGCGAAATCATGCCAATGCTTATATCAAGCACCCTTCCAAAACCGTCATGGCCATTCTTGAAGAAGTACCACCAGGTGGAAGACCAACTAGTTTCCACAGACACGCTGTTGAAGCAGTATATTATGTATTGCAGGGAAAAGGGGAAAGCCGAGTTGGTAAAAATATTTTTGAGTGGGAAGCCGGTGATTCGTTCTATGTAGCCCCGTTTGAATGGCACCAGCATCGGACGTTAAGCGAAGAGCCTACCCGTTTCATTGCCTGCACCAATGCGGCCTTGATCAACTACATAGACAGTAATATATTTGAAAAAAGGGGGGTCGATACGACCTGGGAAAAAGAATACGACGAGAAAGGTCAAATTAAAAAACCTTCTATGATTGACGAACGTTATTGAACTGGAAAGAACGGAAAAGACTTCGGGAGAGGGGGTGATTACCTTGAATGACTAGCTATAAGGTTCAGGCAAGTAATTGTATAGATTAATTTTTTCAAAATTTTAATTATTACGAAGAGGATATTCTCGGTATTCCTAATAGTGGCTTGTCAAGATTTTTCAGATCCGTAATAAAATAAAGAGGAGGATAAGTTATGAAAGTGAAGGCTTTTTACCAGAGAAAAATCGGAAGATTGTTCACACTCGTGGCAGCCGCATTTCTGATGTTTGTCATGCCCATTTCACATGCACAGTCCGCAGAAAGCGGTGGGGTCCTACAATACGGAATCCAATCAGAACCCCGCAGCCTTGATCCACATCTGGTCATCACAGATGGCTCCACCGGTCACATCGTCAGTAACATATACAATACGTTGGTTCGCTACGACGAGAACATGGGCATCGTACCGGATTTGGCCGAGTCGTGGGACGTCTTAGCCAATGGAAAACAGATAGTGTTCCACCTCCACAAGAATGTGAGATTCCATGATGGAACTCCCTGCTATGCCGAGGCAGTCAAATTCACCTTTGAACGGATTATGGACCCTAAAAATAACTCTCCCTATGCAAAGTTTTTCAAACTGATTGAAAGGATCGAGGCCCTGGACACTCATACCGTGAAGTTTGTTTTCAAAAAACCATGGCCGGGTTTCTTCTATCAGGTCCTTTATGTAGGCGGAATGGGTATCGTTTCTCCAGCGGCGGTGAAGAAGCTTGGTAATGAAGGGTTTGGCCGTCAGCCAGTGGGAGCTGGCCCATTCAAATTCAGTGAATGGGTGAAGGATGACCATATTACGCTTATAAAAAACGAGAAATACTTCCGGCCAGGGATTCCGTACCTGGACAAGCTTGTATTCAAGATCATCCCGGATGTGAATGTACTGCTGGCCAACCTCCGCCTCGGCAAGATCGATCTGGTTCGGGACTTCGACGCTCAGTTGATGCCCATGGTGGAAAAGGATCCAAACCTCAGGGTGAGCATCAAGATGGCCTTTACCTTTGACTGGTGGGCGCTTAACTCCAAGACCCCCCCCTTTGATGACAGACGGGTTCGCCATGCGGTGAACCTGGGAATCGACCGTGCGGCCATAGCCAAGGTCGTGTATGGACCCCATGCCCAAGCAGCCACATCGCAGATTTCGCCAGCAAACAAGTATCATCACCCCAAGACCTTACCCATGTTCAGATACGATCCTGAGCTAGCAAAGCAACTCCTAAAGGAAGCGGGGGCTGAGAATTTGCAATTCACCCTGATTTCCTATACTGCCAAGCCGCAGTTAGCTCAGATCGCAACCGTGATCCAGGCGCAGCTAGCAGAGATAGGTGTCAAGGTAAAACACGAGGTGCTGGAGCATCAAGCATGGCTAACCAATGTATTAAAGGCCAGGAAATTCCAGGCTTCAGTGGTCCCGGGAACCGGTGGCCCCGAACCTAACAATTACGTTATGTTCTGGCCTTCTGACAACCCGATTAACTTTGTTGGCTTCAAGAATGCTGATCTCGACAGGCTCATTCCCGAAGGACAGGTTACCCTGGATGAACAAAAGCGCAAGGAAATTTACTATAATATCCAGGAGATAGGTGCCGACGAAGCGATGTGGATGGCGCTGGTATATGTACCGACCTTTGCTGCCATGAACAAGAAAGTGAAAGATTACATTCACCTGCCATATAACGTAAGCTATATTGACACGGTCTGGTTAGCAAAGTGAATGACAATCGAATAGTAGGTTGTGGTCTAAGTGAGTGGAAGAGTTAATGGTTGATTGACGAGGGCCAATGGAGATCCTCAAACGCTTGATGTTTGCATTGATTTTGTTATGGGTGGTCTCAGGGGTTGTGTTTTTTGTGATGCACTCAATTCCGGGTGATCCGATTCTTATGTGGCTCGGAACCGAATACGACCCGGCCCTGTATGCCAGCCTCAAGGCATATTATGGACTGGACAAACCACTCTTACAGCAGTACTTCATCTGGCTCAAAAACGTGCTAGACGGTAATTTGGGAAAGTCGCTATTGACTCATATCCCAATAAAGGATGAGATCTTGCGAAGAATTCCCATCACTCTCGAGCTTATATTTTTTGCCATGGTCTTCGCAGTGGCTATTGGCATGATTTCGGGTATTGCATCCGCCGTGCGCCAGAATAGTTTCATTGATCATTTTTCGCTAACATTCACCCTTTTCGGCATTTCCATGCCAGAATTTTTTTTCGGGGCAATATTGATGGTGCTGTTTGCCTTGTATTGGCAGATCTTTCCACCCTCTGGATATGTGAGTTTAGGTGAAAGCTTATCGGCCAATCTTCATCATATGATCATGCCTGCCCTCGCTTTGGGATTTGCTCGTTCGGCAGTCATCTGTAGAATGATGCGCTCGGGCCTATTGGAAGTCTTCGGAAAAAACTATATTCGTACAGCGATCGCCAAAGGTTTGAAGATGAGAGATGTCCTGTTTGGCCATGCGCTGAAAAACGCCATGATCTCGGTGGTGACCGTGATTGGATTGCAGATCGGTTATCTGGTTGGCGGCTCGATCATTGTAGAGAAACTGTTCGTGATTCCGGGGATTGGTTCTTTTGGCATTAATGCCATCATGGCCCGTGATTATCCAGGAATCCAGGGGTTCATTCTTGTAGTGGCTGTCTTTTTCGTTCTTTCCAATTTGCTGGTAGATCTGAGTTATTTATACCTAGACCCTAGAATCCGGTCCGGCAGTCGGGAGCAGAGGTGATGTGATGGCCACAATTGGATTCAGAACAATGTTCAAGGACCTGCTGGCCAGGAAAAAAGCGGTGTTGGGGTTGATCATTATTGCAATTGTCTCGATCATGTCCGTATTCGCCGGCTATATTGCCCCCCAAAGTCCTGTAAAGATGGAGATCATGTCCACCTTTCATGCGCCGAATTCCAGGTCTCTCCTGGGAACGGATAACTATGGACGGGATGTGCTGAGCCGTGTGATCTATGGGGGCCGAATCTCAATGACCGTTGGCGTGGGGGCCACGGTCCTGGGTATGATCTTAGGAGTCCCTCTGGGCCTTTTGAGCGGGTACTTTGGCGGTTCGGCTGACACGATTATCAGCCGCTTTTTGGAAGTGATCATGCCGTTTCCGTCCATTCTCATCGCTATATTGATCACTTTGGCCGCAGGTGCGAGCCAGTGGACGCTGATTATGGCTATTGGCATTGTGCTCATGCCGTTTTTCGCTCGGCTGGTGCGTGGCGAGGTATACTCCATTAAGGAAAACCAGTTTGTGGAAGCGGCCAGAGGAGTAGGGAGCAGTCATTTGCGCATCATTTTTGGGCATATTTTGCCACACTGCACAGCGCCAGTGATTATAATGGCATCTCTGTGTGTGGCCTTTTCAATCCTGACTGAGGCAGCGCTGAGCTTTCTTGGGCTAGGTATCCCACCCCCCACGCCTACATGGGGAGGTGATTTGCAAGCTGGCATCAAATATTTGGAGTTTGCGCCCTGGATTACGTTGAGCTCTGGCTTCACTATCATGGTTAGCGTGCTGGGCTTTAACCTGTTTGGTGACGGGCTCAGGGATATCTTGCACACTGAAGAAAGCTTCATCTATTGAACGATTAGTGCCAGTTGTCCGTTCTCGTTAGTCATTTGTATTTATATTTTTGAACCGTTAGGCGGGAAGCAAGAAGTTGCTTTGTGGGCCTGATGCTTGGATAAATGCACATATTTTTTGTAAGGAATAATCATTGACTGATCGACTTCTTCAAATCAACGATCTTGAAGTTGTCTTTGATACTGAGAAAGGTCTGGTCAAGGCTGTTGACGGAGTTAGTCTTTGGGTAGAGAGGCGTCGATCCCTGGGCATCGTTGGAGAATCGGGATGTGGGAAAAGCGTCACTGCATTGTCCATCCTGAAAATCCTTCCTCGACAAGGGCGTATCGTTCGCGGAAGCATTATGTTCGAGGGCAAGAATCTGCTTGAGCTGGATAAGGGCGGAATGCGCAGTCTTCGCGGTAGCCACATTTCCATTATATTCCAGGAACCAATGATATCCCTCAATCCTGTGCTCACCATCGGCAGGCAGATCGGGGAAGTCGCGCGCATCCACAAACGGTTGAACAAGGCCGCGGCTTACCGACGGGTGCTTGAACTTCTTGATTCCGTGGGAATCCCAGACCCTCAACGGGTTGCTGCGGGGTACCCACACCAGATCAGTGGCGGCATGCAGCAGCGGGCGATGATCGCCATGGCCTTGGCCGGTGATCCGAAGCTTATGATCGCTGATGAACCCACTACTGCTTTGGATGTCACAACCGAAGCACAGATCCTTGAGTTGATCCGAGAACTCCAGCATCGGCTGGGTATGTCTCTTATCTTTATTTCTCATGATTTGGGAGTCATTGCGGAAACCACTGACATGGTGGCTGTCATGTATGCGGGTAGAGTCATGGAATTTACAGATACCCATACTCTATTTTCCGAACCAAAACACCCCTATACACTTGGACTCATGGCATCCATACCTGGTGCGCTTAGCGGCAATATTAGGAGAAAAGGGATGTTAGAGACGATCTCTGGAACTGTGCCCAATATGTCCGATCTTCCACCTGGCTGCAAGTTCTCAAACAGATGTCGGCATATTTTTGAGCGCTGTTGCGCCGAGGAGCCAGGACTGGAAGAGGCTGGATCAGGATATCATCTGGTACGATGCTGGCTGTAATTAAGAATTGGTTATGGATGAAAAAATACTGGAAGTAGAGGATCTAATCAAGGTATACCCGGTTTCCCAGGGTGGCATGTTTTATAGGAAGAAGGCCATGGTCAGGGCGGTGGATGGCGTCAGCTTTTTCATCCAAAAAGGCGAAACAGTGGGGCTCGTAGGAGAATCAGGCTGCGGAAAGACTACCCTGTCTCGATGCCTAATTCGGCTCATAGAGCCCAACTCTGGTCGAATAATGTTTGTGAACACTGATGTAATAAGTCTGAATTGGAAGCAATTACGGAGACTCAGAGCCCAAATGCAGATTATTTACCAAGACCCATACTCTTCTTTAAACCCTCGTAAACGCATTCTGGATATCGTAGCTGAACCAATGCTCGTACATCGCGTGGGCTCCAAGGAACAGATAAGGGACAGAGTTGTTGAACTACTTGAGGGGGTGGACCTTGGTCATCGGCACTTGAACCTATTTCCTCATGAGTTAAGTGGTGGCGAACGTCAACGGATCAATATTGCCCGAGCTCTGGCGCTCCATCCCAGGTTCATCATAGCGGATGAGCCTGTTAGTGCGTTGGATGTCTCTGTTCAGGCCCAGGTGCTGAACTTGATTCTTCGCCTTCAGAAGAGGTTTGAACTTACGTACCTATTTATTTCTCACGATTTGCGCGTCGTGGAGCACATGAGCGATCGTATAGCGGTGATGTACCTTGGTAGCTTTGTAGAGATGGGAAACACGGATGAAATTTTTAAGCATGCGTGTCACCCCTATACACAGACACTCATCCAATCAATGCCCTCTGTAAAAGCCGGGAAAAGGAGAAACAAAATACCTCTGGGTGAGATTCCAAGTCCGATCAACCCCCCAACAGGATGCCATTTCCATCCCAGATGCATAGAAAAGAAGGAGATTTGTCACCACGAATCCCCACAAACAAAAGAAATCGCCCCAGGCCATTTCGTTGCTTGTCATCTCAGTTGATACGGCCATATGGAAAAAGGTACGAGCATGAAGATGCAAAAACTGTTTACTAATATCCAGCTGGGAAATGTTCCTATCAAGAACCGAATAGTCATGCCTGCCATGGGCAGTGGCTTTGGTAATGATGACGGAGGCCCCTCTGAGCAAACAAGAAACTATTATCTTCGAAGAGCAATAGGTGGGGCTGGGTTGATCATCGTGGAATTAACTTCTATTGATCCTTTGGGAAATGCAGGCCCCAAAAGTTTAAGGATTTATGAAGACAAGATTATTGATAGATACATTCAGCTTACGGAAGAATTAAAACAAGGGGGAGCGCACATTGCGATTCAATTAAATCATACTGGAAGACAGGCAAATTCCCACATTATTCATACCCAACCAGTATGTCCATCCCCATCCCCTGTCTCTGCCAACTCTGAGGTCCCCAGGGAGTTAACCAATAATGAAATCAAATCTCTGGTTGAAGCATTTATCAACGGTGCCAGGAGAGCAAAGAAGGCTGGATTCGATGCAATCGAGTTGCACGGTGCCCATGGTTATCTAATATGGCAGTTTTTATCACCACTTTGCAATAAGCGAAAAGATGAGTACGGTGGCAATACTAACGGTAGAACCAGGTTTGCCCTTGAAATTGTTAGAGGAATAAAACAGGAATTAGGTAAAGATTTTCCCGTAATTTTTAGAATTTCCGGAAGCGATTTTCTGGACGGAGGCCTCACATTAAATGAAACAAAGATCATAGCACGATTACTTGAGGAGGCAGGGATTGATACCCTTCATGTTTCAGGGGGGAACTGGGGGGCCATGCAATGGATGATTCAGCCCATGACCCTGCCTCGCGGGTGTCTAGTTCATTTAGCAGAGGTCATACGAAAAGAAGTCACCATTCCAGTCATCACTGTAGGTAGAATTAATGACCCTATGTTGGCAGAATCGATTCTCCAGGAAGAAAAAGCTGATATGGTGGCAATGGGCAGAGGCCTTCTGGCCGATCCAGACTTGCCGATGAAGGCTTCCGAGGGCAACTTTGAGGATATCAGAAAGTGCGTTGCTTGCAACATATGTATCCATCAAAGGTTGAAAGGGTCACCTCTGGCATGCATGATCAACCCCGAGGTCGGCAGGGAAAAGGATTTTATGAAAAAGCCTGATCGTTGTCGCGAAATACTCGTTATTGGTGGCGGCCCTGCCGGATTAGAGGCAGCCAGAGTCGCAAAGCTCAGGGGGCATGACGTCACCCTGTGTGAAAAGGACGATCGGCTTGGCGGACAGGTGAATTTGGCTACAAAAGCCCCTTATAAAGAAGAGATGAAAAGTATTGTTCCCTATTACACGACTCAGTTGAAAAAGTTAGGGGCAACCGTAGAGCTCGGAAAAGAAGTGACTTTGGCTCTGGTGGAAACGATTGAGCCGGATGCAGTAGTTTTGGCTACCGGGTCTATTCCATCGCTGCCTGACATTCCTGGGATTGAGCAGGACAACGTGTTCAGTGCAAGGGATGTTTTGGAAGAAAAAGTAAAGATCTCAGGGAAGGTGGTGATAATAGGTGGTGGGCACGTCGGATGCGAGACGGCAGAGTTTTTATGGAGTAAGGGTATCAGTTCCACTATCCTGGAAATGTTAGAAGATGTGCTTATGGACATGGAACCTATAGGGAAGCCACTTTTGATCAAGCGATTGGACGAACATGTTATTCTGACAGTAGTAGGGTCAAAAGTAATAAACATTAAAAAGAATCAGATTACCTATAGTAATAGAAACGGGCATGAGTCTTCAATTGAGGCAGATTATTTCATTTTTGCTACTGGTACTGCTTCTGAAAATGATCTAATGAGGCCTTTGGAACAGAAAGGCTTTGATGTTTATGTAGTTGGTGATTGTGTAAAGCCAAGAGATATACTTAGCGCCACGTCGGAAGGAGCTGAGGTTGGTAGAAAATTATAATTATTTACTTTTCGTTGCCAAAAAATTATTATAAAAAAAGAGGGTAAGTTGTGGGAAGAATGACGAAAGATAAGTTTGGCTTTAGTATGCCTGTTGCTAAGAATGCTTCGCTCTATACTCGACATCCTTATTGCTACCGGGATGTGAAGCGTCTGGTCATCGTTTATGAAACTGATTTAGACCCTGTGCTCGACATCCTTCCAGAGTTCGTAGACCCTCTGACCGATCCTCCTCAGGTCGTTGTGACCGTTACAGACGTCGGGTTTCACATTCCCTTAGGGCCTTATGTGGAATCTTACGTCGCAATCAGGGCACAGTTCAAGGGGGAGCCCATTCGATACGTTGCCTATATGTGGGTGACCTCTGATGCAGCCATGGCGGCCGGGCGTGAGATTTATGGGGCACCCAAAAAGTTAGCCAAAGTGCAACTGTCAAATAGCAGCCCTTGCACGGAGCTCATGCAAGGGATCGTTGAAAGGCCTGAGGGCAATCGGATCTTTACGGCCAGCGCTTTGTTGACCGCTACTGCTGATCTTGGTGAGCTAAAAGCTGAGCCTGCGGTTTTACTCAAGGTAATTCCAGATGCTTGCGGTGCCAAAGGGCCAGCCATTGCTGAGCTTCTAAGGATCGATTCGAGTTATGAAATTTCTTCAGCTACTGATGGTCACCTGGAATTGTACAAAGGCATAGGGTCTATTTCAATTGGCTCTCCCCTGCAAACAGATCCGGTACACGAACTGGTGCCCGGGAATATCCTTGCAACCTACTTCATGAAGCTGAACATCCGCGAGGAGAAGGTGACATTGCTTCATCGGTACTAAACGCAGATTCCACTATTCCATGAACACGGTAAGAAATAAAAGTCATTAAAAAAAGCTTTTAACTACGGTAAGTTATAGAAATTCGGAAACATTAGAACGCGGAGGTAATATCATGGAACGAAAACCCCTTGTCAGGAGATTGGAGGACACCAAAGTCGAAAGAAGAGGAGCTGTGGAGAAACGCGTATTTTTCGCACCGGGAAAGGGATCCGAATGCGTTCGGTTTTCTTACTATTGCGGAAAACCCGGTACAGAAAGTGATCTTCACACCAATAAGGGAGACGATTGCTCCTACATTCTCCAAGGGGAGATAAAGATTGAAGCCGGTGATGAAACCTATTTTTTAAGAGAGGGGGATGTCTTTTATATGCCTTCGGATCTGCCTCACAAGGCAAGCATTATTGGGGATAAGGAAATAAAGATCATTACCGCGCATTGTGATTTTTGTCCGCTATACATGGAGAAAGAAAAAAAAGAGAGGAGGTGAGAAAAGCATAGGGTAATAAGGTCAGTTTAATTCAATCCTAGGTGTATGACGTGCTAATTATTTTTACATCAGAAAGGAGGAGTACCATGAAGGACAAGAAATTTATGGATCGTAGGACATTCTTGAAAGCTAGCGGCGCTGCAGGAGCTGCACTGTCTATTGGGGGCGTATTCCCTGCGATATTGAGGGCCAAGCCGAAAGAAATCCCTTTCGCGATGATTGAACCATTGACAGGATTGGTTGCCTTTGCCGGAATTCCGGCAAAGAACGGTGCAGAGATGGCCGTCGAAACAATCAATGCCCAAGGAGGCATCAGGTCCCTGGGCGGGGCAATGCTAAAGCCACTGTTTCTTGACACAGAAAGCAAGCCGGAAGTAGGGCAAACAGTGGCGGAAAGGGCAGTAAGAAAGGATGTGGTGGCCATGGTTGGTTGCGCCCAATCAGCTGTGGGAATGATTATAGCCAAAGTGTGTGAAAGAAACAGAATTCCAATTATTGTCGATTTGGGAAGTGGAGATTTCATTACGGAAAGTGGATTAAAGTATGTTTTTCGTGTCATGCCCTCCAATACCCAACAAACGGAAAGTGAGATGAATTTTGCCGCCAATGTGGGCAAAAAGAGCGGTATCGAGGTGAAAAAGGTCGGTATTATTTACGAGGATACAGCTTCAGGGAGGAATGGATACGAGGTTTACAAAACTCTCGCATCAAAATTTGGGTTAGAAGTGGTATCTGGATTGGGGTTTCATCCTGGGACGGCCGATGTCTCCCCTGCAGTGACAAAAATGAAAATGGTCAACCCAGATTTTATCTTTATGTATGCGTGGGCAAAAGATTCTATTTTGCTTATTCGCGCAATGCAGGAACAATACTATGCTCCACCTGGGATTATCGGAAAGGCTTTCAATCCGCAATTTATCGCTCAGGTGGGCAAGCTAAGTGAATACCTGTACGGAACAGCCTATTTTACTCCCACGACAGATCCTCCCGGCGTTCACAAAGGCCGAAACATGAAAATTCGGGATGAATATGAGAGGAGATATGGAAAGTTTGACCCGCTGATGGCCCTTTCCTATACGGCGGTTATGGTTCTGAAGGATGCTTTGGAGCGAGCCGGATCCACAGATCCAATAAAAATCAAAAATGCCTTGGCTGCGACCAATATGACAGGCAAAGACGGATATATCCAACTGGTCAAACGCATCCAGTTTGATAACAAGGGCCAATCTATCTATGCCCATTCCCTGGTTAGCCAAATAAGAAATGAAGAACATGTTGTCGTCTGGCCAGAAGCATCCGCGCAGATGGATCCAGTTTACCCGATGCCCAAGTGGACCGAGAGAGGTTAGAGATCTGAGGGATTTCCGGGATTCAGGGGCCATCAACGATAGCCCCTGAATCCCATTATTATTAAAGGCTTTTATCAAGATGAATTTTCTCCCGATACTCATTCAAACACTCATTACAGGTATCTCCATGGGAGGAGTCTACCTTCTGATTGGAATCGGTCTGACCCTCATTTTCGGCGTCATCAAAGTGATCAACTTTGCCCACGGCTCCTTTATGATGATCGCCATGTATATGACTTTGTGGCTTTTCAACCGATTTGGCATTGATCCATATCTCTCTGTTCTTGTTAATATTCCGTTAATTTTTTTAATCGGGTATATAACTCAGCGATTTCTTATTAACCCTGTCCTCGACGCCCCACACCTCAATCAACTCCTGTTAACTCTGGGACTTTTATTGGTCATTGAAAATACCATGCTTTACTTCAAGGGGGCAGATCCCTACACGATGAAAATCGGGTACTCGGTTCAATCATTAAGAGTCGGTGACATTGTCCTGAGCATCCCTCGACTTATTACCCTTGGTGTCGCTCTGCTATATGCAGGTCTTCTCTATCTGTTTTTATCAAGAACTGATACCGGAAGGGCAATCCGTGCAACTGCCAGCGACCGTCAGGCAGCACTGTCGGTAGGAATCAATGTCCGACACATGTATGCTCTCGCTTTTGCCATCGGTTCTACCTGTGTTGGAGTTGCCGGTGCATTGATCATGGTCTTTTTCTACGTTCATCCCTATGTGGGACACACCTTTCTTATTCTTGCTTTTGTGATCGTGATCCTGGGTGGATTGGGCAGTCTATTTGGAGCATTTGTGGCGGGTTTGCTGATCGGAGTTATTGATACATTTGGAGCAGCCTTTTTACCAGGAACATCGGGTCGAATGCTCATATTTGGTGCCCTGATTTTGGTTTTACTTTTCAAACCCACCGGAATTTTCAATAGGTAACGAACCCAGATGAATCATGCCCCCTCAAGGAAAGCCTCCTTTTGGATCCTGCTGACAGGCTGCTCTATTGCCCTCATTTTCCCCTGGTTTGTGGATAACTATTTTATTCATTTGGTAATCCTCACAATTTTATATGCGTATCTAGGGGCGTGTTGGAATCTATTGGGCGGATACACCGGACTGGCGTGCTTTGGACAGAGCGCATTCTATGGCGTTGGGGGGTATACCAGTACCGTTTTACTGATCAAATGGAACCTGACACCCTGGATGGGGATGCTTTTGGGTGGGGTACTTGCCGCTTTGGTTGGACTCCTGATGGGATACCTCTCTTTTCATTATAAACTTAGAGGATGGTACTTTAGTTTGGTGACTCTCGCCTTTGCGGAAATCTTCCAGATCGCAGCGACCAATTTCTTTCCTGGCGGGGCGGCCGGCCTGTATGTCCCCTTCCAGCAGAATCAGCTTTTCTATTATCAGTTTGCGGATAAGAGGACCAACTACTACATTATTCTGACCCTTTTATCATTAGTTCTCCTCATCACCTACCTTATCAATAGGCATCGACTGGGTTACTTCTTTAAGGCAATTCGAGATGATGAGGATGTAGCCGAGTCTCTAGGTGTGAATTTAATGAAGTATAAATTGGTTGCCATGTCTATCAGTTCTTTCCTCACGGCCTTGGGAGGGACGTTCTACATCCAATATCTCCTTTTTATTGACCCAGAAATAGCTTTTCGTATGGACGTGACCATCGAGATGATCCTTCGCCCCTTGGTTGGTGGGATCGGTACCCTATGGGGTCCCGTACTGGGGTCCCTTCTGCTGACACCGTTAGCAGAGATTTCTAATATCTTATTAGGAGGAAGAATGGGAGTCCATTTGATTTTTTATGGGATTATCTTGATCGGGGTGATCATCTATGCACCCCAGGGACTCTTTCCTCTTTTGAAAAGAGCGTTTACCAGGAGCTAGTTTGAAGGGGACGGGAAAAGCCTTTGACGAGTTTCATGATGGGCAGCCTTAGCGAGAGACTCAGTAGGCTTTAAATACACGAAGAAAAATAGGATTGTGCATGCATCTTCTAGAAGTGAAGAGGATCACCAAACAGTTTGGTGGATTGGTGAGCCTCAACGAACTCACCCTTGAGATCCATGAGGGTGAGATCGTGGGCCTGATCGGGCCGAATGGGGCTGGGAAGACAACCCTCTTCAATACCATTGCTGGTTACTATCAGCCAGATTCTGGTGAAATCGTTTACAACGGCAAGGAAATCACAGGATTGCGACCAGACCAGATCAACAAAATGGGGATCGCTCGGACGTTTCAAACCATGCGACCCTTTGTGAATATGACAGTACTGGAGAACGTGATGGTCGGAATATTATCCCGGACTTCTAATATGCATATCTCAAGACAAGAGGCGCTAAAATACATAGAATTCGTGGGTTTGCTGGAAAAGGCAGATTCCTTTGCCGGAGGGTTAAGCACTGGGCAGAGAAAGAGATTAGAGATGGCCAGGTCCATGGCCACTCAACCCAAACTTTTGCTGCTTGATGAGGTGACAGGAGGTGTCGACCCCCGGGGCGTTCCAGTACTAGTAAGACTGATGAAGAAATTGAAAGATGAGGGGATTACCCTATTCATTATCGAACACAGGATCAAAGTGATCACCTCCGTCTCCGATCGTATAATTGCTCTTCATTTGGGGAGCAAGATAGCGGATGGTACTCCTGAAGAGGTGACCAATAACCGCCAGGTGATTGACTCTTATTTGGGAGAGGTTTATGCTTAAGGTTAAAAATTTAGATGTGGCCTATGGAAGCTTTCAAGTTCTCTGGGATGTACATCTCGAAATCAACCGAGGAGAAGTCGTCAGCATACTCGGGCCTAATGGGGCAGGCAAAAGCACTTTAATGAACACGATTGCCCGTCTCGTTCCTATTAAGGCAGGATCTGTTGAATACCTCAGCGAGAGGATTGACCATCTCCCCCCTTACAAAATCGTCTCTTTGGGCATATCCCACGTTTTGGAGAGGAGGAGAGTTTTTACCGACATGACCGTGTATGAAAACCTGTTACTTGGTGCCTATAACCCTCGTGCCAAGGAATATCGGGAGGAAACACTGGAGTGGGTCTTGAATCTATTTCCAAAATTGGATGAAAGGAAAGGCCAGTTGGCTGGGACACTAAGTGGTGGAGAACAACAGATGCTGGCCATCGCTCGAGGTTTAATGGCCAAGCCGAAGCTACTCATGGCTGATGAGCCATTTCTCGGGTTAGCACCTTTAATTATGTTAGATATCATCAAAATCATCAAGAAGATAAATCAAGAAGGTGTAACCGTTCTATTTATTGAACAGAATGTTCAACAGGCGCTTGACATTTCTGACAGAGGGTATATCCTGGAAAGCGGCCATGTTGTCCTGGAAGGAAAGAGCAAAGATCTTCTGGCAGATGGAAATGTCAAGGAAATCTATTTGGGAACGAGCTGAAGATTTCGTTTCACAAATCCCTGAAAGCTGATCCAGGTAATCCCCCCGCTATAATTATCGACTCTCCTGTAATATAATTGGCCTCATCTGAGCCTAAAAAACAAGCCAAACTAGCGACCTCTTCTGGAGCCGCAACTCGTCCTAAGGGGATTCGCTCTTTAAAAAAGGCCTTCTTTTCTTCAGGCGTGACTTGACTCCAGACTCCAGTTCCTACTGGCCCGGGAAGAATGGCATTCACGCAGACCCTAAAGGGGGCCATTTCCATTGCCAGAATCCTGGTGAATGCCAAAAGGCCACCTTTTGAAGTAGCATAGGGGAACACGGGGGAAAAAGTAAAAAATGCTCCTGTGGAACTGATGTTAATGATCTTTCCTGAATGACAGGACTTCATATGCGGTACTACTTCCCGGCAGCAGAGAAAAGGCCCTTTGAGATTCACAGCCATAACTGCGTCCCATTCGTCTTCAGTGATTTTCTCAATTGAGGCAGGCTTTGTTAGAATCGCTGCGTTATTGACCAGGATGTCTATTTTGCTTTTATCTTTGATAACCTCTTGTATCATGGCCTTTACATCTGCGGATTTAGAAATATCAGCAACCGCTAAATCCGCAGTGTGTCCCTCAGATCGAATTCTTTCACAAGTTTCATCAAGCTTAGGTTTCGTCCGACCTGCAATAACTACCCTGGCACCCTCCCGGGCCATAGCAAAAGCAATAGCTTGACCAATTCCTGATCCCCCACCGGTCACAATAGCGGTTTTGTTTCTGAGCATCATGACCAATTCCTCAAATCAAGAAATGAAAATTAGTCTAAAGCCATTAAAGCCACATATAAAGGCCCGTAAGCTACCTCCGCCAGCCTCACTCAAAGGAAAGGGGCATGTGTCCATGGTAATTAACTCCTTTTCAGTGCTACTTTTTCTCAAATTCGGAGACAACTCAAAACGATCCACTGACATCAGTGGCATTAGAAAGCAACAGTATAATAACTCTTTAGAGTAAAGAATTCAATGTAATAAGATACCTATCAACAAAGACCAGCCTTGTTCAGTCTGAATTACTTCAAACCGCTTGACAATCTCCTCCTTTTTTCTATAGTCGAGATCCATATTATGTACGTGGCCCGTTGTCAGTGGTGAGTCGTTTTCACAGACATCGAAATCCTTGCCCCCAAGTGATAAGTGACA
>SDBT01003161.1_pt1 | contig 28643 bp, 47 predicted proteins | sample 2277101 | NCBI WGS metagenome assembly SDBT01 (sample SAMN10404973, study PRJNA504765) | marine sediment metagenome | isolation source: marine sediment core GS10_PC15, 103 cmbsf | place: Arctic Ocean: Southern Knipovich Ridge | collected 2010 | reverse complement strand
TCTCAAAGCTCTGAGAAGCAGCAACAGTCTGAAATGGCACAGAGCCAGGCAGTAGTACAAGAATTAGAATCACGTATAGAGCGTAATCTAGGTAAAGCTGAAGCTGATAGAAGTCTAGGCCTTGAAAGAATATCACGAATACCAGAGAATAAAGCGTTTGCTGAAGAAAGACGTGAACAGGCTCATAGTGATCATGCCTCTGCCGTTCTTAATATGGTTAGGGCAATGAAAGAGCTTGAAGATATGGATATTGTACAGATTAATAATCTATTCAAATTATCTAAAATGATAAAGGACGATGAAGAATTACGATCAATAGGGCTACAGCAACAGACTGATACTAACCAGATTGAAAATTTAGCAGGGGCTGCTAATATATTTGATAATAATAGATAAACAGAGCCATATTCTTTTAAAGAAAGGGGATAATAATGGCAAAGAAATACAAATCTACTAAGGGCAATAAAAAATCAATGAGCGGTAGATACAAAACAATGAACGGTAAATACACACCAACGGAACGTTATGGCTTCCTAAGAAATGACTACTCCAAGATGGCTAATCTGCCAGGTGAAAGCTTTACTATGCAATACCCACCAGCTGGTGCATATGGTAGAGGAATGCTCGATGATAGCATCTATGGTATTGACGAGCAGATGAGAAGAGACGGTAGAGGCGCTTATGCATTCCCACTTAAGGGCAACGCTAAATGGTAGCAATGTTCAGAAAATCGGGTCCTTTTGAGGATATATTTCTTGATGTGATGGGCAAAAAGAAGCGTTCACACAAGAAGAATAAGAAGGATTCATCTGTATATTTAGCGACTACTGACCCCAAGGATATGCCTGACTCCAAGGATATCCTGTAGAGGGGCAAGAATAAATATTATTACCGTATTAAATAAGGTACTGTAATAGAGGTGGTCAATGCATAGATCCTTCTCTCAATGAAGTTGTGTCTCCTAATACGCACTATGCACTGGCCACTAGCTTATACTACGCTCTAAGAGCTACGAAGAACAGGTCGCGAATAAGGAGAATATAATGAAGAATAACGTTGGCTATCGCTACTTACAGCAATTTGAAAAGACATATGATGATAAATCATATGTTGATGTAAGAGAATTAAGAGATCATCTACTAAAAAAATCAGATTATCGTGGTGAGCTTATAAGAACTGTTGAAAATAATAAGGACAAGCCCTTATACTACGGTAAAGATTTCTTTGTTGAGGTTATATCAAACTATGACCGGCTATTAACTACTATTATAAAAAATACGTTTAGTGCCCGTGATAGTTGCCCTGCACCAATACCGCGTACTGCCGTTTATATGTATCGTAGAGAAGATGAAACTATACATTTCCTATGGCAGTTACCACCATTATGGTCAATACAAGATCTATACTACAACCGTAATGTACCACGAGAACACAATTCATCATTAGATACGGTAATTGAGTACATGGATGGTACTTTAATTCAGCGTGTAAATAAAATTAATAAAGAAAAAAGAATTACAGGTACTATACGTATAAAAAGTGAGGATAAGTAATGGAACAAAGCAATACAGCAGAAGTTTTGGATGTTCTTGAATCATCATCAGAAACACCAGTAAAGAACGAATCACAGAATAACCCAGCAAGTACAACACAAAATAATAATGAACATAATTTTGATGTTATGCGTAAAGCTGTATTAAAGGCTGAGTATGAGCGTGATCTAGCACAAGACCAAACGGTAAGGATGACCCAAGAACTTAAGAATCAGTCAAGTTCATTAGATAAGGACGATGATCTTGGTATTAAAGATGATGAAATTGCTGAGGGTAAGCATTTACGTAGACTGTATAAGGATTTAAAACAGCAAAAAGCATCGGTACTACAGTATCAAAGGAAGACTGATGATACTGTTATGGAAGCTAAGATACTGAAAAGATACCCCGATTTTGAGGCTGTAGTATCACCTGCTAAGTTGAAAGAATTTAGTGAGGCTGAGCCTGAGCTTGCTAATTCTATTAACGATTCGTCTAATCTTTATAATAAGGCGGTATCAGCGTACAAACTGCTTAAGAAGTTTGGCATTCATAAGGAAGATAAGTTTAAGGAAGAAAAAGATAGAATTGATGATAATCTAGCAAAACCACGTGCAGTTAGCAGTGTAGCTCCTATCGCACAAACTAGTCCCTTGTCTAATGCTTCGCAGTTTATTAATGGATTATCGCCAGAACGTATACGCGAATTACGCGCTAGTAACGAGACTGCATTAGAAAATTATTGATAAATAAATAATATCTTACTATAGTAACGGTGATGTAATGAAGCTCGTCACTTCGTGACGTAAGGGACTCGTCACCCCATGATGTAAGGGGACTCATCACCCCATCGGCGTATCGGTCTCGCCAACCAGACGTAATGAAGTTCGTCACTTTACCTTGTCGTATTAAGGGCTCGGCTCCCTTGAAGTCCTTTTCGGGGCTTATCCATTATTATTGTCATTTTAAATTAAAAAGGATTGTCTATGGCAGTTACAACTACCTCCGACCTTCCGGCTCCAGTACAGCAGCATTTTGATGATATGTTATTGGCAATTCACGTTCCTAACATGATCTACAATATACCTGCTAAGTACAAATCGATGCCGGCCAACGGAGGTACAGACATACGTTTTAGACGGTATGATAGGCTTCAGACGGCTAAGGTGCCGCTCGGTAACTCGGGTATTCATCCACCGGCTCAACAGTTAGCAGCCGTTAATATTGATGCTCATATAGATTTTTATGGTACATACGCACTTGTTAATGAACAGGTAGTACTACAAAATCAGGATCCGGTCTTAAATGAGGCTGCAAAGCTCATGGGGATTTCACTTCGACAAACAGAAGATGAGCTTACTCGTGATGCATTGCGTTCTACTTCTACATTCATTAATGCGGTTAATGGTTCTAATGGTGATATTCCAACTGAGATAAATGCAGCTGATATTGCTATTATGACACGATTACTCCGTAGTGCTGATGGTTATTCGTTCATGTCTGGTATTGAAGGTGAGAACAGATTTGGTACTGCACCTACTCGAAGTGCTTACTTTGCATTATCACATAACGATATATCTCCCGATCTTGATATTGTTCCTCGATTCATAAGTAAATGGAACTACCCTAACCAGAACGATACCTTAGATTCTGAGTATGGCGCAGTTGATAATGCACGATTCTTGATTACCTCTAATGGCTCTACCAGCTTCTTCCCTTCAGAACAGGGCGATCTGGTATATCATAACTTCTTTATTGCTAAGGACGGTTATGCATGTGTCAAGCAAGAACGATACAACTCTGAATTTGTTTATAACGATGCAAGGTTCTCAGGGCCGTTACGTCTTAATGTATCGGTAGGTTGGAAATCGGCTATGGTACCTCGAATATTAGATGACCAGTGGGTACTTAACTTAAGAACAACCATACTTATATAAGGAGATAAAATGGTACCTTCAACTATACTTATACAAGATTCGTTCGTATCGACTGGTGCGGCACGGATCATACCACTTGTCTCTGATGTAGATACTATGGAAGTGTGGAACTTTACTAACGCTGGTGCTACTGGCGATGATAGTTTCTACTTTAAATGGCAGCGTGGCATGGCAAACGGGACCGGCATCAGACAGTTCAAGTCTGGTGGTGGTAATACTACTAATACTACAACAATGGCAGCGCCTACCGGGTTTACGTTAGTAGATACTACAACGGACCCTAAAGGACCACCTATTGCAGTTACTTCTACAACTAACGCGGCACAACCTGTAGTAGCTACTGGTAATACCGCTGACTTGATAGCAGGTGATGCGGTCTTCCTTTTCGGAATTGCTAATGTACCTAACCTTGGTGGTTGGCCGTACACTATCGATACGGTAGTAGCCAACACAAGCTTTAGAATCAAGAACGCACTTGCTAATGCACCGGGTGCTGTGGGTGCTGCGGGTTTCTATCAGAAGATCCAATTTGGTGCTTACTGGCAGCCATCAAGAGTGTTTATTGCTAATGTATCACAAGCTGCACAGGCAGTAGTAACGGTTAACGTAGACATTGACGGCAATGTGGTAGTAGGCCAGAAGATGAGGTTTGCAATTGAACCTGAATGGGGAATGGTAGAACTTAACGGTCGTGATGCTACCGTAGTTGCGGTTAATGCTAACAATACGCAGTTTACTGTTGATATTGACACTAGCACATTTACTGCATTCCAGTTCCCGTTAGTTGCAGCAGCTGCTAATACTCGTGCACATGCATGGGCATACGCTGAAACTGCTGCTTCTCCTTACGAGAATCTACTCGATGATTCATTACGTAACGTCGGAGTTCGTGGTATCAGACTTGCGGGTGGTGCTGACTCACCTGGTGGTGGTAATGGTGATACTATGTTCTTCACCGCATATAAATCAGCTAATCTTTAAACTAGTGGCCTCCGTAAAGGAGGCCCATTCTGAGGGAGTACATGACAAAGAAAATAGAGAAATCAAATACAGTAACAATTGATCATGAGTCGCGAGTAACACGAGAAACCATTAATTCACAATTATCAGCTGATCTTATCGAACAGCCTGAGTTTCGTATTAATGAGGAAAGAGATAGGCAGATAGCTCTCCAGAAAAAGACCCAATTTGACTGGGATCATATGATGGTTAAGGGTACTTTTAGGTTCCATGAATGTAAGGGTGGCGTTAACTCGTTCTTCTTCAGGAAATATAAAGCGGATGTTATCAAGAAGTATACTATGATAGACGGTAACGATTATGAGGTCCCACAGATGGTTGCTGATCATCTAAACGATAATTGTAAGATGCCTAAGTATAGGTTTGATACTGCAACAGGGGTACACCCGGGTAAGATGTCTACAAGTTCGCGGGCTATCCAGTCAAATCCAGCATATAATCAGGTTGTAGATAGAGAAGATGATAGGATGAACTTCTATGTCAAGGGTCCATCTTCAATGACCTATAGTCAGCATAAACTTACCATTGCAGGCGTTAATGCGGGTAGAGGATTCTAATATGGCACTTAACTGTAATGCGATACAAGAGCCTATTTTTCAGCCCGCGTATCGTATTATTGCTAGTATAAGCCAATCTAATCCTGCTACTGTTACTACTACGTTTGCACATGGGTATACAGACGATCAGGTTATACGGCTTATAGTGCCAAAGAATAATGGGATGATAGAGGTAGATAAGCAAGAGTTTATTATTACGGTAACTGCTGATACTACCTTTACTATCCCTATTGATTCTACCAATTTTAGGGAGTTCGTAGTTCCTATAAACCCGCCATGGTTTGTAAATACGTGCCCCCAAACTATACCGGCAGGTGAGAAAAATACTCTTGCGGGATCGTATAGAAATAGATTGCCCTATTAAAACAGGTTGGTAGTATAATTAAAAAGGATTGAGTATGGCTGATTCTACGCTTGTTGCTATTCGTTCGAAGGTACGTAAACTTACGCGTCGGCCGAGCACAGCACAGATTACTGATGAAGAGATTGATGAGTACGTAAATACATTTATTCAGTACGATTTTCCTTCTCTGCTCAGGTTATTTACTTTACGTACTACTCTAAAGTTTTATACCCAACCTAATGTAGATGAGTACGGCTCACAAATATTGGCAGGCGATCCGCTACAGAACTTTAATAATGTATATATTTCTATTCATGAACCGGTATATATAGGAGGATACCGTATAAGGTTTACCCAGTCCCGGGATGAATTTTATAGTGTATACCCACTTACTAATACGGTTAAGGCATTATCAGTACTCGGCGATGGGGTTACTTTCAACTTTGCGGGTACCCTTACCACGTTCCCTGTATTGAGGGGTGAGGTACTCTTCACTACTGTTAGTATAGGCGATGGTGTATACCTACAGGATAATGGTGATGGGTTACTTAACGCTAACGGTTCTGATGGTACGGGCACCATAGATTATGAGACCGGCGCATTTACCTTAAGCTTTAACACGGCCCCTGACGCGGGTGAGAGTATATTCAGCCAGACCATTATCTACCAACCGAGTAGACCACAGTTCATGCTCTACTTCAATAATTCGTTTTTCTTAAGACCTGTCCCCGACAAGGTATACCCAGTGTCTGTTGAGGTTTATAGAAGGCCTACTGAAATATTAAACGCAGGTGATAGTCCCGAGCTTGAACAATGGTGGGAGTTTATAGTATATGGAGCTACTAAGAAGATATTTGAGGATAGTACAGATATGGAATCTGTGCAGAGAATAATGCCAGAGTTTGAGGTACAAAAAACTTTAGTAGAAAGAAAAACACTTTCACAGTTATCAAATCAACGTTCATACACTATTTACACTAACCAATCCGATACCAATAATAATTTTAATAATTGGAATTCATTCTTTTAGAAGAGTAAGGTAATATGGCAACTTATACATCTAATATACCTACTGCTCCTGAGCAGCCGCGTAACTCACAATCAGTTCTCCAAGAAAATGCTAACGCTATACCCGAGCTACTTGTAGTTGACCATATAGGTTTTAATATACCTAATAAGGGAAAGCATAATAAAGTTACTATGCCACGTGTTACTGGTGGTGTTCCTGCTCCCGTAGCCAATGAATTAACCCTTTATTCTAATGCTGGTGCTAATAATACTGAGCTTTTCTTTAAGAGGGACGCATCTGCTACGGTTGTTAATATGACTGAAAGGTCAACTGATGGTAATACTGGAAGTCAATTAGGGTGGACTTTTCTACCATCGGGAATAAAAATGGTATGGGGAACTGCTAATATTACCGGCGTAAATTCATTTAACTATAACACTGCTAACCCTACCTTTCCTGGCTTTAATGCTGGGCCGATGCTTCAAATAACTGAACAAACTGCTAATCCTGCATTTTTTGTTTCTATTAATACTGCTGCAGGTGCTTCAGCTACAGTATCAGTAAAGAATTCAGCAGGTGCGTCCGCTACCGGAACATTTAGATGGATAGCTATAGGAAGGTAATGGCTAGATACGATCGTTTTTGGATTACACCGATTGCAGGTTGGCGTAATGATGTGCGTCCCTGGAAGATAATGGACAATGCATTTGCGAAGCTTAAGAATGCGTATGTATTTAGGGGTAGGGTAAGGAAACGGTTTGGTGGTACCTTCTTATTCGATTCAAATTCACCACCTATATTAGGGTTTGAACAGTTCAACTCACGGTTGAGAATTGAGATAGATACCATAGTATCAGGAGATGCAGCGGGTACCGTTCCAGGCGCCATCATTAATAAGATAGGTCATGCATTTTCTGTTGATGATATTATGTTCACCGTATTTAACGATGCTGCCGGTCCTCAGGATATGCATAGAACTGATGGATCTGTATCTACTGCTACCTATGATGTTTCTACCGGTAATTATGATATACAGGGAACGGGTAAGCCTGATACAACTCCTGTTTTTTGGTATCCGGCAGAACCGGTCATGGGATTTGTTGTCTATGAACAAGGATCAATAAACAATAGCCCTACTTATGCGTTTGATACCCAGTTTGCGTATAGATATGTAGGTGGTGGTTGGGATAGGATTTCTACTGTCGCACCTCATGACATATGGACAGGCGGTAATGCTAATTTCTTTCAAGCTACTACCTGGAGAGGTATTGAAAGTAGTGATAATGTCTTATATGTAACTAACTATTTCTTTGGTACCAATCTAAATAATTCTGATAGAATCAGATTCTGGAATGGCACTACCTGGGATAGCTTAATAGCACGATGGGGTGCTAATGCTACTGATACTACTATGACTGCCCGCATAATAGTGCAATGGAAAGATAGATTATGGCTCTTTAATGTAGTAGAAAATACTGGTGTTGGGCCTGGTAGTAATACATTGTATCAGAATAGGGTTATGTTTTCACAGGCAGGATCACCATTAGATGTAGATGCATTCAGGAGAGATATTCCAGGCAGGGGCGGATTTAATGATTGTTCAACAAAAGAAGCAATAATATCGGTCACTCTCTATAAGGATAGATGTATTGTATACTTTGAAACATCTACTTGGGAGTTAGTATATACCGGAAATCAGACAGTACCTGCTGTATGGCAAAAGCTTAATAATGAGTTGGGCGCTGAGTCTACATTCTCTATAATTAATTTTGATAAAGTAGTACTTGGGGTAGGTAAGGTTGGTATCCATGCAACTTCTGGTACATCAGTAGAGAGAATTGATAACGCTATCCCTAGCGAAGTCTTTACTATAAATAATGATAATGACGGCCCACAAAGGGTACACGGTATACGTGATTATAATGCTGAGCAGGTTTATTGGTCATTCCCATCACAAGATAACTCACCTACATTCCCTACCCAAGTATTAGTATACAATTATGCTACCGGAACTTGGGCCCTTAACGACGATTCTATTACTGCTTTTGGGCAGTTCTTAAAGCCGAGTGCTCTTACATGGGCTACATGGACTACTCCATGGGCACAATCATCTGATCCTTGGAATACTGGTAGTGATCAAGCATTGCATCGAGAGATAGTAGCAGGTAATCAGGAGGGTTATACCTTTATTGTAGATACTGGTAGAACACGTAACGCAGCTGCCCTGCAGATAACTGATATTGATGAAAATACTAATAGAATTACCATAATTAATCATAACTTATCATCAACAGATTATATCCTTATTGAGAACATAACTGGATCTGGAGGTATAACTGATATCAATGGTCGTATATTTAATGTTATTCTTTTCGATGTTAACACTATTGAAATATCATTTGATATTGTGGGCACTTACACGGGCGGAGGAACAATCACACGTGTAAGTGTGATTGATATCTTAACCAAGCAGTATAACCCATACAATGAAGCGGGCAGAAACATATATGTTCCTCGTATTGAGTTCTATGTTGATGTAACTGATACTGGCGAGTTTAAGGTAGAGTCATTCGCATCATCTAACCCATTACCGTTAGGGCAAGAGGGAATGGCTACCGGTTCTCTATTAGGCAATCAGACATTAATAACAGCATCGGATCCTAATATATTTAAGGCACAACAACAACAGATCTGGAGTTCAGTTTATTTCCAGGTTGATGGCGAGCTTGCACAGTTCAGAATCTTTATGAACGATGAGCAGATGACACGAATACCAGATGCTGGTGATATAGCAGTACCATTAAACGATTTCACGCTTCATGCTATGATTATCTTTGCCCTTAAGAGCACTGACCGATGAGCAAAGCTCAAGGTACGGTAGTTCTGTTGACAGATCTCTTTGCATACAGGTATAATTTATACATCTATTAGGAGAAATTATGACCGTATTTTCAATAGTTAAATCTCGAATTCCAATCCTTGATATTATCAAAGGATATACAACTTTAAAAAAGGACAAACTTTACTGGAAAGGTAATTGTCCTTTTCATAGCGAAAAAACAGAATTATTTACCGTCAACCCGCATAAAGAAATTTTTTACTGTTTTGGTTGTCATCAACATGGGGATGTCATCTCATTTATAGCGAAAATAGAAAATTATTCTATCATTGAAGCAGCTCATTTTCTTGCTGAACGTTATAGCATCGACCTTTCTACGTGACAGCAACGCAAGGAGCCAAAAACAAAGGCAACCTATTATTTGGGAAAACAAGAAAAGAAAATGCTAACTACTATGTATATCAATCGACTTAAGCGATATGGCAAAGCAGACAGGTCTGCAATGATTTGTGAAGCTATTCGATTGCTGTATGAGAAAGAAAAAAAGTTCTAAAATAGTCCTGTTGGGGTACCCTATTGGTCTCTCTTCGAACTTAATAGTATACCATAAGGTTAAAGTGCACGTGTGAGTGTACGTGTGAACTCACAGTTCAGAATGATGCTTTATGAGTGTTTATTGGAGAGATTATTCCTTTATAAATCGTAATACTACAAACGAATCTGTATAAGCTGTCCTATCATTTCCAGTAGTTATGATCACATTAGTTGCATCCCATTCTACTGAAATGTTATCTGCGAGTGTAGGAGAAGCGTAAGGTAATGGTATCAATGATGTTGAAGGGTTAGTAGCACCACCATAGACGCTTACTGATCTATAACCGCTTGTTACAGTAAGCCCATGAGCAACTGACTTAGGAGCATTATCTAGAAGGGCACCAGTGAGGACTACATGATGAAATTCTGGCCGTTCTGTGGGTGCTTTTTGGGTAGTAGAATTATATAAGGGGTTAGGGAACCAGATATTACCATTAACAAATTCTTGTTGATAATAAAATCCAGATTCCTTGGTATTAAGGATACGGGCCATTAATCCCATATTAGTATACAATTCAACAATGAGTTGCTTAAACTCAGGAGATTTTACATCCATTGAATCAATAGCAGATGAATCCCATATCTGTGTTGTAGGAATAAACGACCCGAAATTGCTTTGTTCTGGAATGCTCATACGAATTTCCCTTTTTAGTTTTTTAATAGTATACCAAAGGTAAGAATATTTTTTCTCCTTTTATTTACGTTCTTTTTATGATGGCTTCTTTTCTTTTTTCCACTCTTTTTGGCTACCCCATTTTCATAACGGTGGGGTAGTCTTTTTTATAATATCTTTCTATTATCTATGATAATGAAGCATTAGATTATTATCGGAGATTAGTATGCCTTTCTTTGGTACACCACAAACTACTCAACAAATTCCAGCAGGGTTTAGTCAACAACAAACAAGTGCACTAAACCAGTTACTCCAGACAGGCCTTGGCGGACTACAAGGAATAGCGGGAGGGGTAGGGCAGAATCAATTTGCTCCTATAGCAGAACAGCAAACAAGACAGTTCCACGAGCAAACTGTCCCATCCCTTGCAGAACGGTTTATTTCTATGCCTGGAGAGGGAGGTCTACGGTCAAGCGGCTTTCAGCAAGCGTTAGGACAAGCTGGTGCAGGACTCCACTCTAACCTAGCTGCATTAGAGTCACAGTTTGGACAGCAACAACGTGGCCAGGATATAGGCCTTTTACAGAATATGTTACAGATGGGCCTTACTCAACAAACAACACCAGGAATACAACCGGCACAAGAAGGTGGATTGTCTTCAGCATTGACTACATTGTTGCCTATGTTATTGCCACTCATTTTAAGCGCTTTAGGAGGTACATTTGGTGGACCTGCAGGAGCAGCTGCTGGTGGTGCAGCTGGTGGAGCAGCGCAATCGGGAACTAGTTCATTATTAAGTTCATTAAAAGGGGGTTAGAATGCCACAAATAGCAACACAACGTCCATTTATTCTTCCTCCTGAAAGAGAAGATCCATTAGGGCGTGCAGTTGGAACGGGGCTAGGAAGAGGGCTAGAAGCATTAGCTCAACAAAGATTGAAGGGTCTAGCTCAAGGGCGGCAAGCATCTGGATTACAGGCCGCATTCCCTGAACTTTCAGAACAACAAACCCAAGCATTAGGGGGCCTTGACCCTAAATCTCTTGATACAGTTCTTAAACAAATCACCGAAAGACAACGCTCTAAAGGATTCCAAGAAGCATTAAGTGGTATGATGGGGGGTGCTCCTCAACAAGGTGGTCAAGGTATAGCACCGATAGAAGGTGAAAGAGTAGAACCTCAATCTTTATTATCGCCAGAAGATGCCCGTAGATTGGCTGAGTTCGGCCAAAGAGAGCGTCAATTCACAGAGAAGCAACGATCAGATGCATTTAGGCAAACTGCAGATTCAAGAAATGAGGTCCTCAACCTTGAGCGTGCTACTCTTGAAGATCTTGATCGTGTAGAAATTATGTCTAAATTGGGAGGTAATCTTGACCATCCCGCTAAAGTAAAGTTTCTTGAAAAAGCAGGCTTAGAATGGATGTTAAATCCTAATACACAAACGTTCAAGAAGCTTAGGAATGATTTTGTTGTTAATGCGAGAGCTCTTTTTGGTGCCAAACCTGCAGCTGCATTAATTGAACGTTATCTTGAATCGATTCCATCATTAATGCAATCCAAAGAAGGAAGAGATCAAATTATAAAAACATTTAAGCATATGCGACAGGGTTCTCTTGTACGTGCTCAGATTATGCGCAATATTATAAAAGAGAATAATGGCACCCCTCCTTTAGATATTATGGAAAAAATACAAGAGCGGGCAGGACCGCAACTAGAAAAACTATCAGAAAAGTTTATTAGCTCAATGGAAGTTGATGGATCACAATTAACTGGCGAAGATATAGGTAGAAGACAAACAAGTGATCCAACTCAACAACCTGTAGGAAGTATAATAAAAATGGGTGGTTCTACTTATAGAGTAGTACAAAAAGGTGATAAAAAAACATTGAAAAAGGTAAGATAATGCCTGAATGGGAATTGGTTTCATTACCAGATCAAGAACCATCTGAAGAAACATTACCAGGTGGTGCACTTAGAAATCTCGTATCGTTAGGAGCTCGTGGAGTTGAATCAGCATTAGGAATACCTGGCGATCTTGCACACGGATTAACTTCAATATTAGATTATGGTTTAAGTAAAGCTACTGGTGAAGACGTTCGTCTTCCACGTCCTCCTACTATATTTAGATTATTCGGTGGTACTGAAGAAGATTCTGTTACACAATTTCCGGGTTCGGAATTTATTAGAGAAGAAATAACAATTCCTGCAATAGAATCAATAGCTGGTGAAGGATATACAGAACCTCGTAATAAATCAGAACAGTTAGCACAGGATGTTGTATCAGATTTTGCTGCCTTAATTTCTCCTATTCCCTTTAAGGGAGTAAAGTTAGGTAAAGCCTTAGCACTGTCAGGCATAGGAAATTTAACAGGATTTTTAACTAAGGAATCTGGATATGGTCCAGGACTTCAAGCAGGGGCTAAGTTTGGAAGTATGATTGTTACTTCTTTTCTGGGTAATTCTCCATTCTTAGGTAAGCATATTAAGGATCTTTATGGTGAAGCAGAAAGAACTGCAGGAGAAGCATTATCACCTGCAAGAGAGTTGAGGAATAATTTAAAAAAATTAAAACATGAAGTAGGAAGACGTAAGTTTAAAAATTCTAAGGATGTGATAGAACAGATAAAAAATATTCAGACTAATATTACACCAGCAAAAACAATAAAGATTAAAGATCTCATTAATGCAAAACAAGATATAAATAGTATTTTTCCATCTACGAGCGGTGTAGGAAAAAGTTATCTTGGTAAAACATTAGAAACAGTGGGTAGTGCTCTTGATGAAGCAGGAAAAGACTTACCTTCATTTGCAAGAGAGTCATTGCGTGATGCAGATGATTTAGTTCGTGCTACAAGAAATAGTAACCTTCTTGCAAAAATTACAGAAAAAATAAACTTCAAGAATCCTTTATTAAAGTTTGCTTTAGGCGGAGTAGGATTTTCTGCAGGGCTATCCTCTTTAAAGAATCCACTTATAGCGGCATCTGCTGTAAGTCTAGGAGCAGCAACTAATTTTGCGTATCTTTTGAGCCAAAGTCCTGCAGCACGCAAGATATATGGGTCAATACTTAAAGGCATAGGTAAGGATACTTCTCGTGTTATTATAAAAAAGGCTCGTCAGCTAGATGATAGACTATCTAAAGAATTCCCTGAATTCCAAGAATGGACCTTAGAAAGTTTACCTAAATAGAAATATTTTTAGATACAACATAAATACAATACGATAAAAAAAAGTATATAAGGAAGTAGAGGAATTAATGATATTAATCCTACGAATAAAAGTGGCCAGAATAGGTATCCCATATATACAATAAAAGATATATATAGGTAAAATGCCCACATGTCTGTTATATGATCTAGAAATCTATTAATCAGATTAATCATATATGATTTTATTTCCCCAAATGTATATATCATAATTCCCCCTAGAATTAATTATTCCTTACCTGTTCTTTCTACTACGCTAAAGCTTCGAAGAACAGGTCGTAGTAGAATCTTCTTTTAGCTGTTTTACGAGAGCACGAATTATATAAGCTCTCATGGATTGATTGCTCTTTGTAGCTTGTATCTTTATCTCTTTATGGATCTCTTCATATATATCTATTGAAATCCGTTTTAACCCTACCATGCTATTCCTCCTCTTATGTACAATTGTACATTTGTTGTACTATTTGTCAACTGGTATTGCGTAATAAGAGCAAGCTACTACAATGGGGATAAATTTTGATAGTAATGAAGCATTGATAGGATGGAGTATAATAATGGCCCAGATTAGACAAACAAATCTTGTAATTGGACTTACACAGCCTTCTATAGAAGTAATGCCCCTTCCAATTAAACAAACACGTGATCCTTTTACTACCGATAGAGCTCCTATTGGACAGACATGGATTAATAAACTAACCAACTCGTTCTGGCGGCTTACCTCTATTGTAAATAATGTATCTAATTGGGAGCCTGGTGGCGGAGCAGCTACTCTGGAGCGACTTGCAGGTAATGTAGGTAATGCTACACCTACTGCGGGTACTATTACTATATTAGGAACTCAAGGGGCACTATTTACTGGCGCTGCAGCCGCTCTTACCAATTCATATGAAAGATTAGAACTTGGTGCGTTAGCTGCTCGTTTAACAGCAACCAATAATGCATTCTCTGCTGATAATACTAACCTTCAGTCATTTGTAGATACTACTGGTGGAACTGTTGGACAAACTTTTACTGCTATCCGTGGAGACATTAATGTAGTTACCGGTGATGGAACTGAGAGTCCTGCTGGTGTACATGCAGAAGCTACTGCAGCAGCAGCCTCCAATATAGATAGTGTGTTCGGATTATTTTCAATAGCTACAGTTGATGATAGTTCTGCTATTGCTAATGATGCTTTAGGTGCACTTAATCAGGTAGCTATTGATGAAACTGACGCAGCCGATCAGCCACAAAGGCATATAGCTGGTACTGAATCGGCATTATCATGGGGTTTGGGAGCTGATGTTCCAACTGCAACAGCAGTAGCTGGTAGTATAGCTAATATATTTTATGATGTTCCTCTTCAAGGTGTAGCACATGGATTTGTTGCAACACGATCTGGTGCTGGTGCTGGTATTGCCGCAGGAGCTGCATTTAAAGTTCTTCAGGGTACAAACTCATTAAATGATTGGAATTTCGGTATTGATCTTTTCACAGGAGATGCAACACGAGTGTATGATGCTGCTGATATAAGACTACAAAATCAAACCGTTATTGATGCAGGTACTCCTACTACTAATATAGTAGCTTTCACTGGTCAAAATGTTGCAGTTACATTAGGTGATGCTATAGGGGTGAATAATTTCCAGATTAGATCATCAAGTAGCGGTACTGTAACTACTATAGATTCAACAGGAGATATTTCTGCCGGAGGAAACCTCTCACTTACTAATCAATCTTCACATATATTTATAACAGAAAGTGGTCCTGCGGCTGCTATGGGGCTAGTAACTCTGGTTGCAGGAACTGTTACGGTAGCAACTACTTCAGCTTTACTTGGTTCACGTATATTTCTTACCTCTCAATCAGATGGTGGAACGCCAGGATTTTTACGGGTAAGTTCTCGAGTTAATGCTACAAGTTTTACTATTACTTCAAGCAGTGCTACAGATACTTCTATGGTAGGGTGGATTTTATTTGACCCATTTGGAGCCTAAATAATTTTTAAGAATTTTTGACTTTAAAATAGGATAACTATGAATGAACGTGGAGAATTAATTCTAGAAATAGAGAAGAACGAAAGAAAGTATCGTTTTTGTATGCCGTTTGGAGCTCCTTTTGGTGAATCATATGACGCTTGTCATGAATTTCTAGAAAGGATAGCAGTAATGGCAAAACTTGCGGCTGATAATGCTAGTAGAAAAACAGAAATCGAAGATAAAACTGACCTGTCTGGCGATTCCAACGTCGCATGCTCCGAAGCTTTATCTAAGACTGACGTCGATGGGAAAAAGGAAGGCTAATGAGTAGCGATGGGATGAGGTTTAGGTTTGAAACTATGCAAGAGATTATACATGAAGAAATTACTTCTACCTATGCTCCTGTAGGTGATGGTTTTGCTAATGCAGTACGATTAGTATACCTCTTAAATAATACTGATCAGATACTAAATGTATCAATGAAGACTCGTGGGGTAGTTCCAGTAGAAACGGGTGAGGATGATCATTTAGTACTTCCGGCAGGATCATTCTTTTTAGCTGATATTATGTCAAATAAAACGCATACAAAATCAGGATTTATAGAAGTGGGTACCGTATTTTGGGTAGAGGATAGAGGTACAACTCCTACTACAGGATCATTTATAGTGTCAGCATTATACGGGGAGTAATATATGAGCCAGTCAGGTAATTATTTTAATTCTCTAAGCCCCTTACCAGGACGTCCAACATTTTCAGCTAAAGTAGGGTCTACCGTACAAAATGTAACTGGTGACGGCACAGTGTACACTATTGTATTTGATACAGAAATATTCGATATCGGTAATAATTTTGATACAACTACGGGTATATTTACCGCACCGATAACGGGTAAGTATTTATTTATATGTTCTATAGATATTAGGTCACTTGCTGCATTTAATACTGAAGGAGATATTACTTTTGTTACTTCTAATAGGCCTTATTTTGTTAGCAGATCTAATTATGGCGTTATGAGAGATCCTACTGCTAATTTACTTATACAAAATTTAAGTATAGAAGCTGATATGGATTCTGGTGATACTGCTCAGGTAGATATAGTAGTAAGAGGAGGAGGATTAGTAATAGATATATTTGGACAAGGCGGTACTGAAATGCATTCTTTTTTTCAAGGATGGTATCTTGGATAGAAAATTTAAGGATAAATATGAGTGGCAGCGGCGCAATATTCGTTCCAACTACTGATTTACGATATAGAGTTATACTTGGTCAGGTACCTAATTTTTCAGCTGTAGAAAATTTTGGTACTAATAGATCAATTGCATCTACCGAGGAAGAAATATGGGCAGTAGGTGGAATTGAAAGATTACTTCCCTCAGCAGAAACCATGGATATAGTATCAGATGATAATGATGATAATTCTGCTGGTACTGGCGCACGAACTCTTACTATTTCTGGATTGAATGGTTCGTATCTAGAGATTGAAGAAACGATCTCACTTAATGGTACAACGCCGGTAACTACTACGGCTACATTCTTACGGGTATTTAAATTAAGAGTACGTACCGCTGGAACTAGTGGAGATAATGAGGGTTCTATAGATTGTACATCTACTATTTCTGGGTTTGACCATGCACGTATAGAACCTGGAGATAATCAGTCATTAAAGACTCAATATACGGTCCCTGATAATAAGTTTATGGCTATTTTTGATATAGCATATGGAACTAACCAGAATGATCAAGCATTCTTTAGATTATTTATAAGGCCTGAGGGCGAAGTATTTCAGCTTTTTTTAGTATTAAATTTATTTCAAACTTCTGAATCTAATATATCTGGTATTCTTAGTGCAATTCCACCACGTGCAGATGTTTCATTTAGGGCTTTTAGTGCAGGAGGTGGATCGATTTCTGTAACTGCAGCATATAGTTTTTATTTAATCGATACACCATAAGGTAGAGATAATGGGATACCCTACTTCTGATATTACAGGATTTAACGCCCTTCCTATTTCTTTTAGAGGGATGAATTATCGTAGTGATACACGTCCTCCTGCTATATCTGATAATAAAAATTACTTGGTAGGATCAATATGGGAACATTTAATTCCTCCTGTTAATCCAAGTGATCCTAACTCAAAACCCACAGCAGATATATATATGTTCATTGCTAGGCATAGGGGTAATGCTATATGGCAGAAGTTTGGTGAATCAGAAGGTGAATTAACATTCCTAACAGCAGATTCTGGTGGGCCTGTACCTCCTGACGCTAATAATAATATTAATGTACTTGGTGGTACGGCTATTAATACGGTAGGTGTGCCAGGAACTAATACGATTACTATTAATGTAGATGGTGATGTAGCAACCCAGTACGACGCAGATGCGGGAACTGCTATACCAGCCTTAGGTATTCTTAATGTATTGGGTGGAACTTCTGTAAGTACGGTCGGTGCAGGTAATACAATTACTATTAATGCTGATGGTGATCTTGCGAGTACTTATGATTGTGATACCGGTTCAGCTACTCCTGCTGCAGGAATATTAGAAGTATTTGGTGGAACTGGATTGGCTACTACTGGAGCTGGAAACACTATTACTATAGATTCTACAGCAGAATCTGCGTTTGCTGCTGATATAATTGCCAATATTCTTAATGTAACCGGTGCCGGAGCTATTTTTGAGATTCCATTCGATAGAACTCAATTTAATATAGGAGGTGATTTTAGTATCGTAACTGGAATATATACAGCTCCTGTTGATGGAGTATATGAATTTAATACTTGTGTTAGCCTACAAAATCTATCTGCTGGTATGATTTCAGGGCTTATTAACCTAGAAGTAAAAGGAACCGGTCCATGCGTAGGTCAATGGTCACAAGTAAGAAATAATCCATTAGGGACAGCTGATACTACTGTAGGGGCTGTCTGGAGACATTCTGGATCTATAACAGTGCAATTAGATGCTAATGATACTGTCAATGTAGAAGTATCTGTCAGCGGAGGTGTTGGAGATACTGCAACTCTTTCTATTGGAAGTGGTGGTCCTCCAAGTAGGACTTGGTTTAGTGGTTCTAAACTCTTTGATTTATAAGGAATAATAATGGGTTTATTTACTCCAGTGCTTCAATTTGGTGGTGGTACTACAGGTATTACTTATTCTACTCAAGAAGGTGTTACCTTCAATATGGGATTAACAGTATATTTTTCTCTTTATATAGTGCTCACAAGTAAAGGAACTGATGTAGGAAACGCTACTATTACTGGCCTTGACCATACTAACCTAGTAAGAACTTCTGGTAATACTATGATGTGCCATAATGTAAATGGAACTGTAAATTATACTTATTTTGGATCTATAATTGTTCCTTCAGCTACAACTTTTGATCTCAACGAGATGGGACCGGGTCAAGCTCTGATTAATCTAACCGATACCAGCTTCAATAATGATTCTGAGGTTTATATTACTGGTATGTATTGGGAAGCATAATTTCAATCATTTCTTAACTTTCTTGGTGCGATTTTTTACCTGTGTTTTTACCCGTGGTTTATCTCTTTTTATTTGATGTATATTTTTGTATATATCATCCCATCTCTTTTCTTCAAAATACTGAAATGATTCATAGTCTTTTTTTAACGAAGATAATTCGGTCCATATATGATCAAGAAAGAAGTGGATAACTACTACCATAATTATGATTAGGAATCCTACTATTAGCCATTCTGTACTATTCATACTTTCTTAACTTTCTTCTTTTCCTTAACTATATCTTTAGAGAGATTTTCAGCCTCTATATTTTCAATTCTCCCCAGGAGTCTTTCTTCAGAATGCTTGAGTTTCTCTATGTCTTTTCTAAATCTCATAAATAAAAGACCATGTTGATAAGTTTCTAGTTTTCTTTTTTCCATAGTATATTCGTGTTCTATATTTTCATGCTTTAAGAATCTTACATCATCTATTAGCATTTTAACGTATACTACAATAGAACTTGATTTATATACAATAAAAGCTGTACAAGATATAACTACAATCTCAAGTATCATTTCTTATCTTTCTTATCTAACTTAACTATTCCTTTATTGATTTTTTGTCTTATACTTCTTATACGCTTGTTAGTATCAGATGCATCATAAGCATAATTTTCAATTATTCTATGAATAGAATCTCTATTTTTATCTATTATTTTACGGTTAATTTGTAATTCTTCTTCTAGTGATTTAACGCTACTTTTTAATTCTAGATAATATTTAGAAGTTATTTCTATAGTGCCTTTTAGATTGTGCACAGATGATTTGAGAGCCTTAACAAGATCTAGAGTCTCTTTAGCAATGCTACTGTCATGGTATGTTAAGTAAGCGCATGCAAGTAATGCGCCTAATCCCAACACTAAAACATATAATAGTATAGTCATTTTTTATCCTTCTTCTTTTCCTTTTTGAGAGCTGCTAGTTCTTTTTGAATCTCTATTATCTCCCTTATTCAACATATTTTTCATTAGTAGAAAATTTTTCTTATATTCTTTAAAATATATTGAAACTGCATGACGATCTCCTTCCTTAATCCCTTCGCCCTTTTCAATACATTCTATTATCGGATCAAGAGATTTTTCCATATCGCTTTGAATCTTTTTAGATAAAAGTTCACTTTCCAATCCTTCATTAATTTCCACAAGATGAGATACTTTTTCCTTAAATTTAATCATTAATTTGTATATAGCTAGTTCTTTTTTATTTATATTCAATTTTACTTATCTCCTGTTTTCAACGTAGTAAACAATTCCTAATGTACTCATACATATTGAGGTTAACAGTATAAATAGAGATATACTCATTTAATTCCCTTGGTTTGAATTTATACCTTTTGTAACTTTATTTATATAATCAATAACTGACCTAAAGTCTTCCGGCTTGAGCTGAGAATAATGGGATATTTCAAATGATGATAATATTCTTTCACGTACAGGGGCATGATTACCTACAGCATCTTCTATCTTTTGGGCTTGCGCTCTAGTTATAGTATTGTATTGTTTTGATTGATTATTTTTCTCATAATTTGGTTTTTTTTCTACATCTTTTATCCTTTCTTTTTCTGAATCTATGTCTTCTGATGGAACAGCACAAAGGAGGAGGACGGCTTGTTTTCTCATGTAAGTAATAGCAGCACCAACTCCTTGATTACCTTCTTTATCTGCTACTATGATACAGAGGTCTTTTATCCATTGCCCTGAGGGTTGATGAATAAGTCTGGTATCTAAGAAGGTAATGAATCCGCCTTCATTTTCTTTGTATTCTATATATCTATGATGGAGAATAAATATATTATTTTTATGTAAAGATGCTTTTACTGCTGTATATATATCTCCAATGGTAGAATAATCATAATCCCTATGATTATTATGGGCAGATTTTGCAGCTGGCGAAAATTCTTCATTAGCGATTAATAATGCTTTAAACAATTCATTATTATTTTCTGATGCTGATTCAGTTTTCATTGATTCATATTTCATTGATTCATATTTCATTGATTCATATTTTCGTTCTTTTACGTTAGTTACCATAATTATCCCTTAAAGTGGGTCAACAATATGTGAGTATGTTTTCTTTGCGTACCGTGCGCCGAGATAAGTAAATGCTAAGGTGCCACTTATACCTTTATAGATATCAACAACCTTTTCATTAGTACTTTTATCACTAATATCCATAATATCATTTACAACACCGACTACAAAAAAGGTAGCATTGGTAAATGACATAAGAGTAGCGCAGGTACACATTCCTATATCAGAATATCGTTGTAGTTCTGTTAACCTACGTGGGTTATCTACAAGCCTTACTATTTCCCCGTCACGTGCTCCGGACAATGAAAACATAACCATTAGTGAAGCATATTTAGCGTATGAGGAAAGATATCCTTGTATGGCTTTAACTACTGCCCTCTTATTACTCTTTGTCTCTTGGGTCATTTCCATGTCCTTTAAAAGTGATGTGGCTATTTCTATCTTGGTGAGGTACTGTTCTTTATTCATGTTTATCTCTTATAAGTTTTAACTCCAATAAAATACAAATAAGAATTGAAGCTACTATAGCACTATCAAATGATATCATTTTAAAATAATAACTAAGTGATACCCATGAGAACAAATAAATAAGATGGAATATGTCTAAACTTTTCATTATTTATCTTCCACATATATTAGTTTTTCTTTTACATATTTTATAAATTCATCGATAAAAGTAGGGATATGGTCCACAACTCTAAACCTTGTTTCAAACGTTGTTTCTATTAAAGGTTTTTTACTTATTATTTCTAATTTTTTTCCTTCTTTTTCTATAAGAAACAATCTAAATCTTCTTTCTTTAGATTGTTCATCTTTTTCCCATGAAAGCCAGTAGCTTTTTTTAGTACCATCTTTTTCTTCTTCTATTTTTTTTTCAAATGAAATATTTATATCAGCTTTCCAAAACTCTTTTTCACTTGATCTAATCTGATCAGATACCGCATCCATATTTTTTTTAAGATCGGATAGAGAATTACTAATTATGTTTTTACTGATCATTTTTATCATTCACAACCTCTATCATTTCTACTTGTGAGAAAAGAATAAAATATTCATGATTATCTTTTTTTATTACAAGAGATCTAAATCTTCCCCAATGCTCTTCTGTCTCTGAACATAAAAAATTATGTATTAATGGATAGGCTGCTTTTGCTTCTTCACCTTCAAATAATCGTACTTCTCCGCTCTTGAAGTAAAAATATATAGTCATTGTTCTTTTCTCAACATTATAATATTAACAATATGTTCTGTCTGGATTTTAGTTATATCAACAATATGTTCTGTATGAATGGTAATCCAATCATTTATATGAAAAAAACAAACAATACCAATACCTAATATGAGTGCTTCTCCAAATGTTATTAGTTCATAAAAAAATAATAGTAGGATAACATTCACACATACAAATATTGGTATTATTCTCATATTTTCTATTTTCATTGTTTATCCTGTTTCATATTATCCTATTTAGGGATCCTTATGAGAGTCGGAACTACCGTACCTTGAGCGAAGCTCATCGGCAAGACATCATCGATAAGGACCCCAGCAGTGTTGCTTCCTATTTAAATTTATCCGTTGGTTATTTTAATAAGTTTCCATATATCTACATCGTTTCCACGATACTCATCAAGATCAACATACTTGAGCTGAGGTATATTTTTATAATTAACACTACCTTTTCTATGAGATAGCTCAAAGCAGAACCCACCGTCTATTTTTGATCGGTATTTAGATATACTCTGTAGAGTATTCATGGCTTCACGTTTCAAGTCATTATATTTCTTAGCGAGTTGTTGAAGTTCATAGGCTTTCTCTGCAGCCTGAACCCAATCGTTTCCGCCTATTTTTTGTATTTGTATTTGATCATCTGTTCCATTTCCAGGTCGTGACAAAATGTCACCAACTGGATTTTGTTGTTTTTGCATAGCATCTCCTAAATCCTTGCGTATTATTTAACTTATGTCATAATTATATAGATTAGTTAGTATATGTCAACATGTAAATAATGGATTATGATGAGTAAGATGCATTGCTTTGATAGAGAAAATCTTCTTAATTTACTAAAGAATTACCAGGACTTTTTTACATTAAAAATACGTAAGAGATATAGGGAACTTGAAGCTGAGGGTAAGTCTCCTTTGAATAGTATAACTAAGAAAGAAACATACAAATGGATGGATGAATTTATAGATACAACTATGCGAGCCGGAGAAGTAAAAACAGAAGATATATTAGATGATTTAGATGAAGTATTACAAAAAGTTACTGGTAAAGCATTAAAAGAAGTGGCTAAAGATAAGTTAAATAATATTAATTGAAATAATAAAAATGAAATATTCAATACCAAAAGAGGAGTGGGGAGAAGGCCCATGGCAGAATGAGTCAGATGAGTATGAGTTTGAATATAGAGATATCAAGTGTAGGGTATTGAGGAATAAATTAGGTGCCTGGTGTGGTTACATAGAGATAGTTAAACCAGATGAATGGGGCGATGACTATGAAGAGTTCCCTATTGAAGTTCATGGTGGTCTTACCTTTTATGATGAAAAAAGTGATACAAAGCCAGATGATAATAAAGTAGTGATAGGGTTTGATTGTTGTCATTATTTTGATCAATTTCCCATAACTTCTCTTAAGCTCATGCAGTATTTGAATAGAATTACTAAAGATGCCAATGTGATTGAGTTTTCAAATAAGATGCTAGCTTTGGAAGAAATTAGGCCTTATATAAAAAATGAAACCTATAAAGACATAAGCTTTGTTATCAAGGAGTGCAAGTCAATGGTAGATCAATATTTAAATAAACAGGATGAGAAAGATGAATAAAGAACATACAGCAAATATAAGAGACGATATTTTTAAAGGTGATGTTGAACAGCTTAGAGATGATTTCCGTTCCTTTATTATCAAGAATAATCTACCTCTGTATAAATTATGTAAGGAGGTTGGTATTCATGTTAATACGTTAAATAGATTTATTGGTTCTGTAGGTAAAACAGACTTAAGGACAGCATTTAAGATATATAATTATATATATAGGGAAAATGATGACAAATAGAGAAGATAAAGAACATACAGCAAATATAAGAGACGATATATTAAAGGGTAATGTTACACAGCTTAGAGCTGATTTCTGTGTCCTTATTGTCAAGAATGAGCTATCTATGACTAAATTATGTAAGGAGGTTGGTATTCATGTTAATACGTTAAATAGATTTATTGGTTCAGAGGGTAAAATAGACCCGAAAACAGCATTTAAGATATATAATTATATATATAGGGAAAATGATGACAAATAGAGAAGACAAGAAAGACTTTAGGGAAAAAATTGAGATAGTAAAAGAGTTATACAGGAAAGAAATATATAGAAAGAATTCTCATGGTAATAATGAAAAGTTTATTAATCCTATGGTTTTTACATTTTTAAGAAAAGTATCGGATAGACTACTAAATCATAGCGGTGATGCTATTATTGCTGCACTTAAACATATCGAAGACAAGGAAGCCTTTAAGCAGTTTTTTGATGATAATCCGTCCCATATACTTTCCATCTTAACTCTTGATTATTACTTATCAATTTTTTTCTTTCAAATTTATTATCGAGATGAAGATGGGATTATAAAAGATGTTACACCAGATGGACTTGAATCAGTAGCTATATTAGCAAACTCGTGCTCAGAATTAATGTTAGAATATTTACCTATTAAGAATATAGATAAGATGGTGGCTGGCTATAGTATTAATTTGTTTAACACTATGGATCCAATCAAAGCGTACGAGTTGAGCGTAGATAAGGATAATGATGAGTAAACAAATAGAAAAATTAACTACTAAATTATGCGATTTGGTTGATAAGACTACTAAGATATTTGAAGATGAATTTAAGAAAGATAAAGAGAGTGGATGGTATGTTTTATTAGCTCTTTTAGGAGGTCCTATATCATTTACAATGTCTATATTTAAAAGTATGGATGAAATGGGAATTGAACCAAATAAAGAGTTTCCTACGTTTATAAAAGTATATATTAACTATCTTCGATCTCTAGAAAAAATGGAGGAAGACTGGCATCGGTTACCATTTCCAGAGTTTAGAAGAAAGTTTGAAAAAGTGTACAAAGATTATGGAATATTGTTGAAGGATAATGATGAATAAATTGATAGATGATAAGGCTTATCAGTCGTTTAAAAAATCATCACTAAAAGAAGGTGATGGTACACTTATATTGGCTGCCGGTATTATTTTTGATCTTATTATAATCTTAAACAAAAAAGAGAGGTCTAATCTTGAGACCATTTTTAAACTGGACAATAAAGAAGAAATAATTCAATTTTTTGATGATAATCCTTCTCTTGTTGGTCTTATAGTAGATTTAGATAGGCTTTATCTTCCTCTTTTTCATATGATTTATTCATATGATGAGGTGGGAGAAACATTTAGTTCAGAAGAAAATTATTGGATTATAGAATCGAGTGCCACTTTAATCCACTGCTGGGTAGAAATCATATCAGAATCTAAAAGTGCTGAAGAAAGAGAAGCGATTGTTGATTCTGGAGATGTATTTATTAATTCCCTTTTTAAGAATGATGAGTAAAGAAATAAGAATAGAGTATAGTTAAAATCTTTTTATCTTTTTTATCAGATTCGTCAGTTATTACTCAATAATATCATTTATATTTACACTTTTCGACATTTAACTATACTCTATTCTTAAAAACGACCTGCGTAAGGTCGAAGAACATTTAATAAGAAACCAAGGCAGCTCTCATAACAAAGCTGTATTACCAAAAGACAAAATTACACGAATGCAATATCACACGAAAGCAATATTACCAGATGGCAATGAATAAAAGAAAGGAAGCAATGTATAAAACACAACTTCCTAGAGTACAAAATGAATACTAACTCAAATAGTACAAAATGAATACTATCACTACTCAAAGCCCTAGTCAACAAGATCTTAAAAAAATATCTTTTTCTCAGATAGAACAAGATATTATAGATAATCCCTCTTTATATCTTAAGAGTAAATATTCTGTGGAAGCGCTTAAGATATTGGATTTTATTATCTGGGCGTATAATAACTGGAAGTATCTCTATTTCACTCAGGCGTATCTAGCTGGTAAAGCTGGACTATCTCATCGGCATACTCATAGGCTTCTTAAAGAGTTCGCTGATCTTGGTCTTATAGGTAAGTTAACAAGGGATAAAGGCCAGACTTGTTTATACTCAGTGCCTTCCTTCTTTAAGGAGAAGAGAATTACCTGGCTTTTGCGCGCCATTCTCCCCTCTGTGTGCGCATTCTACGTATGTGACCTTATGAGTAACCCCTATCAGACAGTGGAATCAGGAAAAGTCGTACAATATAATATACTTATAGAGAATTATACTAATGAAAAAGAGACTTATAGGAGTCCGGCAGAAAAATGGGCTGAAAAGGAGCATAATGCTGATCTTTATGGGAGGACGTGCATGGAAACCCCCCAGGAGAATAGCGCCCTTTTGAGTTTTGAAGAGTTTAGCAGCTTGATCTGCAGCTAGATCTATTTATTTTAAAACTATAACTATAGCGAGCGAACCAAAGAGCCCACGTGGGCTCTAGCGAGCTGAGATATATGATGGTAGAAATAGATGTTATAGATTTTAAATAAATATAGGTTAGGATAGATTGAATCGTACGTTAGATATGGTATAATTATAGAGCATCCTACGGACAGATAAGTTAAAAGGGCGGCATAGCCAAGTGGTTAGGCAACGGCTTGCAACACCGTCATACCCCAGTTCGAATCCGGGTGCCGCCTCCACAATTCACTTAACTTACAGGAGACACAGTGAAGGAAATATTAATTGACGCTTTTGAGATAGCAAAAAAAACTACTTCCAAAGAACAATATCAAGAATCTTTAATAGAGATTGTCAGGCCATTAGTGAATTTTGTTACTATAAATTCATCTGATATTGTAACGAGGATATTGATACATGATAAAGAAATCATCGAGTCAACATTACACGGTAAATTTATGCGTGGAGTGATTGAAGAATCGTCACTGCGTCGAGCTCTTGATACTGATCTATCATTAGAACCTTTACTAGTACAGACAGGTTCATTGTCATTTTATATATTGGCGTGTATGGACCATAATGAATTTTTAGTTGAATGGTTTGACAATGAATCTCCAATCACTTTTGAGAGATTTAGGACATCGTTAGTAAGTATTCATGAAATTCTTAAGTTATCGATAAAACTAAACCTTATTAAATTACATAATTAATATTATTTTTAGGAGATACTATGCTTTCAAATAGTAAGAGGGACCAATGGCTAAAGGATATATAGATACAAGAGAATTAGCAGAATATAAGTGCCCACGGGATGTGTATGAATATAGCCTTTTGCATTTATGTTCCGCGCCGTTGACTGATGCAGTTAAGGAGATTCCTCCTACAATAAAGAGCATAATGATGCATCTTGAAGGGACTACTGTAACTACAAATAGCATAGAGCTTAAATTTATACTTGATGAAGATACAATTAGGAAAGCGCTTAATTCTGATAAAGATCTTGCGGCTAGAGTTAAGGATATTGGATATAAAGCATCAATTGTTGCAGCAATATTTGATCACAATCCCTTTATGGTTGACTGGTTCAACGATAAGAATATGTTAACCATTTCTTATCAACAGTTTAAGCCAACTCTTATGAGCATGATTGCTATTTACCAGACAGCTAAGAAAAAAGGGTTATTAACCAACGTTTAGTAATTTGTTACTTTTAAATAGGAGACACTATGCTTTCAAAAGAAGCACGTCAAATGAGGGTGGAAGAGATACCATCCTATCTTATACAAATAAAGAGCCTCCAGCTTACACTTGCAGGTATCCTTGAGCTTTCTTGCTTCCCTGAAGTTGTTATAAAGCATGCTGATAAGATTATGTCAGGTAAGACAGTAGAAAAGCCACTACATTACTTCATAGTTATTGCTCATCGCTATTGTAAGGATAGAGGGATAAGACCCAACTACCAATACCGTGACCAGATGAAACGTAATTTCAATATTGAGGAAAGTGCTCCGAAGATACACTTTGAACAAAACACTTCAACGGGTAGGAAGAAAGACTTCCATCCAACAGAAGAAACTGATTCTCACTTTGAAGGTAGGGATGGCTCAGATCGTTCTTATTGGGAGATACTACCCGATGAGCGAAGATCAAGGTACGGTAGTTCTGACGGTAGTAAGGCGAGACGCATCGATCCTGATCGTGATCTTGACAGTAAAGGAGAGTATCTTAAGTTCGAGGACGCTAAGAAGAACTCACTTTATCTTCGCGATAGTATACGTAAGCTACATAAACCGCCTACATTCAACCCATTTGCGCAAGAGGAAGATATGCAAGTAGTAGAGCTATTTGAAGGTAATAGATGAAATACAATAAGGAACAAAAAGACTTTTTTAACGAATTACTTTAATATACAGATAAACTT
>SDBT01003160.1_pt1 | contig 28645 bp, 32 predicted proteins | sample 2277101 | NCBI WGS metagenome assembly SDBT01 (sample SAMN10404973, study PRJNA504765) | marine sediment metagenome | isolation source: marine sediment core GS10_PC15, 103 cmbsf | place: Arctic Ocean: Southern Knipovich Ridge | collected 2010 | reverse complement strand
GAAAGACTAGTCAACCCCATGATAACCGCCCTTTTCCTCTTGAATCCAAAGGCTCACCCACCAAATGAAGTCTACGGCATAAGAAGCCTCTTCAGCGAACAAGCAGCCTACGCACGGGACGGGTTGACCAGAATCAAGTTGTCCTAGTTCAAAAGTTGAGGAAACAGTTTGAAAGAAAGAGGCTAAAACGGAAGGGGTTATAGATGAAAGACATATTTTGTGTATTAGACCCCCAAAAAAAGAGGTTGTGCGGGAGACATCTCCACAGTTTTGCTAAATAACATTTTACTTGAACTCTCATTTATAATCTAAAAAAGGGAGAGTTTGCGGGAGATGTGGTGATGTCTCCATCGTTTAGGTAGCAGCCATTCCCTTAACGCTTTCACGGTTTACTCCACCATTCTGAAGAGCCGTTCACATTCAAATTGCGAGTACAATTGAAGTCCTAATCTATTATTAGATGTAACATCTACAGCTTAACCTTAGTCTCCTAATATGCTAGCGTAGGAATAAAGTGAATTGGATGCATGAATAGCTTCACTTCTCTACTGGTTGGCTCTTGGACTTTGAGAAGCGTCAAGATACCAAATAAACCATTTGTGCGCATCTTTGAATGCATCTTTTACAAGACTTCAATAGGGTGGCTCTGTTTCCGTTTTTGATGTTTTTCATGTTTTTGTGTACACTGTACCAGGCACGAAATGTCTTTACAGTATTTCTCCTACAACGTTGATGGGCTTCCTGATGAAGAAGGTTAACTCGTCAAGCTTTTCCCTATCTATTGTTGTTAGAACTACAGTTGCGGGTCCAGCAGACTTATTTATGTCTAATTCTGTTTGTTCTTGAATTTTCAGTTGACGTCCAATACTGTATGCCAACATTTTGGCTTCGTGACTTATTCCAAAGGACCCTACGGGTATAATGTCATGGACAAACGCCTTTCTAGCTAATGACGTAACGTCTTTAAGGTTAGCAATTTCTCCTCTCGCTTCGGCAGGAATAACTTCATTCCCAACTTTTGGTCTGCCTATCGCAACTATCAAATCGCTGGGTCTAGTTTTTGCTAGTCTCAGTTCATCCTCGTTTGCTAACCCAACAACTGTTATTCCTACGCCAGTTTGTATGGTTTCAAAATTTTCTTCGGTGTTTTCTTTCATAACTTGGTTGGGTTCAAGCCCTAAACCCCTGATTTCTTTCCGTATTCCCTCAATGATTTCGTTGCCTGTAGGCTCTTTTTCTACAGCTAATGTAACTGACACCGAAATAGGGAAAGCACCTGTAGCTGCGACATCCATTAATGCTACTCTTGCTAGGAACTTACCCACGACCCTGCCACTAATCTTAATGTTGTCCATTGGTTTGGGTCCAACTCCACCCGACGAGGAAGACCCCACCACGATAGCATGACCGGTAGGGATTTTCATAATCGACACATCTCCTCGTGTTACGTAAGAGATTTGAGCCGGCTTCACCCGAAATATTGTTGGTCTTAGTAAGGTTCCAACGTTTTCCACGAAGTGAATATAAACGATTAACGCTTGCCTGATAACCTCTGATCTGCTAAGGCCATGTCTTTTGGCCAAGTTTTCTAAATCGTTGATAACCTTACTTGGTAAACGAACATTTACAACATTCATTCTAAATCTACTCACACTACAACTGTATTACATGTGAAAACTCTTTTATTAGTTATTTTTTCTCTTAATCATTCTCTGAACTGGAGACATCATACATGAGTAAACAACCAAACTTAGACGCCAAAAAAATCTCTAACGCCCTGCGTGTCGCGCGAATATCAATTTTCACGGCACTCAGCGTTATTGGCTCATTTATAACTCCTTATCCTCTTGTACCTACAATAGCTTTCGACTCAAGTCCTGGCTTCTTCGCTGCACTATACTTTGGAGTACTCGACGGAGTTCTAATCACTGGACTTGGGCACATCGTTACGGCACTCATAAACGGCTTTCCCTTAGGACCCTTACATTATATCATTGCTTTAGGAATGGCTTTAGCCGGAGGAGCCATGGGGCTCGTAAACAAAACAAACAAAAAATGGGGATTCATACCCGCCGCCATCACCGCAGTATCAATAAATACTGTTCTTTCCGTAATCATGGTGCCTACAATGGGCTGGACCGCCACACTCACCTACGTTACCGTTCCTCTGTTGTTGGCAGCTAGCTTAAATGCGGTACTCGCAACGATAATCTATGTCAGTGTTAGAGCTAGAAGGCTTAGAGCATGACCCCCTGTCCGTTTCCCACAAAAACCATCGAAACCGCTCGTGACGTCTCGGTTTTTGAGGTCAACGCTGATTCTGTTATGGTTGTGGGCTGCGACTCTGCTGGCGGAATCGGACCAAAACCGTTAGACAAAATCAAAGTTAGCGGATACACTCTAGGAAGATTTACGGCTAGGGTGGCTTTGATGGATGTCTTATCTGCTGGAGCCCTGCCAATCTGTTTAACTAACACGCTAAGCGTTGAACCTGATCCAACTGGATTCGAAATTCTTGAAGGCATAAAAAGTGAGATTAAACTTGCTCGATTAGACAACTCTTTGGTCATAATTGGTAGTATGGAAAAGACTGTTACTGTGGAACAAACTGGAATTGGCATAACTGTTGTTGGTTTAGCGTCAAAAAACAAGTTAAAGATAGGTTTGTCTAAGCCTGACGATTTGATTGTTGCTGTTGGACGCCCAAGTGCAAAAGATGAAGTGTTGCCTGCCGAAGAACGTGGCGAGATTGCAGACTTGGAAGACTTGTTGAAGTTGATGAGCTGCGACTTTGTCCATGACATGATTCCTGTTGGCTCCCAAGGTATAATACATGAAGTAAATGTGCTTGCCAAAGACTCAGGTTTACGCGCTAAATTGGAATTGCCTGAAGTGGAAGCCAAACGGTCTGCAGGTCCGGCAACCGCGGTTGTAGTAACTATCTCAAAAAATGCTTTAAGTAAACTTTCTGGCTTAATTAATAAGCCAATACAGGTAATCGGTTCGTTCTGTCGGTAATCGCTTGAAATAGTGCCGTTTTGTGGCTTTATCGTCAAGTGTTACCTATTTCTGTGCCCGACATGAGTTGTGTAGCAGAGTCTAAACTGTACATTTTTTTACCATTTTTGCGGCAAATTTTGCTTCTGTTCTTGAACAAATTTCTTGAATTATTGTCTCTATTGTTCAGAAAAAGATCATGGAATATCTATGAACATGATATTGTAGTATATCTGAGAGACTTAACGAACCTTTTAGCTAAAACTGCCGTAACCAGTCGTCTACTCACGTAAATGGAGGAACATGATTTTTGACCATTACAAAACCAGAAATCCGCGCTCCTTTACGCGACAATAGGCTAATGTTAGAGGTTTAACTAAGTTGCAAAGATCAAAAATGGAAATGCATATCGGCATCCTCAAGGTTATGGCTAAAAATGGACCCCTGAAACTAACTCACGTCATGTACAAGGCTAACGTAAACTGCAGTGTTCTAAAACAAAACTTGGAATTTCTGATTAAACAGAACCTAATTGAAGAACAGATTACGATCAAGAAAAGAAACAAAACAAAAATTAGCTACGCCATCACAGAAAGAGGTAGAACCGTAATCAAATACTTCAACGAAGTCAACAGAGCCCTACACATAACTAAAGAAAGCAGTATCCCTATGTTGATTCGCTAAAAAAAGAAAATCCTGAATTTTTAGGTAACTGCGTGCACGCAATTGGTCAGGTCATCTGAGCCTGTGAACATTTCCGGAAAACTCTGTCGGCGGCGATTCCACCAGAACACGCCCAAAAGTCCGATAGTTGCGATTACAATTGCCACTACTGCTATTATCCATAAGGGAGTTGCACCCGAATCTGATTGGGGCCGTTCAGTAACTGAAAGCGTCATAGTGAATGTGTCGGTTGCGTTTTCGTCATCTTTCACTGTCAAAGTTACATTGTAGTCTCCTTCAGTTGTGAATTTGTGCGTTGGAGTTTGGAGTTCAGAAGTGTTGCCGTCGCCAAAATTCCATAGCCAAGAGATAGACTTGTTTTCTGGGTCTACGGACTTGTCTGTAAATTGGATATCCATGTACGTTTCAGGGTTTGCGGTGCAGTTAAAAGATGCTTCTGGCTGTAGGTTAATCACAGTTACTGTATGAGTGGTTGAGTTTTTTGCTCCATGATTATCTGTAACTGTTAGGGTTATTTGCCATTCTCCTTTTTGGCTGTATGTGTGAGATGGATTATATAATGTTGAATTTGTTTCATCGCCAAAATCCCAGAACCGAGAAGTTATTGATCCATCAGGATCGGAAGATGCGTCAGTAATATTCACCATGTCTTGGATGCTTGGGTTGCTGGGAGAAAACGTGAATTCAGCTTTCGGATACCTGTTGAGGACGTTCACAAGACATGTATCCTCAGACATCACGCCTATACTGTCGGTCACAACCAATCTGCATGTTTGCGTTCCTTTCTGATTATATGTGTATGACGTGTTTTCTCCTTCCGCGTCTATAACCCCATCATTTTCGAAATCCCACTCGAATTTGACGATAGACGAACCCTCTGAAGCTGTCGAAAGAGAACCATTAAAGTTCGCTTTTTCTCCAGTGCCAACGGATTGGTCTCCGCCCGCATTGGCGACAGGAGCATCATAGTTATCGAAAATGGCGAACCACAGATTTGCGTCATTTTCATCTTCTTGCCTGCTTCCATCATAATCGCCTGACGTTCTATAGTAATCTCCTTCAACGATGGTTTCATCGCCGCCCAACTCGTTTGATGCAAGATTGTATGTACAGTCGAAAGAGGTTCCTGACCTGCTGATGTCTGCGGTCTCATGACCCAATAGATCATCTTCGTATAATCTTATTGTCACAAACACGTCTTGGTTCTTAATGTTCGTAAAGGAGTCAAATCGGTCAACTAGAATGTCATCGTTATTTAATGGGCATTTGAATTCTCGTGTTATCAAAGTTTCGCCGTCGCTTACGGTGATGGTGTAACGCCAGTCTGCTTCGCCTTCAAGAGCGTTTTCGATAGTGTCAATTGCTTGGATTCTGTAAACTTTCACCCACACCGTGGGAAGATTTTCTGCTGCTGAGACTGATGGCGTAAATACTACTGCGTTCAGTAGAATTGCAAATAATAGCGCTATTAGTAGTCCTTTAAGTGGTCTCTTCATTTTTCTTTGTCCTTTATTGAATTTGAGGCGTTTCTATCTGTTTTTATTTTCTCTCTAAATAATGTAAACTTTTTGATTCACAAATTACAAAATATACATACTTATTGTAATCACTGATGCTTTAACATGTTTATAACGTGAGACGTGCGCCCTTAGAATTAAAGAATGCAGTGAACATTAAAGAAAATGGAGCGGTCGTTGGCTCTTCTACTCGTTTACGTTTTTGTTTGTTTCGGGCACTTTGGTTGTTCTAAGTATTATTCCGGCAACGATCTTTATTGCAGCTGCAGCAATGAACAGATATGAGCCGATGGCTAACCCCCACGTTATGTTCAGTGTTCCGCTGGAGTTGATTGTGTCTGTGAATTCACCGCTGAATGGAGACGATGACATTGCCGAAGCCATTTCGTTTATCTGTATGGGTATCTGTTCGCCTCCGTCAATGAAGCCTGTGAACTGTGTGATGAGTCCAGCCAATGAAACTATGAACAGTATTATGATTATTATGGGAATCAGTGACGTAATGCCGCTTATTATGTAGGTTCTTGAAAGCCTCTTGGCTTTTTCAACTCCGATAATGTCTAAGGCATTCAACACGACGCTGGCTAGAAAGATGACACCAAAAGGAATTCCTAGCCCAAACAGTGTAGTTAAGCCCTGATCGCCCTGTAACATGTTGACTCTAAGCCCGTTAACACCGTCGATAAGAACTATCTCGGTTGTTCCAGCAGTATCAAGAAATGTAGTCTCGATGTTGCCTGTAACCACATACCATGGCAAAAAGAGGGCAGCAAAATAGACCACTACGCCTACGATTCCAAGAATCACGCCAACCGCAGCCTTTGAGCGCAAAATTTTCATTATGTTAAGTTTTCCCTCTCTCTTCCGCTTCACAATCTTCCAGACCTTATAGGCTGCAACAAGTCCTATGACGGCTGTAACGATGTCCACAGAGTAGAAGACAAGCAAACTTGCGGTGAACCATGTTTGATCAACTAAAGTTTGGTCGCTTCCCCAAGATACCGGATTTAACCATTTGTTCGCGTTTTCTCCTTGTCCCGGTCCGCTTGAACCAGCAGCACCCATGTATGCATCCGCTAGACTAGCCCAGGTTCCCCATCGTCCTCCAAATTCTAGCCAATCTTGGGAAGATGGATGATTTCCAATTCCCTTTTCGCCCAGATTGACTATCTCCAGATCTTCCGGTTTTAGTGTGTACGCGTTTCCTAGTGTGTCGCTTTCTGTGCCGAGCTTACCTTGATATGACCTGAAGTAGCTGGCATGTGAGCCTAAAGCCACATAGACTCTTGGATGAGTTCCATCTACCTTTTCTACATCTTTCCACTCAGCTCTTTGGCCTGCATGGTGCTGTGAATAAACAGCGTATAGTGGGGTTTCCGTTGAATCCAAGACGATCTCAATCATTTCCCAGTCTCCCTGATGCTGATTTAGGGTGCCGGGGTTGAATGCGTAAAAGAACCAGTATTGAACCACAATGAATCCGGATTCACTTGTTACATGTGTGTAAATTTTATCTCCATAGTTTTCACGGTTCTGTTTATAGTCTTGCGCTATTTCTTCGAAACCGCCAACATGTTGTTTAAGAAGTAATCTTCTGTTGTGTATTGAGCAATACTTGTTGCCGTCGGTGAGGTTTCAATCAGTGTGTTTGTGTCGATTAATTTCATGTATAACCTAGAGTTTTCTATGTGGTAGTTGGCGTCGGTGGGGAAGAATTTTTCTCCAGCTGCAAAATGTAGATAAGGTACATAAGTTAACGCCAGTTTTTCCTCTTGTGAGTCGAGAATCCCGTCATTGTCTGAATCATCTTCTTGTGCTGTAACACTGGCAACAGAAGAGAATACAAGTAACCCTACGATAAGGAGTACCGAAAAAATCAAGATGGATTTGCGCATAACTTCATCCCTATTTCTTTCAATAGTTTAGACTCTTTTTGCCTATAAATTTTGGCAAGCTAATTACTAGAACTTCATTTCTTTACTTGGTCCGATGGTGGCACATTTTCTTCGGTGTCTGCGGATTTTTTTTCTTTCCTTAGGCGGGGACTGAAATAAATTAAGACAGCAATAACCGTCAAAACAATCGATATCGGCAGTATCAATTCTGACCCTAAGACCCTGTTCAGTAAGAGTAACGCAACTACAACCCAAACAATAATGGCTGCAACTGTTCTAATCTGCAACTACGCAATCCCCGTTCTTATTTGCTGTTCAGGGTATGCTAATACTTTTCCCCATTTTTTGCTTCAAGCAGAGTAACTTGGTGGGCTGCTCATGTGCTGGAGCAGTATGCGGATGCGGTTCTTGTTCGTCCAACATAAAGTATACTGGCGACTTTTGAAGAGCGCTTATTCCAATAGAAAAACGAAGCTAACTACACAACAAACCTTCTTTCTACAATCCAACAGACAGTTCCTTTACTTTCTCTAGGTTGCCAACATCGCTGCGCCTAGCGTCTCTAGGTGTTTCAAGTATCAAAGGCAGACCACCCAATCTGCTTGCTAGAACGTTTCTGAAGCCTTCTTCTCCAATCTTTCCCATGCCAATATGCTCGTGGCGGTCTATACGAGAGTTCAGATCTCCCTTCGAGTCATTCAGGTGAACAAGTTTAAGCCTCTCAAAACCGAGTATATCATCAATCTTCCTGACGGTCGATTCCACCGTTTCCCTAGTTCTGAGGTCGTAGCCCGCTGCAAAGGCGTGGCTAGTGTCAAAGCATATTCCTACCATTTCAGGATTAGGTAGTTGCTCGATTATGTGCTGAATGTCTTCGAGAGTGCTTCCCATGCTGTTTCTTGTTCCGGCTGTGTTTTCGAGCAGAAGCATAACGTTTCCATCAGTATCGTTGAGTGCTTGGTTGATGCCTTTGATTAATCTTGTAAAACCTGTTTGCATGCCTGCTCCAAGGTGGCTACCCAGATGGGTTACCAAGTAGGGAATCTTGAGTTGTCTGCATCTTTCCAGCTCTGACGTGAGAGTCTTCACGGATTTTTCGTAAACTTCGTCTCTCGAAGACGCCAAATTCGGAAGGTAAGGCATGTGAACAAAAACAGGTTGCAGGTCGTATTTTTTCACCTTGTCGGAAAATGCTTTAGCTGTTTCTGGGGTGAGCTGTGTTGCTTGCCATTGTCGGGGGTTTCTTGTGAAAATTTGGAATGCGCTACAGTGCAATTCCGCTGCTCTGTCCACTGATGTATCAATAGACCCCTGAATTGAGACGTGAAAACCGATCCTCAAACAGACCAACCCAACAACAGTTGCATGGCTACTATTAAGTAAAAACGTTATTCTCTACGATTGTCGTAAAATCAAAAACTTTTTTTATCCTCGTTTATATTCTAAACTCCTAACTAAAACTGTTAAAGGGTGAATCTGATGAGTGAAACCGTAGAAGACCGAGTAAAAAAAGCTCTTGAACAAGTGAGACCACAATTGCAAGCTGACGGCGGAGACCTAGAATACGTTGGATTCGATAACGGCATCGTAAAAGTGAAACTCAAAGGCTCATGCAGCGGATGCCCAATGTCAGCCATGACCCTACAATGGGGCGTTGAGAACTTTCTCAAAAAACACATACCCGAAGTAACCAAAGTAGAAGCAGTCAAATAATCGACCGCCAAAAACGTAAGTTGCAATTCAAGGGCATCTTTTCAAATTTTTTATTCAATCTCAGACTGTATTATGTTGTGAATAATCTAGTGGTTATCTATTCTGGATTCTAGTTTTTGGTTTTACGCTCGTAGCAAGAACTAAAATCTGTCCATGCCATAACTATCTTTGTAGATGCTAAAGCATGAAAACCAAAATCAACAGCACTGTCCTAGAGCTGATTCAAGGAGACATAACCGAGCAGACCACAGACGGCATAGTTAACGCTGCAAACGCTGCATTACAGATGGGCGGCGGAGTCGCAGGAGCCATCAGAAGACGGGGCGGATCAAAAATTCAGGAAGAATGCAACAGGATAGGGGGAACCCATGTGGGCGGAGCAGTAATAACAACAGGCGGAAACTTGGCGGCAAAATACGTGATACATGCCGTGGGTCCGATACATGGTGACGATCACGAGGACGCGAAACTGAAAGACGCGACCCTGAAGTCCCTGATTTTGGCTGACAAACATAACTTGAGGAGCATAGCTTTTCCTGCTATAAGCACAGGAATATTTGGGTTCCCAAAAGACCGCTGCGCCACCATAATGCTCTCAACAACCATAGCGTATCTGGAAGGTCCAACAGGACTAGAAAAAGTGGTTTATTGCCTATATGACAAGAAAACCCTAGGCCTCTTCGAGCATACTCTTCAATTTTTGACCCAGAGACGTTAAGCCATAAACCCGTAACTCAGTTTTTTTGTCATTCAGGTTGAGGGTGGCTTTTGCTACGTCTTGTGTATGTTTGATGGTGAAACCATCTTCTTCAAAAGACGGATTACCCTATTGTTGTCCGGTAACATTAAGGCATAAACCGTTTCGAGGTTTAGCGTAACCCTCCTGAACACCCTGTTTACTGGATAGTTATCCTGTTAGCAAAACACTCAATATACCTTCTACTAATTAGCTCTCACTGATTGGTTATCTGCTCTTGTAAAGGGAAAAAAACGACTTAAACGGGAAAAGAGGAAACTTAACGGTTTAAAAGCGAATGAAAAACTTAAATACTGCCTTAAATAAAAAAGAAACTGCGAAGGGGTGTATTATGAGGAATTCAGAATTATCTGTAGCTCCAATGCACAGAATATGCAAGAAAGCGGGAGCGGATCGAGTAAGTGAGGCAGCTGCGAAAGCGCTGGCAGAGGAACTGAGCGAAATCGGCATCAAAATAGCTAAAGAAGCTATTGATTATACAATGCACGCTGGAAGAAAAACCGTTAAGGCAAAAGACATTGAGATCGCCGCAAGAAAAGTTTTAGGAAAATAAGCAAGCGCAGTTCCCTTTTTTCAGAAAGAGGCGTAACAACTGCCTCTTTATTTGGTTAGTGAAAAACTTTATATTCTCTGATGAAAGTGCAGTAGCTAGAACTTTATCTGTACATTAGGAATGATTTGTATGGCATATTTAACTACACAGGGTGGACAACCCATTCTCATCCTTAAAGAAGGAACAGCACGTAGACGTGGAAGAGACGCTCAAACAAACAACATCATGGCTGCAAAAATTATCGCCGAAGTTTTGAGGACCACTTTGGGACCTCGCGGCATGGACAAGATGCTCATTGACGGTCTAGGTGACATAACCATAACCAACGACGGAGCAGCAATCCTTGATGAGATAGATGTTCAACATCCAGCCGCAAAGATGATGGTGGAAGTAGCGAAGACACAAGACGATATGGTTGGCGATGGAACCACCACTGCCGTAATCTTAGCTGGAGAACTTTTGCATAAAGCCGAGGAGTTGCTGAATCAGAACATTCATCCAACAGTTATTGTGAAAGGATACAGAAAAGCTGTTGAGAAAGCTGTGGAAGCTTTAGCCAAATTGGCGATACCCGTTGACATTGATGACCGTGAGACCCTGAAGAAGGTTTCCATGACTTCTATGGGAAGCAAGGCTGTGGGTGATGCTCGGAGCCATCTGTCCGACATTGCTATTGATGCTGTTAAACTGATAGCTGAGAAACGTGGCGATAAAACGATAGCGGACATTGATAACATTCAACGAGTTAAGAAAGAGGGAAAAAGCCTCTACGATACTCAGCTAATCAAAGGTATAATTATCGATAAGGAGATTGTTCACGCAGGTATGCCCAAACGTGTTGAAAACGCAAAGATTGCTCTTATTGATTCTCCTATAGAGGTTGAGAAAACAGAGTTCTCAGCAGAGATCAGAATAAAAGAGCCCTCTCAGATGCAGGCCTTTTTGGACAAAGAGACAAATATGCTCAAAGATATGGTTGAAAAGGTCAAAGCCTCAGGCGCAACAGTTCTCTTTTGTCAGAAGGGCATCGACGACATGGCTCAGCACTTCCTAGCAAAGGAAGGCATCATAGCTGCACGAAGAGTTAAGCAATCAGACATGGAGAAACTAGCCAGAGCCACTGGAGGAACAGTCATCACAAAGTTAGACGATTTAAAGAAGTCAGACCTAGGCGAAGCAGGACTTGTGGAATCGCGTAAGGTCGGGAATGACAAAATGATCTTTGTGGAGAAATGCAGAGAACCCCGGTCGGTTGCGATTCTCATCCGCGCGGGTCTAGAAAGAATGGTGGATGAAGCGGACAGGGCAATGAACGACGCTCTGTCAGTGGTTGCTGATGTCGTCAAAGATAACATGATCGTTGCTGGAGGAGGCGCAACAGAAAGCGAAATCGCAAAAGTTCTTCGTGCCTTCGCTACAACGGTTGGCGGTAGGGAACAACTCGCTATAGAAGTTTTCGCTGATGCACTAGAAGTCGTGCCTAAGACGCTGGCTGAAAACGCTGGTTTAGAGTCCATCGACATTCTTGTTGGTTTGAGGGCAGCTCACGAAAAGAAGGATGGTCATCTGATGGGAGTCGACGTTTTCAAGGGCAAGATAGTTAACAGTTATGAGAATGGCGTCATTGAACCCTTGAAAGTTAAGGAGCAGGCGATGAAGTCAGCCGCGGAAGTTGCATCCATGATTTTGAGAATCGACGATGTGATCGCCTCGACGAACCCAAAAGAAGGTGCTCCTCCAGGCGGAATGCCTGAAGGCTACTAAGAAACGTAGCTAAACCTTTTTTTCCTTTTTTCTTATATTTTACAGTTCATTACGTAATCGTCTGCATTTGTAAAAAAAAGTCTCCATTGATAGTGTCGATGCTTGATAGAACTGAGCATTACTATTTAGGCTTGTAGAAAAGTTAATTTGTTTTTCTTGAGAACATTCATTTTGGTTCAAGCGATGCTGAGCCAGAATAGCCTAGAACAGGTTAACAACGTTTAAGAACTAATAAAAGCGTAATATGAGTGTAAAAAATGATGGCGCAGAAGATTTCTGAGTCCCTTACGTTAGGTATTGACCTTGGAGGAACCAATGTTAATGTAGCGTTAATAGATGCTAGTGGGCGCCTTTTATTTGCCCATAAATCTCCAATTCACCCCGATAAGGAACCAAACAGAGTTATCGCCGACATCTTAACAGGAGTAGACGTCTGCCTCAGCAAAACAGGTCAAGAAGCTAAAGCTCTTGGAATCGGCGTAGCCGCCCAGGTGGACCTGAAAGGAGTCGTGCGTGGGTCTCCCAACTTGGGGTGGCAAAATGTTCCCTTAAAGAAGAAACTGGAAAAACAGCTTGGGCTACCTGTGGTTGTGACTAATGATGTCCGTGCAGCTACTTGGGGCGAATGGCGATACGGCTCTGGAAAAGGCATAAACGATTTAGCCGTTCTTTTTGTGGGAACTGGTATCGGCGGGGGTGTCATAAGCGGCGGAAACGTCCTGTCTGGCTGCAGTAACAGTGGCGGAGAACTGGGGCACATCACAATTGTTTATGATGGACGAAAGTGCCGTTGCCCTAACAGGGGCTGCTTGGAAGCCTATGCGGGTGGCTGGGCAATCGCTGAGCGTGCCAAAGAGGCGATTAGAACTTTGTCGCATGAGGGGCGGCGTTTGCTGTCTTTGGCGGGCAGTGTTAAACAAGTTACGGCGGTTACGGTTAGTCAAGCTTATCGGGAAGGCGATTTGTTGGCTCGATTGTTGGTAGATGAGACTGGTCGATATTTAGCTGCTGGAGTGGTTAGTATCGTTAATGCTTTCAATCCTTGTCTTGTGGTTCTTGGGGGTGGTGTTATCGAAGGTATTCCTGAGCTGATTCCGATAGTGAAAGAGGTTGTTCAAAATATGGCATTAGAGGCTGCTACTGAAAAGTTGAAGATCGTGAAGGCTACGTTGGGTGGCGATGCAGGGGCAATCGGGGCAGCTGCTTTGGCACAAAAATTAGTCGATAAAAATCCGTGGGCTGGTCTGTAACCTGTCTTTTTGTTTCCTGTTTAACCCCTGCTTTTGTATGTTGTTATGCAAAAGGTTAAAGTTCTTCCGTGTAAACGTTTGTTAGGCGGGAAATCAGATGGCTGTCTTAGCTTATGTGTTGGTTACGCTAAATCCGGGCACCGAGAAGGATATCCTCAAAAAAATTGCCTACTTAAACGAAGTCACGAGAGTAAGTATGATGTACGGAGAATACGATGCTATCATCAAAGTACACACTGAAACTCTGGATCAGTTGAACCAGTTCCTAACCGATAAACTGAGAGTGTTACCCGACATCTTTCAAACAGCCACATTAATAGTGGCTAAAACTCATATGAATAAAAGTTGACACAAAAGCCTACTTCTTTTTCTCTTCTGATTTTTTCTTTTGATGTTGAGGCAGTCGTAAGTAACTAAAATGTAAAAAAGCCTCTAGGGAACTTCACTTTCAAAATTTCTTATCCGTATTGCTCTTTTAAATGGAAACTTAGACTGCTGGATGTTATGTTGTCAAATTTGAGGACCACTGAAAAGCTGACTAAAAACAGCCGTAGTTTTTCACGTTTTCAATCCTCAATTAGTGCGGAGCATCAGCAAAGCCTTTCTCGAATTATTAGCACCACGGATTTCACTTAAACTAATTGTTTTAGCTTAAAAAATATAGTAATCTTTGTTTAGAAATTAAAGCTTCCCGAATAACAAGAACAAAAGAAGTAATTTTCTGCTATACAAAAATCATTCCTCAAGTATTATGGTTAATCATATTAATCGTAATATATTTAGTCCTTAGTATGTTTATTACAATTGAGTTCCAGGTATTCGGTTAAACTGTTAGACACAAGATTTTATTATGATAGTAAAACCTATGTGCAAAATTGCTTTTCATTAACTTTTTAGATGGAGGTCACTCAGATATTATGGTTGTGCCGGAGATGGCGAATCTATGGCTTTTTTCGTTTTTGTGTGCGCACATTTTTCGATAACCCTCAATTGTCCACCTCTGCTGACCCTTAACTGGCGTTCGCCTCTAAAGGTTACAACACGGGCGTTCTCAATTTGGATCGTATCTCCCACAGAAACTGTGGCTATTTGTTGGTTCCACAAAGGTAGTTGAATACTTCCAGTTTCATCTGTGACCTTTACGTTCGTTACCGTGGCAAAATTTCCAAACCTAGTGAAGACAGATTTCGGCTTTGGGATTTCGATAACCCTTGCTTTTAAGTCAATTCGGTTCATTCCAAACGTTAAATCTACGATCCGTGGGTGTTCAATTTTAACCTTATCTGGTATTGTTCTCCTTGACGTCCTTGTGGAAGCAAATTCTTTGAGTGGATTGGTTTCTTTGAGGATGTGTTTGGGTATGGGAAATTGGGCGACCACTTTGAAACCTTTGGTTATGAGAAAAACGCAAGTATCTCGTGTTTTCTTACGACATGTAATTGAAAGGCCTTCACATGTAGATTCTTGACGTCCCCAAGCTTCAACGAAGCTATTAAAAAAATCGTTCGAATCAATTCCATACTTTATTGAAATAAGATCGAGATACTTAAGCGACCTAAAATCAGCAAGCTTGTGATACCTGCCACGGGGGCGACCTCGTCCCCTTGACACTTTCATTTGCATTTGACTCGTTCCTATCCCCGAGGTTACGTATGAACCTATTTAAGGATGTCTAGAAGAAAAAATCAAAGTATCATAAGCCCTAAAATTTGCATGTTAAGTTTTAATCCCCAAACCTGATCGTTAAGAAATAATACTTTCTGATTTAATGCACTTGGAACAATTTAAATAACTTCCAGATTACTGATGTTTAAGGTGGATTCGGATGCACAGAGTTGAAGCTTCTATCAGAATCGAAAATGTCGTGGCAACTGCTACATTAAATCAGAGGATTGACTTGAACGCTGTTGTTAAGGGAAACCCAACCGTTGAATATCGTCCGAAACAGTTTCCTGGTTTGGTTTTCAGATTAAAGAGGCCTAAGACAGCCATACTAATCTTTAATTCGGGGAAGATGGTTTGCACCGGAGCAAAGTGTGAAAAAGAGGCAAAAAGAGCAATTAAGAAGGTTATAATGGAACTGAAGACGAGCGGGATAATAATCGTTGGCAAACCTGAAATCAAAGTAGTGAACATGGTTGCCTCAGCGAATCTTTTGGGGAGAATAGAGCTGGAGGAAGCTGCTTACAGTCTCGGAAACAATATGTATGAACCTGAACAGTTTCCGGGTCTCATCTACAGAATGGATACACCAAAAGTTGTGATTCTTGTTTTCGCCAGCGGAAAACTTGTCTGCACAGGCGCCACAAAAGAAGAAATTGTTTACGAAGCGGTTGCTAAACTTCATAAACAACTCGAGGAAAACGACTTAATATACTACGAGTAAATGTGATTGAAACCCCATGCGCACAAAGCTTAGAAAGCAAGTTTGTAGGTAATCTGCAACATGTTTACTTTCTAGATGTAATAGCGATGGGGTTCCTTTCTTCTTTATTCTGCCAAGAAATATTCCAGCAAACAAAGGACACATTCATATTAGGAGACAAACCGTAGGAAAAAACCATTTATTATTTTTTGTCTATCAGAGTTCTTCAGACGTTCATTGCATTGTTATGATATTTTAGTAAAAATAAAGATATCACACGTAAAAGCTTGAGACTTCTCCCGCCAACCAAGCAGTGACGCAAGGCTCTTCGCCTTGCACCCACCCCAACCGAGTTTGGTTTTTTAGTTTTCTTGGTTTTCAAATTGAGTGGATAGCTTATCGGCTTTTAACTTAAAACCAAATAGTTCAATCTAATAATTCACTGATCCAATACAAAGTTATGGAAACCTGATAGGGTTGTGCAACTACTTTTTTGACCAGGCAGTACACCACAATAACTACAATACATGTTACCTTTTCCACTAACAAAGTTATGAAAACCCATTAGGGTTGTGCAACTACTTTTTTGACCAGGCAGTGCACCACAATAACTACAATATCTATTACCTTTGTAGCTTTCAATCGAAACATTTTTTCGATTATTAAGTGACGGTTTTGATCCTATACCTGGTCGAACGTAACGCGGAATGTCATGAAAGTGCCGTAGCAAATCTTCCAGACTTCTCTGAAAAACGTGATCATCTCGAAAATCTACAAAAACCTTGTGTTTGAGATATGACGGTATAGAATCTTTTTCATTTCCACTTCTAAGAATAGGAACAAATTTCTCGGGGGAAGAAATACATTGAAAAACTTCACCTGTGACAATACACTTCTCGTAACCCACACCCCCCATTACCAACATTGGCTTTCTGAGCAAAATCCTGTGTACAAACAAGGATTACATAATCAGATTCTCTTACTGAAGTCTCCATGTAGCTCGGAAAATCAGAACCAGGCTTAAGATCCCACTGATCCAGAAGAATTTCTATACCATTTTTAGTAAGATGTTCTGCGAGATTTCGTACCCATTTCTTATGGGCTTCGCTATCCCAAGAGTAGCTTATGAAACACTTTGGGGAAGACATCCTGTTTTGTAATATGATACTTTTATAATAAAAAGTTAACGTTTAGCGCTTCCTAAGGGCAAGCAGCCTCGAAGCTCGCTCAGGATGTTTTTTCGGCGGGCACTTGATTTTTTTTACTAGAGTTGCCTCGGTGTCACGGCTTCACTCACTCATTGTTCCTAGCGGACAGGTAATTAAGAGAACACAGGATTTGGCCACGTTGGAACATGGTTCGCTCAGCCTAAACAGCCTCGCTAATCCGCTCGGCAACCTCGACACTCGTAAAAAAACCTACTGTTTGGACAACAGCAATGAATGAGAAAGGGATACAGTTACGTGAACTCAACGAGGGAAACAATCAGGGAAATTTGTTTGGCATTAAAATTTATCCTAAACCCAATATTGATTATTTTTGAACACCTAAAAAGTCAATGAAATACTACGTTCACTAATGTTCTGTAAAGTTTTCAGGTTGATTGAGATGTTTCTTCACAACATCAAGAAGCTGTTTAATTGTGAATGGTTTGAGCATGAAATCGTTTGCTCCAGCGTCACGCACTGAAGTTTTGGTATTGCCGTTGGACGCACTGAACATTACGATTGGAACTGTTGCTGTTTCTGGTTTTTGTCTTAGTTTTTTGCATATTTCATACCCATTGATTTTTGGTATTCTAACGTCAAGGAAGATCAAGTCAGGTTTTTGTTGATTTATCTTCAAGAATGCTTCCTGAGCATCATTAGCGGTCTGAACGAGGTATCCTTCAGTTTCAAGAATCAACTTTGCAAGATTAACTGTGTCAGCTTCATCGTCCACCACTAAGATCTTAGGGTTAACACTCATTTAGTTTCCCCCTTTTTGGGTATGGTAAACGTGAAGGTTGTCCCTTTACCTTTTCCTTTAGACGATGCCCAAATCTTCCCTCCGTGGAGGTAAATGATGCCCTTACAGATGCTTAACCCAAGACCCACGGAAGGTGCGGTAATGTTAGGTTTTGGTATGTCTGGGAATGGATAGAAAAGTTTTGGCAGGTCTTCTTTTGTAATACCCAAGCCCGAGTCGGCAACCTGCACCTCAATCATTTCTCTTGTTTCTCGGGCTTTAATGCTGATGTTTCCTTCGGATGGAGTGAACTTGGAGGCGTTGCTTAGAAGGTTAATTATCACCTGACCTAATCGAGTCCTATCCACCAACACCTCTGAAATGTCGGATGGAACCTGCACATTTAGAACCTGATTCTTCTTTCTAATGAATGGCCGAAACTCCTCAACGACCTCTTCTATGAGTTCATGAAGTTGGAGCTGTTCAGGGCTAATTTCTAGCCGGTCGGATTCGAGGCGTTGCTGATCTAGGAGGTCATCTGTCAGCTTTGATAGGCGGTCTGCGTTCCGTTCCACAACCTTAAACAATTCATCAATTTTCTTGGGCACCTTACCCATCCTACCACTGCGGATGAGCTCAGTATAACCTTTGATGGAGACCAGTGGGGTCCTTAACTCGTGGGTGGCAGTGGATATGAAGTGTGATTTCATCTTATCCAGCCCTAGTAACTTTACATTCTGTTCATGCATTATTTTGTTAGACTTGATAAGCTCTGTCTCATTAAGTTTCAAATCTCTAAAAATTAGATCATAGGGCTTAACAATGCTAGTCTGGATAATTGCTTTATAGATGAGATAAAATGCGATAAACTTGAAAAAATGACCAATGAGATTAGAAAAGCCATAAAGGCTAATGAAAAAAGTGAATGCTAATTCAGACCCAATGGTCACTATTATGGATATGATCAATAATCGATATACATTAGAGCCGAATATTTTACGCTTTCGAATCAATAGGACGATGGAACCTAAAAGTATCAAGGAGATAAGATATTCGCTATTTACTTTGAATGGAGTCAACCCCACTCCTTCGATGTAAGCAACAGGAAACACGTTCCAAACGAATATTGATCCAAGTAAAAGGCTAATTACTATACTGTAACCTATAACCCAAAAATGGTCACGCATTTTTCTGCGAATCATTAAGGGGGCAATTAGAAGTGATATCGCTTGAAGGTACCTGGCAGCAATCCATAACATAGTAGGCAAATTGCCATCAAATCCTTGGAAAACCCCCATACCTGAGTAGGCAAAGGTGTGAATCATATCTATAAATGAGATAAACAGAAACGCGATACCAATGAAACGAAGATAATTATTATCCATCATCTTACGAGAGATCCAAATAATCATAAACATACTGAATCCTATAACGATAGAAAATATCTCAACAATGCCGTGGAAAAGGAGATAATTATTTAAGCTTACTAGATATAACCCGAATAAGATGAATACAAAGAGTATGACCTCCAAATATTTTCCAGTCTTAAGGTTATCCATCTGCTCCTACTCCGTGTGCATACATGAAAACCTTTTTTATTGTTGACAGTTCTGTGAACTTGTCTACGCTGGCATCGCTCCTATTACCTAACTCGACATTGTTTTCTGATATGAAAGTCTGTGCCACATGAAATTCATTGTTCACGGTTTCTATAGTACTAATTATGACTGACAGAGGAAAAACGGCAGGTGACCATAATTCTTCACCCTCTGCTTTAAGATCGTCTAAATTAATAACAAAATTATTAGACATAGTTACTTGAATAATATAGCATTTTGATTAATAACATTTTGCAACTCGTTCTAAATGAATAAAGATTAGGAATTGTTTTTCAACTCTATGTGCATTTTTTCGATTCAAGAAACTTTTCTACCAATTTTATCTGATCGTTACATAACTTACTAAACCAAACATCATTTTTTAGGAGAACTACATCGTAAGGAACAAAAACCCAAAACGTAGTAAGTGTATTCTTGGACAATTTCTCCTTTGAGGGTTGTTTGTTGAGTTTTATGGTTTGAGTTATGCTTAGTCTTTATCAAGTCGGTGAGTAAACTTTAATTTTTTATATGATTTCTCCATAATAATACAGCAATACGGGATGAAACACGTTGCCGAAAATCTCTAAGAGCATTTTCTTAAATTCTATAGTCTGTCCTAAGCTTGGTTGGTTAATGCGTAGAAGACAAGTTTCCCAAGAACCAACTTTAGGTGAAAAGTTCCGCATTGAAGAAGGAAAAGAAATTGGAGAAAGGGCGAGAAATCTTTATCCAAATGGCGTCTCAGTTGATGAGAGAAATCTCAATTCTGCTGTAAGGGCAACACAAGATTTGATAAATGATTCGACCATCAGTGTGATTTTTGAGGGAACTTTTTCTATCGACAATTATGTGACAAAAGCGGATATATTGAGAAGAAAATCCAACGACGAGTGGCATATGATTGAAGTCAAATCTAGCGTTAACGACAGAGCAGACTTTATCGATGATATGGCTTATACAACAATGATCATTAAAAAATCTGGTTTGTGTGTTTCAAACATCTCAATAATGCTGATGTCTAGAGACTTCCGTTTAGGGATGGAAAATGAAGGCTTATTCGTTGAAATAGAGCACACAGATGAAGTGTTAAACCGAGTTGAACAAATCGAAGTGATCATGGACGAAATAGACCAATTAACATTATCTGAAAATATGCCAGAAGCTGTGCTTCGTTTTGAATGTAAGAAGTGCCCACTTTTCAAAGAGTGCCAAGGACAAAATATTGAAAATCACATTTTTGATATTCCAAGATTGAGTAAATCTAAATTTGACAGGCTCGGCGAATCAAATATTATTTGCATTGAAGATATTCCAGAACGTTTTCCATTAACTGCGAATCAAAGTAGAGTAAGAGTTTGTGTTCAATCAAGACAGCCTTATGTGAGTAGCAGTTTAAAGACAAAATTGGATGAGATTTCGTGGCCAGCTTTTTTCTTTGACTTCGAAACCGTAAAGACCGCAATACCATTATATCCTGATATTGCTCCGCACACTCAAATTCTAACTCAATATTCTATTCACAAGTGTTCAGAGTTCGGTAATGTTGTGGATCATTTAGAATATTTAGCTGATCCTAAAACTGATTGTAGACGAGCACTCGCAGAAAAAATGATTGGAGATCTTGAAGAAAAAGGAAGCGTAATAGTTTATTCTACATTTGAAAAAACAATGATAAACAAACTTAGAGAACTATTTCCTGACTTGTCCCGAGAATTAGGTTTAATACTAGAACGGTTGGTTGATCTCCACAAAATTATAAGAGAAAATTTTTACCATTCAGACTTTCATGGGCGCACATCAATCAAGAAAGTACTTCCGGTTCTAGTGCCGGATATGTCATATGATGGTTTAGAAATTGCTGAAGGAGATTCAGCAATGGCAGCTTTTGCATATATGGCACGTGGCAGATACGATGAAACAGAATGTAATTCCATAAGAAATCACCTTTTGGAATACTGTAAAAAAGACACAGAAGCAGAAGTAAAGGTATTTGAAAGATTAGTTACAGGGTTTTGTTAAGGAATTAATCTGAAACCATGGTGCGGGGAGAGGGACCCCCACCCTAATTTGCAATTGTTCTATTCTTCAGAGAAATAATCTCTGTTTATTTTTTTTATTTTGTAAGTGGTTATTGTGGAAACTCCTATGTTGTTATCAATCAGCAGTTCCCCTAGTTGCTCACCATCAATTAAGACGAGTCTAGGATCATCTATTCTTTCAGCATAGTCTTTAGCGTTCTTGGAGAAATTGGATGATGTTATGAAAATTCCTTTTTTTGCTTTTCTCCCTTTTAGCGCCCCAACAAATTTCTGAATTTCAGGTCGCCCAACGGTTCCTTCCCATTTCTTAGCTTGAATGTAAATTTTATCCAATCCTAATTTGTCTTCTTTGATTATACCGTCTATGCCTTCATCTCCAACCTTTCCGATAGCCATACCTGCTTCCCTTAGAGAGCCACCATAACCCATTTTTAGCAACAAGTCTACGACAAGTTTTTCAAAAGAATCTGGTTGACTACTTTTAATTAATCTCAATAATTCTTGAGCTAATTCACTATTGATTTTTTCATATCCATCCTCTATCAATTCGAGAGGTGTTAACGGGATTTTTTTTCCTTTTTTTGTCTCTTTGACGTTTTGAATTGGGTGAATTCTGGGAACTGTTCCAGAAATTTTACATTAATTTGAGAAGGATTCTGTTCTAATACTTCAAGTCCTCTTTTTGTGATTCTAAAATAGCCTCTTTTAGTTGATTCCAGAAGTCCTGACTTCTTTAGATAGGTTCTAGCCCATCCAACACGATTATAGATAATTGTCTGTTGTCCACTTGATAGGAGTTCCTTTTTTTCATTCTCAGTAAGGCTGAAAAAATTTGCTATTTGATTAGTAACGTCACGTGTTGTATGTTCCTTTTTATCCCCTGAAAACTTTAGCAATGGCAGCATTATTTGTTGGTAATCTGGAATTGCCATATTATAGTAATTGATGTCCGTGAATATATAAAATAAAGCTTGGATAGCGGTTTAACTTTTTCCGCCTTTTTGCTTAGATTGTTACAAGGTTTTTTACTAAAAAAATTAGGTTAGGCTATTGAATGTAAAAGCTAGAGGTTTCTTCCGTAACCTTTTCCCTTTTTTCAAGTCGTTCTTTACTACTTGAGGAGATGAGGTTTTGAGTTGTAATGTTTTCTGTCCAAGTATGTCAGTAGATGAGGTAGAGTTTTTGCTCAATTGTTTGGTGGAGTTGGAGGAGGGGTTATGTTCATCAATTATTTTATTACTTTCTTTTGGAGTTGAGAAACAAAATCTTCAGGATTTTCAGGGCTAAATGCATATTTTTTTCCTTTCTTTGTTTCTATCAATATCATTTTATGTCGATTGGTCGTATACATCCAAACTCTTCCGATGCCAAAAAGATGGTAGAGACCTAAATATCCGTATAACCCTCCACTGCCTCCTAGCCTTACAGCTTTCCAAGTCCATTTTCCTCTTTGGATATCTGATATTTGATTATATGGAATTGTAATGGCGTTCAGTAACCTTTCTATCCTTAAGTCTTCGGAAGTGAATCTAAAGCCCTTGGGTGTAAAGAGATAGGGCACTAGCAATACAATTAACGAGACAGATGGCATGAAAACTATAAGCACAATACTCAAAGAAGACAGAGGAGTTTCAACTGAAAATAGATAAATAAAAAGCAGTGATTCAGCAACCAATAAAATCCATATTGCTATTGTTACTTTCTTAACAACGCCATCATAACTTGCAACTGAATAAAAATCCTCTGATTTTCCCATTTTACAGCTCTCTTTACAATTACGTCTACTAGCAAGTTTCTTATATAAACTATCAGATTTACTCTTCACTACGAATAAAACCACGGCGCAAGGCTCTTCGCTTTGCTCCCCACACACCAGCCCAAACAATTTGCTATTATCGTCTTTTATGGCATATTCATTAAAAAAATATACTATTAATACTAAGAAGAACGTTTTTACTCCATAAGTTACCAGTTTAAGTCTTTTTCCCAGCTTAGTATTTATTTCAAATCATTTTTTAACTGGATATGATACGTCAAACCGTATTATGGTACCTTCAGGTAGTTTTCTATCTTCTAGGGCCTTCATAAGAATTTTCATGTTAACTCCGACTTGATATTTCCCTGCCCTAGACTTTAGGGATATTATTTTATCATTTATATTAACATCCGAATAGATCACAGGAATGCCATTATTTGGGTTTTTATAACTTATCCTTAGGGAAATTTGTTGAACATCTAAAGGTTTTTTTTTCAATGGAATTGAATATCCTATAATATCTGATTTTTTTAATGCACACACAAAACATCAGCTTTTTGGGGTCACGGGGGAATCTCCCGAACTGAGACATTACATACCCCTATTCTTCAATGGGTTCTTACTCAGAAGTGTGTGCAAATTCTTGATATATTCGATTGTCGCTTTAAACTTATCATCCTCAAAGTTCTGACTAGACTTGGTGAAACTTGAAATGTGTATGGCGTCTATGATGATAATTGCACGTTATTATTAGCGGGGTGTCAGTTGATTTCTGTTTTCCCCGCGAGATGATTTGAAATCAAATGGTATTCTGAGGCGCCCAAAGGGTGTGGTGTGTTGGTCGTAATCCGCCTTATGATTTGGTAAACAAGAAATTACTAAACGTTAGAGATATCTCCACTTGTTCTCCCGCAAACGCCCCCTTTTTTTCAAGGGTTAAAATTTAACCCTTCTTTTCTCTGTCAAGTATTTCCTCTATCTTTCTTTTTCTGCTTGCCTTGACTCCAGGTATCTTATCCAAAGCAGCCATGCCCTCAGGAGTTTCCACAAGTGCAGTAAATGTATCAAGTAATGGGTCAAGATTTTCGTGAACAAACTTGTACATGCTGCCAATTTGGTCTTTAAGCGATTTGATTTCCGTTTTCATCTGCTTATTCTCAAGGTGCAATTGATAGAGGTCGTCTTTCACTTCTTTTACTTCAGCTTTGGTTTTTTCGTTCTCACCCTTTGATGTTGATACAGCGAATAGGTGCTCACGTTCCAAGTACATCTGCTTCAGGTTTTCAAATTGGGTTTCTTTGTAAGCTTTAGCCATATCACCAATTTGATGTCCAAGCCAAAAGTCAACTATGGTGTCTGGAACTCCACTATTAATCATAAGTGAACCAAAGCTTTCCCTCAAACTATGAGTTCCCAGCGGATTGAAGCTGTTACCGTTATTTCCCACAGTTACAAACCCTGCTCTAACAGCCAAATCCTTCATCATAGTTTGAATGTTATGTGTCTTCAGCCTATTCTTTCCACGTTCTTGGAGGAATAGGGGAGTTTTGTTGGTGAACTCAACTCCTCTGCTTGCCATGTCAGCCAAGTAAGCTTTCAATGCATCAATGGCATCTTGCCCAACAAAAGTATAAAACTCAACTCCACTCTTAACCCGCATAGTCTCAATTTTAAGTGGATGATTATTCTTTTCTAAACCCTCCACCACGTCTCCATAGTTTAAATCACAGAGTGTACTAACGTCCAAACCGCCTTGAAAATGGAAAAGCACTATTGCTCTATCTCTGGGTGTGCGCGCGTGGTCAACTAATGCCTTTACTTTCCAAACATCTTCAGGTTTGAACACTATGCGTTTGTTTTGAACTCTGGATTTGGGAAGTCTATTCTTTCCCTTCATTCGCACTGTAATATCAAAAGTGGAATAGAAACCACGAATAACATTAACTCTCATTTCAGCTGAGAGCCCAGATATTCCCTTTTCTGTTTTCTCCGTTTTGCCTTTGCCAACAGTCCTTTTCTTTTGGTATTCTTCTGTTAACCACTTATAGAACCCTATTAGGTGATGCAAAACAATGTCTTGTCGTTCACGTGGGTCACGCTTAAAATCTTCTATGGCTTCATCAATTAGTTGCGAAGCAGTCATTCCAGTAAATTGGGAATATAATCGGAAAGCTGATTTGGAATTGTAAAATGTGCTCTTATTCACTATGTTGCCAAGCCAACGCTTCAGGATAGGATCATCCCATTCAATGTCTTGGGTTTTCTTAACCATTTGTTAAATCTACCACAATAAATGTAGTAAATATCTATTATTTAACTCTTAAGCTGTAGGTTAACCTTAGGAGACTAATAACAGTGCTATGTTGAAAACATTACTTTTTCTGTTTTTCCAAGCAAGACAATTATTTATTGTCCAAATCTGCGAGCATATTAGGAGACTAATAACAGTTGATTGTTGAAAACTAGCTTTTTCCAGAAAAACATGGAAACAACAAAAACCAACTTTTTATTTAGCACAACAAGTTCTATTCCTTTTGATGTCTGGCAAACAATTTTTCGTTAACCGCTACAAGAAACTAGGGTGGACCTACAAGGAAATCAAGCTCAAGCGAGCAATCAGAATAAACACCATAAACTCCAACATAGACACCATTGTGAAGAGACTAGAATCACTGGGAATAGTGCTAGAAAAGATTCCTTTTCTCAAAGACGGCTACTGGATTCGCAAAAGCAAGTTTTCTGTTGGCGCAACAGCAGAATACCTTTTAGGATTATACTCGATTCAGGAGGCAGCCGCCCAAATCCCTGCCACACTATTCAGCAAACTGAAAGACAAAACGGTTCTTGATGCTTGTGCATCTCCAGGCGGAAAAACTGTTCAGTTAGCTAACCTCATGAACAACAGCGGCGTAATCGTTGCGCTTGATCTTAAACCGCGAAAAATGTTTGCATTAACAAACCAGCTGGAACGCAACCGCGTAACAAACACGACAGTTTACACTATGGACGCAAAAGAAGCCTCAAAATTGAACATAAAATTTGACCGCGTTCTTCTAGATGTTCCATGTTCAGGCAATCCCATAACCGACAGGGACTGGTTTAACAAAAGAACAAAGGAAGACGTACACAGGAATGCTCGTCGGCAGAGGCAAATCTTAACCGAAGCGGCTAAAGTCACAAAAGATGGCGGAGAAATAGTTTATGCAACATGTTCACTGGAGCCAGAAGAGAACGAATTCAACATAGACTGGGCAATAGCCAATTTGAATGTTAAAATTGAAACAATCAAGTGCCACGGAGAACAAGGGTTAACAAACGTTTTCGGCAAAGAACTTGACCGCTCCATCAAAAAGTGTAATCGAATCTGGCCTAAACAAACTCAAGGTTTCTTTGTCTGCAAACTCAAAAAGCAAGAGTGATGAAAAATGAAGGAGATTAACGATTTTGTTGCACAGTTCAATGCAAGCATCCCCTTGGATGAAAGCCGTATTGTCAGGAGCAGAAACAGGTATTACCTGTTATCTAAAAAACTAAAACAGCAAGCTCCAAAAGGTTTCTTCTATATTGGCGCCTATCTTGGAGCAATTAAGGGTGCCAGCTTCTTTCCCAGTTTTCTTTTGTTAGCAATGATTGCACAGAGAAAAGCACACAAACTGGTGATTGACAAGAAGACGGCGTGGCTTTTCATCTGTGGAAGGGACATATTCCAACAGGGGATACTCAAGGAAAACAACTTGAAAAAAGGCGATCAGACACTGATTATGAACGAGCACAATGAATGTTTGGGATTCGGCAAAATAATGCACAGTCTTCGTGGAGTGCCTGATGCGAAAAAGGTTGCTATAAAGAATATTCTGGACATAGGCGACTTTCTACGACGAGAAAAACGTCAGCCCAGACGCCAGCAATTTTCAGGTAGGCTGCCGAGCAGTAGCAGTAAGCCTCACAAGCCTACTCGCAAATAATTCTGTAAGCCGAATTATTTCAAGACTTTTTGTGTGCTCTATCTTCTAAACTTGCCACTCTTTTTCTCAGGCGCTCAACCTCGTTCTCTAAAGCATTCATTCTCGCGGCACTCATTTTGCCGAGCATCTTGCATAATCTTGACGTTCATCTTGGACTGAAATTCGAATCCCAAGATTTTTCCCTGAGAAAACTCCAGCCATAAACTGAAAGCTTTTCTTTCATCTTCTGTTAGCATCTTCGTGAACTCTTTTGTCCACCTTTCCCTAAAATCCAGGTTACGTTTCCTCCATGACAAAAGAAAGAAGCCGTCTCAACTCAGGCCATGCAATAGCCTCTTTCGCAGACTTGATGAACCGTTCCAAACTTTTGTTTGCTGACCCCAATTTTTCGTATTCCTTAGCTTGCAGAGCCATCTCAATCTTCTCAAGCTGCCGCACGGTTTTTGCCTCTCTCGTTTTTCCTTCTTGATATTCGTTCCAAACTGCTAAGTAGTTTTCCCTTTGCATCTTCGGCAAAAGACTCAATATCTGGTGCATTGCGTTTTCTTCATTCTCTTTGGTTTCTGGGCTCTTTTGTGAAGGTATCAAGTCTCCTATTACGGCTTCGGGGAGGTCGTGAATCAACGCCATTCTCAATAGCTTTAATGTGTCTAAGGCTTCCATGTCGGCGTATAGCATGCAGAGAAACGCTGTTCTGAAGGTGTGGTCTGCAACAGACTCGGGATGATACACTCCAACGTCCACCCACCCGGTTCTTTGTGTTCGCTTTAGAATTCCGGTTATCTCCAAAAATTTGATGAAATTCTTGAGGCTTGAGTCGGTCATCTTCTCTAACATAGAATCACCTTCTTTAGTCAACTAGGACGACACTGAAGATATTTCTTATGAAACAAAAAGATGTAGTGACACAAAGCTTTTTGTTGCAAATCAAGCATGTTCAGTCTATCTTGTAGACGGTGTCTTTCTCGCGTACACGACCTTTTACTTTCATTCCGACGCTTTGACCCGCTTCTGCTTGCTTAACCTTCACGTGTTCTATCTCCATAGAATCTACAGTCTGTTCAATGTCTGTAGTAGGTCCCTTGATGACTATTTTGTCCCCAACTGAAATAGTGTCCGTTACCTCTATAATCGCCACACTAACATTCCCGAAAAAGTGTGATACCCTTCCAACTTCTCGAAGTTCCTCCCCCAAAATCTTACCCCCAACACCCTGATGTATATTACTAAGTCGGTTTGCCTAGATATAATTTGCCACCGTTCCGAAGTTTTATTCTGTAAACAAGTTTTTATTTTAGACGCCGCCCAGTTAATTTTGGGGATTATTTGATGAAATTGATGAGTAAAGATTTTGTAGATAACAGCAGCATCCCCTCCGAATTTACCTGCGACGGAAGAAATGTTTCTCCGCAGCTTTCATGGGAAGATGTTCCTGATGAAACGAAGAGTTTTGCGTTAAGTGCCACTGACCCTGATGCTCTGGGAGGATGGACTCACTGGCTAGTGTTCGACATAGCCAAGGAATTAAGAGTGATTGAAAAGAACAGTTTGCCTGCGGGAGCCAAAGAGGCTGAAAACGATTTTGGCAAAAAACCGTATGGGGGACCTTGCCCGCCTTCAGGAACTCATAGATACTTATTCACAATCTACGCACTTGACGTTGAGCATTTAGAGGGCGTTAACAAACGCAATTTCTTTGGCAAAATTGAAGAGCGCACCATCGAAAAAGCTGAAATCAAGGGATTATACAAAAGAAGATAAAACATGGGTTGTCACACTATTTTTTTCGTCTCTTCTTTATTGGTTCTGTTAGGGGCGCAGGAATTGTTATTTTTGTTTATT